>Ga0187893_10001436_pt1 | contig 57202 bp, 48 predicted proteins | sample MA1701074metaG_FD_139574 | JGI IMG/M metagenome (GOLD analysis project Ga0187893, IMG submission 139574) | White microbial mat communities from a basaltic lava cave in the Kipuka Kanohina Cave System on the Island of Hawaii, USA - MA170107-4 metaG ...
GGCTATCCCAAAACTGTGCGAGCCGCGAACTTCAGTTCGCGCGGACTCTCGAAATTCGCTGGTTTGCGGCGTATTTGACGTTTCGTCCACGATCGATAAAGACGTTTTGGGATAGCTTCTAGATTCATCTCGCATTGACCTCGCAATTTAAGCCGCACTCCGGGGCAGCCGACAGATTGGTGCGAGTCGAGAGCGCCGACGGCGCCGCCCAGGATACGCCTCGCATTAGACAGGGATGCGCCGTGTCTTTGCCTTTGCAGGAATTAGCCTTCGCTGGTCACGCCGACCGATTTTCCGGCGCGATGCAAACCCTCCAATCCTACCTAACCGGCAGAACACGACTCGGATTCGCCGCACGATCAGCCCAGGACACGGGCGAGTACGTCGCCGCGCTCGGCTTCCTTTGCGGGGCCCTGCAGGCGATGACTCAGGAAATCACCGATCTTCGCAGTCGCGAGGAAACCTCCCGTCGCAGGATCGCCCAGTTCGATGAGCAAATAGAGGCGGCCGCTGCCATCCAACGCGACCTGCTGCCCGTTCGAATGCCCGACATCCGCGGACTCGACGTGCACACGCTGTTTCGACCTATGGAAGCTCTTAGCGGTGATTGGTACGATGTTTTCCGGATTGACGAAACGCACGTAGGGTTTGCCCTCGCCGACGCCGTGGGACACGGTATTCCGGGAGGAATCCTCTCGACGTTCTTGAGTCGTTCATTTCGTAATGTGCAGCTGACGAGTAATGCCCGACATTCACCGTCGCCCGATCAGGTACTTGGCAACATCAATCAATACTTGCTGGATGCCGACTTCGGCGATTCGTCTTTTGTCAGCGCTTTATTTGCGTGCTACCACGAGCCGACGAGGACCCTTACCTGGGCTCGCGGCGGCGCCCCGTATCCGATTCTCATTCCACGCAGCGGTGCTTCCGTGCAGATCAAGAGCAACGGTCCGCTCATCGGCGCCATAGACAAGCCGAAGTTTGATGTTGCACGGCTCACGCTCCAACCCGGTGATATTGTCGTCTTCCATACGGACGGCTTGGAAGCCCTGCTCAGCGATAGACAAGTGCTCAGCGCTTGTCCTGCGAATGGCGATAGCCCGTGGTTCAGCCGGCTCTGTGAAAGCTCCATGAATCAACAGCTTGAAGATCTGGACAGACGGCTGGCCGAAATCGGCGCCTCCACTTGGCGGCGCGATGACGTGACCGTCGTCGCACTACAGACTCGCGAGAATTGATCCAATTCCTCGCATTCCCTCGCCATTTCGTATTCAGTTCTTTTCCTTGACTCGCAGCGGCTCGTGGAGCGGCAGAATCCAGGACTCGTGCCGCAAGGAACGTTTCTCCTTCGAGAGATCGACGTCGGGGTCGATGAGCAATTGCCGTGCGCGTCCGTTCAACGAAACCTCCACCTTGGCGTGAACCTCAACGTCCTGTTGGAACTTGTCGCGAAACACATTAGCCACATGGTGTGCGAATTGGAGAATCATGTCCGGTGTTTTCTCCATCTTGTCGAGTTGTCGCTTGCTGAGGTAGTCTCTCGGCTTGATCCGCCGTACTTCGGCCGACACTCGATCCGTGGCCGTAAATGTCGCTTTTCCCTCCTTGTCGCGCAGCTTCATGTGCCACGAGAAACGATGGCCTTCTTCGGTCCAGTGAACGACGCCCGGATAGAGGAAATGCCGCAGTGGAACAAGTACCTGAATCGCAAGATACAACCCTATCAGCATCGCAACCATACGACTTGGTGCGGGCATGGGCCGACTCTGGGCCGGCAAGGGAACGCTTACACGTCCACGAGGAGAGTGCCATCGTAACGGTATCCAGCGTGGCCAATCCGCGGGCAGAAACAGGAGAGTGGCCGCAATCGAGAGCCAGGGAAAGATCCCAATATTGAACAGGAAGGCATTCATGAGATGGAAAAAGGTTACGAATGCGAAGGCGTAGGGCCTGCTCCGCCGCCAGAGGAGGGCGGGCGTGATGAACAAGTCAAAAAAGACGCCGCCCAGAGTGAAAAAGTAAACGACCCACTCCTCCGTGAACAATCGCCCGACTGCTAACGATCCTCCAAAGAGAGTGAAATTACTGCGTTCGGCCAACCACATTCGCAGCGGCTCTCCCTGAAAGTAGTCGGAATTTAACTTCGCCACTCCGGCGCCCGCATAGACGATCCCAAGCTGCGCACGAAGCAACCACAAGGACCAGGCCGGCGCATGCGTGGATCGAAGTTCCGGATGACGCCAGGCATCAATAGATGCCGCGCGGTGTGCGGGGACGAAGATCAAAAGAAAGCAGATCAGGCTCACAAAGTAAAAGTGATTCAGGTAATTCGCCTGATCGAGAAGAAAAACATAGGTGAAGGCGAAGAAGAACAAAATGGCGGCGACACGATACCAGAGGCCGATCATGACGAGGATGGCAAGCACGCCCAGGCCGATGAAATGTAGGTACATTCCGATTCCCGGCCAGGGATGGACCCAATGGAAGCCGTAATAGGTGAAAAAGAAAGTTGGCTCGATATAGTAGCGCCTGATCCATTCATGGGAGAAGTATCGATACACTTCCCACAACATGATGGCCCCAAACATCATGCGGAAGGCCGCCAAGGATGCGATAGGGATAGGCTCAAACAGGCGGGTAAGAAGTCGAGATGGTTGGATCTGGCTCATGATAAGAACGATGCGAGCATACTATTCTTTGTAGTTCTTATCGACTCACGGCAGGGTGGCCGGCTGGTTCCACAACCCACAGATGGCCGTACCCTTCACCCAATCGACCGACCATCGTAAACCAAACGAGGAGAAATGTCGCTCATAATCGTCGAGGGTGTTGTGCCAGATCTTGTCGGGCTCGCGTCGGCCGGACAGGTCGCTGACGATCACCATGATAAACACGCCGCCGGGCTTAAGGTAGGGCATCAGGTTGCGAGTTGTCGACGTCGCCTGATCGGTCATCAGATCGTAATGATAGTGACTGCAGCCTCGGGCGAGAACAGCGTCAAAGCCGCCGAGATTAACGGGAATGTCTCCGCCGATGTCGCAACAGTAATAGAGATTCCGAGGATAGTGTTCACGCGCCCAGGCGATGCCCATGCGCGAACGATCCACCCCGATGCAGGGGAAGCCCATTCGATTGAAGAGGTTGGTGTGGAACCCGTTGCCGCACGCGACTTCCAGCATCCTCATCCCGCGGCGCAGATTGAACCGCTTCGCCATGTGCCGACGATGCCACCTGTACTCTTTCCAGAATGAGTATTTCCATCCACCCGTGCGGTAGAACTCGTTGTAAACTTTGTCACCGCGCGAGAAGTCGGCCTGAACTGAAACGGGCGCAGCGCCGAGCTCCAGGGATCGCGCAACAGCTATCATGCAGGGATTATCGGAGCTTTTTAGGGGCCTCTTGATTGCCGAGGACTCAACACCCACCGGCCGGGTTTTTCCTCGCCCATACCTCCTCCGCCTCCGGTGGACGGATGTAAGTTGGAACGAGATTGCGGCGATCGGAGAAACCGTCACGCTGAGACATAGCAAAACCCAGGCGGTAGACGGTTTCCGCCTCCGGACGATACAGAGATTCGGGCAGGATGGCCCGGCCGGATTTCTCGACGGCCGAGCGATGATACAAGACTCCTTCGCCGAGAACTGCGCAATCGCGCGGCTGTGACGAAAGAAACTCAAATGGTTCGGCCTCGATCGGATCAGTTGTTGCGACAAACGTGCCGTTCTGGCGCGTGAATGCCGCTACATAAACGCGACCACGTTTCGCGTCGAGAATAACAGCCACCCGGGACGGTGGGGGATCGGCCTGGAGAGCGTTCTGGGCAATCACTTCGAGCGTCGGTACGGCTACAAGCTTGGTCCTGACTCCGAAAGCGAGCATCCGAGCGGCGGTTACGCTGATTCGCAGCCCCGTGAAGCTACCCGGTCCGGATGAAACGTAGAGGCGTTCAATCTGGAATGGCTCGACCTGATGAGCCTCACAAAGGGCCTTGATCGTTGGGAGGAACTCAATCGCGTGAGCCTTAGGGCGGCTCAAAGTACGAGATTCCAAGACCTCAATGCCATGTCCGATGGCAACACTTCCTATGGCGCTTGAAGTTTCGAAGGCCAGACCATATTCAACCGCTGATTTCGTCCCTTTTTCCATCGATGACCAAATCATACACGCCATCCATATCAGTCCAAACCCTCGCTGGTCTTTCCTCGGACGTGAGTTCGTTGTGCCTACGTCCCGATTGACTTTTTAAGCTGATCGTGTATGCTCATTTTGTTGATGCGATCGTAACAATCCCTTCAAGAGAAACCTTATGCATAACGTATTGCGTGAACTCGGCCTCGAATCGATGAATGCCGGCGGCTTTTGCGGCGAGTGGCTCGGTAGCGGCGAAAAGATCGAATCGGCTTCACCGATCGACGGAAAAGTTCTGGGCGCCGTGCAACAGGTTACCCCGGAGGAGTATGACCGCATCGTTGACCGGGCACAGGCCGCATTCCTGAAGTGGCGACAGGTGCCCGCTCCGGTTCGCGGAGAGACCGTCCGGCAATTCGGAGACGCACTTCGCAAACACAAAGCTGAACTCGGAGCCTTGGTCACGCTTGAAAACGGCAAAATCCGGGCGGAGGGCGAAGGCGAAGTCCAGGAGATGATCGACATTTGTGATTTCGCCGTCGGCCTGTCGCGGCAGCTTTACGGACTCTCCATGCACTCCGAGCGCAAGGGCCATCGGATGTATGAACAATGGCACCCGCTGGGTGTGGTCGGCGTGATTTCCGCGTTCAATTTTCCCGTCGCGGTGTGGTCATGGAACAGCGCGTTGGCGGCCGTTTGCGGTGACGCGACCCTGTGGAAACCGTCTTCACAGACTCCCCTCACGGCCATTGCCTGCACGAAGATCGCTGAGCGCGTTTGCCGGGCGACCGGCGTTGATCCGGCAGTCTTCAGCCTGGTCATCGGCCCCGGCAAGTCGATCGGTGATAGGCTCCTTCACGACCGTCGCGTGCCGCTGATCTCGGCCACGGGGAGCTGCAAAATGGGGTACCGGGTAGGAGAGGTCGTTGGCAAGCGTCTGGGCAGGACGATCCTGGAACTCGGCGGCAACAATGCCATCATCGTGACTCCACAGGCCGACCTGTCACTGGCCGTCAGGGCCATCGTATTCGGCGCTGTCGGCACCGCCGGTCAGCGCTGCACGTCCACCCGGCGAATCATCGTCCACGATTCGATCCGCAATCAGCTCGTGGAGAAACTGATCGCGGCCTACCGACAAGTGAACATCGGGAACCCGATGGAACCGGGCACCTTGATGGGGCCTCTGATCAACTCCGCCGCCGTTGATACCATGATGACCGCGATCAAGCGGATCAAGGAAGAGGGCGGAGAGATCCTTTACGGCGGACAGCGTCTTCAGGGCGACAAGTATCCCGGAGGCTGCTATGTGACTCCGTGCATCGCCGCTGCCCGCAACGAATACAAGATCGTTCAGGAAGAGACTTTCGCCCCGATCCTCTATGTTCTTACGTTCAAGACCTTCGACGAGGCCGTTGCTTTGCACAACGGAGTGCCGCAAGGGCTTAGCTCGGCTATTTTCACGCAGAACCTCCTGGAAGCCGAACGATTTTTGTCTTGTGCGGGCAGTGATTGCGGCATCGCTAATGTCAACATCGGAACGAGCGGGGCGGAGATCGGCGGGGCGTTTGGCGGCGAAAAAGAAACCGGCGGCGGCCGCGAATCTGGCTCTGATTCATGGAAGGCCTACATGCGGCGGCAGACGAATACGATCAACTACACGACCGATTTGCCCCTGGCTCAGGGAATAAAGTTTGGGGAGTGAGGAGGCGGTTATTGATGGGCGCACATTTTCTCGAGCGGCTCGTCAGTCGTTGCCTGCTCTTCTCTTCTGCCGTCGCAGTGGCTTCATTGGCTGACGTACCGTCCGTACCGACTGCATCGAACAAAAAAGACACTCAGGAAAAGAAACAGAAACTTGAGCCTGATGACGACCATCTGGACAGCAACGCTCTTCGAGATTTATCGGAGGCATCAGGTGGGTACTTTTTTGATGGTGGTGAACGTGACTTCGGCGAATCGCTCGACTTTGCACTCGATTCCATTTTTCGAAACCTCTATCGCATCGCCTGGATACGCGGCAATTTGCAATCCGACGGTCGTTTCACGACCGAAGTCCCAATTGACAGTGCGATCAGCGTCGCCCAGTTTGTGTTGAACGTCTCCAAGTGCCAAGAATTCAAAATATCGGTACATCGACCGGATGGTTCAATTGTTCAGCAAGACGATCAGGGAACCGAGATCAAGAGCATCCCAGGTTTCACACGAATCCGCATATTGCAACCGCCGATAGGGCAATGGAAGGTCGCTATCGAAGGCGAGGGACGATTCCTCTTTACGGCTGATGGTGAAACTTCGATCCATGTTTTTGGTGTGCAGATTTATCGAATGACGGGTGAACCTGGCCGGTGTGGTCCCGCTGTGGAAGAGGTGGCCCCTGAACTTCTGATCCGCCAGAATGTGTTTGTGGAAGCTACTTTAATTGGGAAGATAAAGGAACCAAGCATTCAGTTTCTGACCACAGGTGGTCGCCTCCTAGAAAAGCTTGAAACGAAAGTGGGAGTCTTAGACGACGAAATCATTGTCAGTGAGTACACACCGACCCGTGCAATCGAGAGTTTTATTGTCCGCGTCTCAGGAAAAGACGACGCAGGAAACTCTATGCAGAGAGTTCTCATGCGGGAGTTTTCAGTTCAGCCATTTGTCATCCGGCCGTATTTCTCAGGCCCACCAGGAGAGAGCCCTCCCGGTCGGTTTCGATTTCAGGCTTTGAACGCGGGCCCGCCGGACCAGTTTGCAATAGAAGCGGAGACATTAGCAAAGTTCCCGACCAAAGTTTCACCCGCCCAATTAGCGCTATCCACCGACGGCTCTGCCTTCATCGATGTTGAGGTGGACATTGATGAATCAGAAGTTCGGCGCGGTGCTGAACTCACTGTGAGCATGAAATCATCAACCACTAGGGTTCGTGCTACCGGGAGTACACGACTCGAACGCGATTAATGAAAGTATCCATGATCCAACAAGAGCGAAAAGTAGCACTTCATCGCTTCGGCGATCAGGACAAACACAGTGATTAACAAGCAGGAAACAGGTTGAGGGGAGATAATAAGGTCACGTGATCGTGCCTATGCGACAGATACGAGCCTTCGCGCGGCGGATCGCGGCCGAGTTCCGGCCGCGCAAGATAATACTGTTTGGTTCGCACGCTAAAGGCACGGCAAGGCGAGACTCCGACGTTGACTTGTTCGTGGTCATGCCTTTCCGTGGGCGAAGAGTTGATCAATCGGTGGGCATTTTGATGAAACTCCGACCTTCGTTTCCCCTCGACCTCATCATCAGGTCACCGAAGGAGGTCCGCGAACGGCTGCGAATCGGCGACCCTTTCGTCCGCCGAATCCTGGAGTCGGGCAAAGTGCTGTATGAAGCCGATCACGGCTGAATGGGTGGAGAAAGCGGAGGGCGACTTTGCTACCTTGGAGCGCGAATGTCGCGTCCGAAAGCGACCAAATTATGGCGGCGCATGCTTTCACGCGCAGCAATGCACCGAGAAGTACCTGAAGGCGAGGCTGTGTCAAGCTGGCATCGAGTTTGAGAAGATTCATGACTTGGTTGCGCTGCTTGACGATGTGCTGGTTTTAGAGCCTATTTGGGAAGTGTTTCGCAAAGACTTACGTTATCTATCAGGTTTTGCGGTCGCGTACCGATATCCTGGTGAATCGGCCACGGGAGAGGACGCCCGGGAGGCGCTCCAGCGTTGTCGGCGCTTTCGTGACGCCGCTCGGATGGCGCTGGGGATGCGAACCACATCGAGACGTAAGCGTAGGAAGACTCAATGAAGCTCTTCACCCTCGAAACTCTTCGTCTTGGTATCCACAATCTCCGCCTGCACAAACTGCGGTCTTTGCTGACTTCATTGGGCATCATCTTTGGCGTAGCAGCCGTCATCTGCATGTTGTCCATTAGCGAAGGCGCCTCGGCGGACGAGCTGCGGATGATCCAATTGCTCGGTACCAAGAACATCATCGTCAACTCCGTCAAGCCACCTCAAACCGGCGAGAGTTCGCAAAGGAACACGAGCCTGGTCGAATACGGCATCACCCGGAACGACGTGGCCGTCATCGAAGCGACGCTTCCCAACGTCGCCCATGTGATCCCATTGCGCACCGTCGCCTACCGCCAGCGACACGCCGATCGGCAAACGACGATGGACGTGATCGGCACAACTCCTGATTTTTTTGAGGTCGTCAATATCGACGTTGCCCGGGGGAGGGCCATCAGCAATGAGGACCTCAGCGGGCGCACCAATGTTTGCGTAATCGGCGAGGAGGTTCGCAGCGAGTTGTTTCCGTTCAAGGATCCTCTCGGTGAGGCGATCCTGGTCGAACGATTCCCTTCCGCTGTTGCGTTTACGGTCGTCGGCATCCTGCAACAGGTGCAAACAGCCGGCTCACCCGCCCGCGGCGTCGAAGAACGCAACCTCAACCGCGAAATCTTCATTCCCTTTTCCACGGCCATGTCCCAGTTCGGAGAGATCACCCGGCGAATCGGCGCGGGGTCGCGCGAATTAATTAAGATGCAGTATTCCGGCTTGTACGTGACCGCCGATGAGATCGAGCACGTGCTGCCGCTTTCCAAGACCATCGAGCAGGTCTTTGCCCACGCACATCCGAAAGTCGACTATGAGATCAAGGTCCCGTTGGCGCGGCTCAAGCTGGCAGAAAAGAAAAAGCGGAATAATCAGCTCACCCTCGGCTTTATTGCGGGGATATCCCTTCTGGTCGGCGGAATCGGCATCATGAACATCATGCTCGCTACGGTGACTGAGCGAACACGAGAGATCGGAATCCGACGTGCCTTGGGAGCACGGCAAAATCACATCACTGTTCAATTCCTGGTCGAGACGGTGGTATTATCGACGGCGGGGGGCCTGGTCGGCGTGGTGCTGGGCGTCGCCGGGGCTCATGTAGTGAGCAATTTCGCCGAGTGGAAGACCATCGTGAGCGTTTGGTCCGTTGCCGTAAGTTTTGGTCTGTCCGTTCTCGTCGGCATCTTTTTCGGCATGTATCCGGCCATGTCCGCCGCCCGCCTCGACCCCATTGAGGCCCTTCGGTACGACTAGCCCTTGCCGGCAGGGTAAAACCTCAACCCAGCCTAACAGATCCCTGTTATTTGCAGGCCAAGCCTGTTTTTGGTCCATTTTTGAGGTTCTAGCCGACAGACCTTACCGACTTTACCAATTATTCCCGCCCCTTGCTTTTGGGCTTGGGACGGGGTATACTTCCATCGTGGCAGTCGGTCCCCCCGCCACCCGTCAGTTTCCCCCCAGCGCAAAAAGATAGTGGGGCGTGCGTTTAGTACGTCTTCATGGCCGGTAATCGGCGTTTCTGTAGTTTTTGGTTGCCTTTGGCATCCTACGGAAACGGGTTGACGTATTAAGCTTATGGGGCACTGGTTATGGGGCCGGGAATGGTCTTGGCCCAATGCGATCGGTCGGTGGGACGACGCGATCGGCAAGGAGCGGGGTGATGGACATGTTGCACGTAGAAGATGTGGTAGCAAAGCCGAAGCAAGCGCGCGCGGCGGTGAGCGTGAAAACGCCCCCCGAAGCGGTTATTCGCAGCTTGGCGACCGATGATCAAGTTCTGCTGACCAAGTTATTGACGGAGCCGACGGATTATGTCGAGCATCCGGACTTTGAGAATGGCGACACTGAATCCGTATTGTTTGGGGCTCCCGCCAAGCTGAACGGGGCGTTTCCAACCCGATTTGTTGAATCGGGCGACCCGATTTCGAGCGCGGTCTCGGCAGGGGAACGCGTGCCGACGCTGTCTTACAAGCAGGAAAAGCACCTGTTCTTGCGATTCAATTATGCACGCAGGCAGGTGTCGCTGATTCTGCAAGAACATGCGGGTAAGCGTCTTTCTGGCCCGGCGACGCGCCGGTTACTGGCGTGGGGACATCGCATGTTGTCGGCGCGGGGCGTCATCGTTCGCCTCAATATGCCTCTGGTTCTGGCCATGGCAAAGCGTACGCGGCTCAGCAACATTGACTTCAATGAGATGGTGAGCGAAGGCAACATGGCTCTTTTGCGAAGCGTTGAAAAATTCGACTGCTCGCGCGGCTTCAAGTTCAGCACCTATTCGTGTCGGGCGATTCTCAAGAGTTTCTCCAGGGTGGCCATGCGGGCAAGCCGTTACCGCGGTAAATTCCCGGCGGAATTTGACCCGGCCATGGAGCGCAGCGACTACATCGATCGACAACGTGATGATCTTGTGGCCGACTGCGTGGATGAACTCAAGGAGATTTTCATAGGCAACCTCGCCGATTTGAGCGAAGTCGAACAAAAGGTGATCAGCGAACGTTTTGCGTTGGGCGCTCCCTGCCTCAGCATGGCACGCATGCCCAAAACGCTTGAACAGGTCGGACAACTAATTGGGGTCACAAAAGAGCGAGTTCGACAGATTCAAAACAACGCACTTAAGAAGATGCGAGTGGCCTTGGAGGATCGATTCTTGGCCGCGTAGCAGACGTAGAAAAGGCGAAGTTTTTTCTTGCTAAAACGTACTGGGGTGGCGGATCGCGGGGCGATCCTCCGCCCCAGTTTGCTTTCTTGAATATGGTTATGGTTCATGGTTGAACCAGTCTTTCTTGACCTTTGATTTCTTCCTCTATTTTCCCAAATACCCCGCGAATTCATTCTGCCAAGGTCCCTAGCGGTGCTCTGGATGCTCTGTAACCCATACTCCGATCGGTAACTATTTCCTGAGCCCAAGTAATGATAACCTGATACGAAATAAGAAGTTAGTGGAACTTCACAAGGCTCTCATATTCGACAGAACTTCATTGTTTTTGGAATTATCTTGACAATCTAGGGCAGAAGGCCCTATATTGAAGCTTGTTTCAGGGTTTGTACAAGGTGGAGGCGGAGCAGGGGCCGCAATTCGACGCATCCCGGTAGACTTTAGCCCTTTGCCCCGTGCTATAGGCCGAGCGTTTGATTTGAGCGAAGCGCTATACGTGTGTGAGCTTTGGCTAGACAAAGCAAAAGTGGTGGTGGAAGGACAAGGCCGATGAAAAAGAACAGCAATGAGTTTGGCGTACATACTAAGTCATCATACGAATTCTTTTCGTACAACCCAGCTCCACGCGTGCGAGGGTGGCCTATTGGGATTGTACTGGCATTCGCAGCGGTAACGGTTGGCGTCTCCAACCAGGCATTGGCGCACCGGTCACCACTCACATGCACCACCAATGGATCAGCTGCTGCGATTAGCAAAGTTACAGCTTTACCCACGACCGTGCACGGCGACGAGCTCTGCTATAAAGTGGAAATATCCAACACCTGTACGGGCTGCTGCGATGTCTCGCTCCTGGACTCAGAGTTGGTATTGCCTGACGGATCCATCGTTACGATCACAGTGGATGCAGACGTATTTTTCGGGGATTCTTTCACTTGTCCGAGCGTCGATCCCCGATGCGTAACGCCTTCAAACTGCACAATCCTTGGCGAAGTGGGGTACCGTTACATTGTGTCCCATGTCCATGAACACGGTGATACTGGAGGCTCTTGTCCGCCCACGCCCGCAGCCGGGAGCGGAGAAGTGTCGGGCTACTTTCGCAGTACTGCCGGGATAGTTCACTTGATGACGCACGTGGGTGCGGGTCTTTGCAAAGCAATAGCCACCGGTATCGCCCACGCCTGCTGCGAGCCGTGCTCCGGCACGTGCACCAATGTGTACTCGGAGTTCGATTGCCCGTTCCCCAGCGTTTTCACTCCGGATGAGAGCTGTGACGAAGCGACCTGTGAACCGCTTGATTGTTCACCCTTTGATGTAAAGTGCAACGACTCCAGTTGTAACCCGGCAACGGGAATGTGCGAATCGGTTCCGGTGCCGAACTGCTGCGTCACCGACGCCAACTGCCCCGCAGACACCAAGTGCATGGACAGCTTCTGCGATCACCGGGTGCCCGGCAATCTGTTCGACAACGTCTGCGCCGTCACGCCCATTGCAGGATGCTGCGTCACCGACGCCAACTGCCCCGCAGACACCAAATGCGTGGACCACTTCTGCGATCACCGCACCGCCGACCCGCTGGACAACGTTTGTGCCTTCACAACAATCGCTGGATGCTGCGACGCCGACAACGACTGTCCGGCAGACACCAAGTGCATGGACAGCTTCTGCGATCACCGGGTGCCCGGCAATCTGTTCGACAACGTCTGCGCCATTACGCCCGTTGCAGGTTGCTGCGTCACCGACTCTGACTGTCCGCCGGACCCTGCTAAGTGCGTAGACAGTTTCTGCGATCACCGGACCCCTGGGAATCTGCTGGACAATGTCTGCGCCACAAGACCGGTGACCGGTTGTTGCGTTACCAACTTTGACTGTCCGCCGGACCCCGCCGCGTGCATGGAAAGTTTCTGCGATCACCGGACCGCTGGGAATCTGGTGGACAACGTCTGCTCCACAAGGCCCGTAGCGGACTGCTGCGACAGCGACAGCGATTGTAATGATTTTGATGACTGCACCGACGATAGTTGTGATCTCTTGACCAACACATGCGTTAATGTGCTTACGTGCGTCGAAGTTCCCACTCTTTCTGAATGGAGTCGGGTTGCTTTGCTGTCCCTGGTTCTTATGGGATTGATGAAGAGCTTCGGCTTCCGTCGTGCTAAAGCAGACTAAACTGTAGATTTCACAATAGTCCTTCTCCGGCGATCCCTCTTTTGAGGGGCACGGAGACTCCGTGCTCTTGGCCTGCTACGTATCGGAGAGTTGGTCTGCATGGAGCGACCCTCGCCCCAGTTCGTTTCCAACCCATCTCTTTCCTAGAAGTGCTTATCCCGGCCTGAGTTAGCGTTGCAAACAAGCGATACCCATTTAGACCGCTATTGAGCGCATGTGTCACAAACTTGGGTAATCTACAGCTTTTTGTGCTTGCATGTCTTCGGTTTCCCAAGCAGTCTTCTTAGTAGTCGTGCAAATTGATGCTTGCCAAACCGGTGAGCTTGTTTAAGCTGCAGGTCCAATCCCCCGCCGATTTCCTAAAAACTGAAAGAGAATGAGTTGACTTGTAATTATCGTTTGGTAAGTTGGCGGGTTATCGGTAGCGCGGAAGGAAGGAAAAGCCTCTACTTATTATTGGTCCTCGTCTTTCGCTAGGCGTAGAGCGATTGAGAACGCACAAGTTATCGGAATCGGAGGAGGCATGATGTCCACCTCTGCGATCCATCACAAACAATGATCTGGGCAATCCGGGTCTGAAGGAGAATGGGGATGAATCGTTCAGTTCTTGTTGGCGCTAGTTTGGCCACGGTGCTTTTGTCCGTGTTTGGCACGCACTCTTCGCAGGCTGCCATCATCAACGTCCCCGCGGACCATGCGACGATTCAGGCCGCGATCAATGCCGCTGCTTCCGGCGATACGATTATCGTGGCGGCGGGTACGTACAGCGAGAACCTGACGCTGAACAAGAGCCTGACCCTGCAGGGGGCACAGGCCGGCTTCAACGCGTGCGGTCGAGTCGGCAGCGAAACGATCGTCAACGGGGGCGGGACGATTCGCCTTGAACTCCTGACGGGCTCTTCGGGTTCGATCATCGACGGTTTCACCCTTACTGGGGGTACGAATACCATCGAGTCGAACACCGGCGGCATCGCAGGCCTACAGATCCTCAACAACAAGATCAACGGCTTCACATCCGCCGGCATCTTCCTGGACGACAGCGGAATCAACATCACCGTCGGCGGGAACGAAGTCGACGCGTTCTCCAAGACGGGTGCCGGCGCTTCCGTCCACCTGGATACGGACGACTTCGACGGGTTTTGGCTCACGGACAACTGTATCGTCTATACGGGGTTGAATGCCTTCGCCACGGGTACCGGGTTCTTCGTGGACGGCAACCACAACGTCGGGGTGAGCGTGACTCGGAATCCCATGATCACCGGGAACCTGATCACGCGGCACGTGACGGGCGCCAATCTTGGAAGCCGCTCTTTCGCTGCAAACACACTAGGCGCTCTGCCAAGCCCAGGTGCATCGGACCAGGGGCTCATCAGTGACAATACGTTCTCATTCAACCAATTCGATGGACTGCAGGGTGGAATCCAGCGTACGCTTATCGACAACAACAAGTTCGATAGCAATGGCCGGAGCGGTTTGGCTCTGACGAGCTTCGGGAACACCGGCACGGACCGTGGCGCCCAGGGCACCACGATCACGAATAACTGCTTCACGAACAACGGTCAGGGATCGAGCAGTCTTGGAATCCCGCTCCGTAACGCCGGACTCCTTTACAGCTCAAGTCAGCTGGCAGGTACGATGTCCACGAACGTCGCGAACAACAACAGCTTCAGCGGCAACTACCGCGGCGCCATCTATGGCAACACCTGCTCCAGCAATGGGGGCGCGTGCATCGTGGCGGCCGACTGTGCGCAGATCTGCTCGGGAGGGACCACCGCCGGGATTCTGTGCACCAGTGCTGCGGACTGTGGCGGGGGTGGCACCTGTCCGGTACCCACGTGCACCACAGCGGCCGGGGGGGCACAAACGCTCAACGCGGAGAACAACTTCTGGGGCGACGCGTCGGGGCCGGACAGCCCGCCGCAGAACCCAGCCGGGACGGGAGACCGTGTTGACACGCCCAACTCACTGGGCGGCCTCATCGACCTGATTCCGTTCAGTACTTCGAACACTCCGTCGTGCTCGTCCTCGTCGTGCACACCTCCGGATTGCGACGACGGAAACGTCTGTACTGACGATATCTGCGATCCAATTGACGGCTGCATGCATCCCTTCAACACCGCGCCGTGCGAAGCCGACAAGAACCCGTGCTCGATTGACCAATGCGATGGGTTTGGCAGTTGCGAACGGGTGGGTTTCGTAGAGTGTGCTGATCCGACGGGAGAGTGTGACGGAGGCAGTTTCTGTGATACGGACACGGGAGATTGCGTGGAGGAAGAGGACCCGCCGTTAAGCACACCCTGCGACACGGATGGCACCTTGTGTACCCGCGAACATTGCGACGGAAGCGGATCATGCGTTCCCATGACCCCGGGAACGGTGGAGTGCGATCCGGCGATTCCACCTTGCGAGGGCGGCGAGCTATGTGATCCGGCGACCGGCGATTGCATCGCGCAAGAAGACCCCCCATTGAGCACTCCGTGCAATACGGATGGCACCTTGTGTACTCGTGAGCATTGCAATGGCAGCGGAATGTGCGTGCCCATGACCCCGGGCACGGTGGAGTGCCAACCCGCCAGTCCGCCGTGTGAGGGTGGAACGACATGCAACCCCGCGACGGGCGATTGCGATCCAAACATGGACCCGCCCTTGAGCACTCCGTGCAATACCGATAGCAACCTATGCACTCGTGAGCATTGCGACGGGAGCGGATCGTGCGTTCCAATGACACCCGGCACCGTGGAATGCCAACCGGCAAGTCCGCCATGCGAGGGCGGGACGACATGCAACCCCGCGACGGGCTTGTGCGATCCTAATCCGGATGCACCGACCAGCACGCCCTGTACGACGGACAGCGATCTGTGCACCAACGAGCATTGCGACGGCGGCCTCTGCGTCGTGTTTGGCAACAAGTGCGGCGCCTGCTGCGATCATGAGGCCGTGGGCGGTGTTTGTACGGATGGGGTGCTGCCCGCGGACTGCATCGGCACGGGGCTTGAGTTCTTCCTGAATGAAACCTGCGCCGTTGTAGAGGCCCGGGGAGATTGTGACGAGGATGCGGGGGCGTGCTGTGATGAAGATACCTTTGGAGGGTGCAGCGAGGTGCCCTCGTCGCAGTGCGTGTGTCCGCAATGCGTCTTTTATCCCGGCGCGTCGTGCGGGGACATTGAATGTACGCACAATCCGATCCCTACTGTTTCTCAATGGGGTCTGGTTGTGTTGACGCTTCTTCTGCTTACCGGCGCCAAAATAACGTTTGGTCGCAGGAGAGCGCGTCTCGCATAAGCGCCCGCCGTTGAGCCCGCCACGGAATCGTATTACACTGAGCGGGACCGTCTGCGGATTCCCTGCAGTCGTGTAGGGCACGGCCGGGCACTGCGCAATTCTCTACGGCAACAAAACTTGCTAATTCCAGATCATTATCGGGCACTTCGTCGAGCACTGATTCTGATTCATACTCATAGGGCTTGAATGCGGGCATTTCCCGCGCTATGCATTAGTGGGGGGAAGCGGCACTTCTTTGGGGAAAGACGCGTCGTCTCACCTCTTGTTTTCTCTTCATAGAGTCAGAAGGGGGCATCCTAAATGGACGCGAATTGTCATGCCGGCGCCTGGAGATCAACTGGCCGATGTGCTTATCGACCGTTGGTGGTGATGGCAATCAGCGTGGCGATCCTGGGAATCGCTCACCCGGCCTTAGCGCACCGCTCTCCAAGTACGTGCACCAATAATGGATCGAGTGCAGCCATTGGATTCGTGGCCGCGGAAGGCGCAACCACCACTCGGCACGGCGACGAAATCTGCTTTCAAGTCCTGATATTCAATACGTGCGGTGGTTGCTGCGACATTGCCGATCTTGACGCGGAATTGATGTTGCCCACAGGGGCAATTGTACCGATTGCCGTCGACGCCTCCGTCCTTGCAGGCGATCAGATGTTTTGTCCGGGCGATCCTCGATGCGCCACGCCTTCGAATTGCACCATTCCGGGGCCTACAGCCTGTGATGGGGGGCCGTGCGTCGGCTATCGTTACATCGTTAATCATGCTGATGAACATGCCGAAACCGGGACCAACTGTCCCCCCACGCCTCAATCGGGCATCGGAGAAGTATCCGCGTTTCTTCGAAGCACGGGTGGAACCGTGCATATGCAGACCCACGTAGGGGCCAATATCTGCAAGGCCATCGCAGCCGACATCCCCCATGCCTGCTGCGAACCCTGCACGGGCACATGCACCGATGTTGATTCCCCAAGTGAATGTCCGTTCCCGAACGTGTTCTCGCAAGACAAGAACTGCGACGAGATTACTTGCGCGCCGCTGGATTGTACTCCTTTTGTTACCCTGTGCAGCGATTCCCAATGTAATCCTTCAACGGGTGTCTGCGACGTAACCGGCGAACAATGTGGGGCATGCTGCAATCATGAGGAACCCGGCGGCGTCTGTACGCCTAACGTGCCTCCTTCGGAGTGTACGGGCGGACCGTTGGAGTTTTTCCTCAATGAGACTTGTGAAGCCGTGGAAGCTCGCGGAGATTGCGACGGGAACACTGGTGCTTGCTGTGATCAAGAGACCTTTGGAGGCTGCACTGTAGTTCCGGCGTCACTGTGCAACTGTACTAAGTGCGTCTTCCATCCGGAAACGTCGTGCGAAGAAGTTGAGTGTACCCACAATTCGATTCCAACGGTTTCGCAGTGGGGTCTGGTTGTGATGACGCTGCTCTTGCTGACCGGGGCAAAAATCTTCTTTGGCCGCAGGAGAGCAGGCCTCGCCTAGGGCAAGACTACACCTGAGCGGCTTCCGGTTGTTTTGCATCGTTGATTAAGCGGGCGATTTCTTCCGTGCGAGTCAGCGGCTTTGTAGCCCTTTCTTCTATCGGTTCGATATCTTCATCCTCGTCCGGCTCATGAAGCACTTGGAGTTCTCCACTTATGCCCTGGCCGCCGAGGCGGGCGAACGGTTCGGCAGTGCGCGATAACCGTTGCACCGTCTCGATGGGATGCGTCTGGCGGATGGAAGGACATTCACCGAGTGTCTGTTCCAAGCGAGATTGAGTTCGAACGGCTTCAAGGACCCATTCATGGAGCGTCTGGGCGGAACGCTGGGTTTCGGCTGTAAGCTCCTCAAGCCGAACGACGGCGTCCCTTTCCGCTTCCCTCAGCCCCTCCGTCTGCCGCTGAGCCTGAAGGGTTGAGTCGGCCAAGTTAGCGAAGACTTTGCGGACCGCGCCGCATACACGTTCAAGCTGGGCAGCCTGGGTATGGGCTTCTTCCACGATTGCACTAGGTACAGCCGTACTCTCGGCGACTCGGTTCTTAATCTCCGAGGCTTTGGCGTGCAATTCATCGAGAGTGGTCTTTATGGAATCGGCATGGGCGGTAAAGTCCTCCAACAGGCCCTGATTCGTGGAAAGAATGCCCCTCGCGTCGCCGATGCCGGATACCAAGCGTTCCGATGCATTTTCGGCGTCCGCACAAAGGCGCTCGTGACGCTCGATTAGTTGGACGGCGGCGGCGCTGCTTTGATCGAGTGCTTCGCAACGGGCTGCGGCAGTCTCATTCTCCGCGCTGATTCGGTCGGAGAGAGACTGCCCCGACTCCGTCAGGGCGACAATCTTGTCGATCTGTGATTGCGCCTTATTGACCGAATCGTCCACCGTATTCGCTGCATTGCTGATTCGTTCGGCGACCTTGTGGGCGGCCACATTCTCCGCATAGAGCCGATCGAGAATATGGCTGGCAGCGGAGTGATGGGAAGCCATGCGGCCCACCTTATCATCTGCGTGGGCGACCAGCCCCAGAAGAGCTTCGTGGATTTGGCGCGCGGACGAAATCATGGCATCGAGCTGCTCTGCGCCCTGTCGCCAATCCGCCTGGGCGGCGACGATGCGTTCGCATTCGCCGGCCTGAGCACGCGCTGCGGAGACCCGCTCGCAACCGATTCCCACGTCGATGAGGCTATTCGCCACCTGCTGCTGCAGGGCGGCAACGCGATCGGCCGTGACTTGGAGCTGTTCTCCTTTTTGCACCGCATCTACGAGGGGGCGTATCACGGCCTGGGCACGAGAACCCAACCCTTCCAACGACGCCTGTGTTTTGCATTCGAGTGCCGCCAGCGCGGAATGCGTCTCGTCCCGGCGATTGGATATCTCGTCGAGTTGCTCCCTCAGTCCATCCAACTGACTATTGGCGGCGTCCGTCAAATAGTTGATTTCCTCACAGCAGCGGGCAGGAAGAGTTTCCATCAACTGCTCTACGTAACCCTCACCATCCGCTTTGACGGAGATGAGTTTCGATCGGAGGAAGTCCGCACTGCGTCCCGCGTCCTCAACAACCGAGGATGCCTGGCCGACGATGCCCTGTAATTGTGAACGGGCGGCGCCCAAGGCTTTGTCAGCTGCCTGCTCAACCGATGCAAGCTCAGCACTTAGCGTTGTACGAATCCGATCCAAATGCGCATCATGCTCTTCCTGGCAGCGGCGCGGCAGAGTTACCGTGAGCAACCTTTCAAGTCGCTCGCCCTCCGACAGGAGGTTCTTCAGGGGGACAGTGAGGGCGTCCACTTGGCGCTGGGCATCCACCGTCGCGGTTGAAACGCTGCGCAAGACGCCGTCCAATTTGCTCCGTGCCGATTCGACTGTTTCCTTTGCGGCGCATTCAAGTCTGGCGGCCTGCTCGTCGGCGTCACTGATATTCGATGAGACTTTCTGAAGAAGCGAGTCAACCCGGTTTGCGACGGCCTCACCTGTTTCACGTGTCACGATACGCTGCCGCTCCACTGTGTTTTCGGCATCGGATACAGCATTTGAGACACGTCGAAGGAGAGTATCCAACTGACCCTGGATTTTTTCCCCTGTTACCTTTCGGGATTCTTCGTAATCGGTGATCCGCGTTTGGAGCTGCCGATGGCATCGATCCACCTCTGCATCCGCGCGTAGGCGAAGTCCTTGGCCAACCTCATCGATCGCCGACCGCGCTTGCGACTTGATCGCGGCGATCGATTCCTCAGCGGATTGCGTCATCGAATCGGCCTGGCTGACGAGGGAAGCTAGGCGTGATTGGGCAGCCTCCGTGGACTCGACGCCCTCCATCAGAGTCGCGACCCTCTGATGGACCTGGTCCGCCTGATCCGCGAGACGCTCGGCGAACGCGCTGAGGTGGGATTCCACATCCGCGGCCGCCTTGCAGGCACGTTCCACACGACCGGCCGAAGAGTCGGCCTCCGAAGCAAGGCTAGAGACGCGGACGAGTCCGGCCTCGGCGTCCTTCGTGTGGCGTTCGGCACGGGCGCCAATCTCCAGAAGCCTCCGTTCGGTGCGATCGAGCGTTTCGATCTCTTGTTGAATGGAAGGGGCCAGGGATTCCATCACGCGCTCGGCTTGTTCAACCAGCGTGGCGAGGTGTTTCTCAACGGCCGTAAGGCGGCAGATGGATGCCTCGGTTGTGCTGGTCATGCGTTCAGCGTGGGCCGCCGCTCGTTCCAATCGCGCGAGGAGGATTGTTTCTTTGCCAAAGTCGGTCGTCGCAGGATTCATACCGCTTGTCTCGTAGGAACCGCCGTGAATGGCAGTGCCGCTGTCGGTCTCGCTCGTATCAAGGCCGTCAAGCGTCGCAGCGGCGAGTTCGAAATCGGCGGTTTCTGCATTATCCTCGACCCCGGTCGAGTGCGGCTCCTGAAACGCATCGGACCACGGGGTCCTGACTTCGGTCGTGGGCGGGTCCGTGTCACGTGCAATACCCGCGGTGGGAGTAGCGGAGGAGGTGCTCGTTGTTTCATGAACAACAATACTCGTGATCCGCTTCGTCTGGGCGCTGTACGCACCGAGCATGGCCGCATTGCAAATACGATTGACTAGACGGGGAATGCCCCCGGACAGCCGGTGAATCAGTGAAATCGCCTGATGGTCGAAGAAATCCGCGTCGCCAGCCCCGCTGACTATCAAGCGGTGGTGGATGTAATCGCCGGTTTCCGTCGCGGTAAGCGGCGAGAGCAGTCTTTCACCGAAGAGATGCTGACGAATCCTTGCGAACTCCGGCCGATCCAAAAGGGAGCGGACCAGCGGCTGGGCCGCCACGATGATATTGAGAAGTTTTCCGCGGTCGCCGTACAAGTCGGCAAGCGTTGCAAGCTGAGCGATGTTGTCCGAACTTAGGTTCTCGGCTTGATCGATGATGAGGATGGATCGGTTCCCGGCACCCGCCGATCGCCCCAAATGCCGGCGAAGCCTGCTGAGGAGTCGCGCCTGGTTTTGTGAAGACGGCAGCGTAACGCCGAATCCCTTGCAGCATTCGCGTAGCAGATCCAGCGCCCCGTTTGCGGACCATGTGATGACGACCGCCTGGTCGGTCTTCTGAAGCCGCGACAAGAGGGTGCGGAGAAGGAGGGTCTTGCCCGTTCCGGCCTCTCCGATGAGAAGCGCCATCCCCGAGCCGTACTGAATCTCATATTCCATGGCGGCGAGTGATTCTTCGCATTCGGCCGTGGGATAGAAGAATTGCGTATCCGCTCGATCCTCAAACGGAAGTGAGCGTAGTCCGAAAAAGTTGCGGTACATTGTTTACGCACCTCGCAAGTCGTCCGGTGTTCGTGCCTCCGCAATGGGGGCGCAGACATGGGTCGCGCAGCGCAGGCTGCGGCCATGCCATACGTGAACATCGGACGATGCCCGGATCGGGTTAAGTTATCGGGCAGTGCTAGGGGGAGGGTTGGAGTGTCAATTCCCGGCCGTTGAACCGCCTCGCCGTGACGAGGAGCATTCAGGTGGAGTGGCGAATTGGGGTCCTTCAGGGCTCACCTGGTCGGCGGGCGTCCATTTAGAGACCCTGAAGCGCATTTGGGCGCGGGCTGTCGGCCACTGGGCGACCATCGAGGTCGGAAGAAGGGGGCCGCCCGGGTAAAGCGGCTTGTAGCGATCCAGGGAGGATTTCATGGTCACTGTGCCCGCTTGATCCCGAAACACCACTTGTTTAATAACCGGCGGAGAACCGCCGTCACTCAAGTATTCCTTGCGCAGTTGGAACCGCTCAGATTCATTGGATCCGACAGCGCCGAAGTCGGAATGGTCGATCGGGGCAAGGGCGAGTGCGTCGATCACCTGGTCGGCTCGCATCGGTACTCCCTCAGGCACATCCTCGTCCACCCCCTGACGGCCACAGTAATAGGCATCATCCTGCTTGCTATAAAACCAGAAGTACTCCGTATTGGAGCCGAGCAGGAGTTGTCGATCGCCAAGGCTTTTCACATCGAAGCGGAAATAGCCAGGAGCGAGATAGAAAAGGACAGCATCGGCGTGGTAGCTTCGTCGGCGATTTTCAGGCGTGGTGAAGTATCCATCGACTGAGCCGGAAGCGCGCAACGCTCCTGTGATTTTGGCGGCATTGGCGTTGACGATTTGCAGCGCCTTTTGTGGGGGAACTACATCGATTGACGCAGTTGGACCTGCCGAACCGCAGCCGCCTAGGGCCAATCCGAGAAACAGCGCTCCTGCGGCGCCTCGTCTACGCTGGTTGGCCATCTGAAGTCCGATCCTGGATCGTGGACCATTCCCCCATGTCACCATGGAGGATGGCAGTGAGTTGGGAGCTGACACCCTCGATTTGTTCGTCGGTCAGCCGAGGGTTGACTACGCGGTGCTCGGAGCGATCCGTGGCAAGCACCATTCGCCAAATTTCCATCCCGTCCACATTCTCCGTAGATTCGTAGCGAAGCAGCCTTTTTCGCATGAGAATCAGCGCGAGCACGAAGCGGAATTGCAATCGAAGGGGGTCCGTCTCATCTGCCAATCGCTGAAAAAAGCCGATTAGCATTTCGTTGTCCACCAACAGTTTCTTACGCTTCGCTTTAACCGGAACACGCGACTTGAAGTGACAATACGATCCTTCCGGTGGGCCTGTCCAGGCATCTACGCCAAAGTCGCAGCGGCGAAAGCTTTCGCCGTCCTCAAACAGAGCGGAATAGAACTCCTCGCCCTCTTCAAGGCGTCGGCCGGTTAGGGTGCAGCATCCTGCTGCCGACTTGATTTCCCATTGCTGCGTCATGTCTGCTTGTTCTCGATGGGCCGGAAAGGATTCATACCGCCCGCCATTGGACATTGACGGCGATTCTTAGTCAAGACGACGAGTTTTTTCGCGCTTGCAACGAATGGGAAGTCTCGTATCCTGCGCGTCGTATGACGCATCCATCCCATCGCCGCTTCGGATCCGGTTGAGGAAGCCGCCATCGTGTCCAGACATCGTCGAAAAAGAGCAAGCCGTCGAATACCGACGGGCCTTCTGCTTCTCGCGGGCCTGGTGGGATCAGGATGGTGGGTCTACAGGGTGGAAAAACCACGGCCTGAGCTGGAAGCTTCCCTATTACTGGCCCCACAATCGCCCGTCGCTGAAGCGCCGGCGGTTGGGACTACGGCCGTACAAACATCAGTGCTTCCTCCAGCTCCGCCACCGGCACAAATAGTAGCGACGCCGCAGACCTTCGAACCTGAGAAAAAGGAACCTGAGCCCTCCAGCGCCATGTCCCTGGTTTCGGTTGGGCGAGATGCGCTTACCCGGGGCGATGAGCTTGCGGCGCGGAGGAACCTTAGCGCGGCGTTGAAGCTTGAGCCCACTGCAAGCGACGAGTCGTTCATTCGCGGCGAGCTTGCACGCCTCGGCAGGGAAACGATCCTTTCACCCCGAATCATCAGCGGCGATCCTCTGGTTGATCGATATGTGATTCAGGCGGGAGATCTGCTCGCGAAGATCGCGGTGGCAAACAAAGTTTCCGCCGATCTGCTGGCATCGGTGAATGGGATCATCGACAAGGACCGCATTCGTGAGGGGCAAACGATTAAGATTGTCCGAGGTCCGTTCCGTGCCGTGGTGTCCAAACGGACGTATGTCTTGGACGCTTATCTGGGTGACACTCTCGTTCGTCAATTCCAGGTGGGTCTGGGCGCGGATGACAGCACGCCGACGGGGGAGTGGCGAGTATCGACGAAGCTGATGAACCCGACTTACTACCCGCCGCGCGGGGGCGCGATCATCGCCGCCGATGATCCGAAAAACCCCCTGGGCGAGCGATGGATCGGATTGATTGGTATTTCAGGCGCCGCCGTCGATCAGGAACGCTACGGAATCCATGGGACCAACGAGCCGGACAGCATCGGCAAAAGCGTGTCAATGGGCTGCATCCGCATGCGCAACGAGGACGTCGAGACGTTGTACACCTATCTGGTCGAAGCACACTCCACGGTCATTGTTTTCGATTAACGGCCATCACTGGTTCTTTCCCTTGGCCCCCGCATCACCGCCAGTGCTGGATGGCGGTTCAAGGGGTTTCGCGTCCCGAACGTAAGTATCGAGCCATTGCGTCGTTTCCCACGCCAAATGAAGCAGCGATTCACGAGCCTGATAACCGTGGCTTTCATGCGGCAATAGGACCAGCCGTGCCCTCGCGCCCTGGCCTTTCAGCGCGTGATAAAAGCGCTCACTTTGGATTGTGAAAGTTCCCGTGTTGTTGTCAGCCGCGCCGTGGACCAGCAGGATCGGTTCATTGACTTTGTCAGCGTGAGTGAAGGGCGACATGGTGATGTAGGTGTCGGGGCACTGCCAGAAAGTCCGCTCTTCGGACTGAAATCCAAAGGGGGTAAGGGTGCGATTGTAAGCGCCGCTGCGGGCGATTCCGGCCCGGAACAGATCGCAGTGGGCCAACAGATTGGCGGTCATGAACGCTCCATAGGAATGTCCGCCGACCGCAATCCGATTCCGATCGGCCACTCCGCGCTTCACCACCTCATCGATGGCGGCCTGGGCGCCGGCCACGAGCTGACTGACATAGGTGTCGTTAGGCTCGGCATCGCCCTCGCCGACGATCGGCAGGCTGGGATCGTCCAGAACCGCGTATCCGTGCAGGAGCCACAGCAGTGGTGAGCTCGCGCTGGTGTATACGAAACGGTAGGGGGAGTCCGTCACTTGCCCCGCGGCATCGGCGCTCTTGAATTCCTGCGGATAGGCCCACATCAACATCGGGAACGGACCGTGCGAAGCGTTCTTGCCGGGCGGCAGATACAGGGTTCCGGTGAGCTTGACGCCGTCCGCACGCTCATAACGGATTTGCTCTTTGTAGACGTCTTTCATTTGCGGCGCGGGATGCGGGAATGTCGTGACAGCGGTAAGATCCGCTGCGCCCTTCAACGTGTGGATAAAGTAATTCGGCGGCTCAGACACAGACTCCCGGCGCGTGAGCAGGACCATCTTTTCGACGTCAAGAAGCTCCACGGGGCTTTCATAATACGGCGCTTCCGACCGCCAGAGGCGTTTCGATTCACGAGTGGTAAGGTCCAGGCGATCGAGGAACGGACGGTCGCCCTCCGGCGACGCGCCATCGCCGACAAGGAGCAATGATCGCTCGGCCTCGTCGGTTAACAGCACGTTGGTGCCTTGTGGAGTATCCCGAAACATGGGACTGCCCGGATCGGCGTACCGATCCTCAAAGGACCGATCGAAGAGCAGGATTGGCGCCGCGCTCGGGCGCGAGGGATCGACGACCCAGGTGCGCCTCTTGCGGTCTTTCCAGCGCCATTCCGACAGGAGCGCCAGTCGATCGTGGCCCCACATCAGGCCGTCCGCACGGAGTTGTGTGGTCCAACCCGCCTCGGCGTCACCTTCAAAGGGCGCCGCAAGGCCGAAGATTCGGTCTCGGATTTCGGCGGGGCGAGCCGGATCGCCGCCATCCTGGGCTTCAAACCAAGCCAAAGTCGCGTGGGAGTCGTCGCGCCATTGCACGCCGCGCGGACCTGTCCGAACGGCATCCATGGCGATGGGGATTTCCTCGGCAAGCGGAAGGTCGGCCACTTGACGCACCAGTTTCCCGGTGCGGTCGAAAACCTCGATACGGCGAGGAAAGCGCGACATCGGCACAAGGTAGGAGTAGGGTCGATGTACGGTTTCGAGCAGTACGAACCGTCCGTCCGGGGACGGCTCAGCGCGGGCAACCGTGCCCGGCTCGGCGAGCAAACGAATTTCACCGGCCAGATTCACCGCCGCCGCCTGCGAGGTGGTGTAGTAGTCAAACATCGCCTCGTCATGAGCGTTTTGGAGCAAGTCCTGATAGGTTCGCGAGGGCGCTTTCCGTCCCGTCGCTTCTTGAACGGTAGGGCCGACCGGCACGACGGGACTCTGCGGCGGCGCGCTACGATCGACGAGAAACCGGGCGATCAACGTTTCATTATCAGAGACCCATTGAAATGGTGACCCCGACGCGCCGTTCAGCAATCGCGGCGTGATTTGCTTAGCGGTCTTCTTATCCACATCAAAGCACCAGAGTTCGATGCCGGTTTCCGTGGTCGATGTGAAGGCGACTCTCTGTCCGTCCGGCGACCAGCGGAGGTTTCCGATTCTCGGTTTCGGCGGCAGCCCTTTCACGGCATGCTCCTGCCGGTCGTTAACCCGCATGAGCTTCAGGCCCGTAAAGTAAGACTCGCGGCTTGGCCCGTTCGTTCGCGGGTTGATCCGCATCCCGGCCAGGCGCAATTCGGGTTGGGCAAGTTCCGCGATCGGAGGGAGCGGGCGACGGTCGGCAATGATCAGCCATTCCTTGGTCGGCGAAAGGCTGACCGTCGGCGTAGGTTGCGCGTCGATCACGTCGGCGATGGCTTTCGGGGGTTGTTGATACTCCAGAACGGTGTCCGCGCGAACGAAGTCACCCGCGCCATTCATCGCCGCGCACCCGACCATCCAGAGTGCGATCCGACGCAAACTTGGCCTGATAAAGCTGTGCAATGCTGTTTCCATGAGGCTTCTCCGAAGGAAGGACCGTGACCGCCAAGGACTTTCGAACCATTCATGGCCTTGAGCGAGTATTCAGAATAATAAGGCGATGGTTTGGGGTCAATGCGTGGGTAGACGGAACCGACATTTCCCCGTCCTTACAACGATCGACAACCGCCGACTCTATCGTTGCTGCCCGGCTGCGGGTGAGGTAGGCTGCCGTCGTGGCCTGGATTCGCACGATCAACGAGAAAGACGCAGCCGGACACCTCGCCGTAATCTACGACGCCGCCCGTAAACGAGCGGGGCGGGTTTTCAACATCCTCAAGGTTCAAAGCCAAAACCCGCAGGCCCTGCAGGCGATGCTCGATCTGTATTCCGCGGCGGTGCGAGCGGAGTCGCCGTTGACGCGGGCGCAGCGGGAGATGCTGGCGGTCGTCGTTTCTCGTGCCAACAACTGTCACTACTGAATCGAAGCCCATGCGTATGACCTCCGGGCGGAAGTCAAAGATCAGGGGTTCGTCGATGCGGTGAAGAAGGACTACACGACCGCGCCACTCAATAGCGTCGATCGTGCCTTGTGCGATCACGCGATCAAGCTGACGCGCACGCCTTGGTTGATCACGCGCGACGATGTTGACCGTTTGCGAGCGCTAGGCTTGACCGACCGTGCGATCAACGACGCAACTCAGGTCATTTCGTTTTTCAACTACATCAACCGCGTGGCCGACGGCCTGGGCGTGGATCTGGAACCGGAAATGAACGAACCCAGCTAGACTCGCGCCGGTCTTTTGGGTTTTCGGTGGGAGCGAATGTGGGCGGCCACGGCGGCTTCGGCCTCGCGTAACCCGGCCCCCGTCTGCTGACGATGGAGCTTGACCGCGGCGAATTTCTTGCGGGGCTGTAGCGCGAGGGCCTTCACTTCCTCTGATAGCGGAGGCAAATCGGCGGCTTCCAAGCCAAGATGATCGAGAATCCGGTCGACTTTCGCCTCGAGTTTCTGAAGGCGAGTGTCGCCGGACTTGTTAAATAGTGTGTCCAAGATTCCTTGCATGCCGGGCATCGAAGTTTCTCCGCAGATATTGCTTTCGCCTTACCTATCGGCTGCTTTGGAGTTCTTTTTTTGCGTCACTGGGGGTTCTCGGACGGCCCGCTAAACCAATCGGGGATTGAACCGGGCGGCCCAAGCCGCAACAAGTTATTACACCTCGCTAGACGTACGCGGCTATGGAAAATCTCCGACGGATGTAGTAGGCTCCTGTGCCTAAGCATCCGGTGGGCGATCTGAGGAATGATCTGAAGGGTCTGGATGATGGCCAAAAGAATTTGCGGAAAGTCGTTACGGTTTATTGCGACACGTCGCGTCGGAACGGCAGCTCTCATCCTGCTCGTTGCTGGCATCGTGCCGCCGCGTCTCGTCCGCGGTGATGATTGGCTGCAATGGGGTGGCCCGAACGGCGATTTCACGGTGGATTCAAAGGGACTGGTCGAAAAGTGGCCCGCGGGCGGGCCGAAGCAACTTTGGAAGCGTCCGCTTGGCGAGGGCTATTCCGCGATCTTGTACGATGACGGTCAGCTCTTTACCGAATACAGCATCGGAGAAGATACGGCGTTCGTCATTTCGCTCGATGCCCAAACCGGAGCGACGATTTGGGAGCATCGCTATTCATTCAAGCTGTGGCCGGAGATGGATAAGGGTTTCGGGCTGGGGCCTAACGCCACGCCTCTGATTATGCGGGATCGAATTGTCTCCATCAGTATTGACGGGCACGTGCGCTGCCTCGACCTCGCATCCGGGAAGCTGATCTGGGAGCACGATCTGCCCGCGAAGTTCGGACGCAGAAAACGAGTCGAGGAGTACGGGTACTCGGCCAGCCCGCTGCCGTACAAGAATACCATCCTCGTGCAGGTCGGCGGCGACAACCATAGCGTCGTGGCGTTCGATCCGGATCAGGGATCGATCGTCTGGACGAGCGAGCCTGGAGGGGTCAGTTACGCGGCGGCCACGATTACCAAGCTCGCCGGTCAGGATCAATACATTTACTTCGAGCCGGAGGGCGTCGTGGGGCTTGATCCGTTGACGGGTCGCGTCCTTTGGCGGTCGGAGATTGAATTCAACAACGGAAATCACCTGACGCCGATTGTCAAGTGCGATGAAAACCACATCTGGGTCGGCACGCAATTCAGCGCCGGCATGTTGCTGGAAATCACGCGGCGCGAAAGCGCCATGGCCGCAAAACAAGTCTGGGTCGGCGGGAAGCTGAGGGCATCACACTGGACGTTGATCCGCATTGATGACTTCATCTACGGCAGCATCGGAGGCAATAGCACGTCGTTTCTCGCGGCGTTCGAGTGGAAGACGGGCAAGGTCGCCTGGCGGGAGCGCGGCTTTCACAAGGCGCAGTCTCTCTACGCCGATGGGAAACTGCTTTTCCTCGACGAGGCCGGCCAGCTTGCCCTGGCCAAGGTCTCTCCCGAGGGACCGCAGATTCTTGCCAAGGCGCCGATGACCGAATCGGTGTCCTGGACGCTGCCCACGCTGGTTTCGACGAAACTGTACCTGCGTGATCGCAAGAACATCATGGCCCTGGACTTGGGGCGGGCGGGGGAGTGAATCTTTCGACGTACGCCGGGTGCGGTTGTGTCCGATATTGACGCAATCCTCCGGGGCCGCCACCTGCCGCCGCCTGGGCACTAATCCACCCTTCGCGCGAAGTTTCCGATAACGAAAATGGGGCCGTCTCGAATCAAAGCCCGCGCGGGTGGGATTCGGCCATCGGTCTGTTGTCGTTTTCAGGTGAGCCGATCGTGTCCGTGGCATTAAAGGTCGTAGCCAGCCGTGCGATCGCGGGGGACGGGCTCGATCGTGATCGCGGGCGACGGCGCATCACCCCGTTCAAGCTCATGCTGGCCGACCCACCGGCCAAGACCGACGATTACGACAAGGCCTATCCCAATCTGGGCATCCTGCAACTCATTTCCTATGTCCGCGAGAACACTTCGCTCGCCGACGAGGACATCATTTTCCTGGATCAGTTCCATTCGCTGGAAGATCACGTTCGTCTGATTGACGAGCACCGACCGCGTATCTACGGCCTCAGCTATGCCTTCCTCACGCAGCGCATCGCGCACGAAACGATCAACGAGTTGAAACGCCGCTTTCCGGAGATGCTCATCATTGCCGGTGGGCCTCATCCCACCTCCGTGCCTGACGAGGTCATGGAGAAGTCCCTGGCGGACATCGTCTGCATCGGGGAAGGGGAAATGACCCTCGCCGACATCGTCAATGAGGCCATCTACGGCGGAAGCGACTTTACCGGCATCCCCGGGTTGCTCATCCGCACGCCCGATGGGCCGGTTCGAACCGCAAAGCCCCGGGCCTATGAGAACCTCGACGAATTGCCCTTCATGGCCTGGGATCGGATCGACTTCACCAAGTTCGTGGGTCAGCATTATTGCCAGTCGAGCAAGCAGACTTGCATCGTGATCAGCCGCGGCTGTCCATACAAATGTACGTTCTGCTCGCTGCCGGTCTGGCGAGCGGCGAAGCCCTATGTGCGGATGCGTTCTCCGGAGAACATCGCCCAGGAGGTCGATTGGCTATACAGGCTTGGTATCCGCGAGATCAAGATCGTCTCCGACGAAATAAACGTCACGTTACCGTGGGCCAAGGAGGTCTGCCGGGCCATCGCCGACCTGGGCCACAAAGATCTGTTTTTCCAGTCCAATCTCCGCGCGGACAAGATTGACGATGAACTAGCCGCCTTGTTCAAACGGATGAATATGTGGCTCGTGCATCTCGGAGTGGAGAGCGCCAACGACCGCGTGCTTCACGGCATCGAAAAGATGATCACCGTCGAGCAGACGGTGCGATGCCTGAAGTTCCTCAAGAAACACAAGATCCGCGTTCTGCTTTTCATGATGGCTTTTCAGCTTTGGGAGGAGGACGGCAAACTACAATTCGAAACTCCGCGAGAGATTCGCCGCTCGCTGTGGTGGGTCTGGAAGCAGTTCCTGCTGCGGCGGATGCACTACATGACCTGGTCGATCGCCACACCGATGCCGGGGGCCCCCCTGCAGGAGATCGTGGAACGCCACGGACTGCAATCGTCCGACTTGGTTCTCGACAACTGGAACCGCAACAAGGACTACCTGGGCATTAACTTGAGTTCCTTGGGCATCACGGAGAAAACCAAGATGCGGCTCCTGCGGGCCGGCATCCTCTCCAAGGCGTTCTTCATGATGATCAGCGGTCACTTCGATTGGAGCAGGCATTTTTATCGGATCGGAATTCTCATCCGAAGTTTCTTCGGCAAGTGGAACGTTCAAACCGAAAGGACGGCTCCGCTGCTCAATACTCCCCTCCGCGCCAAAGTCGAAGGGTAACGGCTATTGCGCTCGATACCGGGCATTGCAAGGGCCGGCGCCCACCTCGCGCCGGACGGCGTGATCTTTGTTGGCGGCGGCATGGTCGAGGATGTGCAGGACCATTTCAGCGGCATCCGGATGCCCGATGGCAACGGCGACTTCATCGGCGTTGAGAGACTTTCCGGGATTGGCCCGCAGGTAGCTCAGAACATTCCTTTGCATCTCAAATACTTGGTCCGCGGCTTTTTTTCCCGCTTCGACGCCGGGTTGGTCATAAGCGTTCACGTCGATCAGTTCCGCATACAAACCAACGGCGCGTTCAAACAGAGCGATCAACACCCCGACGGTTCGGGCGCTTAGGTCTTCCAAGACGATGGTGATCGACGGTCGCCCATTTTCGTAGAGCGCGTTGCGCGTGCCATACAGGAAAGCATGAAGATAATCGCCGCTGGTTACATCGCTCTCAACCGTCAAGGAGGTATCGTTGCGGTCGCGAAGCACCTCGATGAACGTGACGAAGAAGTCGTTCATACCGTCACGAAGTTGCTGAACCAAAGAATGTTGATCCGTGGTTCCCTTGTTCCCGTAGACGGTTAATCCCTCGTGAACGGCTTTACCCTGGCGGTCCCGCGCTTTCCCTAGGGATTCCATGACCAGTTGCTGCAGATACCGACTGAAGATCGCCAGTCGGTCGCGGTAGGGGAGGATGACCATGTTTCGACGATGCTGCTCCTTACAAGCGAAATGCCACATGGCGGCCAGGATGGCTGACGGGTTTTCGGCAGGTTTCCCTCCTCTGGTCACCACATCGCAGGCCCTCGCTCCAGAGAGCAAGGCATCAATATCGATTCCTTGCAATGCTGCTGGAAGTAGCCCTGCGGCTGACAAGACTGAGTTGCGTCCGCCGACCCAATCCCAGATGGGGAACGTGGCCAGCCAATGCTCGTTGTCAGCTTGCTTGTGGAGCGGACTGTCTTTTCCAGTAACGGCAACCGCGTGTCGCGCAAAATTCAACCCCGCTCGGCGATAGGCGGCCTCGACCTCCTTCATTGCATTTCGAGTTTCTCGGGTGTCGCCCGACTTGGAAATGACGATTGTGAGGGTCTGATTGAGTGATTCATCCAATTCTTCGAGCGTTCGATCCATGCCGTCGGGATCGGTGTTGTCGAGGAAGCGCACCACCATGGGGTCGTCGCCGCGGCCCAGCGCATCGCAAACGAATTGCCCGCCCAGCACCGATCCGCCGATGCCGATGACGAGTACGACAAAAAAACCATCACCTTGTTCGGGGCTGATCTGTTGTTCGTGTACGTCCTCGGCGAATTTCTTAATAGCAAGGATCGTGCCTTCGATTTCGGCTCGAATGTCGGCGTTGGGCGCCAGCTCCGGCGCGCGAAGCCAATAGTGACCGACCATTCGATCTTCATCGATGTTCGCTTTCGCACCGCGTTCCAATTCCTTCATGGCGAGGAAGGCACGGGACATCGGTTCTCGCAGGTCATCTAGATAATCATCTGGGAACGGCATCCGGCTGATGTCTACTTGCAGGCCGAGTGCCGGGCAACTGCAGAGGTGCTTCTGATAACGCCGCCGAAGGTCAAGCTCGTTCACGGGCATTCCTCCGATTTTTCCTCGCGCGGAGCAAGGGCCTTGACCGCGGCGTAGATTTTACTGGTTGCCGCCCGAATGGCGTCACGATTTCTGCTCCCATCATGGAATTCGCTCAGATCGACGGGCCTGCCAAACCGGACTCGCGCCCGATGCCGGGCGAACAGGCCTCGGACGATGCCCTCATGATAGGTTACGCCGCTGATGTACGCCGGGATCACGGGCGCCCCCGTGCGCAGGGCCAGCATGGCCACTCCGTCCTTGGGCTCGACAGGCTCTCCGGGTGCAACAATCCCTCCCTCGATGAAAATGCCCACGGCCTTTCCATCGCGTAGGTGTCGAATTGCTTGCTTCGTCGCCCCGGCGTCACCGGTCCCCCGTTTCACGGGAATGCACTCAACCACACGCAGAAAAAACCGGACGATAGGCCAGTTGGTATACTCCGCGGCCACAACAAAGGAGATCGGCCGATAGGGAACGGCGGCACTCAAGAATAATGGATCGGCTGAACAAGTATGGTTAGCGGTAACCAGCACAGGTCCTGTGCGCGGGACCGTCGATCGCCCCAGGCGCCGAAACCGCCACCAGAACTTCGCCATGAACTCATTGAGGTTTTCGGCGAAGGTCAGCGATCTACCATGCATGCTCTGTCCCAATCGGACCCATAAAGTGACCAGCCCCGCGAGAACCATTAACGCGGCAACTGCCCCAAGAATATATCCGACCCAGCGATCCACGCGGGTCCACTGGGGAATGCCCAAAAGGCCGGTAGCGAGCAGGAGTGAGGCCGTAGTGCAAACGTCTCGAATGCCGAACACGCGGCCACGCACTCGATTGGGCACGATCCGCTGAAGGAGCGCGTCGAAGCTGGCCATTACGACAATGCCGAAAAACCCCGATGCGACTACGCCGACCGCCCCGATGACGAAGAGTGAATCGGGATCGAAGGGCATAAACACAGAGGCGGAAAAGACGGCAACGGAGACCCCAATCCCAATGAAACCCCATGTGATCGCGATTGCGCCTCGAAGGGCGTCACCGAGCACGGAAAGCGCAACGGCCCCGAGGATGAAACCCAGCCCTAGAAAGGCGCGGAACCCGCTCATTGCCTGGTAGTCCCGATGATAAACGTCGCGGGCGACAGCCGGAATCACGCTGTTGACCAGAGCACCACAGAACCAGACCAAGCCGGAGACCATGAGTAGTTGGACGACTCGCTTGTGACATCGAACGTAGTGAACGCCGAGGATGATCTCGCGCAACGGCGCGGCAGCCGTTCGCGGATCGACGGACTTTGTACGGGGCCGCGGCGGGATCAGGAAGGCTACGAGGACGGCACTGACCAGGAACGTCGCGGCGTCAATTCGGAAGGCTGTGGTCGCGGTATAATACCGGGCAAGATAGCCGCCGGCGAGATTGGCAGCCATCGTGGCGATGATACCCAAACCGGCAATCATGCCATTGGCACGGACCAGTTGCTCCGGGCGGATGATGGTCGGCAATAGGGCGGATCGAGCGGGTGAAAAAAGAGCGGCGAATCCGCCCACGAGCAAAAGCGGCAGAAACGGACCCCAGGTTCCCCAGGACTGGGTCCATCCGATCAACGAGGCAAAGAAGAACATGATCGCGCAGCGGATCAGGTCGGCGGAGATCATCAACAGGCGACGCGAGAGGCGATCGGCAAGCCACCCAAACGGCGGCGCGAACACGAAAAAGGGAAGGAAAAACATGAAGGCCATGCGGGCGTTGAGAGCGGTGACATCGACCTCGGCACTCAAAGCGTTCTGGGTCTTCAAGATTGCCATTTCGGACAAGTGATCGCCCAAAGCACTGATGGCGTAGGCCGACCACAAGAGGACAAAGTTTCGGTTGCGTAACAGCGAGGTGGTGGGTTGGCTGACCGTGTAACCTGCTGTATCCATGGGCGGAAAACATCCTGTTCAGGCCCGACTTCGCCTCTTATACCTATCTGTCGAAGGTGGGGACCATCGTACACAAACCTCGATGAGGCAAGTAGTTTTTGTTCGCTTGCCCGGACCGGAAGGAAACGTTAGTCTTTCCGGCTCGTTTCATCGCCGCCGATCCGTCGCCCGTGGCGGCGGGAGCTTGACTATGGCGGCGAAGACGTTCTGGCTTAGGAAAGGATCGGAAATGACCCGATTGATGTTCGCAACGACGCTAATCATGACCGGATTGCCCATGGCGCAGGCGGCCGCTGATGGGCTGCACCCGCGCGTAAAGATTGAGACGAGTTTGGGTGATATCGTATTGGAGCTGGACGCCGAGAAGGCTCCCATCAGCACCCTTAACTTCATTCGTTACGCCGAAGACAAGTTCTACGATGGCACGATTTTCCATCGAGTCATGAAGGGCTTCATGATCCAGGGTGGTGGTTATACGCCCGAAGTGGACGAGAAACCTGGAAAGCGTCCGGGCATTAAGAACGAGTGGCAAAACGGATTGAAAAACAACAAGGGTACGATTGCCATGGCCCGGGTGGGCGGTCAACCCGATTCGGGCAGCGCGCAGTTTTTCATAAACGTCGTAGACAACGCCCGCCTCGACCAGCCCCAAGCGGATGGCGTCGCTTATGCTGTTTTTGGCAAGGTCGTCGAGGGAATGGAAACGGTGGACAAGATCAAGGACACGCCGGTGAAGGCTCATCCGAAATATCCGGCGGGAGAGGTGGTTCCGGTCGAGACGGTGCTAATCAAATCGGTCAAACTCGTGAGTGAGTTCGACCGCAGCAAAGTGGAGACGCGCGTGACAGCGACTGAGACGGCGGCCAAAGAGGCGGAGGCCAAAACGAAGGCGGACAGTGAGGGAAAGCTCGCAGAGGTAATCAAGAAGTCCGAGGACGAAGCCAAGTCCAAAGTCGTCAAGACCGCTTCGGGATTGATGTACGTCGACGTGAAGGTTGGTGAAGGCGAAACGCCCAAGGCAACGGACAAGGTTGACGTCCACTACACGGGATGGCTCGTCGACACATGGCCTGTCGCCGGGAAAGAGTTTGACAGCTCGGTGGGTCGCGGTTCACCGTTCACCTTCAGTCTGTCCGGCGGCGTGATAAAGGGCTGGCTCGAGGGGGTCGCGACCATGAAAGTCGGTGGAAAACGGCGGCTGATCATCCCTTCCGACCTCGCGTATGGAAAGCGCGGCTCGCCGCCGAAGATCCCCGCCGATTCGACCCTGATCTTTGACGTTGAACTTTTGGGCATCAAGCCCTAACCGGAAGTCCATGAGAAACCAAAGGTGTATCGTTACGGGATTGATCGCGGCGTTCGTCGCTTTTGGGTGCGACCGTCGCGCGGACACTGAGCCCGCCAAAACGCCGAAAAACGATTCGGCGAGTACCGCTGCGCTCAAGGTCAAGATGGAGACCACTCAAGGTGACATCGTGGTCGGACTGGACCTGGAGAAGTCTCCCGCGACGGTTTTGAATTTCTTGGACTACGTCGCCGAGGGCTTTTATGACGGAACCGTGTTTCACCGTGTGGTTTCCAACAAAGTCGTCCAGGGTGGGGGGTATACGCCGGATATGGTGGAAAAGACCGGCTCGCGTCCTCCCGTCGTGGACGAGTCCTACAATGGGCTGAAAAACGAGCGTTGGACCATCGCCATGTTTCGCGTGCCCAACAACTTCACCTCCGCCAGGACCCAGTTTTTCATCAATGTCGTGGAGAATCCCTCTTTTGATATTCTGCGCGACGGCGGCGGCTATACGGTGTTCGGGCGCGTAATAGATGGGATCGACGTGGTAGGGAAAATCCGCGACGCCCGAGTCGGCCCACATCCGAACTATGCGGCGGGAAAGAACCCGGTCGTTCCCGTCGAACCGATCGTAATCCGATCGATGCGCTTGCTCACGCCGTTTGATCGTGAGGCGGCCGTCGTGCTTGCCCAGGCGGCTCGGGATGTGAGAAGCAACCGCATCAATCTTGTCGTGAAGCGTTTGGAAATCGAAGCCAAAACCAAGGGGGTGGCCACCGAGTCCGGATTGCGCTATGTCGATTTTCACGTCGGTAACGGTTCGTTTCCAAGCATCGATGAAGCCGTAAACATCAGGTACCGCGGGACGCTGGTCGACGGGAAGGAGTTCGACAGCTCCGCCTTGCAACCCGACGGGTCGGTCACGGTCAATGTGAAATCGGCGGTCGAGGGGCTGCGCGAGGGTTTGCTGTCCATGCACGAGGGCGGCAAGCGTACATTGGTCATTCCGCCGCAACTCGCCTATGGCGCTGATGGCATTCCCGGCAAGGTTCCCCCGAATGCAACCCTGATCCTTGAGATTGAGCTGTTGGCCGCCAAGCCGGCCATTCCGCAACGAGAAATCGAACCCACCAGTGACGAACCGTGATTCGACACATGACCGGGCCGTCGGCGAATTGAAGTCCGAAACAGTTCAGCCTTCGATACCCAGGGGCACTGACTCCGTCAGCAATTGGGTTCGGTTGGCCAGGGAGTTCACATTTGAGGCGGCCCATCGGCTGCCCAATGCACCACCCGGCCACAAGTGCGCTCGGCTCCACGGCCATAGCTTTCGCGTTGAACTGTTGTGCGAGGGGAAGATCAACGCTCACGCAGGCTGGCTCCTCGACTTCGCGGAGATCAAGAACGCCTTCAGGCCGCTATTTGAGCGGCTCGATCATCATTACCTCAACGAAATAGAAGGGCTTGAAAATCCGACTTCCGAGAATCTCGCACGTTGGATTTGGGTTCGCGTGAAGCCTCAGTTGCCTCTTATCACACAGGTCACGGTCGCCGAAACCTGTACGTCACGCTGTGAATACCGAGGGTAGGCGTGCCGTCGATACGATGATATCGCCGTGGGAATACTACGCCGGGACGGGGCGAGCAAATCCGACGCCCAGCCGCGATACTCGATGGGTCGATCGGCGCGGGCTGCGGGTTTCGGCTTCAGGGCGGATCTCGCTGGGCGATTCGAAGAAGCCGCCCAAGTGTCGGATGCGTTCTTGTCGCTTGGTGACGAGAGTATCCAGGCCAAAGTGCTTTAGTTCGTCGAGCGTCCCAATGAGATACTTCTCGAGATTCAGCCCTGCGCCGTCAGGATCACGATGGGCCCCCCCAACCGGTTCGGGGATGACATGATCGATCAGGTCGAGCTTGAGCAGTTCCCGCGAGGTGAGCTTTAATGCTTCCGCGGCGTGTTTGCGGCGATCGGCGGTCTTCCAGAGGATAGCCGCACAGCCCTCGGGCGAAATCACGGAGTAAAAAGCGTGCTGAAACATGGCGACGCGGTCCGCCACGCCGATTCCAAGGGCGCCGCCGCTTCCTCCCTCGCCGATGACCACACTCACGATCGGCGTCCGAAGCCGCGACATCTCCATCAGGTTCGTGGCAATGGCGAAAGCGATCCCACGCTCCTCCGCCCCAAGGCCGGGATAGGCGCCTTGCGTATCAATCAGACAAACGACAGGCAGTCCGTATTTTTCGGCGAGTCTCATTTTGAGGAGGGCCTTACGGTAGCCTTCGGGATGGGCGCAACCGAAGTTGCACGCCATTCGTTTTTTGATGTCTTTGCCCTTATCGTGACCGATGAACATGACGCGGTGACCGCCGATACGGCCAAAGCCGGTCAATATGGCCCGGTCGTCGCCGAATTCGCGGTCCCCGTGCAATTCGCAAAAGTCTCGGAAGATGGTCGAAATGTAGTCGGTCGATAGCGGCCGCCTGGGGTGTCTCGCAACTTGCACTGTTTCCCAGGGGGTAAGATTGGAGTACAGCCGACGCAGAGTCGTTTTGAAGCGGAGCCGCTGCTGTCTGATGTCGGCAGAGAGGTCACGTCCCGTGTCCCGCTGCTCGCGCTCCATGCCTTCGACGTCCAGTTGGATGCGTTGGAGCGGCTTCTCGAACTCGAGGAAGCTCCCTAACGTTGATGCTCCAACGCCCGACGAAGCCAGCGGCTCACTGGTTAACACGTCACTCATCGTTTGTGCCCGTTTTTCATTGCGGAAAGCGCCCCCGCGCCACCGGTGCACTGACCGCAAACCAAATCGAGTTAATAGCACCTTCATCGGCGGTTGACAAGAGTTTTTCCCAGTCTTCTTACCCAAATTGGCCATAAAACCTTATGGTTGCGGAAATTACGATTTTCCTCATCGCTATTTTTCAAGCGTCGCCGGATTGGTGGTTTCTTGGACAAGTTGCAGTATAGCCACGAGACGATCTCCAGCGGCCTTGGGGTCGATGGTTTTCATGGCCACTTGCCCCAGTAGCTGGTCGAGGTCTCGCATAATGGCCCGCTTCTGAGCTGCCTGGGGATCGGATCGTGTGTCTACCCGGACGACGGCCTGATCCAAAGGATTGACCTTCCAATTCGCGGATGCCTCTCTAAGCCGTTGTGCGCATGCATCAGCGAGAGCCACGACATCCGCAGCCTCGCCGGGATACGTATGCTCAAGGCCCTTGGCCAAGCCGCTGATTCGGAACACTATTTGACCTAGCCAGACCTGCATCGGTACGGCCATTGGGCGATCGATCGGAACGACTTGTTCGGCAATTCGATCGAAACGCGCGGTGCTGAAGAGGTCTTTGATAAGTGAGAGCGGTTCGGGCGCTGGCTGCACCGGGGAGGGATCGTTCGGTACATCCACCTTTTCGGGTAATCGCGGAGAAACCTCAGCAACCCAGGATTCTGTAGTCGTCACAGCGGTTGCTTTGATTCGACGGAAGGGAACCTGAATTTCCGTTCGCAAGGGCTTGGCGGAGGCAGCCGACGGTGCTGTGGGGTATAGTTCAATCACCGGTCCCATCGCCTCCAAGCCCTGTTCCGATAACCAGTTGCGGATCTCCGAATGGTATCGCATGGTCGTTCCGTAGGAGCCTTCCACAACAGTTGCTGCGACCTCTTCTCCTTCGGCTTGAGCAGAAAAGAGAGGCGGCTGTGGCTCCCAATCACCCTTGGCGACGAATCCGACTTGAGTCCGCAGCGTAGTCGCGGGAACAGCGGTTGGGTCGGCGAGGTATCGGGCAAACATTGGCCCGGTTTCATGATGAGCAGCCATAATCTCAGAAATCTGCAAGAAAACCGACCTTAGCGTCCAATATGGGCCTGTATGTTCCAGGTAGATGATCCGCCTGGGTTCAATCCGTTTGAGCTCGAACGTACGTTCCGCAGGGCGCAAGGTGCCTTGCGCAGCGTAAGTAGCCATAGCGTACGTGCTTACCATGCCGATGATTAACGCGTTTTTCATATTCATGTCCGCAGACCCTATCAGTAATACCCTATTAAACGTGATCAGCTGCGTTTCCGCTACCTGAAACAACCAGGAAATAAAAGGAACCTGCTCTTTTCCATGCCACTCTTTAGTCGAAGGACTTCACCTTACGATGACCCGAAAAACTCAGGCCGAAACTACCAGAGAACCCAGCCGCCCACGTTTATGTGAAGCTGCGTATTCAGTAAACGTTTGACGGAGCCAGCTAACCGGCGGCGCATTCTTCATTTCGTGTTCAGCTGGCGTAGGCGCGTAAGGGATGATCCGTGGCCCATGATGACTTTTTGTTTACGTCGTCGATTCAGTAAAACACACTTACTGAAACGGCTTCACGGTCATTACCTCACGAGCTGCGTAGAAAGACCTAAGCGTAAAATCCCAGGCTTGGTGCCGAGGAATTCACAAGTCTTGTACAAACCGGATCGTCGCGTATAATGCCGCATACATACCTCCCTACGTGGCAAGGAGGTTCATCAACGGCAAAGTTAGACGACAAGGAGGGTCGCAATGGCCGACTCAACAAATGAATTCCCCACGACGCTGGGGGCTGACGCAGTGTTCAAGGGACAGCTCCAATTTGAAAAAGGGGTTAAGCTGCTCGGAAAATTCGACGGCGAGATCAACAGCGACGGTCAACTCATGGTCGCGGAAGGGGCGACGCTCACGGGCGACGTAAAGGCCGGTTCGGTCCGCGTCGAAGGGCAGGTCAAGGGCAACCTCAACGCCGCCGCCAAGGTGCAGTTGTCGGCTTCCGCTCGATTGGAGGGCGACGTGCAAACGCAGCGTCTCGAGGTGGCCGAAGGTGCGGTGCTCGTCGGCCGTTGCGTCGTCGGCGTCAATGGTCATTCCAAGCCTGCCGGCGAGGTTCGCAGCGCTTCTCGACCCGCGGAGCTCATCCCAACGGCCACAGCCAAGGGTCGAATGCCCGAACCCGCTCCTACTGCCGGAAAGAAATAGCGGCGGCGATAGGTCGTCGTCGTTTCGAGCGAACGTGTGTAATTCTTTGCGCTTGCGCGGGCGGAGCCTGCGATGTCATCTTCGGTGACGCAATCCAAGGCCGCGGTCCGGCAAGTCATCTGCACGCACTGTCATTGTGCCACGGATGTGGCCCTGCGGGCGATGTCGGTGTTTTGCCCGCACTGCAACAAGCGTCTCATTCTCGAAGATTACAAAATCGACAGCTATTACGCGGTGCGCGAGTTCTCCACGTGCGGAGACGTCGTGGTGGAGAAGAAGGGACACGTCGTAGCCCCCATCAAGGCGTCCAACCTCACCATCAAAGGCAAAGTGCAAGGAAGTGTCGTCGTTCGCGGACAAGTCGAGATCAAGAAAACCGGATGGTTTAAGGGCGAGCTTGAAGCGCCGTGTTTGGTGATTGAAGGCGGTGCGGTCTTCGATGGGTTCGTGCGCATCGGCCTGCCGGCGGTTTCCGCATAAGCTGCGGGCGGCCGCTCACGCGCGTTGAGTCCATGCCGCCCCAGCATACTTGTCGCGCAGTGAAGCGGCGGCGGTCAGTTCCTCGTCCGTCCACTCGCCGGGCGCGAAGGGCAGATTCGTGACACGGACCAGTGCTGCGACGAATTCCGATCGCACTCGGCGAATGGACTCGTCAAACGGACGCCCGATTACCGCCGTCGGCTGTTGTGTGTAGCGATTGGCCAGAACGATCGACCCGTGCTGCAGAACCGCGGAACGTGTGCGGCGCTGGGCGCTACCGGCGATTTTGTCGGCGCCTAGCATCACGTCGTAACAATGTCGCCTTTGAAAGCAAAAGAACGGTCCTTTGGCCGCGCCGGAATTATCAGAAGCTCCGCAACGCGTTGTCTGAAGATTTAGCTCCGTAAGGACCGCGATCACCGCATCATGGGCGAGTTCATAGAGTCGATTGACGCCCTTGGCCAGCAGCGGATGTTCCATCGGCAAGGTGAACGAATAGGTCAGTTCCAGGTCGTGCAGGATCGCGCCTCCGCCGGTCAAGCGTCGAACGACCGGCAACGTTCCCGCGGGCGGCGGCAACGAGGCGTAGTCGGCGAAATGTTGAAAATAGCCGAGTGAAATGGTCGGCTCGGACCATTGGTACAGCCGCAGCGTCGGCGGCGATTGACCAGCTCCGACGAGCGTCATCAGCGCCTCGTCACGGGCCATGTTGGTTGGTCCGTCTAAGGCTGGGTCATCAAGGACTCGAAGTTTGGGCGGATCGTTCATCTCCGCCCTTGATTGTCGATGGTCGGTTGTCGAATGTCGATTCCGTGCTTATAGGCGCCAGCGAACGTTGGGTTTGCGGCTGGCCGTTACTTCATCAAGCCGCCGCACCGGCGTGGTGTGGGGCGCGGTTTTGACGATGGCGGGGTTCTGTTCCACTTCGTCGGCAATGGCCAACATGACCTCGACGAATCGGTCCAACGTCGAAAGCGACTCCGTTTCCGTCGGCTCAATCATCAGGCAATGAGCGATGGGGAAACTCATCGTCGGCGGGTGGATGCCGTAGTCGATCAGCCGTTTGGCGAGGTCCAGTTCCGTCACCCCGCTTGCGCCGAAATCCGGGATCAAAATGAACTCATGGGCGTGAGGCGGCGGAAAGGGCGTCGGGTAACGGTCTTTCAGTTTCGCGGCCAGATAGTTGGCGGCCAAAACCGCCTTTTCCGAAACGTCACGAAGTCCATCACACCCCAGGCTGCGAATGTAAGTATAGGCCCGCACGAGAACGCCGATCTGGCCGTAGAACGATCGCACTTTGCCGATGCTCTTGGGGCGATCGTCCGACCACGCGTAGGTCCCGTCTTCTTTTTGAATGACCTGGGGTACGGGAAGAAAAGGCCGCAAATGCTCGGCCACGGCCACCGGGCCCGCCCCGGGACCGCCCCCTCCGTGCGGAGTGCTGAACGTCTTATGGGTGTTGTAGTGCATGCAATCGACGCCGAAGTCACCTGGGCGGGTGATGCCCAGAATGGCGTTCATGTTGGCTCCATCAAGATAAAGCTGCGCACCTTGTGCGTGGACGATCTCGGCGATGTCGGCGATTTGCTCGTCGAAAACGCCGACGGTGTTGGGATTGGTAATCATGAGTGCGGACGTGTCGTCGTTGACCTTGCTCTTCAGATCGTCAAGATCGACCCGGCCGTCGGACTTGGCCTTGATGGATACCGATTTGCGAGCGCAGATGGCACAACTAGCGGGATTCGTCCCATGGGCCGTGTCCGGTGCGAGCACGGTAGATCGGTTCTGGCCGCGGCTTTGATGATAGGCGTTGATGATCATCAAAGCCGTCATCTCACCATGAGCGCCGGCCGCGGGCTGGAGGGTGACCTCCGCCAATCCGGCGATTTCCGCGAGGTCGCAGCGGAGCCGGTAGAGCAATTCCAATATACCTTGTACGTCGGCGTCGTCCTGGTACGGATGCACATGGGCGAAGCCGGGCATGAAGGCGACACGTTCGTTGATTCGTGGGTTGTACTTCATTGTACAACTACCCAGAGGGTAGAAGTTCCCGTCGATGCTGAAGCAGCGATGAGCCAGACGCTTGTAGTGGCGGACGATATCCAGCTCTCCGACTTCAGGAAGCCCCGGCAGCTGATCGGCGAGGAGTTCGGCCGGGACCGCCGCAGTTCGTTTGACGGCTGGAACGTCGGACGGAGGCAGCGAACCACCCCAGAGGCCCGGCGAGCCGATTTCAAAAAGGGTCGGAGGATCCGCCTTCTTTGCCTTCTTCGCGGGTGGCGGAGGGACGTCTTTACTCATCAAAGGTGAAGTCCTTAAGGTCGTCATAGGATCTTAGCGCTATTTCTATCCGGGGTAGCGTCACTCTCTTTCTTCTTCGTGAAAATCGACGTTCGCCACAATTCGTCCAGCCGATACTCCGTTCCGCATTCCGGGCACCGACTATGAGTCAGCCCGGAGAGGTTGTAGCCGCATTTTGGACAAGTCGGCGGCGTGTCCCTGGCTGACCGCCAACCTCGTCGATACCCGTCTCGCCATAGCAGAAACGCCGCGAAAAGCGCTAATCCCGCCGTCAATACTACTAACAGGAGAACTCCCGCTTCGACCCACGGCCACGAACTAGGCGTCATCAAGAGCGGCTACCAGATCGTCGATTTCCTTTTTCGTGCGTTTTTCCGTCACGGCTGTCAAAAAACATTCCTCGTATCGCTTATCAAACCGACTGAGCGGCACGCCGCCGAGGATGCCGCGCTCACGGCACCGCGCAAGGGCGTTCTCCATGCCGCGCGTCGTGTGGATTACGAATTCCTTGAAGAAGGGCGTCTTGGGGAAGCGCAGGCCGTATCCCTTCAGTTTACCGATTCGCTCGGCCGCGTAATGGGATTTGTCGAGGCAGCGCGACGCCACTTCACCAATCCCATGCTTGCCCATGGCGGCCATGTAAATCGATGCTCGTATCGCCAGCAATCCCTGGTTGGTGCAGATGTTGCTCGTCGCCCTTTCGCGCCGGATGTGCTGCTCGCGGGTTTGCAGTGTCAGGCAGAATCCGCGCTCGCCGTTGAGGTCCGTAGTCATACCCACGATACGGCCGGGCATCTTTCGTAAGAATTTTTCGCGGGTAGCGAGCAAACCCAAATAGGGGCCGCCATATTGAAGGGGGATTCCCAGCGCCTGCCCCTCGCCCACCACGATATCAGCGTCGAAAGCGCCGGGTGGCTTCAGTACGCCGCCAGCGATAGGATCGGTGGACACGATCGCCAATGCACCGCATGAGTGAACCGCAGGTATGATCCGATCGAGCCGCTCGAGGCATCCGAAAAAGTTCGGAGACTGGATCACAAGGGCGGCCGTCACGTCCGTCAGGGCATCTCCGAGCGCCTGCTCATCCATAACTCCGTCGCGACTAGGGACAGTAACGACTTCCACATCTTGCTCTTGCAGGTAGGAGGCCAAGGTGCGCCGCGTGTCGGGGTGCGCCGCCTCGGCGACAATCACTCGCCGCCGGCCGGTAATCGAGGTCGCCATTAACACCGCCTCCGCCGCGGCGGTCGCGGCTTCATAAAGAGACGCATTGGCGACTTCCATGCCCGTGAGCAGGCAAATCATCGTTTGGAATTCGTAAAACAGTTGAAGGATGCCCTGCGATGCCTCAGCTTGGTAGGGCGTGTACGCCGTGAGGAACTCGCTTTGCGCCGCGAGAGAGTCAACCAGCGTCGGAATAAAATGGTCGTAGGCGCCGCCGCCCAGGAAACAGACTTGTTCCGTGCAGTCACGATTACGCGACGCGAGCTTGCCGGCGTCGTCCAGCATTTCCAGTTCGCTAACTCCGGCCGGAATGTTGAGCTTACCTTTGCATCGAAACCGCGGCGGAATGGGCGAAAAGAGGTCTTCGACCGCGTCGACGCCGATTGCGCCGAGCATGTCGCTGACCTGGTTGTCGGTGATCTGCGTGTATCTCACTTCCTCGTTCCCATGATGTCTGGCTTGAACACTTTCGTTTCCAGAGCTTTGTTGAAATTCGTCCAGTGACTCGCCGGATCGCGGTCGTTCTCGATTTCGGCGAGAAACATGCTCACTTTGGCGTCGAGGTTGTCTAGGTGGTGCACTGCGACGGCCTCCGGTACGGCGGGAAGCTTGGGGCTGCCGAATTCATACTTGCCGTGGTGACTGAGGATGATGTGTTGCAACACCCAACGCAGCCGATCGGGGAACGGCCGACCGGTCCGCTTCGCCGCGGCGTCCGCTTTCTTCTCGACCCAGGCCACCGCTTGCATGATATGGCCCAGCAGTTGTCCGTCGTCCGTGTAGCCAATGGCCGTTTCGTAGCTCAGTTCCACGGATTTGCCGATGTCGTGCAGAAAAAGGCCCGCCAGCACCAGATCAAGGCTCAGCTTGGGGTAGCGGGGGATCACCACCAGAGCGGTCTCCAGAAGCGATAGCGTGTGCTCCAGCAGCCCGCCGATGTAGGCATGGTGCAGTGTGGCCGCGGCCGGGGCCTTGCGAAAACGGCTCATCAATTCTTCGTCGCTGATGAACTCGTGCATCAGTGCGGCCAGGTCCGCGTGCTTGATTCCGCCAACGATTTCCACCACTCGCTTCCACATCTTGTTGATGTCGTGCTTCGTGACGGGGAGGAAGTCTGCAAATTCGAACGAACCCGGCTCGGCAGGCCGAACAGCGTCGATAATGAACTGCATGTTGCCCTTGTAGTTCTCCGTGCGCCCCTTGAAGCGCATGAAGCCCCCTTCGGGCATACCCAGAAACATCTCCTCGGTCGCCTGCCAGGCCCGTGCCACGAGCTGTCCGGTGCGGTCCACCAATACGGCGTGAATATAAAGCCCGCCCTGGTTCGTTGTACGCAGGTCCTTGGAGCGGATGAGAAAAACCTCGTCCTCAATCCGCTCACCGGGCTTTAGTTCCGAGATAAACCGCCGAGTCATCGCCACCTCCGGTGTTCCTTATGTACTGAACGGTAGCTTAGAGGGGCCGGTTTTCACTGGCAAGCGGATCGGGAATCCGCGGCTCTTGCCTGCGGGAGTTCGTCATTGGCAACGCGGCGATTGGCGGGTGTATACTTGGGTGGGAGGGCTGCCCACCGATGCTTACGATCGAATTTCGGGAGGAAATCGCCTCACCGATGCGAGCGGTTTGGGCCGTCGTCGCGGACGTGCTGCGGCAACGTGAATTCGTGGCCTACGAAATCTCGCAAGCCCGGCAGACGAACGCTTGTGATTTGGGACCGGATTTCCATTGGCATGAAACCGGCGTCCTGATGGGTCGGCGCTACGACTGCGACTGCGTCGTCTTTGGGTGGGAGCCTCCCCAGTGGTTCTGCTTCGGGACCCGGAATCTTTTCCATGTGAGTTATGAACTGGAGGCGCACGACGTGGGTACGAGTGTCCTCTATCGCTGTGAATTGCCTCAGACGCCCGAATCGCGCCGTGACGACTTCACCAGCCTTTGCCGACAGTCCTTTCACAATCTCAAGCGCAAGCTGGAGACGAAGGTCCGGTAGTGAATTCGTAGGCGGCGTAAAGCGTCAGACGGCCAACTCAGACACTCTGGCGATGGACGAAGGCGCTTCGTGAGCCTCCGAGGATATTGGAGCGGGAACTTCGTCGGCGAACTGCGCGGCGATAGTACGGAATTGTTGTTCGCGTTTCAGGAATGCCTCCACCACGGCGGGGTCGAACTGCGAGCCGCAGGAATCACGAATAATGGCCATGGCTTTTTCGTGTGACATCGCCTTTTTGTATGGTCGCCTCGTGGTGATCGCGTCATAAACGTCTGCCAGGGCCGTGATCCGGGCCGCGAGGGGGATGTCCTCTCCCTTCAAGCCCCGCGGATAGCCCGTGCCGTCGTACCACTCATGGTGGGCATGGGCTACGTCTATAGCCATTTTCAGGAAGCGTGTTGCCGGGGCGCGCTGCAGGGCTCGTCGGATGGTCGCGGCCCCGATTTCCGCATGTCGCTTCATGATGCCCATCTCTTCGGGAGTAAGCTTTGCCGGTTTGAGCAGGATGTCGTCCGGAACGGCTACTTTCCCGATATCGTGCAATGGGACCGTGCGTTGAAGGTCTTCCAGAAACCGATCATCAATGACTGCGCGCCAGGAATTCGAGCGGCGCAGTTCTTTCGCCAAGACGACGGAGAACGCCGTCACGCGATCCAGATGTGTGCCGGTGTCGTTGTCTCGATACTCCGCGAGCTTGGCAAGTGCCACGACCAGGGCGTCCCGTGACTCGTCCAGCTCCTTTCGACTGCGGAAGTCGTCGATCAGCGACGCGGCCATCCTTGAAATAAAACTGACGTATTCCAGTTCGAGCGCGGTGAAGGGACGTTCGCCATTTCGTTCACTTACGTTCAGGACGCCGACGACCCGCTCCGCGGCGGTCAGGGGCAGGGACGCCATAGGCATGGCCCCGAAAAAAGAATGATCGAATGCGTTTCGGCAATGGCCTTCCAGGCAGGCCGCGATATAGGCGTTGCCGGAATCAAAAACGCGACCCGCCGTTGTCTCTCCCACAGGAAAGCAGGCTCTTGCCGCAAGATCTTCCTCAATGCCTACGGAATGGGCGATCTTCAGGATTTTCTCATTGGGTTCCGGGAGCAAGATCGACACTCGCCGGCAACATAGGAGCTGTCCGGTCGTGGTGATGGTTTCCTTCAGCGCGCCATCAAGGCCCTTCGCGCTCGTGCAGCGATGAGAAAACTCCAAGAGAATCCCCATGATTCGAGCGTGTTCGCCCAGCAGGTCCTTGCTCTGAATCAGTTGTGCCTTCTCGTAATGCACGTGCGCCAAGGAACGAACTCGGAGCACGAACTCTCTTGGCTGGAGGGGTTTGATGACGTAATCGTCAGCGCCGGCCCGCAGGGCCGCGGCGATGTCCTCCTCCGTAAGCGTGAGCGCAAGCACGGGAATGTCTCTAGTAGCGGGATCTGAGCGCAGAACGCGAATACATTCCAGTCCATCGACGTTCATCATCATTCCATTGACGATGACGAGTTCGGGCTTGCTCTTGCTGATCAGGGACTCGGCTTGCGATCGGTCCGCGGCTTCACGAATCCTGATGTTCTCAGATCCCAGAAGCTGACGGCATTGATCGCGGTTCTCGACGTCATTGCCCACAATCAGGATGTTCGCTCTGGCGGGGCTGCGATTCATTCGGGACGAGCTCCCGTTACGTGAAACGTCCGCGGGCTCATACGGACAGTTGCGATTCGAGCTTGCCTGTCAGCTTCGCATTCAGGGCCTCGGTGATCCAATCATGCCGCTTCGCTGTCGTTGCGCCTTCAGCAATCAATGGAGTGACGGAATGGGCGACGAATTGGACGCCTATTTCGTGAATCTTGCCTTCGATGTGCCGACAATACGTAACCAATCCGCTCAGAAACAGCTTGGAAGTCTCCTTGTCCAGCATGATCTCCACGGGCTCTCCCCGAACCATGGGCCGACACACCAAAAGCGAGATTCCACCGCTCGACAAGTTTCGAGTAACCGCGGGTTCCGCGCGCAAGTCAGGCCCGGGCACGGCGAAATAATGGAGAACGCAGGGAGCGACGAGCCTGCGACGTTCCTGCTTGCGAATGCCAAGAAACCCGTCTACGTCGATTTCATTCAATTCCCTTGCCAGGGTAAGCATGTCGGATTGGACAGATCCCGCCGTCGTACCATCTCCACATGACTTTGGCGTAGTGCCTGTCGCTGGTGTACGCCGAACCGTCGCTCGATCATTGCTTGTCTCGGCGTTCGAGCTTTGCAACACTTCAAAACAAAAACGATCTTTCCCGGATCGCTTGGCCTGGTACATGAGTCGGTCTGCGGCCGCCAATAACTCTTCCGCCGAACGGACCGGCAAACGGTCGCTCCAAACCGCCCCGACGCTGCATGTGATTTTTCCGGAGGAACCGAGAGTGCGGGGATCAAGTTTTCTAACGTCCTCCACGATTTGCTCGGCAGTCTTCTTTACGTTCTCCGCGGTCAAGCCGCACATCAGCACGACGAACTCCTCGCCGCCGTACCGGCCGACCGATCCCCGTTGGGCGATTTCGGTTTCCAGGAGCGACGCTAGTGCCTTGAGGGTTCGGTCACCGGCCACGTGTCCGAAGCTGTCGTTGAGCTGCTTGAAATTGTCGAGATCCAGGAAAAGCACACCGATGGAAATACCGCCATCCAGGTTCCCTTCGATCCCTTTCCGCACGGCTTCCATTAGCCCGCCGCGATTCAAGACGTTCGTGAGAGGATCCATGGCGGCGCGCTCGCGGTATTCGCGAAGGGCTCCCTGCAATCGTCGCTGCTCTTGTTGGATGACCGATCGTTCCGCCTCCACGACGTGGACTCGCTCCTCGGAATCACCGACGGCCGTGGCCAATTGGCGATTGGCTTCGCTGAGCAGATCACCGATGTCGATTTCCTTGGGTAGCATCGAGCCGAACAGGATGTTGACTCGCTGGTATTCTTCCGCGGTACGACGCTGGGCCAGTGTCCAAGCCCCTTCATCCAGTCGAAGGGCCTCCAGGCCGAATTGTCGAAAAGCCTCATCCTCCGGGACCGCGGCGACGTCGCTGGTGAAGCAAAGCCCTCCCACGAAGCAGGCGATCGCGCCAAGTTGGGCCGACTCCGAGCCTTTCTCTTTGGACATACGGTGGTGTCGCGCCAGCGGCTGAGCGATGATCTCAGGGAGTTTCCATTCCGTCGCCATCACCGAGATTGCATCAACGTGCGTGTAAGGAAACAACTTTCGTTCTTGCGCATAAAACGCGGCGGGAGAAAGACCCGAGCTAAACAGTTTTGAGTACGATACGCCCAGCATCTGAATCAGCAGAAGGACCCCGCAATCTTGCAGCAGGCCGACCAGGAACGCTTCCTCCTGCCGTTGAGGAATGACTTCTTGCGCGATGGCATGCGCTAAACAGGCGCGCAAGACCGAGTGTTGCCAAAACGCCTTCATGTCGATCGGGACTCCGCCGAGGCGGTCCATATGGCTGACGAGCTGGAAGCTTAAGGCTGATGTCTTGACGCGGTTCAGCCCCAGGACCGTAACGGCCCTTTCGATGGTCGTCACCGGCGTTCGCTGAGCGAACTGGACGGAGTTCGCCGTTTTCAGCAGGAGCGTCGCCAGCGCGGGGTCGGTGCGGATCAACTCCGCGAAGTCGTCGGCGCTGGATTTCGCGTTCGAGGTAAGTTGAAGAATCTCCGAGGCCAGAGCCGGGTTCGTGGGCATCTTTGCTTTCGCAAAGAGCGCGCGCAACTCTCTGGATAAAGCGTCATTCTTATTCGCGCAAGTAGACACTCGGTCAGCAAGCCTCGCTTACGATGATATCAGACCGGCCCAAGAAAGCCGTCTTCTCCCTATCGTCTGCCCCGCCTGTTTCCTTTTGATGGCAAGAATCGCCCTAAAAGATGTGGATTAGAAAAGTGGCAAATGACCACATGCGGGTCCGAGAAAGAGAGGGGGCTTGCCGAAGTGGTCCTAGCGCCGGTCTTTTCACGGTCCGGGATATTCCGCCTTTATTTCAAGCTTTTTATGGAACTTGACTTGCGGACGTTGGATCGCTACAAAACTCAGGGAGCAATTAGGCTCAACATCAGCAGTGAGTAAGTCTAACGCTTGTTCGCGTTAAAATACGAGAGCGGCACAACGTGCAGCGAGCGCTCAATGGGATCATTCCCGCGATGTTAGAGATGTAGAGAGGGTTGTCGTTCACGAGGGTGAACGCGAGCATTTCGATCCGCGCGTCCGTGACGCAGATATGGTATAATAAACAAGTCGTGCCGTTCGACAAAGAGCTTTGCGATCCATGAACGAACTGTCTTCGAATTCCGCCGTGAATCAAGCGCATGATCAGTCTTCGTCGATGGCGGACATCGACCGTGAAGTCGCCGAGGCAATGGCGTCGATGGCCCCGTCAGACCTGGCGGAGCTGCGCGGCGAGGTCGCCGGGACCGCGTCGATGGAGGCGGGGGCGGAGCTTATCGCCACCGTGACCGGCGTGACCGAAGACGACGTGTTCGTTCAATTCGGCGTCAAGACCCAAGGGATCCTCCCGCGAAATCAATTCGGGAAAAAAGAGATCGTTGAAATCGGACGCCGAGTCGACGTCGTCGTCGAACGCTTCGATGAAGCCGCCGGACTGCTCATCGTAAGCCGGAAAGGCGCCCTTCAGCGGGCCACTTGGACAAACCTCACCAAAGGAATGATTGTTGAGGGAAAGGTCACCGGCGTCATCAAGGGTGGCTTGGAAGTCGATCTCAAGGGCATCCGTGCTTTCATGCCCGGCTCGCAGGCCGACATCGTTCCCATGAAGGACATCTCCCTATTACTGAACCAGATCGTCCGCGCCGAAGTGATCGAACTCGACCGCCGCAACAAGAGCGTTCTGCTCAGCCGTCGCAAAGTACAGGAGCGAGAGCTTTCCGAAGCCCGTGAGAAGCTCCGCGCTGAACTTGCCGTCGGACAGATTCGACAGGGCGTTGTGCGAGGCATTACTGATTTCGGCGCTTTCGTAAACCTGGGCGGCGTGGACGGGCTTCTTCATATCCGCGACCTGAGCTGGGGTACGGTTGAAAAAGTGACCGATGTTCTTTCGCCCGGCCAACACGTGGAAGTGATGATCCTCAAGATCGATCCGAATCGGGAGCGCATCTCGCTGGGTCTCAAGCAGGCATTGCCGGACCCGTGGGAACACGTGCCTGAAAGATACCCGGTGGGGACTCCGCTGAAGGTTCGCGTGGTTCGTCTGGCCGATTTCGGCGCTTTCGCTGAGTTAGAGCCTGGCGTCGAGGGACTCATTCCCGTCAGCGAAATGAGCTGGTCACGCGTGAAACAACCGGCCGACGTGGTCTCGTCGGGAAGCGTAGTGGATTGCAAGGTGATACGGGTCGAGGCCGACAAGCATCGCATCGCCTTGAGCATGAAGCAGGCTCAGAACGATCCCTGGGCCGCGGTATTCGAAAGCTTCCCTGCCCATTCTCTTGTCCGTGGTAAGGTCACGCGACTTGCCGATTTCGGGGCCTTCGTGGAAATTGCTTCCGGCGTCGAAGGACTTATTCACATTTCTGAGCTCTCCGACAAGAGGGTCAAGTCGTGTTCCGAGGTCGTCCAGCCCGGCCAGGAAATCGAAACTCGCGTTCTTGGTGTGGACCAGGAAAACCGTCGTATTTCGCTTTCCATCAAAGCCGTCAATGCTCCGACTTCGGCGGAGGCCGTCGCCGCGACGACCAAGGCCGAAAGCGCCAGTGGGCAAGCCATTCCCGCCAAGGCTACCAAGAAGCGCAAGAAACCCCTCCGCGGCGGCCTAGCCAGTCACTTCGATTGGTAGCACTTGAGACACCCTCAAGCCATTTAGCCTCGGTACGGCACCCTCCCGATTGCACACCCAGTACCCACGTACTGGAAGCCACAGAGAAAAACCTGTAGCATTTCATTTCCGCATCGGGAGCGCGAAAGAAATGAAATTCGGATTCGTGGACAGTATTATCGAGCTGACCCGGAGCGAGCGGATCGTGGCCGTCAAGGCCGTCTCTGCGGCTGAGGAATATCTCGCCGACCACTTTCCCACGTTTCCTGTGCTTCCCGGCGTGCTGATGCTGGAAGCGCTTGTGGAGTCGGCCGCCTGGCTGGTTCGCGATGCTCAGGCGTTTGCTTCCAGCATGGTCTTGCTTCAAAACGCGAAGAATGTAACATTCAAGAGCTTTGTCAAACCGGGCAGTCTGCTGCGGTTGGAAGTCACCTGCCGCCAATTGGCGCAGGGCGACAGCGACTTTGACGGAATTGGTTTTTGCAATCAGACGGAGGTCGTCAGGGCACGGTTCGCGCTACAGCATTTTTGCCTTCAGGAGCGAGAACCGTCGCTGGCAGCGGTCGATCGGCGGATCACAGAAGAGGCTAAGGAGAGGTTTTCCCTCTTGCGCCGTTCAGTGAACGTAAGATAAAAGACACTATGTCTTTCTAGTGAATCGATGGAGAGATGAGCGGAATGGCAGTGAACGGAAATGAGGTCTTCAGCAAGGTTCAGGATGTTTTGACTGATGCATTAGGCGTGGACGCTGCGGAGGTCTCATCGGAGGCCACACTGCAAGGCGACTTGGGCGCCGAGAGCATTGATTTCCTGGACATTGTCTTTCGTTTGGAGAAGGCGTTTGCCATCAAGATTCCCAAAGGCGAGTTGTTCCCCGACGATATCCTGAACAATCCTGATTACGTCGCGGGGGACCGGCTGACACCCACGGGCTTGGAGCGCCTCAAGACGGCCATGCCTCATGCGGATTTTTCAAAGTTCGAGGGAGAGCCTTCGGTTTCGAAAATGCCGGACCTGTTTACGGTCGGTACGATCGTCAAATACGTCGAGAACAAACTCCGCGCGGCGTGAATTGGCATCTGGTAAGAACACACATGAGGGCGTTGGATGCGTTGGATATGGATTGACGCCTTCGTCGAGTTTGAGTCGCGGCGGCGCGCCTCCGCCGTGAAAAACATTTCCCGGGCCGAAGATTACTTGCACGATCATTTCTCCGGATATCCTGTCATGCCAGCGTCGCTATTGATTGAGGGCATGGCCCAAACCGCGGGAATCCTCGTTGGAGAGGCCAGGGGCTTCAAGGAAAACGTGATTCTCGCTAAGATCCGCAAGGCCGAGTTCGATGGCTACGCCGTCCCAGGCGATCAGATTCGGTTCGATGCGGTGCTCGAAACCATTGACGATCGGGCGGCCGCCACGACCGGTCTGGTGCTGAAGAACGGCAATGCGATGGGGAAAGTTGACTTGATTTTCTCGCACGTCAACCAGGCGGACAGGTCCCTCGACCTCCCGGATGAGAACTTCGTCTTTACGGACCAGTTCCTGAATTTGCTGGCCTCCTTCAGGTCAAGCGTCGGCCACGGGATTCCTACCGATGTCGGCAAGTAGGCGTCGGGTGGTCATCACCGGCTTGGGCGTGGCCACCCCGATAGGGATCGGGATGAATGCCTTCTGGGATGGCCTGCTGGAGAAACGCTGCGGGATACGCCGCGTGGAGTCGTTTGATCCCTCGGGAATGCCCTGTGCCATCGCCGGTGAATTGCCCTCGTTTCAACTGAGTGATTTTATCCCCAAGAGTTACCGCAAGAGCGTCAAAGTGATGTCGCGGGATATCACTCTGGCCGTTGTATGCGCCTACCATGCCGTTGTGGACGCCGGTCTGCACACCAAGTGCATCATCGAACGCGGTGAGGCCTCAGGTCCCCCCAACGTCGACAGTGCCCGTTTTGGCGCTAACATCGGCGCGGGCCTTGTATGCGCCGACTTGAACGAGCTCGCCGGTGCCCTGAATACCGCGGCCGATGAACAGGGGCGTTTCGACCTTCGTCGCTGGGGCGCTGAAGGTATGAACAACCTCACACCGCTCTGGCTGTTGAAGTTCCTCCCCAACATGCTTGCCTGCCACGTGACCATCGTGCACGACGCGCAGGGGCCGTCGAACACGATTACCTGCGCGGAGGCGTCGAGCCACCTTGCGATCGGAGAGGCCTACCGCACCATCGCCCGCGGCGATGAGGACGTTTGCATTTGCGGCGGGGCGGAGAGCAAAATCAATCCCATGTCGATGACCAGACCCGCGATCTGGGGGCGTCTCAATACTCGGGACAACCAATCGCCGCAGAGTGCATCACGGCCATTCGCATCCGATCGCTGCGGAATGGTGCCGTCCGAGGGCGGTGGGTTGGTCATTCTAGAAGCACTCGATCACGCCCGGGCAAGAAATGCACGGATTTACGCTGAACTAGCCGGTCTTGGGGCCGGCGCCAACACCGTCAATTGGTCGTCGCCGGACCCCAAGGGACGGGGGATTGCGGTAGCTCTTCGAAAGGCCATCGCTGACGCTGCCGGCACCGTCGAACAGATCGATCTTGTCGTTCCTAGTGGCGCCGCGACGCCCGAGCACGATGCCGCGGAGATGGCGGCTTGGAATGAGGTCTTCGGCGCGCGGCTCGAACAGGTGCCTGCGTTCACCACCCGCGGCGCGCTTGGCCACAACGGGGCCGGCTCCGGCGCCATTGACTTCGCCGCGACGGTGATGGCCTTGTATCGCAACACCGTCCCGCCGTCGCTGAACACCTCGAATGCGGATCGGGCATCGCGCTTCCGGTTCGTTCAAGACGACCCCAAAGATGCACGGGTGCGCCAGGCGATCAGTCTGGGATACGCTCTGGCGGGGGGGCAGAGTGCCGCCCTGGTTATCAAACGGTTTGAGGAGTAGCGAAGTGGAGCGTCATGTCGTCATCACGGGAATGGGTTGGGTCACGCCACTGGGGCATGATCTCGATTCCGTCTGGCGGCGGATGTTGGCGGGCGAAAGCGGCGCCGGGCCGACCACTCTGTTTGACGCGAGCGCCTTTCCCACTTCGTTTTCTGCGCAGGTAAAAGATTTTGATTTGGCGGGCGTTCTCGGAAAGGACGCCGCCGCACACCGGGGCGCCAGTCGCAATTCGCGGTTTGCGTTGGCCGCATGCGCCATGGCCTGGCGTAGTGCCGGCCTTAACGGTGATCAGCAGTTCGATCCCACTCGTGTCGGAGTATACCTGGGCGGTGGCGAGGGACCGCTGGACTTCCAGCCATTCGCCTCCGCGGCATTGACCGGATGTCGCAATGAGCAGGGCGAGGCGACGCCCCTCAATACCGTTCGCTGGGCGCAGTCGGCCCTGCAATTGCTCGGCGCGACGAACGAGTTGGAGCAGGACCCGAACATGGCCGGCGGCCATATCGCCGTGCAATTCAATGCCCAGGGTCCGAACATCAACACGCTTACCGCCTGCGCCGCCAGTACCCAGGCGATCGGCGAGGCCATGCGCCTTATTCAATACGGGGACGCCGATGTGATGATCGCCGGCGGCACCCACAGCATGATCCATCCCCTCGGCGTTACCGGATTCAACCGCCTCACGGCCCTGTCCACGCGCAACGACTCCTGCCTCACCGCGTCTCGACCCTTCGATCGTTCGCGCGACGGTTTCGTCCTGGGAGAAGGTTCCGGTATTCTGATCCTGGAGGAGTCCGAGCACGCTCGACGGCGCGGTGCCCGTGCTTTGGCGGAGGTCGTCGGCTATGGTTCAACGGCGGACGCTTTCCGAATCACGGATATACATGAGGAGGGGCGCGGGGCGACCGCGGCCATGAGGGCGGCATTGGCCAGCGCCGAGATCAGCCCGAACCAGATCGACTATATTTCCGCCCACGGCACGGGCACGGAAGAAAACGACAAGATCGAGACCTTGGCCATTCGTCGTGTGTTCGGCGAGCACGCCAAGGGAGTTCCCATTAGCAGCGTCAAGAGCATGATCGGTCATTTGATCGCCGCGGCAGGGGCGGTGGAGCTGATTACTTGCGTGCTGGCCATCCGCGACGGCGTCGTTCCCCCAACCATCAACTACAATTTGCCCGATCCCAACTGCGACCTGGACTACGTCCCCAATCAGGCCCGTCGTCTACCCGTTCGAGCCGCGCTCTCGAACAGCTTCGGCTTCGGCGGCCAAAACGACGCCCTTATCGTCCGCGCCGCGAATTAAGGCAGTGTAGCTCAGCCGCCCTCGGCTGAGTTGGCACACAAGTGCGGCGGGAGGGCGAGGCTCCTACCGAGCCGTCGGAGACAGGGATTCTTCTTCCCCCGTCGCCTTTCTCGTTGCCTCCGTGCCTCTTTGCCTTTTTGCCTCTTTCTTGATTGGGCAAGGCGGGACTCGAACCCGCACCCGGCTATTCGCCAGAGGGGATTTTAAGTCCCCAGCGTCTGCCATTCCGCCACTCGCCCAAAACCTTGCAAGACAACAACTTAATGAATATCGCGCCGGAACGAAATCGGGCAAGTGGCGCAGTTTTGGTAGCGCGCGACCCCCGGAAAGCCGTCGGAAAGCTACCTTCAAGCCACCCCCTACGCCCGTGCAATCAGGTCCATCGCCCGTTCTAGAGCATCTAACATCCATGCGTAGCGTATCCGCAGCTTCGTAAGTAGGCCCGGCATTCGTCGGCATCGACGGCGCGGAGGGCGTCGCCGACTCCGCGTACGAGTGCGTCGATGCTTCGA
>Ga0187893_10001437_pt1 | contig 57145 bp, 44 predicted proteins | sample MA1701074metaG_FD_139574 | JGI IMG/M metagenome (GOLD analysis project Ga0187893, IMG submission 139574) | White microbial mat communities from a basaltic lava cave in the Kipuka Kanohina Cave System on the Island of Hawaii, USA - MA170107-4 metaG ...
GGCCAAGTGCCGTTATCGCTGGAATGCGCCTGCTCCGCTCGTGGTGCGCGCGCCCAGCGGCGGCGGGATTCACGGGGGGCCGTTTCATTCCCAGAATCCAGAGGCGTGGTTTGTGCACACGCCGGGGTTGAAAGTGATCGAGCCATCGACGGCGTACGATGCCAAGGGATTGATCAAGAGCGCCATTCGTGACAACGATCCGGTGATCTTCTTTGAGCACAAGGCGCTGTACCGGCGTGTCAAAGAGGACATTCCGGAGAGTGAGTACACGGTGCCGATCGGCAAAGCGAAAGTATTCCGGGAGGGCCGGGACCTCTCGGTCATCACCTACGGCGCGATGGTGCATGTGGCCAAGGACGCCGCCGATACGCTCGAAAAAGAAGGCGTGTCGGTCGAGATCATCGATTTGCGAACACTTCTGCCTGTGGATGAAGAAACGATTCTCGCAAGCGTGAAAAAGACTGCCAAGGCGATCGTGCTTCACGAGGCGACGCTGACGGGTGGGATCGGCGGTGAGATCAGCGCGCGGATCACGGAGAAGGCGTTCGAGTGGCTGGATGGTCCGGTGTTGCGAATCGCCGCGCCGGACACGCCTGTGCCTTACAGTCCGCCGCTCGAAGAGGCGTTCCTGCCCAACGTTGACAAGCTCCTCGAAAGGGCCCGCTGGCTGGCGCGGTATTAACCGAGTCATGTTGGCGGCCGGCTACGGCGAGGTAGCTTGGAGAACTACGAGCGGTACTTGTTCCAGCGACCAGCGCTTGCTGGCGGACTCGAAATAGACATAGTACTCGCCAGGCTGTTGAATCGGAATGCTGGCTTCATAGAGTCCTTCGCCAAGGGATTGCGCCCACACCTGACTTTTTGCGCCTTCGAGCAGGATTGATGTCACACGAATCTCTTGGACATCCGGTTGCAACTGCTTCGACAAGATATCCCGGAGACGGAATCGAAGTTGGTAAGGCTGGCCGGGCACAGGCTGCCGCTTGTCCACAACTTCTACCGCGAGAAGGGGCCGTGAGAGGGGAAGCGCTACCATCCGGGCGGGTTTTCTCTTTGGCCAGGCCGCGGCCGGGGTCGCTGCTCCAACTGTAATCCCCAGCAGGGCAATCGCGAGCGCGTCCTTCATCGTCATCGTCCTATCGATGATGAGGCGGGCCACACAATTCGACAATAGAGCAAAGGTCGCGGACCTCCCGCTGGTCCGGCCCAGTACATTTTGTTCTGGTTGAGCAAGCTAAAGCTCGCTTCACCTGGCGTTCATCCGCACGTACGAATGTCCTCGCCAACCTGCCCCACAGGAATGCAGCTTGATCAAATGTAGGGATGCGCCGCATTCTGATCGCCTTGGCCCTCGCGGTAAGCTGATTGATTACGGAATGAGAAAACTGCTATGGCACGCTTCCTTCCTGGCCGTGACTTTGCAGGCGCAAGAGCCCGCCACGCGCGCCGAACAAGTCGGTCGGGAACGGCGGGAGAAGGCGAAAACGCTCGAGGCAGAAGTGCCGCCCAAAGCGGAGAGAATTGTCGACAAGTTCACCAATGAGGAGATGCTGGAGAAGATTTTTGGACGGGTTCCAGGATTCCGCTTACGCGTCGGCCAGTTGGTGACCCGATCCGGATTCGCACTCGGCCCTGAGTACCACCGGCCGGATTTGCTGGGTGGAACCCTGATCTTTCGGACAGGCATTTCGGCATCGCTCCGGCGTTACTACAAAGTCGATGCATATCTGGGAATCCCCCGAGTGTTTGGAAATCCAGTCAGTTGGGAACTGTACGCCAAGCATCTCGATGCGCCTCGGATGGACTATTACGGTCCAGGACGCGAGTCGCGGAAACAGGGACGAAGTAACTTCCGTTTGGAAGAGACTTCTTTCGATTTTCGAGCTGCGTGGAAAGCGCGCCGCTCTTTTCAAATCGGCCTGACGGGAGGTGTGCTCGATATCAACGTGGGGCCGGGAAAGGATCTGCGCTTCATTTCAACCGATCTCCAATACACGCCAGCACAGACGCCTGGGATTCAGGAGCAAACGAACTTTCTCAGGGGTGGCCCATTCCTCGAGTGGGACATGCGGGATTCCCCTTCGGATCCGCATGCGGGAAGTCGATTTATGGCCAGCTACATCTATCATCATGACCGCGAGGTGGGACGGTATTCTTTCAAGCGCTTCACGGCCTCCGCCGACCACTACATCCCCTTCCTGAACAAGAAGCGCGTGATCGCGCTGCGTGGCAAAACCGAGATCAGTTACCGGACTCCGGGCTCGGAAGTGCCATTCTACCTGCAGCCCGCGGTGGGCGGCTCTGAGGATCTACGAGGGTACCGCCAGTTTCGGTTTCGCGACAACAATTCGCTCGTAGTGAATGCGGAATACCGGTGGGAGGCCTTTCCAGCGCTCGACCTGGCACTGTTCGCCGATGGGGGCAAGGTCTTCCGCCGCCTGCGGGAATTCGATCTTCGGCACACATCTATCAGCATAGGATTTGGATTTCGGTTCAAGACTCGGGATAGCGTTGCCGCACGATTTGACGTCGGATTCAGTCGCGAAGGATTTCAGATATGGTTCAAGTTCAACGATGTCTTTACTGGACCGTCCTGGCGGCGGTAGCCGCTGCGGCCCAAGGAAAGCGATTCTATCCGGATGATCCGATCGAGCGCGAGCCGGCGCCGCTGCCTGTGGGCGAAGTGCAGCCGCGTCCCGTGAACGCATTCTACGATTTCCTGCTCCAGTCCGCGAGGCCAGACCCCCGACCGGCAAAGCCAGCCCGCGCCGTCAATACCCTGGGAGAAGTTCCCGATAGTGCCTGGTTCACCAACCGCCATGCGCGCCGTCGCATGAGTCTGCAAGAGCTGCGCCGCGGTCCGGGGGATGGACAGAAGCCTGTGGCGCCGTTCCTCGTAGTCGGCGCGAAGATCGATGGGATTACGCCCGGCTTTCGCATGACGGATGCGCGAGGACGGCTGTTCTTCGTGAAGCCCGATCCAGCGGACTATCCCGAACTGGCTACCGCGGCCGACGTGATCGGCTCGAAGTTTTTCCACGCGCTCGGTTACAACACGCCCGAGAACTATCTGGTCATGATGAAGCGGTCCGATCTCACGGCCCTTCAGGGAGCGAAGGCCACTGCGATCCTGAGTTCCCAACGGTATTTGAACCAAGGGGCACTGGAGGACATTCTGGATACGATTCCCCGGCGGCCCGACGGGACGATGCGGATGCTCGCAAGCCTGGCTCTGCCCGGGAAAGTTGTAGGACCGTTCAAGTACGAAGGGATGCGGCGCGACGATCCAAACGATACGGTGCCGCATGAAGACCGCCGCGATCTGCGCGGTTTGCACGTGCTCTGCGCCTGGCTGAATCACACCGATGCGAAGGGCCAGAATTCGCTGGATACAGTCGTCCAAGAGAACGGAGTGAGGTTCCTGCGGCACCATCTGATTGATTTTGGCGCGACTCTGGGTAGCGACAGCGACATGCCTAAGAATGCCAGATTCGGCTATGCCTATGTCTTGCCCGAAGGGAAAGAGGCGCTTTTGCGCATCTTCACGTTCGGTCTCCATATGCCCGAGTGGGAGCGGGCCCGCTATCCGGACTTGAAAGCGGTGGGCCGGCTGGAATACAAGATTTTCGATCCTGAGAAATGGCGGTCCAACTATCCGAATCCCGCGTTCCTCAACCGGCTGCCGGAGGATGAGTATTGGGCCGCGAAGCTCGTCATGGCGTTTCGCGATGAAGAGATTCGTGCCATCGTGGAGACGGGTGAATACAGCGACCAGCGTTTCACTGACTACGTGACCAAGGCGCTCATTGAACGGCGGAACAAGATCGGCAGGACTTACTTTGAAAAGATCCTCCCGCTGGATGCCTTCGAGGTCACAAATGGCCAGTTGCGGTTCGACGATCTGGCGGCGAAGCACGGTTTCCGTCCTGTCAGAAACCATGTCATCGCTTGGAGCGTCTATGACAGTGAGCACAATACATTCAATCCTATTAGTGGCAGAGGCGCCGGACTCCCGGCGGGGGCGCAAGCGACGCGGGAAGGGCAGTTTTTGGCTGCGCGATTGTCCGCGGAGGGAGACGCCCGGCAAAGCGTCACGGTTTATCTTCGGAAAGAGGGGGTGATCTGGCGGGCTGTAGGAATTGATCGTTCTCTAGTTCCAGTACCAGAAGCTTCCCAGTAACACCTCAAGTAATAGATGTTGGGCTCTGCTACAATAAATAAGGATCACGTTTTGATCGATCCTGCATTTTTTGCTGGATTCCGGACGCGATCCGTGATAGATAGGAGGTAAGGCAGGGCTGATTCAAATTGGCGCCTGCCGGATTCTATCAGTTTCCCGAGTCACCAAGTCATCCCCTTCAAAACCGATATGAGGAGGTGAACTGGTGGTGTTCTTTCAGTCCTCCAAATCGTCTGGCGGAACCGGCGCTGATTCCGGGAGGGGAGGCAGGCGACCGGCCGCAAGGAGTTGGCTGTAATCTTGGGCTATTCTCAGCCGGGACGACGTGAAGACGGGGAACCTCCGGGTGCACGAGATTTGCGTGCGCAAGCAGTAATTTTCTAAGGAGAGTGATCGGTCCCATGGATGACGATCGCAAGTACAAACAACGGGGATACATGGACGTAGAACGGGATATGAACGGCCGAGGCCGGGAGGAACGTCCTAGACATCCGGGTCCCAAGCTACCCATCGATATTACGGGTCCAAGACTCCCCCGAATGGTGCAGACGGTGACGGCATCGCGGTGTTGGAACTGCGCAACCACGTTACCGACGGGTGCGGATTTTCGGGCGAACTGTCCCAAGTGCGGCTCGGCGTTACATTGCTGCAAGCAGTGTGCGCATTTCGAGCCTTCCACGCGGTTCCAGTGTCTGAAGCCGATACCGGCTCGAATCTTTCCAAAAGACGAGGCTAACCAATGCGAGTTGTTCTCTCCGCGTGTGACTGTGGCACGAGAAGCGACCACGACGGCGAACGGCCCCGTGGTTAACTCTCCGCGCACGCCCGCCGATGCGCGCGCAGCTTTTGATAGCCTGTTTAAGAAGTAGGCTGCCGAAAGTCTCCTTCGCTCGCTGGGGGTTCTTGCAACCCTCTCGCGCACCCGTCTATGTTCTCCAATAAACAAACTATAGTGAGCTTGAGCGAAGTCGTCGAAGCCGAAGGCCATTTGATCGACTCGCATATCATGGAGCAGATCTTCGACACCGTCGTCGAGTACAACGGCCGTTTCGAAGTCGAGCGCTTTCACATTGGCCGCACGAATAGCGACCCCTCTCGTCTCCGTCTGCGCATTGAAGCTCCCGACGCGTCAGCGATGGAACATATGCTGGCGCAACTGCTTGGTCTTGGCTGCTCGCCTCTCGAAGTCTCCGACGCAACTGTCGAGACCGTCCCGAAGGATTGTTGTGCCCCGGAAGACTTCTATTCAACTACCAACCACCGCACTCTTGTTCGGACTGGTGGAGCGTGGGCGCCTGTCGAGAATCAACGTATGGACGCCACCATCGTTGTGAGGGACGGAAAGGCGCAGTGCCGTAAGCTGCGCGAGCTGCGCGCCGGTGACCAAGTTGTGGTGGGCATGAAGGGTATCCGAGTGATCCCGGAATCGAAGGAGCGCGACCGTCTCGCTTTCGCTTTCATGTCCAACGGCATCTCTTCCGAGCGCCAGGTGGAAACGGCTGTGCGCCAGACCGTAGCCTTGCTTCGACACACCCGGGAGGCCGGCCAAAAGATCGTAGTCGTAGCCGGTCCCGTCGTCGTCCACACCGGCGGGCAGAGACCATTGGCGCAACTGATCCGCGGGGGCTGGGTGGACGCACTGCTGGGCGGCAATGCGCTCGCCGTGCATGATATCGAAGCTTCCCTGCTCGGCACCTCGCTCGGTATTCGCCAGCTCGATGGCCGGCAGGAAGAGCACGGACACCGGAATCACATGCGTGCCATCAACGCCATTTACCATGCCGGGGGCATTCAAGCGGCCGTGATGAGCGGGCGTCTCACTGGTGGCATCCTGTATGAGACTGTCCGGGCCGGTATTCCTTACGTGCTGGCCGGCAGCCTTCGCGATGACGGACCGCTGCCCGATACCGTCACCGACATGAACCGCGCACAGGATCTGTACGCCGAACAACTCAGCGGCGCCGGGCTGGTGCTCTGCCTGGGGTCGATGCTCCACAGCATTGCCACCGGAAACATGCTCCCAAGCTGGGTAAAGATCGTTTGCGTTGACATCAATCCCGCGGTCGCCACCAAGGTCAGCGATCGTGGAACGGGACAGGCGGTTGGTGTTGTGACCGACGTTGGCCTGTTCCTCGATCTGCTCGCACGCAGTGTGGAGGCCACACGGTGAGGCGGTCGCGCCAGTACACCGGGGCTCACGCCCGGGCCGGCCTGGACGCCGAGCTGCCCGAAATTGAAACTTTCGAGAATCAGTTTCCCGGCTACGAGATCGAATTCATAACGGACGAATTCCAGTCAGTTTGCCCGAAGACAGGACTGCCCGATCAAGGAACACTGATCCTGCGGTACGTGCCATATAAGTCGTGTCTGGAGCTAAAGTCGCTGAAGATGTACCTGGTTGCATACCGCAACATTGGCATCTTCCAGGAAAATGTCGTCAACCGCTATCTGCGCGATGTCGTCGAGGCCTGTGACCCGGTCCGCGCCGAAGTAGTCGGTGAGTTTGCCGCGCGCGGAGGCATTTCCTCCCGTATCACCGCTCGCCATGAACGGCCCCGCCGTAAGAGGTAGAGTTTCGACGCTTTCTACTACACCGTCCCCGCGCGCAAACTATCGTAGAGGTCGCGCTGCCGTCGTCCAATGGCTCCCCAGCCGTACCGTTGCTCGACCGCGACTCGCGCGCTCCGTTCGATCTTCCGGCGGCGCTCCGCCTGATTCAACAACGATACTATCGCCCCCGCGAAGCTGCCTGGATCCTGCTCGACCAGCAGATCGATTCCGGGCCGTAGATCGGCAAGACCGTTGATACCCGCTGGCGTCGATACAATTGCCTTACCCATTGCCATCGCCTCCATGATCTTGATGTTTGTGCCTGCCGACGCAAGGAGCGGCGCGATCACCACGCTGGCGCGGCGGTACGCCGGCCTTGGATCCGAGACGAAGTCCTCTACGTCGATTCCCGGTTGATCGAGGCGTGGATCCGCACGATCGCGGTAACGTTCGAGATAATAACGATGCCGGGCCCCCGCAATGACATGGAGCGTTGCAGGAACCTCGGCCCGGACACGGCGCCAGACCTCGCGCAGAAAGAACTCAATGGCCAGGACATTTGGCAAGTGCGCGAATGACCCGATGAACAAGATCCGTCCGGACTCGGGCGAATCATCGGATGGCGTGAAGCGGTCGAGATCCACACCATTGGCAAGGGTCACGGCTTTGGGCGAAGCCACAGTCTGGCGGTCTTTTTCAGACATAGCTACTATGGCATCCACCTGCTCCCACGCCTTAGTCTCGAAGCTAACCCAGCGGTCATACTGTTGGCGCGTCTCCCAATCCTCGGCTTGATCGAGCAATTGCCTGTACAGATCGAGCGTGATGTCATGCTCTACGAGCACAGTGGCAACGGGCCCGCATGTGGGCGCATACACTGCCATCTGAGTGAACTCGAGCTGCGCCACGCATGGCCGCCACTTTCGCAAAGTGAGCTCGAGCGCCGCGTGGAAAGCCAGCACATCGAACTCTTCCACTACATCCGGACGATCCGTCAGCGGATGCCGGTGGGACCCTTCCCGGCGAATGGTTACCACCTCGACGCACAAATCGAGGATCTCCAGAGGCGGTGTCGTGTGCTCATCGGTAAAGCACACGAGGACCTGGTCGAAGTCGCGTGCTGCCTCCGTCATCAGATTGAACATGCGCACTGCCCCGCCGTGCGAGAGTGGAAATGGAACATACGGGCTTGCCACCAGCACCGTGGGCTTGTGGCTGGTCGCCCGGCCCGGGAACACCGCGACGTCGCCAGAACCGATTGCCAGGATCTTTTCCTCGTCCCAGGCAGGAGTTGGGGGCGGCGGCGCGATAGCAATGCGGGCCGCTCTCGCCAACGCCTGTTGCGCCGCGAAATCCGGTTGCATGCGTGCTGCGCGATGGTTGAGTCGATCGATCGCCTTCCTCCACAGCTTCCTGAATATAAACTTCGCCGACACGCTGTGCGCCAGAAAGCGGAGGTAGTTCACCTCAAGCACCACCGCCAGATCGTCTACCGAAAAGTATCGCGAAGTCGTGGCGCGATGGCGATGCTCCAGTTTCGCTCCCGAAACGAACACCGACGGCCAACCTCGCTGCCATGCACGATAGCCGAGGTCGAGGTCCTCGACGTATGCAGGCACGAAAATCTCCCTGAGTCGGCCGAGCGCTTCCAATTTGGCCGCGTCATAGAGCGAGCAGCCGCCTGATCCATAGAGAACGTAGGAGAGATTCTCGCCAAGTACGGGCTCGGCGCACGACACGGGAAATTCCTCCGGCCTTGTCTTGGAGGGCATCACAGCCTTGCCTGTTTCTTCGCGCCGGACTCCCGGCGGGAAAAGAATCTGCGCAGTTGCACAGAACAGATCCGGTACCCGCTGGAAGGCGTCGAGTAATGGGGCAAAGAATCTCGTTTCGAGGACCATGTCGTTGTTGAGCAGCAACACGTGTGACAAGCGCGCACGCCCGATTCCCAGGTTCACGGCTTGCGCGAAGGACAGGGGTTCTGAGTGGCTTTCCAAAATCATCTGGGGGTACTGCTGCTTCAGGAACCGCTCCGTTCCGTCATTGGAGCCGTTATCGACCACTATCACTTCCGATAGCGGTACAGATCCCAACTCCTTCAGCAACCCAGGTAACAGACGCTCTAATAATTCGCGGCCGTTGCGCGACGGAATCACCACCGACACTCCGTTGGCACGCTGAAGCCTGCGTTCTCCAGGGTAGGGCAGGCTGTTTCGCCTGCTTGCCGCAAGCTCACCCGCAAGCCGGGCCAAAAACACGCGCCACGGCCGCAGGAAAGCTTTGGGATGAAGCAGGCGCCACAGGAACGTGTATGTAGCGCCACCCGGCCGCAGCTCCCAGCGAACGAAGTTCTTCGTGCGCCAAGCAATGTGCCGCGCCATTACAGGAAGCGACCGGGGCCGCAGCATGAAGTGGTCCAGGTTTTCGTTGAAGAACAAGGTATGCAGACCACCGAGCTTCCAGCCGAGCCATCGCATGGACCAGTACGGCATGCGCGGTTGCAGGATGAGTCCCACCAGGCGGATGCGCTTACCTGCGAAGACGGACCGGCACAGCGCAAGGTTCTGATCGGGCGTCCGTCCCAGATGGTAGGGAATCCATTGCGTACCCTCCACACGAAACTCTGAGATCAGGTACAGAGGCAGATCCGGCCGGATGGCGCGCATCTTTTGAATCAAAGTAGGGATGAGATCTTCAGAACCGGAAGCGACGGCGACTTGGACTTCCTGGCTCAAATCAGCGCATCCAGATCGGGTTTAAACTTGCCATCACAATACTGGCTCCAGAGGTCGAGTGCCTGAAGAGAAAATGCGCTCGATACTGGATTGACGAACGGAAGAAAATGGCCGGCTCTACGGCCGAAGCAGAAACCACCGTTAAGCGCGGAGTTATTCGTTGTGTATTGAAAACTGGCGATCGCGGCTGCTTCCTGTTCGGCCGCGACGCGATCCATCGGCTGGATTCCGAAGGCGTCGGCGTAGAAGCGTATCCGCAACAACTGCGCGTACACGTCCGAGCGGGCAAACTGCGGCGCGATCTCGTGGAGATAGCCCGCGGTCCGGGGAATTCCGATCCGTAGCGCGGCTGCGCATTCCGGACATCCCGGCTCGGCGAGGAGCCCCTCCAGGTAGTAGCAATATGCGTGGAGGCGGTCCATGATCTTTTCGGGCTCTGCTGCACCCGGGAGGAAGGGGGGATCATTCGTAAGCGCCTGCTTCAGCGCCGTGCGCCAGTATAATTCCATGCCGAGATTCTTCCACGCCATCGCCGACTTCAACAGGAAGCAGCCCGGCTCGCGCGACCAGCGCTTCTCATATGGAAGCGGTTCACGGCTGGGCAGGGCAATCACAGGATGAATCGCTGCCGGGGTAAGAAAATCGCGCGCCATGGTCCGTCCGGCTTGTTGCGCAATGTTGAGAATTTCGCGATCATGCGTCAGCCGGTAAACACTGAGAATCCCCCGAACGATGATCCCGCAGTCGAAGAAGTATGCCGGTGAACCCGGTGCCGTCTCGAAAGGGAAGGTTTGCAAGTCTGGATTCCAGGCTTGTCTTGTCAGGAATTGTGCACAGTGCACGGAGGCATCCAGGTACTTCTGCTCGCCGGTCCGCCGATACAGGTATGAAAATGTCGAAACGGCATAGCCAGTGATCTCGGTGGAAACGGGCAGATTGCGTTTCTGCTCGATATGGCGATACCGGGCGACGCCGCCCGAGGGTTCGACAATGCCAGAAGCGAGAAACCAGCAGCCGGCTCGATGGAGAAAGGAGGAATCAAGAGACAAGGTAGGGTAGAACGAAATTGTAGCATTCGTGACGGGTTATACTTGTGACAGTCCGAGGTGACTCATTTGCTCCGTAGATGGTGGGTGTTACTGTCAATTCCCGTAATCTGCGCACAGAGCCAACCACCAGTGCAGATACTCAAGGGGGATCTGATCGAGTGGGAGGTTCGCGGCCTCACGGGCGAGATGGCGGTGCGCGGCCTCGACTTTCGCGTCGAGCGATGCCGAGTCACGCAAGACACCTTCATCACCCGGCAGACCATGCGGATCGCGCCGGTGGGAGTGCGGGTGGGGGATCACGTCGAAGTTGTCGGCGATTATCGCCTGGGACCTTCGACCTGCACCGCGGTCACCGTCTATGTTCGGCCGCCCGAAGTCCCTCGCCGCGTAGGACACCTTCCCCCCCTACCCAGACTCACGGCCAGTAGCGTCCTGGATTCCTGGTGGTCCCGAGGCAATCTCACGTTCTCCGGCGTGGTACGCGGGCTTGAGGACAAGCGGATGCTGCTGCGCACGCGCTCGCGCGGTGAGAAATGGTTCGCGGTTCGCGAAGACACCGTGTTCAACGATTCGGGAAGGCTGGTCAAAGCGGGAGCGTTGGAAGTGTACACGCGGGTATTCGTGCGCGCGAGTCTTGGGATTGACGGCGTGCTCGAGGCACGACAGATTGTATGGGGGGAGATCTTCTCACCTAAATAGCGCTAATTAGCGGGTGCGGATGACGTCGTCGATTCGCTTGGCCGCTGGAACCTTGATAAGCCATGCGGTGAGCTGCTTTGAGGAGCCATGGTTTATCCGCCGTTCTGCCCAGCCGGGCAACTTACCGAAAGCCGATGACAACGTAGCTCGCAGCGCGATCCGTAACCCCTCTTCCCGGCCTTCTTCCCGCCCTTCTTCGTGGATTCCTCGCAGAATCAAGTTCTTCTTCCAGGTCGATGACCACGTCCATGCGTTTCGCCTCCTGCACCAGTCTTGTCTCAAATCGCCGAAACCCCGAGAGCGCCGCCAGATACGCCATTGCCCTATTACGCTCCTTTGACTCCAGACGGGCTAACCGCGACAGAACCTCCCGCACCAGATCCCGCCCGCCGGACGTCCCGCCCAGTATCGCCAGCACGTGGTCGGCGAACCGATCGCTGGCCAGCATTGAATCCGCCGTCCATTCCCGAATGTCCTTCAGTGTGTGTGAAAACCGCAGTGGCCCGTGTTCCAGGACACTCTCCATACGCATTCTTGAATGTCCCACATAGAGCACCACCTGCTGGATCGGCCGCTTGTACCTTGCGAGCAATAGCATGTAGTATTCGGCCATCCGCATGGTCATGTCCTTGCGGTTCGTGCTCTGGAATTCGATGTGGAGCAGAGTCTCGTTGGCCAGCAACAGGACGAGGTCGACTCTCCGGTCGGGGACTCTTGGCAGTTCTACGTTGAGGGATTCCTTAACCGCTACGCCACCAGTCAAGTCCATCAACAGGCTCGGCCGCCGCTGCTCAAAGAACTCCTTCAGAGCCCCGTCAAAGTTGACGCCGACTTGGGTCATCGTATCAGTCTAATCCAGGCTGCTAAGATAATATTTAGATCTTCTCCATCCGTCGTTATTCATGAGCCATCCCGATCTCCGTCTTGCGCACGGATTCCGTTTTGAGGACCTGTACCAACCCGAAGGTTTAGTGCGCCTGGATGAGACCTTTCGCTCGACGTTACACGCCACGGCCCCGGCATTGGCGGATCGATTGAATTACGCTCGCCAGGATCCGGGTGCGCTGGCGCCCAAACAAATGTCGGAATTGTTGATCGATCTGGCGCCGCATGTCGAGGATTTCCTCGCGGATTTGTTCGGGATCGTAAAGCGTGTGCGCGCCCTGCGAGCTAAGCACAACGAGCTGGATGTTCTTTATGAAGTGAAACGGCGCTTTGTCCAGCGTAAGGCGGCCACCCACTTCACACCGGAACAAGCCGCGGAGTTTCATGCCGAAGGCCTTCGCGCGCGTCTCGAGGAGACGATGAACGAGCCCCTCACCGAGCGGGCTTTCGCCGAGCACGTTTCCCGCTGGCTCGAGGAGGAAGACCATAACAAGGACAGGCTTGAAGTTGCCGCGCAGTATGCAGCCTGGGCTACTTTGACGCCCGCCGGTGCTAAACGCTACCGCAACGGTGTGCTGTTCAAGAAACCACACAAGATCGATCCTTATCATCTGGTGCCGGTTGAGGAGATTCGCGTGGCAGGCACCTCGGCTTTGCAAATGGCGCCCGAGCACTGGCGCTACCGTGAGGGGTTCGCGCTCACCGACGCGGGGATGGACCTTACCAAGTCGCTCGATCAGGCGTTCTATTGCATCAAGTGCCACAACCAGGGAAAGGATAGTTGCTCTACCGGATTGCGCGAGAAAACGGGAGAGTTCAAGAGGAGTGCGTTCGGCATCCCTTTGGCGGGCTGCCCGCTCGACGAGAAGATCTCGGAAATGAATACCGTCAAGGGCGATGGTTTCAGCATGGGGGCGCTCGCCATCGTCACAGTCGACAATCCGATAGTGGCGGGCACGGGCCATCGTATTTGCAACGACTGCATGAAGTCCTGCATTTTTCAGAAACAGGACCCGGTGGATATCCCACAGGTGGAGACCCGGACGCTCAAGGATGTTTTGGATCTGCCGTGGGGCTTCGAGATTTACAGCCTCTTGACCAGATGGAATCCACTGAACTTGCGGCGGCCATACCCGAAACAGGAAAGTGGGTACAAAGTTCTCGTCGTGGGTCTGGGACCCGCCGGATTCACGCTGGCGCACCACCTAATGAACGACGGCCACTCAGTGGTTGGCGTGGATGGGCTCAAGATTGAGCCGTTGCCTTCGGACATTTCCGGCGTGACTCCGCAGGGAGAGCGGACACCGTTCCGCCCGGTCTACGACGTGACAGAGCTGTACGAATCTCTCGACGATCGCGTAATGGCAGGATTCGGAGGCGTCGCTGAATACGGCATCACCGTGCGCTGGAACAAGAACTTTCTCAAGATCATCCGGCTGCTGATCGAGCGACGGAGAGAATTCGCAATGTACGGCGGAGTTCGCTTCGGCGGCACGATCACCGTGGAAAACGCCTTCGAAATGGGCTTCGATCATGTGGCGCTGTGCGCGGGTGCAGGCCGCCCGACCGTGGTGCCGATGAAGAACGGTCTAGCGCGGGGCGTGCGCCAGGCATCCGACTTCCTGATGGCGCTGCAGTTGACCGGCGCCGCCAAGCCGAATTCTGTCGCCAACCTGCAATTGAGAATGCCGGTCGTCGTCATCGGCGGTGGTCTGACGGCGATCGATACGGCTACCGAATCCCTCGCCTACTATGTCGTTCAGGTGGAGAAATTCCTCGAGCGATACGAAAAACTCATCGCCGAACGCGGCGAATGCGATGTGCGCGCCGGTTGGAACGAAGAAGAACGCGAGACGGCGGAGGAGTTCCTCGTACATGCCCGGGCGATTCGTGGAGAGCGTGCGGCGGCCGCCAAACAGGGGCGCACACCCAACTTCGTTCATTTGCTCAACAACTGGGGCGGCGTCACCATCGCCTACCGGCGCAGGCTGATCGATTCTCCCAGCTACACACTGAATCACGAGGAAGTAGGCAAGGCGCTGGAAGAAGGCATCCGATTCTCCGAATGCCTCGCGCCCGAAGAAGTGGAAGTCGACGGTCATGGCCACGCGGCCGCCCTGAAGCTGCGCAAGCATCGTTGGGACGCGACCCTAGCCAAGCTTGTGGATACGGGTGAGCTCGTGACCCTGCCCGCACGATCGATTCTGGTGGCCGCCGGCACGCAGCCTAACACCGTGCTGGCCCGCGAGGATGCCGAAAACGTCATCGTAGATGGCAAACACTTCCAGGCGGTGGACGAACACGGCACTCCTGTAAGGCCGGAGCGAATCACCAAGCCGACAGCGTCCCGCGTCCTGATGTCGGTGCGTCCCGACGGCCGCGGGCTGAGCTTTTTCGGTGACCTGCATCCGTCCTATTCGGGGAATGTGGTGAAGGCGATGGCGAGCGCCAAGCAAGGATACCCGGTCGTCAGTAATCTGCTCGCGCGCCGCCCGCCTCAGGGGCCCAAGCCCTCAGAATTGCTCTCGTATCTCAACGATCAGCTCCGAGCTACGGTTCACCGGGTGATCCGGTTGACGCCAACCATCGTGGAAGTGGAAATCCTTGCACCGATGGCGGCACGCGCCTTCCAGCCCGGGCAGTTCTACCGCCTCCAAAATTACGAAACGCTCGCCAAGCGCACCAACGGGACCATCCTCGCCATGGAGGGTCTCGCGCTGACCGGTGCGTCCGTGGATCGAGAAAGAGGATTACTTTCGACAATTGTCCTCGAGATGGGTGGATCGTCCGATCTATGCACACTCATGGATCCCGGCGAGCCCTGCATCCTGATGGGCCCAACCGGCACGCCGACTGAGACGCCGTCGGCAGAGACCGTCCTTCTGGCGGGCGGCGGGCTGGGTAACGCCGTATTGTTCTCGATCGGCCAGACGCTTCGTGCCAACGGTTCACGCGTTGTTTATTTTGCCGGATACAAGAAGGCGATCGACCGTTACAAAGTGGAGGAGATCGAGAAGGCCGCCGACGTTGTCGTTTGGTGTTGCGACGAGGCGCCTGGATTCACACCGGGCCGGGTGCAAGACAAAGCTGTGGTCGCCAATATCGTGGACTCGATGGCCGCATACGCAAGCGGTGATTTGGGCGACGTGGATATTCCGCTTAGCGCGGTGAATCGAATCATCGCCATCGGCTCCGACGGCATGATGGCTGCCGTGGCGCGCGCACGACACGGAGTTCTACAGCCTTACCTGCCGGCAGGGCATCACGCGATCGGCAGCATCAACTCGCCGATGCAATGCATGATGAAGGAGATCTGCGCGCAGTGCCTTCAGCTTCATAAGGATCCGCAAACAGGTCTGGAAACTGTGGTGTTCTCCTGTTTCAATCAGGATCAGCCGTTGGATCGAGTCGACTTCAGTAATCTGCGCAGCCGCCTGCTCCAGAACGGTGTCCAGGAAAAGCTCACCAAGCTTTGGATCGACCGGTGTCTGCGGACCATGGGTGTCCGCGGGGAATTAGTGGCGCAATAGCAGCTATTGGCCTGCCGCCTTGCGCGCCGCATCGAGCGCAGCGTCGTAGTTGGGATGCTCGGCCACTTCCGGTACGTATTCCACGTGCCTCAACTTGTTGTTGCCGTCCACAACGAAGATCGCCCGGCTATGAATCCGCAGATCCTTGATTAGAGTTCCGTATGCGGACCCAAAACTCCCCGTCTTATGGTCAGACACCATCTTCACTTTGTCGATCCCGAACGCGCCGCACCACCTCTTCTGCGCAAACGGCAGATCCATGCTGAACGTATAGATATCCACGCCATCGAGCTTGGCTGCCTCCTCGTTGAACCGCTTGGTCTGCGCGTCGCATACGGGCGTATCGAGCGAGGGTACAACACTGAAAATTCTTACAGACGAGCCCGTCTTTCCAAGATTCACCGGCTGTAACCCATTGTCAACGGCGTCGAAATCCGGAGCGGCGTCGCCCGGCTTTAATTCGGGTCCGATCACATCCAAAGCATTTCCGCGAAGAGTGGTTGTTCTTGCCATAAGCGGCTATTGTAGCAACTCGCCCAGACGCTTCCGCTCTGTCACCGGCAACTGGCACGCGAAGTCTTCGCACACGTAGGCCGCGGCCTTTCCCCCCACCGGAGTCATCGCCGCGGTTTGCGGAAGCAGCTCGGGATCGGCCCGCAGGACCACCTTGTTCGGAACAAATCGCGACCACACCTCCGTCGCCAGTTCCTCGAAATCGTTCGAGCCCGGATCTCCCGCCAGCACAATCTGCGTAGGCTTGGAGTGCAGCGCTTCGACCGCGATCACCATCTGTGGAATCGCATGCGGCACACTACGCAGCCGGCTCGCGAATGCTTTCACTGTGCGGTCGGCGGCCCGCCGAAATTCCTCGCGACCGGTCATGTCCGACAGCCGGACCAGCAGGCATGCCGCCATCGAGTTCCCCGACGGCTCGGCTCCATCATAGTCGTCCTTCATCCGCATCACCAGGCGGTCGTCGACCCCGGGTGAGCTAAAGAATCCACCGTGCTCGTGATCCTCAAACTTCGTCAACATTTCTCCCGCCAGCCGCACCGCTTCGCGCAGATGCTGTCCATCGAACACGCTCTCGTAGAGATCCAAGAGCGCATTAGCGAAGAACGCATAGTCATCCAGAAATCCCGGTATAGCCGCCTCGCCTTCCCGAAACCTGCGCAGCAGGACTTCCCCGCGCATTTTTGTCAACACGAACTGCGCCGCCCGTCGCGCTGCCTCCAGGTAACGGACTTCTCCCAACACCTGACCGCTCAATGCAAACGCCGAAATCATCATCCCATTCCATGCCGTCAGCACCTTGTCATCCAGATGCGGGCGCACGCGCTGTGCTCTCGCCTCCATCAAGCGTTTCCGGGCCAATGCCATCGCTGTCGCTATGCTGGCTTCCTCCACCCCGAAGTGCCGCGCCGTCTCGGCCACGGTCCGCGACTGGAACAGGATGTTCTTGCCTGTGAACTCCCCTTGTGGATCGTTTCGAACGTTCCCGTTCTCGGCCACGCCATACCGGAAGCAGAACCATTCTGCTTCGGGCTGTCCCAGGATCTTCTCCAGCTCCTGCTGCGACCACACATAAAATGCTCCTTCGCCTTTCTCGTGAGGATGGGCGGGATCGATCACTGAATCCGCATCCTCGGCGGAGTAGAATCCACCCTCCGGGTGCCGCATGTCCCGCAACACATACTCGAGCACGTCGCGGGCCACATCGGCGAACTCGCGTTCACCCGTGATCTGAAACGCCTCCAGGTACGATATCGCTAGTTGTGCCTGGTCGTACAGCATCTTCTCGAAGTGCGGCACGAACCATCGCTCGTCCACCGAATAACGGTGAAACCCTCCGCCCATCTGATCGTACATGCCGCCCTTAGCCATCTCACGCAGTGTGTGCAGCACCATGTTTCGCGCCTCGCCGTTGTTATGGCGCGCCGCGTACCGAAACAGGAAGTTGTGTGTCACCGGCCGCGGAAACTTTGGGGCCTGGCCGAACCCGCCCAATTGCGGGTCATAACTGCGGCGGAATACCAGGAAACAACTGTCCGCCACGCCAGCATCCACCCACCCCGATCCTGTCCCACGCACATCGGCTTGCTTCCGCAACTCCGCCAGAATATCGTCCGACGATTGTAGAATCCTGGCCCGATCGGAGACCCATGCGTTGGCGATGTTTTCAAGCAACGACTTGAACCCTGGGCGTCCGTAGCGGTTGTCCGGAGGAAAATAGGTGCCTCCGAAGAATGGCTTTCCTGCCGGTGTCAGCCAGACCGACATCGGCCACCCGCCGCTGCCGGTGGTCGCTTGCACGAACGACATGTAGACGCGATCCACATCGGGCCGCTCTTCGCGATCGAGCTTCACTGGAACAAAGAACCGATTCAATACCTCCGCCACGTCCTCGCTTTCAAATGACTCGCGTTCCATCACGTGGCACCAGTGGCAGGTCGAGTACCCGACTGAAAGGAAAATCGGTTTGTCTTCGTTCTTAGCCTTCTCGAACGCTGCTTCGCCCCATGCATACCAGTCCACGGGATTGTGTGCATGCTGAAGCAAATACGGACTCTTCTCATCGATCAAACGGTTGGTGTGCATAGAGTTGGGAGAATTCCCAGTGTATCGTTGGGGCAGCATTGCTGCTTGCCATGCGGAGGCTGAAGTTCTGTTGCAAGCTGAAGCTTGCTCCACCAGAATTATACGAGCGTCGTTGGGTCCGGACCATGTAAATTTGAAAAAGTATTGAAAATAAGGAGACAATATTTGAATTCAGTTGTGACCGCATCCATTGAGACAGCGAGCTGGCGCTCGCCGCTGGTTACCGGCCCGCCGAGGCCTGCCCCACAAACTGCGTTTATAATCAGCGAGAAGGGAGAACAGCATGGATCCGATCAGCGTGGGACAGGCAGTAGCGTCAATTGTGGCGCCGTTCCTGCCATATCTGGTGACCCTGAAGAAGAGTGTCGACAAGAAGCTCGAAACCGTAATCGAGGAGCAAGGGGGCGAGTTCGTCTTCAATCAGGCCAAGAGCGTGTGGACGAAGGTGGCCGATTGGTTTTCCGATGACGATGAGATCATCTCGATCGGAAAGCTCCTGGCGGCGGCGCCGGAGAAGCAGGAGCGGCAGGAAGAACTGGCGCAAGTGCTCGGTGAGCGGCTGAAAGAGAATCCGGAGCGCGCGGACAAGTTGGTCGAGATGATGGGGGGCGAAAAGGGAGTCCAAAGTATCATCGCGGGGCATCACGCCAAGCTGACCAAGGTTGTACAAAAGGCAAAGGCGGGAGCGCAGCAGAAGATTCAATTGGGCGACAATGCTGAAATCACCGATAGCGGACAGTACCAAGATTGATCATGGCAACGCGAAAGAAGGTGACGGCGAAGGCGGGATCAAAACCAGCGATTTGGGTGATGCCTTACGAGTGGATTGTCGGCCAGGATCAGGTGAAGATGGCGCTCGAGATCGCATGGGTGGCGCCACAAGTCGGCGGAGTATTGTTGAGCGGCCAACGGGGAACCGGAAAGTCCACGGTCGTCCGGGCCTTCACATTGATGGTCAACCGGCGGCTGCCTGTTACCCTTCCCATTAACGCGACCGAGGACCGTGTGGTGGGTGGATGGAGGATCGAGGAGTTGTTGCAAGGCAAACACAAATGGATGCCGGGACTGCTCGAAGAGGCGAACGGAAATGTTCTCTATGTGGATGAGGTGAATCTGCTCGACGACCATATCGTGAACCTGCTGCTAGACGTAACGTCGACAGGGGTCTTGGTGGTGCAGCGGGAGGGACGGGATGAGACCAAGCCGGTACGGTTCACTCTGATCGGAACTATGAATCCGTCCGAGGGTCTGCTGCGCCCCCAGTTGATCGACCGGTTCTCGCTATGCGCGAATGTCTCCGCATCCGAGGACCGTGCCGGCGTTCTCGAGAAAGTTTTGCTCTACGACGCCGCTCTGACGATGGACCGGAACGGAAATCATGAGGCCGCATGGGACGAGTGGCAAGCGGCGATTCAATCGGATCAGACCAAGGCCACGAATCTGGCCGCGGCGCGCAGTCGATTGCAGGAGGTGACGATTCCAGATGCGATTTACGCGCACTGTGTGAGCATCGGCAAGTTGTTCGGCGTCGAAGGGCATCGTGCCGATTTCTTAATGGCGCTGGCGGGCAAGGCTCTTGCGGCGATGGATCATCAGAAGGCAGTTTCGAAAGAGCACTTGAAGAGGGTGGCTCCGCTGGTGTTGCAACACCGGCGTGCGGGCGGGCAGGCAGGCGGCTGGTCGAAGGAAGACGAGAAGAGATTGAACGACGAACTGGCTAAATGAGCCCGGCTACTCCAGAGGATGACCTTACCAAGCTGCTGAAGTGCGCGGCGATTGAACCGGGACTACGAAGTATTTTGTGTTTCGACGCCTCGCAAGAAGCGTTCGAGCTGGTTGCGGCACGGATGGAGACGTTGCTTCGCGCGGCAGGGGTAAAGGCAATCCGCAGTGTGATTCTGAGCCGGTCGGATTCCGAGGACGATCTCTGGGGGCAGCTCCGGTTGCTCGCCGGAGAGCGCGGTCCGAGGCTCGAGTGGAAGCCCGGACGGCTGATATCGGCCGGTGGAGAATTGGTTCTGGTACAGATTCCCGATTTAACCCGGCTGAGCCTTGCCGCGCAGCGGGCCTGCGTGACGCTGCTCTCGAGCGATGCGGGGCATTTGGAGAGGCACGGACAAGCGCATACGTGGGCTACCAACTATTGCTGGCTCAGCGCGTGTCCGCGCGCGAGAATAGGAGAACTCTCACCACATCTAATCGACCGTTTTGTACTGCGAACCTCTCTGCCGGAAGGTCGCACCACGCGACAACAGAGGATCGCTTGGATTCGCAGTCAGCTCGAGGAAAGGGAGAGAAAGCCATCGATTACGGCGCCTGAAGTCGAGTTGCGGCAAGGGACGATCAGTGTGTCCGGCGACCTGCTGCCCACTGTGCTTCGGATCGCCGGAGAGGAAACGCCATCCCCTCGCCGGGAGATCACTCTTGCGCGTTTGGCAGTCAGCCTTGCACGTTTGGAAGGAAAGCCGGTGGCGGATGCGGGATCCGTCCAGGCAGCAGCGCGGCTGATCGGCTTGAAGGAGACAGCCAAGGACGTGGAGCAGCAGAAACCGGAGCCGCCGCCGATTTCAAGAGAGGAACTGGAAACAGACAAAGCCCCGCCGCCCGTAGCAGACTCACCAGTGACGAAACCAGCAGCGCCCGGCGCACCGGCGCCTCTAACTGAGACGGAAGCGGATACGCGAAGTCTGGAAACGATCGAGCCGGACCAGGTAGAGATCCTCGCTGCGTCGGCCGTTCCCGCTAATCCCTATGAGGAAGACGCGGCTCCTGTGCAGCGGGAGTTGCTTTCCCTTCGGTTGCCGCCGAGAAGAACCACGGCGGCGCGCTCGAACGAGGGAATCATCGTGGGTACGGAGCCGGCGCACCACCTGAGTGACATCGCATGGGTGAGCACGATTCTGGAGGCAGCCAAGTATCAAAGAGTCCGCCAGCGTAGGGGCGGTAAATTGCTGATTACGCGCAGCGATCTACGTGCGAACCGGCGGGCTCCAGTACCGCATCGCGCGCTAGTGGTGGTGCTGGATCATACCTGTCTTGGCGGGGTGGATTGGCAGACAGCGATCGGCCCGCATATCTTTTGGGCGTACACCCAACGCGCGATGGCGGGAGTGATACAAGTGGGCGCGAAGGACGCCGATGGAAATACGCCGCTGCGAGCGCGCCTTGTGACTGGACGGAATCTGCTGGCGCCGGCAGTGATCCAGGCGTTTGAGAGCCCCGCAGGTGCGGCAACGCCCTTGGCGCACGGATTGGATCTGGCGTTGCACTACCTTCGTCACTCGTTGCAACATGGCCGCGGAAAAGTCGACGGCGCACGGCTGGTGGTGGTAACCGACGGACTCGGAAACATTCCCCTTGCGGCGAGCCAGGCGGGCGAATTGACCGCACCCGCCGGCGCGCAGGGAATGGAAGATGCGCTGAAGATCGCAGCAGAGTTCAAAAAGTTGCCGGGAGTGGATCGTTTCTTGCTCTATCCGGGCAACGAGTTTCTGCCGGATCTTCCGGAGCGCTACCGCGTTGCTTTAGGGGGTGACTCAGCGGAGATGGTCGAGGCCGCGGGAGGTGCGCCGTGAGCTTGGTGGGAGGGTTGATCGCCAAGGCCAACCAGCCGCAAATCGCGCAGACGATTCAAGCGGGTGCGGCAAGCAAGCTCCATGGAATCACCCAGCAGGTCAATGTGGAATTGGAGAAGGCGCGGCGCTTCTTCACGCTCGAGCTTCGAAACGTTGACGGCTCCGTTGCTCCCGGCCGCCTGCAGCCCGGAAACAGTTATGTGATCCGCGCAGCAGCCACGGCGAACCCGAATGAGGCGTTTGAACAACTCGAAGTTCGGATTCTAGACCAACTGCTCCTGATGATCGAGGCCGAACCGGCGGATTCGGTAGATATTCTGGGGGCCGACGCCGAGATGTCTGCTGAAAAAGCGGTGGGCTGGATCAACGACTTTGAAGTCACGATCCGGGAAAAAGTTTCCGCTCAGGCGATTCGGTTCCGGCTGAACTTTCGAGAATCGGTCAGGACCAGTGTTTGGAACAGCGCCGTCAGTTTCGAAATTGCGGTGGATTGTGTCCCACCGCCGCCCAATCCCATCGAAGTGCCCGTCCTGGCTGCGTTGCCGCCTAACACGGCCATGGTCTACGTGCAGAGCGCCAATGCCGAGAAGATTCAGGTGAACGCGTTCGCTCACGGCGCCCCGGCGAAGTGGAATCTGGGGTTGGCGCTTCCTGCCATTCAGATCGACAAAGATCACTATCTGAAGTCTCTCCAGGAGGCAGCAATCAAGTTCTCAGAGGACAATCTATTGAGCCAATGGATTCAGGAAAATGTGTTGGCCTTTCCTCAGGCGGAGCGAGTATTGTTCGTTGTGGATGAGGCGGACACGCACTTCCCGTGGGAGTTGCTGAAAATCAAGGATGTTGGATACCTGGGCGCACAGGTGGCGACGATCCGGTGGCTGCCATTCGCCACGGATCAGCGGCCGGACTTCGAGAACAAGGAAGTCAAAGGACATGTAACTGCTTACATCCGGGACGGGGACCCGGTTCGGAAGTGTCCTATCGTTACTGCTCTCAGCGGGACATTGCTTGACCTTGCGGACGACGTGCAATACAACGTGACCGATAACGTCGCACTGGTCTATCTGGGTGACGACAGCATTCTTCACGATCTGGATAACGCAGCTCCGCTCGAAGGATTGGCTGGCAGCAAGGTAAAGCTCAGCCTTCTGGATCTGCCCGATCTCAAGGAGAAGCCCATCGTCTTCACGGATGCGCCGCATACGGGCTGGGTGTGGCGATCCGGGACTGGACTCGCAGGGCTGCCAAAGACTGTGCTGGCGCGAATGGGAGTGGCGTTTATCGGTACGCTAGGGCCCGTGGATCGAGACGTGGCCGCAAGGATTGCGGAGAAGATTTTCACCCACGCCAAGAACCGGTGCTGCCTGGTGCGTCTGTTGACGGAGATGCGAAAGGAGGGGCAGGAATGCCTGAATCAATTGGGTAAAGTCGTGCCGGCGGATCGCGAGAAGACTCGCAGGCAGGCGCTGGCCCCATTCGTGTACGCCTACTATGGCGGTCCACGAGTGTATCTAGAGGTAACCAATGGCGGGTAACGGCATGCTGACGGTGGAGCCGGTGCTCGGCTATCCAAGCCGCGCTGAAGCAGGTCGCAGGTACTTGTTCACGGTGGACGTTCGGACCCGGCTGGATTCGGAATGGCCCGATCCGTCGCGGGAGGAGATAGCGGTCCGCTGCCTGGTCAGTGCGTGGCCGCTGTTTGAATGCGAAACATCGCAGCAGGCGGTTGTGGCGCATCGCTTCGGAGGGACCTATGGTCCGGCGCGGTTCTTGTTGGAGGCGGCGGCGCTCGACCCAGGGCAGACGGAGCGGCGTGGGAAGATCCGGGTGACGCTGGTGTCGGAATCGGGGATGATGCTGACTTCGCTCGAGACGCCTGAGATTTCGGTGGTCGAGCGGCGAGCGGAGAGGAAGCCGGAACGGGATCGGGCTAAGTGGGGGCATGATGCGCCAGTCACAGCGCTGGCGATTTCGCCCGATGGAAGGCGGGTGGTTTCGGCGTCATCGAGCGGCGCGTGGAGAATTTGGGATCTCGCCACGGAGAAGCTGTTGGCGGTTCCAACACCACATACAACTGCCCTGCAATCGGTGGCCTTCAGTTCGGACGGCTTGCTTGTGGCGGCAGGCGGAAGCGACGGCACGGGACTCCTCCATCATTGCGAGTTGGGCTGGACTAAGCCAATCTCCTTGCATTCGGGCGTGGTATGGTCGTTGTGCTTTGGGGAATGGTTTCTGGCTTCGGTGTCATCTGATATGCGATTGATCCTGTGGGATCTCGAGCGGGAGCGATGGGAAGTTCTTCGCACGTTTCCCGATTGGGTTGTGGCGGTAGGATACTTGCGGGAGACGTATACGGTCTTTGCGGCCTGTGACGATGGAACGCTGCATCATATCGAGCTGAACGGACCAAAGCACACAACGGGATGGAAAGCGCCAGCCCGCATCAATTGTATGGCGGTAGTTCAGGACACGAAGGAGATCGTTTGCGGATTGAATGACGGATCAATTCGGATTTGGAAGCACGGGGAACCGGACTACCAAACGATCTTGACCGATGGTGGATCGATTCATTCCATCGCGGCGTCCGGCGATGGCCGATGGATCGCTTCGGGACACGACGATGGCTCGGTTGGCATTTTCGATCGCAAGCGGAACAAACATCTCGCTCGCCCGTATTTCTTGTCCGGACTGATCCGCGCACAGAGCGCCCAGATCCCGCGGGTCGCGCCGGTGGCGTTGTCACCGGACGGAAGAGTTGCGTTGGCGGGGACGGAGACTGGCGCGATCGAACGGATCGATATTCTGCCGCCCGATCCGGTTTCTGATGCATTGGATGTCATGCGCTCGGAGGGGCCCCATGAGCGACGATTCGAGGCGCTTCGCGACCTTCTGGACTATTTGGGCGCGCAGCGTACGCCGCCACTACGCACACTAACAGCGTGGTTTGAGCCGCATCGAATCTACTTGGAGGCGCCGAACCTGCCAAGTTCGATTCGAGCGATTGTGGAAGTGTTTCCGGCAAGCCAGAGACCAGGTCCGGACACGCGGCCTCCCGGCACGATACCGGCGTTGCTGACGAACTTCCTGAGCTTCGTGTGGACATGGGTGGACCACGACGGAGAGCCTCATCATTTGAGTTACGAGCTGTCAGCGGATCGCGAGCCCCCGATCGAACAGTTCGTGGAGTTCTTCCGGCAGCCGTTTCTATCGCCGCATGAGATCCCACAGGATTATGCGGTCATTTTCGCCAACGATCCACGTGCTCCCTCGATGCCCTTTGATCGGTGGCTGCGCGACACAGTCATCGAAGACCCGAGTAGGATGCTTGCGGCCCACGACCCGGACCTTCGCGAGTTCGAGCATAGAATCGAGACGATCATCGCGTACGGCCGTCAAGCCAAACGGCCCGGAACTCTGTATATCTACTTTGTAGGAGTCGGCCGGAACAGCGATGCTCCGGCGCCGATGTTCCGCTTGTCTGACGGGTCGATGGTCCACTTCATGGATTACGTGAGGCGGATCCAGGAAGATGACCGCTTCCAGAGAATCGTCGTACTCGCGGATCTTCGGGAAGAGATGCATTTCAAGGGACCTCCTATCATGGCTGGTCCTGCAAGTTCTTCCCAATTGTACCGTTCCTCAGTGGTGGGGATATTCTCTTGCCAACCGGCGGAAGGGCGTTTTACCCACGATGTAATTGGTGCATTGGGAGGTCGCGCAGCAGAGCGCGGACGGGCCGAAATTCGCGCCGAATCACTGCGCCGCTACATGGTTGAAAAGCAGCAAGCCGAGCATCTCGACCGGGTTCGGTACGATACGGTCTTGTATGGATCCGACTTCCCCATTCGCGGCGGTGTGTTGCCGCCAGTGGTAACGGTGCGGATCCGGATTCCGGAGCATTTCACAGATCGGGTAGCTTTGATGAGAGAAGACACCTTTTCGATGGAGATGTCGAAGCCGGTAAACGAGATCGATCTGGCGCCCGGACGTTATACGCTGCGCTGCCGCGAGCCTTTGGAGGCACTGTTCATCGACGTACCGCCGTGGCAGGAGGATGTGCTTGAGATCGAAGCATTTCAGGATGCGGATCCTAAACTGCCGAGGATAGTGATCCTCTCGAGTGAGGGCCATCACGACGGCAGAAGGATATTTATCGAAGCCCTGCACCGGCTTAGCGCGCGAAAGCTACAGGTGCTTGTCAGAGATATCGGCGAGGAGGTTCGCAACGCGTACCTCGTGGTGCTGTTCGGCGACCCGGTCAGGAAGGTCTTAGCCAGACGGGATAGATCCCCCGTGTTCTGGGTATCGTTCTTTGGCCAAAACCCGGCAAAAAGCACGCCTGATTTTATTGCCTACCCGGAGGATGAAGGCAGCCTTCGAGCGGCGGCGCGCGCGGCACTCGAGAGAGGTGACCTGCCAATCTTCGACGCGGAGCGGTTGTTTGAGTCAGCACGGAGGTCAGTGGTCCGAGTGGAGAGCAGCCAGCCCGTCAGCTTCGCTTCAGGTTTCGTGCTCGGGCGAGCCAGCGTGGTGACGGCCGACTACGTAACGAACGATAACCTCACCATATGGGAATGGCGGGGCGAGAACAAGTACCAGGTCCGTCATGTTCTGGCGTCGCGTGCCTACGCTAATCTCGGCTACGGCATCCTTGTCTATGAAGATTTTGACAAGGCCCCGATTCCGCGGCTCAAGCACGCGTCGAAAATGCCGGAAATCGGGGAACGGGCGCTGGTTGTGGGATGGAACGAACACAAGGAGTTGACCGGAATCGAGGGGACCGTCGAATCCATGGACGAGCTTTGGTTAGACGTTTCGATACCTCATGCGCTGCCCGGCTTTGGAGGCTGTCCTGTGCTCAATGCCAATGGCGAAGCCTTGGGACTGTTGCATTCGGAACGCGAGAGGGCGTCCGCAAGAGTAATTGAGAAGTGCGTCCGTTTGGATAGAATCAACGAAACGGCGCCAACCTATTCGAGTCTTATGCCTATGGCGAAGGCGAAGGGACGAAAGAAGGCCGCACCCAAAAAGAATACAGGACTAGATGCAGCGCTACAAAAGGGTAGGAAACGACAAAGTCGATCTCGGCGCGAGACGCCGGCCGGGCCGGTCCTAACGCCAGTATTCGGCATAACTCCGGGTCGAAGCACTCGAAGGGACGTTGTCCGGTTGCTGGTGAAGGGGAAGCTTCAGGCATTTGGAAAGTTGAAAAAACAGAACCACCGAGGGTGGACATTTCAGTTCGGTGAAATCAGTGTCACACATGACAAGGTGGACTCCACTGCAAATCCAGGTGACGTTATCCGGTCAATTGAGTATTGGGGTGACGAGCAACTACCGCTCGGATTTACTACAGGTCTGGAATTGGACACGGCGCGGCAAATCGCGATGAAGCATTTTATCTGGCTGGGATATCAGTCTTTCCGAGGGCTGGTCTTCTCCGATCGTGATAATGGTCCGATTTTGTTAGAGATCAGTTGGATATCCAGCCGGAAAAACCCGTTGACCTACAAGGTATATGGAGCCATATGAATCGCGATCTCGATTTTGCCCTCCCGGGCGACCGTGAGAGAGCGGTTTCGCTACGCCAGGATCTCGCGGATCACATTGCCGTGCACATCGGTCAGCCGAAAATCCCGGCCGGCGTGACGGTAGGTGAGCTTGGTATGGTCAAAGCCGAGCAGGTGGAGAACCGTAGCATGAAGATCGTGGACGTGAGTTCGCTTCTCTACTGCCTTGAACCCGAAGTCATCCGTCGCGCCGTGCACATAGCCACCCTTCACGCCGCCGCCAGCCAGGAGATACGTAAAGGCGGGTGTATTATGATCGCGGCCGGAACCGAGCTTTTCGAGGCCTGAGTTCTGAATCATCGGAGTACGGCCGAACTCGGAACCGATGATGATGAGGGTCTCGTCAAACAGACCGCGTGACTTGAGATCGTCCACCAACGCCGCTATGGGACTGTCGGTCTTCTGCGCCAGCTTGGCGTGGACACGGATGTCGTCGTGATTGTCCCATGGCTGTCCATTCCCGTAGAAGATCTGCACCATGCGAACGCCGCGTTCCACCATGCGGAGTGCCATCAGACAGCCGCGGCCGAATTCGCTGACGTCGTATCGCGAGCGGATGGCATCGGGTTCTTTGCGAATATCAAAGACGTCCGTCGCTTCCGCCTGCAATCGATAGGCGGACTCCATCGACGCGATGGCCGATTCGAGCTGCGGCTGCGGCCCTGTCCGATCGAGATAGCTCCGGTTCAAGCGGTCCAGCAGCGCGAGCTGACGTTTCTGTTCCTCCGGGTCCATCTCGGAGTTGCGGAGATTCGGAACCAGCTTCTCGGGTTCCACTGCACCGTTCTGAATGTGCACCCCTTGATAGATGGACGGCATGTAGCCGGCCGACCAGAGAGACGAACCGAGAACCGGGAAACCGGGGCAAAGGACAACGAACCCGGGCAAATTGCGGTTCGCCGAGCCCAACCCGTAGGTGATCCACGCTCCTATCGACGGGCGACCGGGTAACTGATGGCCGCAGTTCATCAACTGAAGCGAAGGACCGTGATTGCCACTGTCGGTGTACATCGAGCGGATCAGCGTAAAGTCGTCGATCCGGTTGGCGACCTGCGGGAAAATCTCGCTCACTTCGATTCCGCTCTGGCCGTGCCTTTTGAACTCCCACGGCGAGCGCATCAAGTTGCCGGAAGCCCGGTCAGTCTTGATCTTGGGGCCAGGCATTGGAGTGCCGTCCCATTTGATCAACGCTGGCTTGGGATCAAAGGTGTCAACCTGCGAGATGCCGCCATTGAGGAACAGGAAGATGACCTGCTTGGCTTTCGGCGTGAAATGGGGCTGCCTGACGGCGAGAGGATCTACCGCCGCCCCTTCGAGGGACCCGCGGAGTCCGAGGAGACCGAAGCCGGCTCCGAGGTTTTGGAGAAAGTCTCTACGATGCATCTCAGTTCACGCTCATAAACTCGGCAGAGGCCAGCAATGCCTGTAAATACTGCTGCCAGGATTTGCCGCCTACTGCAACATATTCTAATCCAAGCCGCAGCTCGTTGGAATCGGGCGGACGCCCGTATAGCAGACGATAAGCGCGGCCAATGCGCGAAGCAGGATCATCCCCGGCTTCCTGGGCGATCCGTTGTTCGAAAGCTCCAGCTTGCTGCGAAACGAACTTCGAATTCAAAAAGAACAGTCCTTGCAGCGGGCCGGTGGTGGTTGGCCGTTCTTCGGTGGTGGCGTTAGGATCCGGGAAATCAAACAGAGCCATTGTCGCATCGAGACGGGTGCGGCTCACCGTCAGATAGAGCGAGCGGCGAAAATTCGAATCGCTCAGCGAAGAGGCGGGGCCGCCGGCAGTCCGGTCGAGTTTGCCCGACACGGCAAGAACCGAATCGCGAAGCGCCTCCATGTCCAGGCGGGGACGAAGATGGGCGCGCCAAAGCAGACGGTTGTCCGGATCGGCTTCCAGGTTCTTCTCGTCGTGATCGGTGGAGAGCGCGTACGTGTTGGACAGCAGGATTTCTTTGTGGATCGCCTTCATGGACCATCCGGAACCGATGAACTTTGTGGCTAGGTAGTCGAGCAGCTCCGGGTGCGTAGGCCGCTCGCCCATGGCTCCGAAATTAGAAGGTGTGCGAACCAGCCCTTGGCCGAAGTGGTGTTGCCAGATGCGATTGACCATCACGCGAGCGGTCAGAGGATTGGAAGGGGAGGCGATCGCTTCGGCCAGTTCCAGTCTTCCGCTGCCTTGGGTGAACTTCTTTGGCTCGCCATCGCACAAAGCCGACAGAAAGCCACGCGGCGCAACGTCGCCCAGGTTGCGAGCTTCACCTCGGATCGCGATGCGGGCGTCGGCGGGCTTGGGTCCTTCCCTGAGCGTGTGCAGGGAGGGATATATGGGCGGCAGTTTCTGCTCGAGCGCCGCAACCTCCGCTCGAAGCGTCTCCAGATGAGTACGGTGGAAGCCGGTGATCCACCGGTCGATTTCCTTGGGCCCGTAGTAATAGACACCCGAGGGAGCCCGGAAGCCATCAATGTTGTAAGGGCCGTTGGCGAGCTCGCGCCATTGATAGAACTTCAGCACCGGGAGCGCAACGATATTGGTGTATTGCCGCGTCTTCTCGTCCTTCATCCCTTTCCTGCCCCCGAAAGCGACGTAATTCTTGTCGTCCACTTCCTTGGCTTCCTCGATGAGCGCGAGAGCGAACTTCTGGTAATCTTCAGCCGCCTTGCGGACTTCAGCTTCGGATGCGTTTCTGCCGGCAACGGCAAACCACGGCTTAAGGTAAGGATGTTCCTTGTCAGAATTCCTAAGATAGGCAACCCAGCGATCAAGGGTCTCGGCATCGAGACCGGATTTGTCGGGTGTCTCGCTCTTGGCGACCTTCCAGGTGGCAATCATATACTGGGCGGTTTGGCGGGCCAGAGTGTCGACGAGTTGCTTCTGTTGGCTGATCAAGTAGTCGTCGATCGTTTCTTTGACCTCGTCGATTCTCCTCTTGATCTCCGTGTAGCGCTTCACTTCGGCATCCGGGACCAAAGGGAAATCGTGGGACTGGCTCGAGCGGAACACACCGAGCAGCGAATAATAATCTCGTGTTGGGATCGGATCGTACTTGTGATCGTGGCACTGCGCGCAGCCAACCGTGAGGCCCAGGAAAACCTTGGTCGTAACATCCACTTGATCATTGGCATTGGTAGCGATGGCTTGGAAACCAAGACCGGGCAGGAGAGCGTCTCGTTGGGAGTCAGGAAGAAGATCCGCCGCGATCTGAGCCTTGACGAACCGATCATACGGCAGGTCTTTGTTCAGGGCGTCGACGACCCAATCGCGATAGCGCCATGCGTTCGGCATGGGCGTGTCGACTCCGGCGGCAAGGCGACCGTCCGAGTAGCGTGCGAGATCGAGCCAGTGGCGAGCCCATCGCTCGCCGTAGTGTGGCGACTGGAGCAGTCGTTCGACGGCTTTGGCGAATGCATCGGAAGATTTGTCGTTGACGAAGGTGTCAAATTCTTCGGGAGCCGGCGGGAGACCGGTGATGTCGATTGTGACGCGCCGAAGCCATGTACGGCGGCCGGCGGCGCGCACAGGCGCGAGGCCCTTCTGTTCCAGCTTGGACAGGACGAAGTTATCGACGGGAGTCCGAACCCACGCCTTATTCTCGACCGCCGGCGGATCAATCCTGGCGGCGGGCCGAAAGGCCCAGAAGTCGCGATGAGAGGCAGCCAGCTGCTTGGCGGCTTCCGGCCATGGGGCGCCGCGCTTCACCCAGTCGATGAGCGTGGCGATATCAGCGGCAGCCAGGGGTCCCGTGGGGGGCATTTTGAGTTTTTCGTTCGTCCTGTGGACGGCTTGAATCAGCAAACTCTTCATGGGCTCACTCGGCACGATCGCCGGGCCGCGGGTACCGCCTTTGAGAAGGGCTTCGCGTGAATCCACTCGAAGACCGCTCATGGCCGTGGCCGTGTGGCAAGAGTAGCAATTGGCCGCGAGAATGGGGCGGACCTTTGCTTCGAAGAACTCGGCGTCTTCGACGGCGGCAAGCGGGACAGCCAGGAGCAGGCAAAAGAAGCGAAGCATGCTGAGATTATTGTAATCCGGTTAGCTCGCCGTGGCTGGATTGTATGACCTTCAGCGCCGGAGGCAGATTGAAAATCGGCTTGCAGGATAAAATCCTGCCCCACTATACCTCCAGTGTCGCTTGATCCCCGTTCTCCGCGTCCGGGATCACCGAAGCCGCGGCGACGGCGTCGCCTTCCGCCATCCGCACAAGGCGGACGCCTTGGGTCGAACGCCCGGCCTGCCGGATCTGGGCGGCCTCAATCCGGATGATTTGGCCGTCGCGGGTGATGATCATGAGGTCCTTGTCTTCCTTGACGGCCAACACTGCCACGACGCTACCGGTCTTTTTGGTGGTCTTCATGTTGATCACGCCCTTGCCGCCGCGCGTTTGCAACCGGTACTCGGAGACCTTGGTGCGCTTCCCATAGCCCTGCTCGGAGATGCACAGAACAAGATACTCCTCGTTGACAATCTCGCAACTGACCACGTAATCGTTTTCGTCGAGACTGATCCCGCGAACGCCCCGCGCCGGGCGGCCCATGGGCCGCACGTCATCTTCGTTGAACTTGATCGCCATTCCCTCGTGGGTGGAGATGAGAATCAAGTCCTTTCCGTCGGTGAGCCGCGCCGAGACCAACTCGTCACCTTCATCGAGGCCGAGAGCGATGATGCCTCGAGACATCGGATTATCGAACTCGGTGAGCTCACACTTCTTGATAACGCCCTGCTTGGTCACCATCACAATAAACTTGCCCCCCACGAACTCCGATACGGGCAGAAACGCCTTCACGGACTCATCCGGCTGAAGATTGATAAGACCGGAAATGTTCTTGCCGCGGGAGGCGGTCCCGGCGTCGGGGATGTGATAGATCTTCAGCCAATACAGCCGTCCCATATTGGTGAAAATCAGCAGATAGGAGTGAGTGGAGCCGATAATCAGATGCTCGACGACATCCTCGGTGCGGGTTCCCATCCCGATGCGACCCTTACCGCCTCGCGACTGGCGGCGGTAGGTGTCGACCGGCGTTCGCTTCAGGTAGCCACCCCGGGTCACGGTGACGGCTACGTCTTCCACTTGAATCAGATCTTCGAGGACGATGTCGCCCGGGTCTTCCACGATCTCGGTGCGGCGGTCGTCGCCGAAGTCCTTTTGGATTTCCTTCAGCTCCTTGACGATGAGGCCTCGGAGCACTTTCTCCGAACCGAGGATCTCCATGTAACCGGCGATCTGCTTCTGGATGTCGGCGAGCTCGTCGAGAATCTTCTGTTGCTCCAGGCCGGTGAGGCGCTGAAGCTGCAGTTCGATGATCGCCTGTGCCTGTTTCTCGGTGAACCGCGGGCCGGGTTCACCCGCGTTGATGAGCTGAGCGTACTCCCTGGCTTCCGCGGGCGTGACGAAGGCCAGCAAACCGTCACGGGCTTCGCGGGGTGTCTTGGCGGCGCGGATGATGCGGATGATTTCATCGATGTTCTCTAATGCGCGCCGGAAGCCCATCAAGATGTGCTCGCGCTCGCGGGCCTTGCGGAGCAGATAGTCTGTGCGCCGGCGCACCACTTCGATGCGGTGGTCGACGAATCGCTTGATGATCTCGACGAGACCGAGCTCGCGCGGCTGGCCATTCACGATGGCCAGCATGATGATGCCGAAGTTGATCTGGAGCTGCGTGTGCTTGTAGAGGTTGTTGAGTACGACCTCGGTATTCTCGCCGCGCTTCAGCTCATAGACGATCCGCATGCCCTCGCGATCGCTTTCATCGCGGATGTCGGAGAGACCTTCGATCCTCTTGTCGGCCACCATGGCCGCTGTGTCGGCAATGAGGCGAGCCTTGTTCACCTGATACGGAAGCTCCGTCACGATAATCGCTTCGCGGTCTTTCCCGAGCTTTTCCGTTGCCGCTCTGGCGCGCATTTTGATGGAGCCGCGGCCGGACTTGTAGGCCTGAACGATGCCTTCGCGCCCGAGGATGAAGCCCCCGCCGGGGAAGTCAGGGCCCTGGACGATTTTGAGCATGTCCAGGAGCGGCGTGCCCGGATTGTTGATGAGCGTGATCGTGGCGTCGATCACTTCACGCAAGTTATGCGGCGGGATGTTGGTGGCCATGCCGACCGCGATACCAGCGGAGCCGTTGATCAGCAGGTTCGGAATCCGCGTGGGGAGAACTTCCGGCTCCTGCTCGGAGTCATCGTAGTTGGGCCTGAAATCGACCGTTTCCTTGTCGATGTCCTCGAGCATCGCGCCCGCGATGCGCGCCAGGCGGGCCTCGGTATACCGCATCGCGGCGGGGGGGTCATTGTCAATCGAGCCGAAATTGCCCTGGCCGTCGATGAGCGGGTAACGCATGGTGAACGGCTGGGCGAGCCGCACCAGTGTGTCGTAGATGGCGGTGTCGCCGTGCGGGTGGTACTTGCCCATTACCTCGCCAACGATCTTGGCGCACTTACGCGTGGGCTTGTTGTACGTCAGGCCCATTTCGTCCATCGTGAAAAGGATGCGCCGGTGTACGGGCTTGAGGCCGTCGCGCACATCGGGTAATGCGCGGCCGACGATCACGCTCATGGCGTAATCGAGATACGAACGGCGCATCTCCTCTTCGATGTTGATTGGGATCAGGTTCTTCGCGCCATCGCCGCCAAACATCTGGCTTTGGCGAGGCGGACCCTGGGGTGGATCCTGGTCGGGCAATGATTACTCCTGTCGAGGGGGGAAGCTGCTATTGTAATCTACAATTTTACCAGTTTACGTTTTAGAAAGAAATGATCTCATCCCATTGTTTTTCGCTCGCTCCATCCCCTCGGGAAGTACGTGGAGGACTGGCCGTTCCCGTGGATTTCGAGCGCGTCGAAGCGCAGGTCACGCTGGACGCGAAGCATCACATTGCGAGGGCGGTGGCGGCGGTTGAGTTTGAGTTGGGCAAGCACTCCGGATTCCCGATCTTCGATCTGCGGCAGAGCGTCGAGACTGCCCGGCTGGACGGGCGGACAGTCAGCGCCAAGAGGATGACGCAGCAGGTCCTAGGCAGAGATCCGAAGGCGCACATGCGGGTCTTACAGGCGGATCTGGAGGCGCACTCGCGACATCGGCTCGAGCTCGAATACGAATTGCGACGGCCACGCTCGGAACGCGCGGTGGGGATCGAGTGGGACGGCGTCGAGCCGCTGGCGCAGTGGGATTTCTTCATGTCCGATCTTGCGGCCGGACGTTATCTCGAGCAGTGGTTTCCATCGAATCTGATCTGGGATCGCTTTGCGTTTTCGCTCGAGCTGCGCATCGAGGGGTCGCACCTGGCCCACAAGCCGATTACCAATGGGAACGTACGGTGGTTGGAGAAGAATCATTGGCGGATCGAGTTTCCGGAGAGCTTCACGGCGTTTTGTCCGATGCTGGTGCTGGCGCCGCTGAGGCTCCTCGAGACCCGCGAATCCAATGGGTTGACACTGGCGCAACACGCGGGCGCGGGCGCCGATTTGGGATGCGAGGAAGATCGGATTCGTGGGTGGCTGGGGGAGAACGCCCGGACGTTCGGTCCCTACCCGCACGGAGACCGATTTACTGCGTTTCTGTGGAGCCAGCCGCGCAGCATGGAGTACGCCGGCGCTGTCACGAGCAGTGTGAATGCTCTCGAGCACGAGGTGTTTCACTCGTGGTGGGGACGGGGGGTAAAACCGGCCTCGCAAAACGATGGGTGGATCGATGAAGCGTGGGCCATGTGGAACACGGAGCCGGACAGGTGGACCGATCGTTGTGTCGAGTGGGACGATCCACCGATGAGGCTGTGCACAGATGATCCCTATCATCGCGTTACGCCACTCGAGTCGTATCGGGAAGGCGTGGTGTTCCTGGCGGGATTGGCGGGAGAAGTAGGAATCGAGGAGTTGATGGAAATGATGGCCGATCTTTACCGTCTCGATCCGCTGCAGCAGCTAACAACGTCTGCTCTGCAGCAATGGATCGGCAAGCGGGCGCCCAAAGTGAACGTGCGCCGGCATTTCGACCGATTCGTCTATGGTTTGACCAAGTGATCCGTATGGGCACAGCCGGCGAACTTGGTGAAAGTGTGCTGGCGATGCCCGAGCCATTCGCGCTGGCCGGTCTCGGACAGGAAAAAGCCCTCAATCGTCATCCTCTTGAGCGCGAGGAAGAAGTGTTCCGCATCTGAGCCCGGATTCGATTCGCGCCCGGCAAGCAGCGCCAGAATGGCCTCCTGTTGCTGCTTCGTAAGGGCAAGAAAGTCCTTGCTTTCGCGGTTCCAGGCGAGGGATTGGATGGCGGCGAGGCCGTCGCGCCAGCGCTGCTGTGTCTCGGCGCCGGAGTGAAAGACAGTAATGTCGATGTAGCGGCGGACCCCGGCTTGTCGTGCCCCAGGGGAGTCCGCGTCCGAGGGAAGGATCATCTCGCAGAGGTGATCGAGGAGAGCGTACTCTTCTACGGTGAAGAACTTCGTGGGCTCGAGCGCATGGAGCGGCAGGGCGAGGGATGCACTCGCGATCTGGATGAGTTCGCGGCGCTTCATACTTCTCCTTTGCGAAAGCGCTCCACCAGCCGGTCAGACGTACGCCAGGCGAGCGCGATGTTCGAAAGAGTCGGATTCTTCTCCGGGTAGTGTGCGAACACGGACGCGTCGCCGATGTAAAGATTGGCGACATCGTGGGTACGGCACTCGGTATTCACCACGCTCGACTTCGGATCGGTCCCCATGCGGCAGCTTCCGGCCCAATGGTTGCCATCGATGACCAGAGTCTGCGCGCTCACTTGCGGCGTTGAGTGGACCTGGCCACCGGACAGGCGAATCAACTCTTCACAAGTCGCGGCCATGTCCCTCGCCATGGCGACGTCGCTCTCACTGTAATGAAGATGCACGCGAGGCAGGGGAACTCCGAAGCGATCCTCGCGCTCGGGATCGAGGTCCGTGAAGATCTTCGCGGAATATCCAAGCATGCCCTGCATATTCATGTTGACGTGCATGGCGTTGTACTCGCGGAGCTCCCTTTTGAGAGAGGAGCCGAACCCCGGCAGGTTGCGAATCGCTAATTGAAGTGGTTGCACCCCTGAAGCGCACTGGATCTGATACGTGCCCTCGAAATACTTCGACGGCCGGTCCCAGTAGAGGCCGGTCAACAGGGAATGGTAGTAGTCGGTCCGGCATCGTTAGTGATGTCGCGCTTGCGTAGCTCGGGGAAGACGCCGACGACAGTAGTTCCGAAGTGAGTGTTGAGATTGCGCCCGACTTGGCCGCTTGATATGGCGAGGTTGTTGTGGAGTAACATGCGCGCGGTTTCAATCGTGCTACACGAGAGCACAAGAGCGCGGCACCGGATCTCGCCGGTCTGGTTGGCAGTGTGATATTCAATGCCGGTAACGCGAGAGCGGTCCTTCTCCGTGAGGATGCGGGTGACGGTGGATTCGAGGAAGAGGGTGAGGTTGCCGGTTTTGAGCGCTTTCGGGATTGGCGTGTTGGCGGAGGTGTACTTGGAGTCTATCTCGCAGCCCTTCATGCAGTGGCCGCAGTAGTGGCAAACGGGACGGCCTCCGCGGACTGATTCGGTAGGAATGGCTTTGCGCTGATTGATGAGGGCCATGGCGCGACCCTTCTGATTGAGCTTGCGCACGCCGCGGGAAAGGATGCGCTCAGGGCATCGCATCTGGACGGGCCTCATGAATTCGCCATCGGGGATGTTGGAGAGCCCGTCCTTGGAGCCATGTACGGACATGAAGCGTTCCGCCTTTGAGTAATACGGCGCGACTTCCTCGTAGGAGATGGGCCAGCGCTTGAAATCGAGCGGGCCAAAGCGGAGACTGTGACCAGCCCAACAGATGGAGCGTCCGCCGAGGGCGCGTAGTTGTCCGTGATTGGGACGGTCGCCGACGGGAACGAAGTGATCCTTCTCGGCATAGTCGCGCCAGACGGAGGGAACCGGCGCGAGACCAGCGGTCAAGCGGCGGTCAAGCTCCTCAAAGACATTGATGTGGGCGTTGTAGTCGACTCCAGCGCGAAGGCGGCGGCCCGCTTCAACTAGCGCGACCTTGAGGCCAGCAGAAGCGAGCACATAGGCGCTGATGCCGCCGCCTGGTCCACTGCCGACGACACAGACGTCGAATGCTTGCGTGGCCATGGATTAGAGACCCCGGTAACAGTTACGGGTTTCGTTGCACTCGTAATCGTCGACCGCTCTGCCATCGGGTCCAACGCAGTTTTGGGTTTTCTGGCACCAAAAGAGCCGATCGCCGGAGTGAGGGAGTTGGGGGTCCCACTCGGCTTCGATGAAGAGACCCTTCCAGCGAAGGAATTCGCAGCGGTCGTCATCGATGTTGGAGATGCCGGCGCGTTCCATGGGAATAGTATAGTTGATGCAACTGAATTTGAATGGATACACGGATCTGCCGGCGGGGAAGATCGCGGCGGTGGTGACCTACTTTGAAATGACGACGCCGCCGGCGGCGGTAGCCGATCGCAGAGATGATCTTGCGCTTCGGAAGTTGAGAACCGGTGAGGTGGATGCGTATCGCGACGTGTACCGTCGCGTGGGCGAGGAGTGGCTATGGTTCAGCCGATTGAGCATGGCGGAAAAGAAACTAAGGAAGATTATCGAGGATCCCCTGGTGGATGTGTATTTCCTGGGGGAGGGCGGGGAAGCGAAGGGCTTGCTGGAGTTGGACCGGCGGACACCGCCGGATATCGAACTGGCTTTCTTCGGGGTCTGTCCGGAGATGATTGGGAACGGAGCAGGGCGGTGGCTGATGTCGAGGGCGATTGAGTTGACGTGGGCTCATCACCCGCGCCGGTTCTGGCTACACACGTGTACTCTGGATCATCCGCGGGCGTTGGAGTTTTACATGAGGTCGGGGTTCCGGCCCTACAAACGAGCGATTGAAGTGGCGGACGATCCGCGGTTGACGGGCGCGTTGCCGATCGAAGCAGGGGCTCGAGTGCCGGTTATCCGCTCATGATCCAAATGTTCCGGTACCGGACGGGATCGCCATGATCCTGCAGAAGCAGCGGGCCCGGCGCGCCTTCATTACCGTCAATGTTTCCCCCGGTGACGCCAGAGAGCTCGAAGTTGTTGTGGATCAGCATTGCGTTGTGAAGGACCGTGACACGTCCCTTTTCCTCCCCACGCGGCGCGCGAAAGACGAAGTCATAACTTTGCCACGTCATCGGACGTCTGGAAGCATTTCGGATCGGGGCAGCCTGTCCATAGATGGCGCCGCAGCCGTCGATAGCCGGCTGCGCGCCGTATGAATCGAGCACCTGAATCTCGTATCGGCCTTGGAGGTAGACACCGCTGTTGGCGCGTGCCTGACCACTCGCTTGCTCCATCAACGGAAGCCAAAACTCGAGGTGCAACTGGAAATCCTGGAACGTCTGCGTGGTTCGGATGTCGCCGGCGCCGGGAGCCACCTCCATGTATCCGTCCGCAACACGCCAACCCGGTTCCGTTCCGTTTCGCGTGACCCATTTCGAGAGATCTTTTCCGTCGAACAGCACGACCGCGCCTGCCGGGGGACGCTGCCGGTTCAGCCGGGCGGCTGCGAGCAGGCCCAGAAATTCACGCCGGAACATCACTTCCAACGATAGCGCAGCGTCATTCTCTGTTGTCTATAATTCGGTTCATGCAGGTCTCGAGGAGTAAGAAACCGTGATGCCGCGCGAACTGGTCTTGCAGGCGATCGAGCAATCCGCGTCTCGCGAACCAGTCGTAAGGGCTATGGCGCTTCTACAAGGAGCGCGTGTATTGGCAGTGGTGGACAAAGAAGCGGCGCGGCGGGCGTTTGCCGAGGGTGTGACAACAGCCGAAAATCTACCGCTCAATTCCCACGATCTTGAACTCGTCTTGAACGAAGCGGTTCGGCTAGGCGCAACGGCAGACGCTGCGCGCGCTATTGAGTTGTTCCGGCGCCTCCCTGTTCACGAACTCCGGCCCTGGCAAAACTCAACCGGAACGATGTTGCTTCAATCGCTGGCGAAGAGCGGCGAGATGGAGGCGGCAGTCGCCTTGCTGGAAGACATGAGTTGAGGTGGGAGGAGGAACGGAGGTCGTAGTCCAACTCGCGTCCGATCCCCACGTACAGCGCCGCGCCTTACTCGCTGCGCGGGAACGCTGGCGAGCGTACCGCAAACGCGACGACAATCCCAACAGGAGCCCTTTTTGGCAGAACGATTTCTACCACCTGGTGTCACTCCACTGGACCAAGTTTGAGCTCCCGGAGGCACAAATTTGGCTCGAAGAAATGCTGCTCGCGATCGAAACCGATCCTGACCAGGGCGGTCATTTCCGGTTCGGAGGAAGAGTCGAGTTTCATTCCATGCGGGACAAAGAACTATTCATGATCCTGAACGTCCTGCGCGCACTTCGGCCGCCAGACGAAGTCGAAGCGCTTCTCCTCGCTCATCCGGAGGTGGCTGCCGTCGCGAAGATATATCCACTCGGCCTGGACAGCGTGAGAGCGGAAAAGCCGCCGGCGTCACAACCGGGTCAACGCGGACGCGGAGGCTTCAGTTGTGCTGTTTCCAGCTCAGGACGCGACCGAGGATTATTGGAGGGCATGATGGCCGCCCACCGTGGCGATCCTTCGGCGGTCCCACAATTGATGAGCGAAGCCGGGCATTTCTACGAGCAAGACACGGATAGCCGCAACCCGAATATGGCTCCGCGCGCCTTCTGGCCCTCCTGTCACGCATACAAAGTCGCGCTGTATTGGGCCGGCAAGATGTTGGGGAAGGATGCGGAGCCGCTGCTGGACGACATTCCGGATCAGGATGTCGTGCTTCTCGCGAGCATCGAGCTGGCAGCCGGAATCCTCGGCCTCTCCCAGCACTTAGGGATTCGAATGCACCACCCTCACCATAACGTCCTTGACAGGACCAGGGGAATGACATAAGACAGTCAAGGTAAGGCATCCGACGACTTACCAGCAGGGAGTATCCATGCCGCAATTCAGTTGGTTTTGCAGCGAGAGCGCTGTGAGCAGTATCAGCGGGTCCCGAATGAGAAAAGCCATGCAGTGTGCGGCCGTGCTGGTGCTTGGCGCCGGCGGGCTGCGCGAGCCCGTCAGAGCCCAGATCTTGTATGGCGGACTAATGGGAAACGTGACAGATAACACCAGTGCGGTCATCGCCGATGCCCGGGTAACCGCCCGGAACGTGGAAACCGGCGCCTCTCGCGAGGTCGACACCAGCGAGTTGGGCACGTATAACTTTTCGACACTCACGCCTGGAATCTATACGTTGGAGGTTCGCGCCAACGGATTCCGCATATTCACTCAGACAGGCGTCCGGGTAACGTCAAACAGTACAGTCCGGGTCAACGCAGTGCTGACCATAGGGGACGTGGCGGAATCGATCACGGTGAGCAGCGACACGGCGCAGTTGCAAACGGAAGGAGCCCAGGTCCGAAGGGAACTGACCCAGGCCAGCTTTAACAGCGTGCCGATTCCGTTGGGCAGGAACTACCAGTTGCTGCTCAGCACGCTTCCCGGCTTTTCACCACCGCGCAACGCGAATTCTCTCGCGGCCAACCCGTCGCGCGCGGTGCAGTACTCAGTGAACGGCACCAGTGTCCAGGGGACCAACGTGCGGATTGACGGAGCCACCAGCAACAATCCGAATTTGCCTGGCAATACCGCACTGAATCCAACCTTGGAGTCGATCGATGTAGTCAACATCGTGACCAACTCCTTCGACGCCGAGCAGGGACTGGCTGGAGGAGCGGCGGTGAACCTCCAGATCAAGAGTGGTTCGAACGCCGTGCGCGGCTCGGCCTTCTGGTACCACAACGACCAGGCGATATCGGCCTACCCGTATTTCAGCAACCGCGAGCAAGCCAAACCGAAATTTATCTCAAACCAGTTCGGCGGCACGGTCGGCGGCCCGATCCGAAAGAACCGGATCTTTTACTTCCTGAGCTATGAGCGCACCAACGAGCACTCCAACGCGACGCGATTCTTGACCGTACCGACGGCGGCAATGCGGCGCGGGGACTTGTCGCGATCAGCGGCGCCCATCTTCGATCCGCTCAGCGGGGCGGCTTTCGACCCAGCCCGCCCAACCGCTTACGCGGCTGACCGCGTGGCATTCGCCGGAAACCAGATCCCCCTAACCCGGTTGTCCGGTCCGACGCGCGCCATTCTAGCGATGCCGGATTGGGCGCTTCCCAACTATCCAGGCGGCGGGACGCTCGGGATCACGAGCAACTATCTGGCCGGCATCAAATACTTCGCCAGGCGCGACCAAATGGATTCGAAATTCAATTTCAACCTCACAGACAAGTTGACGGCGTTCGTCCGATTCAGCTCATTCTATATCGACCAGGATAATCCGGGCCCGTTCGGAATCCTTGGCGGTCCCAACGTGCATCCCACAAACTCGAGAACTGGGTTCGGGTTTGGGCCGACCTACAGCGGGACTGTTTCGGCGACCTACGTTTCCAATCCGAATCTGGTGTTTGACGCGTATTACGGTTACCTGTTGCAGGACACGACCGCAGGTCCGGCCGATCTGGACCGTAATATCGGCCGTGACCTGCTCAAAATTCCAGGAACCAACGGCCAAAGTGAGCTGGAGGGAGGGATGGTTCGCATGATGATCGACGGATTCGCCCAGCTCGGCTATCCCCAGACCTCTCCTTTCTTTCATCACCATACGCAGCATCAGTTCGTGTTGAACGGCAACCGGATCCATGGCGCTCATGATATTCGCTTCGGCACGGACGTCCTTCGGACCACAAACGATAGCCAGGAAGTAAGCCCACCCAGCGGCACGGGGCCAGCCGGCGGCTTCACGTTCCGGCGGGACACGACAACGCTGCGGGAAGGTCCGGCGGCGAACGACTTCCACTCATTCGGTTCCTTCCTGCTCGGCCTGCCGCGCGAAGCCGGTCGCGGGATACTGGCGGACCCGCAGTTCGCCCACTCTAACGCCTACAGCTTGTATATCCGCGACCGCTGGCAGATCTCGCCGCGCCTGACAGCTTCCTTCGGTGTGCGCTGGGAATACTTTCCGTTTCCCACGCGCAGAGACCGTGGGTTGGAGCGCTATGACTTTAACACCAATGAAGTGCTGGTTTGCGGCGTTGGGTCCATACCGCGAGACTGCGGCAACTCACAACGCAAAAACCGTTTCCTGCCACGAGCCGGCTTGGCCTACCGCGCAAGCGAGAATTTCGTGATCCGCGCCGGATACGGGGTGACGATCGATCCTTATCCGATCGCACTTCAGTTGCGAAGCAACTATCCCACGCAATTCGCCTTGGACCTGCCGTTCGACGACAGCCGGAGCTGGTCTACGACGCTGGAGCGGGGAATTCCGTCCCCGGCGGTGCCTGTGGTCGCTGAGCGGGTTGCGCTGCCGCTCACCGCCAATTTTACCGTCGCCGACGACAACTACAATCGCGGCTATGTACAATCGTGGAATCTCACATTGGAGAGGAAGGTAGGAAGCTGGATCGCGAACGCCGGTTATGTGGCAACCCGCTCGATTCGCCAAGGCTCGTCGCTTGACGCGAATTGGGCTGAACCAGGGAGGGGGAACCAGGGGCGCCAGCTCGTGCAGAAGTTCGGCCGGACGGGCACAACGCGGATCTTGGGCCATATCGGGGTTCCAAAGTACGATTCTTTGCAGGCACAGCTCCAGCGCCGCTTCCGGGGAGCTTCCCTGGTGAACTTCTCCTACACGTGGTCGCACAGCCTCGGGTATGCAGCGGAAGCCTCCGACAGCGCACCTCGTGTCAACGCGCCGCAGTTCTGGGGTAAGAACTACGGGCCGACTTCCTTTGATCTCCGGCACAACTTTACGGCCACGGGGGCCATGGAGCTTCCGTTCGGCAAGGGCAAGCGATTCACTAACAGCGGGATCGCGGCGCGGATCCTGGGTGGCTGGCAGGTGAATACGATGGCGGCCCTGCGCACCGGATTTCCGGTCACTCCCGTGGCGCCGGCCACGGTGCTGAACGCTCCGGGCAGCGGCAATTTCGCCGATTGTCTCGGCCCCGTTACGGTGACCGGTTCGCGGACTCAATGGTGGGATCGCACAAACCTTCGTGATCCGAACAGTACCGATCCAAACACGGCGCGGTTCGGCAGTTGTGGGACGGGAGTACTAACCGGCCCCGGTCTGATTAACATCGATGCGGCTGTGTTCCGGAAGATGCAAGTCACCGAGAAGATTGACCTGCAGTTCCGGGCGGAGGTCTTCAATCTCAGCAATACGCCGCACTTTGCGGATCCCAATGCAGATGTTTCATCGGGCAACTTCGGAATCAGCACCGGCACGCAGAACACGGGCAGGGAAGGAATCGATCATCGCTTCTTCCGTTTCGGCCTCCGGATAGGATTCTAGCATTGCTGAGTTACAGGCTTCTGGGCAGGTTGTTAAGCTGCGGCCCGATTGTCAATCGGGTCACCTTCGGCGTCATGGACACTCGAGCAGCCGTGGTTACCAATCGCCGAGAGGCGACCTGAGAGGCCGCCGCAGGCCGAGGGCCTGCCCCACATTTGTAGAAACTCATGGCAACTTGGGAGCCACGAATGAGAAGACAATTCCGCTTACTCCTCCTGTAGCGAAGGCCAGCGTGGCTGGCGCTTTTCCTGGAATGCCCAGACGCCCTCTCGGTAATCGGGGGATTGGAACATGCGGGCGCGGAGCCGGTCGGCGTGATCGAGAGCGTCGTTTAGAGACATCTCGCGGCTTTCGTGCACGAGAGCCAGCCCGCGGCGCACGGCCTCCGGGCTGCGCTCGCTGAGCTCGTGAGCAAGGCCTTCGGCACGCGTAGCGAGTTCTGTGGCAGGAATGATCCCGTGGACGAGTCCCATCGCCACTGCTTCAGGCGCCGCAAATTTTCGACCGGTGAGACTAAGTTCAAGAGCTCGGCGCTCTCCAATCGCAAGCACGAGAGGACGCCACAAAACGAAAGGAAACATTCCGATCCTGATCTCCGGAAGGCTGAACCAAGCGTCTTCCGAGCTCAGGGCGATGTGCGCTGTCGCAACCAGGCCGATTCCACCGGCGAGCGCGGCGCCGTGGACCGAGGCGATGAGCGGAGTGTGAATCCGCTGTCCCAGGCTGAAGAGCGACTTGTGGAGGGCGTTGCGGTCAGCGGCGTCCGGCAGCAGAGATTCCTCGAGGTCCATTCCGGAACAGAAGATCGAACCGGCGGCGTCGAGCAGAATGGCGCCAATTCCTCGATCCGCATCCGCTTCTTCCATGCGGGCGAGCAACTCGCGGCATAGATCGCTATTGAGCGCGTTGCGCTTCTCCGGACGATCCAGAGTGATGCGCAGCAGGCGGCCTTCGCGCTTAGTCCGCAAGCTCACGCTTACCTCTTCTGCGATCCGTACTGCGCCACATCAGAATGGCACCGCATCCTTTACCTCATCTGGGGTCACTTCGATCTCCATGGCCAGCAGCCCGGCTCCCAGGGTTTTTCCCTGGGCGTCCACGCGGAGCGACAACGTTCCACCACCACCCAGCGCCTCATTGAGAAGAAAATTGAGCGCGCCGAGATTGGGGAGCTCAAACCGCTCCACGGTCCCCTTCACCAATGAGCCGAAGTGCACCTTGACGCGATCAGCAGTCACTTCGCGAACGAGGATCGGATAGTGCTTCGCGTGGTAGGCGATGACTCCGACATTGGCGGTGTCCCCCTTATCGCCGCTGCGTGCGTGAGCGATGCGCAAAAGTGGAATCTTCATTCGATCACCTCGACGCGGGTCTGGATAAGCTCGCGCGGCACGAGTGCGGGCCAGTATGCTACCACCTCCCGCACCGGAGGGCGGCCGTCTCCGAAGCCGGTCGCGGTGGGCGGACCGTTGAGCACCAGTGGAATCAATTCGCGCGTAAAGCGATCGATCGCTTTCCGGTCTGCTCCGCGCACCCCGATGCGCACCTGGACTTCAGGCGGATCGGCGGTCGCCGGCGCCGCGGGACCGTGACAGGCATTGATCCCAAAAAACTCCGTGTGGATCTCGTCGAAGGCGAGGCTGAGCTGCTGAAGACGCGCGCGCACGATGCGATCGGCAGCCCGCGCCTTGGCGAAAGCATCGGGCCAACTGTAGACCAGTGTTCCCAGCGCCTTCCAGCCCCATGCATAGCTTATGGAAAGCTTGAGAAACGGAGTGCGCGGCGCTCCTCGGATACCCGAGACGCGCACGCGATCGGCTCCGGTGTCTTCGAGATGGATGGTGGTAAAGTCCGCAATGCAATCCGGCGTGATGTAGTTGTTAGGGTCGCCGAGCTCATACAGTAACTGCTCCTTGACGACATCGGAGTGAATACGGCCGCCCGTTCCCGGATGTTTCGTGATGGTGAACGTACCGTCTGGCTCCGCTTCGACAATCGGGTAGCCGATGTTGGCCATGTCCGGAATGGACTGCCAGTCCACCTGGCAGTTTCCACCGGTGCATTGGGCCCCACACTCGATGATGTGGCCAGCGATCGTGCCGGTGGCGAGGAGATCCCAGTCCGTCTCAGCCCAGCCGAACCGCTCGACCATTGGCGCAAGTGCGAGCGCAGTATCCGTGCAACGGCCCGCGATGACGACGTCGGCGCCAGTGCCTAGCGCTTCGGCGACAGGAAATGCGCCGATGTAGGCGTTGGCGCTGAGGATCGACTCGCGGATGCACGTCAAAGGTTCACCTGTGTCGAGACTCTTCATCGTGTGGCCGCCGGCGAGGAACTCGTCGACACGATCGTAGACGTCGTCGCCCAGCACGACGGCGACTTTCAGATGTGGCGCGAGCCGCTTGACTTCCCGTGCGCAGGCGACTGGATTAACGCCGCCAGCATTAGCGATCACCCTAACCCCACGGTCGCGGATCTGACGGGCGATTCGACCAATGAGGGGCGGGAAGTCGCGCGCATAACCGAGGCTGGGATCCTCCTGCTTCTGCTTCTGCACAATCGACATCGTGACCTCGGCGAGATAGTCCAGCGCAAGGTAGTCGATGGGTCCCTGCTCGACGAGACGCACCGGGGCTTCAAGCCAGTCCCCCCAAAACCCTTGGCCGTTGGCGATGCGAATCATGCGGGATCTCCGAGGATCTCCGCGGCGAGGTGGGCACGATGCATTCGCGCACAGCAGACGTCCAGTGCGAAGGCGAGCACATCGCGAGTTTTCAGGGGATCCAGCAATGTATCGACGTGTCCTCGGGCCGCGGCGTAATGCGAGTCGAGCCAGCGTTCGTAGTCGGCCCGGGTCTTGGCGATCTTTTGCTCCAAGTCGGGCGGAATAGGCTTGCTTTCCTCTTTGTAACGGTCGATCTCAGGGCCGTGCACGGCCTGGACGGCCGAGTCGCCTTCCATAACCCCGATACGGGCTGTGGGCCAGGCGAACGTGAAGTTGGGATCGAAACCCTGAGCGGCCATCGCGTAGTAGCCCGCGCCGCTCGCGTGATTGATTGTGAGGACGATCCTCGGAACGGCTGCGCAGGCCATCGTCTCGACCATCTCGGCGCCCGCCCGGATGATGCCTTCCTGTTCCGCCTGGACTCCGACCATGAAGCCCGAGACGTCCTGCAGGTACAGCAGCGGAATCCCTTGGCGCTCGCAGTTCTCGACGAAATAAGCCACCTTGCGCGCGGACTCGGTGTATACGATGCCGCCGATGCGGCTTTGCCCGTCCGCTTTGAGAAACCCGCGGCGGTTGGCGATCAAGCCGATCGGACGGCCACGCAAGCGAGCCTGGGCGCAAAGCATTTCCGGCGCGTGACCCGGTTGGAACTCGAGGTAGTCGCCCGAATCGACGAGCGCATCGATGACTCGCTGGATTTCGTAAGGCAAACGATGGTCCGCGGGAAGGATTTCGTATAGCGTGTCGGCGGCGAGCTTCGGTAGCCGGCCTCTCGGGGACAGCACCGGTTCGGGGAACTCGCGGAACTTCTGGCGGATCAGTTCGAGGCACTGGTCATCGTTGCTCGCGAGATAATGTGCGACGCCGCTGGTAGTCGTGTGCATGCGTGCGCCGCCGAGCAGCTCCGGTTCCACCACCTGGCCAATCGCTCCCTTGACCAGATTCGCGCCGCCGAGCCCCATGAAGCTGGTGCCATCCACCATATAGATGACGTCGCTGAGCGCGGGCAAGTAAGCGCCACCGGCGATGCATGGACCCATGACCGCGGCAATCTGGGGCACGCGCAGTCTCCGGCGCATCAGCGAGTTGTAATAGAAGATGCGCGCGGCGCCGTATTGACCGGGGAAGATTCCGTCCTGCAGCGGAAGATTGACGCCGGCCGAATCCACGAGGTAGATGATCGGGATCCGGTTGCGCATCGCGATTTCCTGAGCGCGGAGGATCTTGTGGATTGTTTCGGGCCACCACGCGCCGGCTTTGACGGTAGCGTCATTGGCTACGATGACCGCGGGCCGGCCCTCGACTTTCGCGACTCCCGTCACGACTCCGGCCGCGGGCGCCTGGCCGTCGTATTTGTCATGTGCGACGAGCAAACCGATTTCGAGGAATAACGCGCCGGGATCGGTGAGTTTGACGATGCGCTCGCGAGCAGTGAGTTTACCCGCAGCGTGCTGCTTTTCGATCTTCGACGAGCCACCACCGAGCCGAAGCTGATCTTCCAGAGACGCGAGCCGTTCCACTGCGGCCTGCATATGGGCCCGCGCCGGGGCCGTGGTCGTGCTCACAGGTCTTTAGTATACCCGTCATGTTGCAGCTCAGCGAAAATTCCTGACTAGTTGCAGATCCGCCGCCAGTGGACCGCCAATTGAGTACACCCTTGGCAGCACCACGCAGCGGGAGAACTACTCGTATCTCAAAGCAACCATCGGATCTACCCGCAATGCGCGCCGGGCATTCTGTAACAGATTCTGCGATACTGCTCAAGAGCCGGCCGGAAGGCCGCCTGAGGCCAAAATTGGCCGCCCTACAGGAGAGAAATTGAGATGAAGATGAAGTTGAACTTCCTGCTTGCAGTTCCGGTGCTTGGTTTTGCGCTCGAGGCGCCGCCGCCGGCGGATCAGATCGCGGCCTCCGTTCTTGCAGCGCCCAAGGAGCGGCGGGAGGCGGCCACCGTGCTCGGCTATAACGCCAAGGGTGAAGTGGTAACGCTCCGCAAGGGGACGAATGATCTCATCTGCCTTGCCGATGACCCCAGTCAGAAACCCTTTAGCGTCGCATGTTACCACAAGGATCTGGAACCCTTCATGGCGCGCGGGCGCGAGCTCGCCGTTCAGTTCAAAGGCAAGGAGCGTCACGAGGAACGCTGGAAAGAGGTGGATGACGGGAAGGTCCCGATGCCGCGCGAGGCGAGGATGCTGTATGTGCTGACAGGCACCGGTTACGACGCTGCAAAGGGCGAGGTGATTGAGCCGTACCTGCGGTGGGTTGTTTACACTCCGTACGCGACTCCGGAGTCGACGGGACTCTCCACTACTCCCGGCCCGGCGCCCTGGCTGATGTATCCGGGAAAGGCGGGCGCCCACATCATGATCAGCCCCCCGAAGAAATAGCTTCGGCTCCGGCGCTGGCACCGAGAGGCTGCACGCTTCAGCATGCCGTCGTGGGCTTCAGGCCGCGGTCCAGATGGCGAGTTGAAACTCGCCACAGCACGCTGAAGCGTGCGCCACTTCAAACTGAGGCGCTAACCTTAGAGAACCTTTCCGCCGATCCAGTGTTTATACGGGCAGGAGGAAAAACCAACATGACCCGCAAATCAATCCTGGCTCTGCTCATCTGTGGAGCAGCCGCAACCGCCCCCGCAACCGCAAATGTCCGCGTGAATGTGCGTTTGGGCGCCGGCCACCCGATTCATCGGCCACACAGGACGGTCGTCGTACGTCCCGTACGCCCGGGAGTAGTAGTGAGGACGACGGGCGTCAAGTTCGTCGCACCGGTTGCTTTCATGCGCACGGTAGTGACTCTTCCACCGCGCCAGCGAATCACGTGGGAGGACAGCGAAACGATCCACCGGCGCGAAGATTGGGTGGATACGACTCTTCACGTCAACAACCGCGGAGACAAACTGTTCTTAAGCATCGATGGCCGCGCGGAAGTGGATTTCGCGGAAGTGTACTTTCAGAACGGGCAGGTGCAAGTGGTCGATTTCCGGGAGCAGAACCTCAGCCCGGGCCGCTACTCGCTGTTGAACTTTGCCGACGGGCGGCATGTAGACTCGGTGCGGGTCATCGCGCGAGCCAGGACCAAGGAGACCCGGCTAACGGTTCTCCTGGCCCATTGATGCTAACCTAGTCATCTGTCAGGCTCCGGGCTCCGTGCAATAGGCGGCTGCAAACCCCGCCAGGTCCGGAAGGAAGCAACGGTAGTGGCTTAGCTTGTGTGCCGCGGATTACCCGGGGTCTGGCAGTAGAGTCTCTCGTCTATCCCCGATGTATCAAGTCATCGCGCGAAAATACCGTCCTCAGTCTTTCTCAGATCTGATCGGCCAGGAGCACGTGCGAAGCACGCTCGCCAACGCGATTACGCAGGGCCGAATCGCCCACGGTTATATCTTTTCGGGACAGCGCGGGACTGGTAAGACCACCGTGGCGCGAATTCTCGCCCGGTGCTTGAACTGTGAGAAGGGCCCTACGAGCGAGCCTTGTCTCGAATGTGTGGCGTGCCGGGAAACTACCGCCGGGAATTGTCTGGACGTGATTGAAATCGATGCTGCGTCCAATCGCGGCATCAATGAGATGCGGGAGCTGCGGGAAAGCGTCAAGTTCCGGCCGGCGCGCGACCGCTACAAGGTTTTTATTATCGACGAAGCGCACCAGATCACCAACGAAGCGTTCAACGCATTGCTCAAAACGCTCGAAGAGCCGCCGGAATGGGTAGTGTTCATACTGTGCACCACCGAGACGCATAAGATTCCTACGACCATAGCTTCGCGGTGCCAGCAATTCAGTTTCCGCGGAGTGGACTACCCAGAGCTGGTGGCGCGGATGGAATGGATCTGCCGCGAGGAAGGAATCAAGGCATCTCCGGAAGCATTGGGTGTGATTGCCCAGGTGGGCGAAGGGAGCGTGCGGGACTCGTTATCCGCGCTCGATCAGGCGATCGCCTGCTGTGGCAATGAGCTGGGCGAAGCGGAAGTACGCGAGCTGCTGGGATTGTTTTCGCTCGATTCGATGGGCGAAGTGGCTCGCGCGCTCGAAGCGTCCGATTCGCGCCGTATGCTCGTGATTGTGCAGGAGCTCGAGCGGAGCGGCCGCAATCCCCACCACTTTTGCCGCGAGCTGGCTCGCTATTTCCGGAATCTACTCGTGGCGCGCGTGGTGGGCGCGGGCAGCCGCCTAATCCTGGCTTCGGAGGTGGAGCAGGAGCGGCTACGGGAAACCGGAATCCAGTTTTCGGAAGAGGATCTGACGCGGTATCTCCAAATCACTCTCGACCTGTATCGCGAGCTGCAGGAGTCGCTGCAGCCAAGATTGCATCTCGAGATGGGACTGCTTCGGTTGGTACATGCCGGCCGGCTGGTGAGGATCGAAGAAGCGCTGGCGAATCTCCAATCGGGCTCCCCTCCATCCAGCGCTCCAGCGCCGCGAACACCGGGTGCTGGCCGGCAGACGGCCGGGCAGGCACGCGCTTCCGGCTTGAAGCAGCGATTGTTGAGTCATCTTCAGGAAAGCGGACAGACGATGCTTGCGGATGCCGTCGAGCACTCCGAGGTCAAGGAATCGCCCTCGGAATTGACGTTCACCGGCCCGCGCGAGTTCGGGCTGTCGTTCAAGGACGCGGAAATGCGCGCCGCCGTACAGAAGGTCGCGGGCCGGATGATGAAGGTCACTTTCATTCCAACGGAATCCAATGGTGGTTCGGCAAAGTCTCCGGCGGCCCTGAGTACCGACGATGAGGCCGCGCGGCGAGCGCTCGGGAATCCTGAAGTGCAGCGGTTCCAGGAGACGTTTCCCGACAGCCAGGTCCGGACGGTGCGGAATCTGAAAGAATAGGAAATCTCCATGAAACTTCCAGGCAACATGCAGTCGATGATGAAGCAGGCGCAACAGATGCAGGAGCGCATGCAACAGGAGATCGCGCAGGTCCGCGTCGATGCTTCGGCAGGTGGAGGAATGGTGACGGTTCATATGGATGGGCAAAAGAATGTCACCGCGGTCAAGATCGATCCGGAAGTGGCGGGCGACGTCGAGATGCTGCAGGATCTAGTCATGGCGGCATGCAATGAAGCGGTGAAGAAAGTGGAACAGGAAACCAAGAAGAAGATGCAGGGGATGTTGGGTGGACTCGGGCTGCCGCCAGGCATGTTCTAGGGAGCGCGGCTCATCGCATGCCGGATTTCGCGGAACCATTGGCTCGATTGATTCAAGAATTCAAGCGTCTGCCGGGGATCGGCCAGAAGTCAGCGCAGCGTCTGGCATTTCATGTGTTGCGGGCGCAACGGAATGAAGCGGAACGGTTCGCGCAGGCGATCCTCGACGTCAAGGAGCTGGGACTTTGTTCTTTATGCAACAACATCAGCGAAGGCGAGTTCTGTCCGTACTGCCTGGATACAAATCGCGACCAGAGCGTCATCTGCGTCGTGGAGGAGCCGCACAATATTCTCCCGGTTGAAGTGACGCGAATGTTTCAGGGCGGCTATCACGTGCTGCATGGCGCGATTTCGCCGTTGCGCGGAGTTGGTCCGGAGCAATTGAAGATCAAGGGACTGCTCGACCGCATTGCGGGCGGCAACATCCGAGAGTTGATTCTCGCCACCAATCCGAATGTGGAAGGAGAAGCTACCGCGGTCTATCTATCGCGTCTGATCAAGCCTCTCGGATTGAAAGTGACTCGGATTGCGATGGGGATTCCCGTCGGGAGCGATCTCGAATACGCCGACGAGGTGACGATGTCGAAGTCGCTCGAGAACCGACGGGAGATGTAGGAATCTCCCGCAGCTCATGGCTTCGCAAGCATTCGAACGCGGTGAGCCTCGCTATCGCCGACGTACAGCACTCCCTTTCGATCCACGAAGACGCCGTGCGGCCGCGCGGTCTTGCATTTGAGTGGGTCGCCATCTGGGCCATCGCCGCGAGCGCCGGTTCCGATCACAGTGCGGATCAGCCCGGTCTTGAGATCGATACGGCGGATGGTGTGGCTCTCCGTATCCGCAATGTAAACGCCGCCGTCGGGCGACCAGGCGATTCCTTTGGGGCCGCTCAGAGCTGCCTTTTTCGCGTCTCCGCCGTCGCCAGTGTACCCTTTGTCGCCGGTGCCCGCCAAATGAACGAACTTGCCTGCCTTCACGTCAACCTTGTAGACGGCGTTGCCCTCTCGAAGCGCCATATACATGTTCCCTTGCGGATCGAGGTCAATCGCGCGCGGGCCATTGACGGGAGTACCAGCAAGGGGCGCACCGTCCGGCGTTGGTTTGCGCTCGCCGGTACCGAGCCAGGATTCGATGACTCCGGTCTTCATGTCAATGCGGCGCACACGATGATTGCCGATGTCGCAGATCATGAGACGCCCCTGGGGATCGAAGGCGATACTGTGGGGCTGGCGCATCTGCGCTTTCACCGCGGGTCCGCCGTCACCGCCAAAGCCTGGTTGGCCGGTGCCGGCTATGGTCGTGATGATCTTGGTCTTCTTGTCCACGCGCCGCACCACCTGGTTGGGCATCTCGACGAAATACATATGGCCGGCCTTGTCGAAGCGGATCTCATAAGGCTGGTTCAAGAGAGCGGCGGTTGCGGGGCCTCCGTCGCCAGAATAACCCTTCTTACCCAAGGTGCCCGCAACGGTGGTCAACTTCTTCGTCCTGAGATCGAGACGACGAATCGCATGATTGTCGATGTCGCAGATGTAGAGGGCGCCATCGGGCCCTCTCACGAGCCCATAGGGATTGTTGACCTGCGACTTGTCGCCGATTCCGCCATCGCCTTGGAAGCCGGGAGCCCCTGTTCCCGCGATGGTTACCGTCTGGCCGAAACAGAGACCTGCAAGAAGAAAGTGGAGAACTACAGTTCGCACCTCTGCAATGTATCACGATGCGATGCGACGAAAGAGAGGGTTGAACGCTATTTGCAATCCCAGAGGGGCTAGGGAAGTGGCTCACTTCTGGCTTGCAATCCATCTGCTTCGCATTTTGCCTCGTCGGAGAAATCTGTGGGTCATCGATACGCTCCAATGGCGGTCGGAAGCTAGGCTCGTCAGCCGCGAACCGGATGGCCGGAGTAGCGCAGCCTCCGACATTCCTGAACGATGATTTCGGCCCAAGTTTCGCGAGGCCGACTCGTGCGCCAAGGTCAGGTAAACGCTACGCCGTCACGCGAGATCTATCGCCGGGTTGAAGTGCCACATGTCGGCAAGGGCGTTATGCGTCAAGTTCACTTGGCGCCCACGGGCAGAGATATGTTGGACAAGGTTGAAAGACGTGTCGTCTGCCGCGTGCACGATTAGAAGTGCGTTCGTCGCGAGCGAAAAAGAGCAATGATCCAAACCTTTGATTCTGCCGAGTACATCAACTTGAAGCTGTCGGAAATTCTCAGCGGCGAGTACCCAGATGACCGGCGGGTGACAATCACGCTTGCCTACTGCAATCTGGCTCTCGATCACCATACGGCCATCATCCTGCTCCTCAGGAACAGGCTCTATGGTTCCGCGCTGGCTCTGGTCCGCCCCGTTTTTGAAGCGATGCTGCGGGCGCATTGGGTCGTAGGCTGTGCGAAAGATGCCGAGGTGGACCAACTCGCCGAAGATCATGACTTCGACATCATGAGCCGCGCGGATCCAGACCGCATTGACGCAACGTTTCAGGCAGACGGCTTTTTCAGGCAGGCAAAAACGGATGCATGGAAAGCCATGAATGCCTACACTCATTCGGGCCTGCCGCAACTGGTTCGGCAATTCTCAGGCACCAGAGTTGAAGCCTCATACAGCGAGCCAGATGTTTTGGAGGGATTGCGGGCCAGTACAGCGTCGGTGTTGCTGCTCGGGTATCTGCTGGCGAATCTTACGGCGCGGAACAATGCGGTTGCTGAGATCGAGAACCTTTTCGGTCAGGCACCCTGATCATCATCGGCAAGGCGCATGGCAACGACCTCCCCACCCGTCAGCCGCCCGTCGTCTTCCTGCACGTAGCTGAAAAAGTGCGCCGAGGCTTGCTCGACATAAACCGCCGTCGGGTTGTCCCCCAGGACAAGCCGCCATTGTGGAAGCTCGGTCTTGCACCCTGCGAAAAACTGCATGTTAACAACTATTGGGCTGTCTGGATTGGCTATGGCGGTGAGGACGTGGCCCGGCGGACCGTCAGGATTTAAGGCTGTCTTGCACTCCGTCAGGAACCGCTCATGGCCGCCGGTGCCGTGCTTGATGAAATCCCTCAATGCCCAGAACACGCCTTCATTGCCGGTGATCGTCGGAATGTACCGCAACGCGTAGTGAGAGCCGATCTTCGCAAGCGCGCGGAAATACGGTGGGCCGACTTCGCCTTTGAAGAACTGGCGCTGAACCCGCCCGCCCGTGCGTCTCTGGAGATCGACGTTCCAGCTCAACTCTTTGCACATCGCCTGAATCCGGTCCTCGTCACCCGACGCAGCTATGACGTGCGCTTTGGGTACCGGGAAATTGACGCCCTCCGCCCTGAACAGATCCGCCAGCTCACGGCCGGTCTTGATCTCGGTGGGAATGGGAATGTGATTCGTTTCTTCGCCCTGGTCATCGAAAAGAACGAATTGCGAGATCTCTTTGACGGTTCCGGGCTTGGCGCCAGTCTGCCAGAGGATGTCCCGGCCGGTCTCGGGATCGGGTCCGGACATGTTAAGGTGCCTGCCGCCGATCTTCTCAGGCTGGTAGATATGTGCGGGTTTGCGCTTTTTCCTGCTGCTTCGCGTCTGGCCCTTGATCCAGTTCACGCTTCTGACGATCGCTTCCGGGCTACGCCGGCAGAATTCCCGTTCCAGCGCGCTTATATCCTCATTGCAGCTCTGGCACAGTCTATGGAGAAGTGGCTCGAAGTTCTGAAATCTGCCAAGGCACTGCGGAAGGTAATGCTCCCGTGCGTTTGCCTCACGTTCCTTGCAGTAAATGCAGAGCATTTCCTTCACTCTATGTAACGTTATTGCTCCGCCGCAAGGCGAGCGCCCACGGTCGAGGAAGCAGTTGGCTGAGTTGTCGCCGACTCGCGGATGTGGGTGCGACTGGTGCTTTGGTCCGTGATTACCCGCGACTAGTCGGCTCTTGCTTATCCGGTTGTCTCAGTGCGCCCCAACGGCGCAGATCACTGGTGGGGGAAGGTCCCACCCAAGTAGTTGTCGGTAGGACTTGGAAGCTAATGAGCGATTCGATTGGGCGACTGGTCGGATCGGAGCCTCGTAACAAAGCCCACGTATGGTGGGCGAGCAAACTGGTAGGCCGTAACGTGAGTGAAGCTTGAGCAGGCCTCGAAAGTGAAGTCGTGGATGCCGACCCGCCTGAGATACGGGGAAGGCCGCGCGGACAGGGAAGCAACCGACACGTGCACCTGTTCGGTCCGCCGGGGTAGTGAGCACGGCATGCCGGGAAAGTGGTCTGGGTAATTGGGGGAGGCCCAGGACGGCGGAGGTCGCACCTCCAACAGCATCGGAAAGGATGCTGGCCGCACTGGGCGACGGAGAGGGTCGTAGTACCGACGAAGCCGGGTAATGCCGGGGAGGGAAGGGCCCTTACTTCTGATGTGCTTTGGAAGAGGAAGAGGAGAGGTGATTGGCGATGAGCCTGGCAACACCGATTCAGATCCGGACTCTTCAGAGAAAGCTGTACCTCAAGGCGAAGGCAGAACCGGCCTACCGTTTCTATCTGCTCTACGACAAGATTTACCGGGAGGACATCCTCGCCCACGCTTACCAGTTGGCGAAGGCCAATGGGGGTGCACCGGGAGTGGATGGCCAGACATTCCGGGAGATCGAGTCGAATGGGTTGGAGAAATGGCTGGCTGGCATCAGGGAAGAACTACGCGCGAAGACGTACCAGCCACAACCGGTGCGACGGGTAATGATTCCGAAGCCTGGAGGCGGGGAACGGCCGCTCGGGATACCGTCTATTCGGGACCGGGTGGTGCAGACTGCCGCCAAGCTGGTGCTGGAGCCGATCTTCGAAGCGGATTTCGATCCGAATGCCTATGGTTATCGACCGAAACGAAGGGCGCAGGACGCTATCCGGAAAGTGCATCAACTCCTGTGCAGCGGCTACACCGACGTGGTTGACGCTGATCTGTCCAAATACTTCGACACCATTCCACATTGCGAACTGATGCAGTGCGTCGCAAGGCGAATCGTAGATCGGGAGGTGCTGCGTCTGGTCAAGATGTGGCTCAAGGTCCCGGTTGAAGAGAGGGATGAGAAAGGGAATCGGCGAATGACAGGCGGCAAGCAAAACACCCGTGGGACTCCGCAGGGTGGGGGGATCAGCCCGATGCTCGCCAACCTGTACATGAACCGGTTTCTGAAGCACTGGCGCAGAAGCGGAAGGGGTGAGGCTTTTCAAGCCCAAGTGGTCACCTATGCGGACGATTTCGTGATCCTGAGTCGCGGTTATGCGAAACAGGCGCTGGATTGGACGCGGCAAGTGATGACGCGGATTGGACTCACTTTGAACGAGGCGAAGACCAGCATTCGGGAAGCGCGGCAGGAGCGGTTCGACTTTCTGGGATACACGTTCGGGCCGCATCGTTATCGGAAAGACGGCCATTGGTATTTGGGCACGGGTCCCGGTGTTCGATCTTGTTCCACTTGCTGGCGCCCGGTGGAAAGTGGCACACGGCTATCTCCAGACCGGTTTGATCGGCAAACTTCTGCAACTCCAACTTCCACAGCCGCACGCGGGATCCGTTGCTGCCCCCGCTGTCGGCGGTAATCAATAA
>Ga0187893_10001438_pt1 | contig 57112 bp, 36 predicted proteins | sample MA1701074metaG_FD_139574 | JGI IMG/M metagenome (GOLD analysis project Ga0187893, IMG submission 139574) | White microbial mat communities from a basaltic lava cave in the Kipuka Kanohina Cave System on the Island of Hawaii, USA - MA170107-4 metaG ...
AACCGATTTCCGCGACAAAAGAATATTCGAGCTTGAGTATAGCGATCTCGGCAAGCTGGAAATTCGAGACGGCACAAAAGTGCACTACCTGACTAAGGGTGGCGATGACTGGTGGTCGGCTGAGGGGAAGAAATTTGACACTCTTGGGGCACAGTCGCTAGTGGACAAAATTATTGACCTTGAGGCTACGGAATTTGCTTCGTCAGGATTTACGACCACGGCGCTGGAGCTCGTCGCAACCTCCGCAGACGGAAAACGCATTGAGAAGGCCAGCTTGTCGCCGGGAAGCAAGAACCCGTTGGCCCGGCGAGAAGGTGAAACGACTCTTTACGTCCTCGACTCAGAGGCGATCAAGGATCTGCAAAAATTAATTAGCGGATTAAAGTTAGAGGAAGCGTCTGCAAAGTAAAACAGGTTGGGAAACTTGCCAGTAGAAATTGCCGGTAGTCAATGTGCCGATTGGGAAATTAGCCGGTAGGAAATTAGCCGGTAGGAAATTAGCCAGTAGGAAATTAGCCAGTAGGAAATTTGCAAGTAGGAAATTAGCCGGTAGTCAATTTGCAGGTTGGGAAATTAGCCGGTAGGAAATTTGCCGGTAGTCAATTTGCAGGTTGGGAAGGTGGGCTTGCCCCCGCTGCTCCGTTAGGCTCACCTTTAGCTGACTGCGGGTTCCTCGAAAATTGAGCTTCGCGAAGCCGCGGGGGCAAGCCCACCTTCCCAACCTGCAAATTTTTCTACAAGCAAAGTTCCCAACCTGTTAAGTTTTTTTACAAGCAAATTTCCAATCTGCAAATTTCCCAACCTGGAAAGGTTTTTACAAGCAAATTTCCAATCCGCAAAATTTCCCAACCTGCAAAATTTGTTTACAAGCAAATTTCCAATCTGCAAATTTCCCAACCTGCAAAATTTTTACAAGCAAATTTTTAACCTGCAAATTTCCAACCTACAAATTTCCTAACCTGCAAAATTTGTACAAGCAAATTTCCAACCTGCAAATTTCCCAACCAGCAAATTCCCCAACCAGCAAATTTCCCAGCGGCAAATTTCCAGCCGGCCAACTTCCAACAAGCATATTTCTAATAGGCTCCTCTTCTGGGATTGAACCCTCCGATTTCGGGCGAATATACTCGGGCAATGACACTTTCATAACTGTAACATTCTGCTGCGTTCTGGAACTGCTACACGAGTTCTGATAAAGATAAATACATAACAGTATCAAGCGAGGTACGGAACTATGCGGATCAACCACTCCACAATGCTAACCGCGGTGTGTGTGCTTCTGATCCTGTTTGCCGCTGCAAACCTTTGCATGGCGCAGAATACTGCAAAAAAAGGCTTCGAGAGTGAAAAGGTCTCTCTAGACGATTTGCGCCGACAGGGTTCCGACGCCCTATACAACCTGGACTACAAGGTTGCGCAAAAGCGGTTTCTGGAGGTTGTTCGCCTGTTTCCTGAACACCCGGCAGGCGCTCACGCTATGGCCACCAGTATTTGGTTTCAGGAGCTTAACCGTTTGCGCCGTTTGAGCGATTCTCTCTATAGCTCAGATTCCACCCCCGAAATGGGTGAACCTCTCCCCGCAGAGTTAGTCAACCAGTTTCGCGAATGGATCCGCAAGGCCAAGCTCCTCTCCGAAACCCGCCTCCGTAAAAATTCAAAAGACGTTGAGGCTCTCTATTTTCTGGGTGCAGCCGAGTCGCTAAATGCAGCTTTTGCCGCGTCGATCGAGCGGCGATATCTTGGCGCTTCAAAAGATGCGTCAAGCGCCGTCGGTCATCATCGTCAGGTGCTAAAGCTGGATCCCAACTATTACGACGCTGAGCTGAGCATTGGTCTCTACAACTACGTTCTGGGTTCGCTTCCGTTTCCCATTCGGCTGTTGGCGAGCCTGCGGGGTATGCGTGGTTCGAAAACACGCGGCTTCGAATCGCTCGAACGGGTGGCAGACAAGGGCAAGTGGGCACGCGACGTTGCGCGAGTGGTGCTGATCGATCTTTACAAGCGAGAAAAACGGTGGGATGACGCTCTAGAGCTTTCCCGAGACCTGGCTAAACGATATCCGGAAAACTACCAGTTCCAACTGCAGATCGCCGACACCCTGATTAGCCGATCCATTAACTCCAAAAATGATAAGCAGCTCGCAGACGACCAGCGGAACGCCTTTAGCACGATTGAAGGACTGATCCGTAACCGAAGCGATCAAGGTGAGCCCGTAGCATTGGCGGTAATCCGCTATCGCCATGGCGAAACTCTTCTTAAAACAGACCAGCACGAGAAGGGAGCCCGGGAATTCCTGGCGGCAACGAAGCTCGCGCGTTCTGAACCGGGTTTGGCCGCGCTTGCGCGACTACGCGCGGCCCAGGCGCTAGATCTGGCGGGCAAGAGAAACGAGGCTCTGGCCGAGTACCAGGCTGTTCTTAATGGGGCCAATGTTTACAATGTTCATGAACAAGCACGCAGAGGACTCCGCGAGCGGTACAAGTAAGCCCTGTGCGGAATGCTTTTAAAAACGTCCTCTGCTATCTTAGGCATTCAGCTTTCGCAATCTAAATCCGCTGGCTTGAGAGCAAGATATGGCTGCGAGTCAAATAAGCTTGGAGACTAACGTCAAGGCGGCTCGGGACATCCTCGATGCCTGGGTTCGCGAGGTTGTGCGGTGGCACTTTGATCCCGCCACTGGTTGCCCTTTTTGGCTTGAGCAGGCCAAAACCCTGGGCTGGGATCCGCGTAAGGAAATCCAAACTTATGACGATCTCTCAAAGTTTGGTTTCTTCGAAGACGAATGGTTGCGAGGTGGCCCAGTCCGGCGCTGGGTGCCAAAGGGCTACTCCGACCGCCCCGTTTACACATTTGAAACGGGTGGCAGCACCGGCGTGCCAAAGTCTCGGATTAATATCGAAGATTTTAGACTTGACTATGAGGCGTTCAGTGCCACGCTGCCGAATGAATTCTTTCCCCCTGGTAGTGACTGGTTGTCTCTTGGGCCCACGGGTCCAAGGCGCTTGCGCCTAGCTGTCGAGCATTTGGCGCAACATCGCGGCGGTATCTGCTTCATGGTGGATCTGGATCCGCGCTGGGTAATTAAGTTGCTGAAAATGGGGCAACCCCGGATGGCAGAGGAATATAAACAGCACGTCATCGATCAGGGCCTGACTCTGCTACGTGCCCACGAGAATATTCGGTGCCTGTTTACAACCCCAAAGCTGCTGGAAGCTCTTTGTGAAAAAGTTTCGTTGAAAAAGCTTGGCATTACCGGAGTCTTTTGTGGCGGTACGGAAATGACACCCCAGTTCCATCGCTTTGCAGTCGAAGAATTGCTTGATGGCGCTTACTTTGCTCCAACCTACGGCAACACTTTGATGGGCCTGGCAGTACATAAGCCACGCCAGCCCGAAGACAATTTCGCCATCATCTATTATCCACCGCATCCGCGAGCGATGATCGAGATCGTTGACCCCGAGCATCCCGATCAATTGGTCAACTATGGCGCTACCGGGCGCGTGCGACTGACAACGTTGACGAAAGAGTTTTTCATGCCGCGTTTTCTTGAGCGCGATGAGGCGGAGCGGGAACCTCCCTGCGAACTTTATCCCTGGGACGGCGTACGTAACGTTAGACCATTCTCTAGTCTGCAAACCACGGTGGTCGAGGGAGTCTACTAAAAGTGCGGATAGGGGATAGGGAATTAGGGGCTTAGGAATTAGGATTTAGGAATTAGGATTTAGGAACAAAATTCAAGAGTCGGATTTGGAATTAGGATTGTGGATTCGCTTGTCTAAGGAATCCTAAATCCTAAGTCCTAAATCCTAACTTAACTTCGTCATTCGCGGATTTGGAAAATTTGCCTATGTTGCACATTCCAATTTTACGTCACGGGAAGCCGTATAAGAGTCTGGACCTGGCTCGCGTCGCACATCACCAAACGCGCGAGCCGTTTGTCGAGGTTAGTCAGGCTAATGCCGGCCTGATCCGCCGGGATCTACAGGAGCAGAAAAGCGCCCGGGCCAGCCTTAGCAAGTTGACTACAGCTGAACTGGTCGAGATCTGTAATACGGCTGCTGGTCACTTCCTAAATGATGCCTTGCCTTTGGATGAAGAGCTTCAGACGCCTGAGGACTATGTGCAACAGGTATCTGCTACTACTGGTCTACCATATGTGCTGGCGCGCCGGAACATGCAAAAGATTCGGAGCATGCTCGCCGAAATGAGCAGGGTGCTGGATGGACTGACCCGTAAACTCGACTGGCAGCTTTTGGATCGAGGTTTTGGTGAATTTCAAGGGCATGCCATCAGCCTGTTTCCGCGCGCTGATTCCCTGGGAGTCGTTCTCCCAAATAACTCCCCTGGTGTGCATTCGCTGTGGATTCCTGCCGTGCCGCTTAAGATACCGCTTGTGCTCAAACCCGGGAGCGCAGAACCCTGGACCCCTTACCGGATAGCGCAAGCGCTGATTCGTGCAGGAGCGCCGGCTGAAGCTTTCAGCTTTTACCCTACAGACCACGGCGGTGCCGGAGTAATTCTTTCCGGTTGCGAGCGGGGAATGGTTTTTGGTGATGCTTCTTCGGTTGCTGCCTGGCAGAACGACGAGCGCATTGAAATCCACGGCCCAGGCTACAGCAAAGTTCTGATCGGCGAGGACTGTGTCGATGATTGGGAGAAGTACCTTGACATAATGGTCGCTTCGATAGTTGAAAATGGAGGTCGTTCCTGCGTGAACGCTTCGAGTGTCTGGGCTCCCGCTCATACAGACGAGATTAGTGAGGCCCTGGCTGAACGGGTAGGGCAGATTACGCCTCGTGCAGCCGATGATGAACAGGCACTGTTAGCGCCTTTCGTCGATCCGAGGGTGGCCAACAGAATTTCCCAGATGATCGATAGGGGGCTAAGTGAGCCGGGAGCACGTGACGTGACCGCTGGTTTCCAACAGAGTGAGCGATTAGTAAATTGGAACGATTGTGCTTTCCTGCTGCCGACTATTGTGCACTGTGAATCCGCTGATCACTCGCTCGCTAATAAGGAATTTCTTTTTCCGTTTGCCTCAGTCGTGCGTTACAAGCCTGAGCAACTACCGGAAGCCCTGGGACCAAGCCTGGTGGTGACGGCGATCACCAGTGATCCGTCGCTGATTCGAAAGCTGGTGGATTCTTCCCATGTCGATCGGTTGAACCTGGGGCCGGTTTCCACCAACCACGTTAGCTGGGACCAGCCACATGAAGGAAATCTTTTTGAACACCTTTATGGTCGACGTGCTTTTCAGCGAGCCGCTGCAGTCTGAGACTCCAACGTGAAAATACTGTATCTCACGGGCGGCGCGGGTCAGATGTATTGCGGAAGTTGTTTGCGCGATAACGCCCTGGCGTCGGAACTTCTGGATCGCGGCCACAAAGTTACCTTGCTGCCGGTTTACACACCGACCCTCACCGACGAAACGAATGTTAGCTACGACCGGGTCTTCTTTGGGGGCATTAGTGTCTATCTGGAACAGTATGTACCGGTGGCGCGCAAGACACCGAAATGGCTTGATCGGCTCTGGGACTCGAAGTTTCTGCTGAATGTTGCTTCGCGGCGGTCCATCTCGACCGATCCCAGGATGTTGGGGGAAATGACCGTTTCCATGTTGAGAGGAGAAACGGGCTTTCAGCAAAAAGAGATCGAAAAACTGATGGATTGGGTCAAGACCGAGCCGGCGCCGGACGTTATTAGCCTGCCCTACTCGTTGTTGCTGGGACTTGCAAAACCATTTAAGGAAACTCTTAACCGGCCAATCTGCGTTACGCTCCAGGGTGAGGATCTTTTCCTGGAAGGTCTGGACGAATCGTATCGCAATCAGGCGCTCGAACTAATTCAAGAGCAAAGCTGCTACGCAGACGTCTTCATCGCGGTCAGTGATTATTACGCGGAATTCATGCCCGATTACCTCCGTATTCCGCGGGAGAAGATTCGGGTGGTGCCTTTGGGAATCAACCTGCATGGTTACGAGCGAAGGAAGAAATCTGAGGGTCGTCCGTTCAACATTGGTTATTTCGCGCGGGTTGCTCCGGAAAAGGGACTTCATATCCTGGCAGACGCCTACCGTTTGCTCAGAGAGAGCAACCATCTCGACTCGCGTCTGGAAGTTGCCGGCTACATGGCGCCCGAACATAAACCATACCTTGAGTCCATACAGAAACAGCTTGAACAAGCAGGTTTAGGGGGAGAGTTTCGTTATCATGGGGTGCTGGACCGCCAACATAAGATCGATTTCTTGCAAGGCCTGGACCTGCTTTCAGTACCGGCTACCTATAAAGAACCAAAAGGAGTTTTTCTACTGGAAGCGATGGCCTGTGGGGTGCCGGTGGTACAGCCGCGACACGGGGCCTTTACCGAGATAGTCGAAAAGACTTCCGGAGGTTTGTTGTTTGAACCGGGAAATGTAGAGGGACTGGCTGCAAGCATCTTTACGCTGTCGCAAGATCCTGAGATGGCTTTGGAGTTGGGTACCAAAGGCCTTCAAGGTGTGCGTGAACACTACAGCGTACAGCGCAGCGCGGAAAGAGCGCTGGAAGTATATGAAAGTTTGATGCGCGGCGAACCCACCCCCGCTCGTGCAGCAAGTCCGAGCGAGTCTACGGCCGTACGATAGGATCATCCGACAGACTCATTTGCAGCTAAAACGCAACTTGCCGTCATCCTGGTCAATATCCTGGAGGTTCAAAGGAATTGCTAAAAGTTGAGCATGTGTCAAAGGAGTATCCAACTCCCCGAGGCACACTCAAAATACTCTCAGACATCTCACTATCACTTCAGCGAGGAGATGCGCTGTCAATAGTAGGGCCGTCGGGAAGCGGCAAGAGCACCTTGCTGTACATTCTCGGCGCGCTCGAGCCACCCACCAGTGGCACCGTTACACTGGATGATCAGGATCCGTTCAGCCTGAAGCCGAAAGAGCTGGCTGCCTTTAGAAATAAACAGATTGGATTTGTATTCCAGGACCATTGTCTGCTGCCTCAGTGTTCGGTAATGGAAAATGTCTTGACACCCACTTTGGTTTCCCAAAATGCCCACAACGCTCTGGCTGATGCCCGACTCCTGCTTGAGCAAGTGGGACTGGCGGACCGGTTCGAACACCGGCCTGCGGAACTCTCTGGAGGCGAGAAGCAACGGGTCGCGATAGCGCGCGCACTAATTATGAAGCCGCAATTGCTCCTGTGCGACGAGCCGACTGGAAATCTTGATCGCAAATCAGGTGAAATAGTTGCCGATCTCTTGTTCCAATTACATCAGAATCAGCGCACCATTCTGGTTGTAGTGACCCATAATTCGGAACTGGCTGCGCGTTTTCCTTTGCGTTTTGAACTAAATGATTTAAGCCTGCAGCAGTTGTAATGCAAACGTTCCAGCTTCTCAAACGGAATCTTAATTACTACTGGCGCACGAATCTGACAGTGGTGTTGGGGGTGGCCACAGCGGTTGCGGTCCTGGCGGGGGCCCTACTGGTTGGTGACTCCGTGCGCGGCAGCTTGCGAGACCTCTTCTTGCAACGACTGGGAAAAGCAGACTACCTGGTCGCCTCGCAAACCTTCTTCCGGGCTGAAGTGGCGGCTGATCTCGAGCAACGTTTCGACGACACGGGCTTTAACGCGGCTTGTCCTTTAATTGTCTTACGAGGAAGCATCTTGCACGAAAAGAGCCGTCAGCAAGCCGCTCAGGTTGTTGTTTACGGTGTCGATGAGAGATTTTGGAAATTTCATAACCAGCCTGCGGTCGCCGACCTAAAGGGTCAACGCGCCGTTTTCATAGGCGAGAGTCTGGCCCGAGAGCTGGGCTCTATCGAGGGAGACGCTGTTCTACTCCGTGTCGAAAAGCCCTCGGACATCCCCGTGGAGTCTTTACACGGTCGCAAGGAAAACCCCGGTCTTACGCTTCGTTTAACCGTGCGGGGGTTACTTCCGGCAACAGCCCTGGGGGAATTTTCTCCGCAGCCCCACCAGGGAATCATCCGCGTGGTCTTTGTCCCCCTGGATATGTTGCAGCAGGGACTGCAATCGGAAGGGCGCGTCAACACAATCCTGGTGTCAAAAGATGATCGCGCACCCGACGGCGCTGAAGCAAGCGAGCTTGAACTCGCCGCGCTTGAAAAGATTCTTAATGCAAGCACTCGACTCGAGGATTTCGGTGTCAGGTTACACGCGCTGGAAGCTCGACAGGCGATTTCGCTCGAGACGGACAGCAAACTCGTCAATGATCAGCTCGCCGAAAGTGCCCGTGTGACTGCCGAGCAGTTAGCATTGGAAAGCACCCCGGTCCTCGCCTATCTTGCTAACAGCATTAATGCCAAAGAACGCTCCGTTCCTTATTCGCTCGTGGTCGCCTTAGATGAGTTGACTTTCAAGCGGATGGGGGCCGGCGAAACAGAGCCAGTCCAGTCACCAACTCCTGGCGCTTCTGCCGTTTCGAAATCGGATCCATCAATTATCCTCAATGACTGGACTGCCAGGGATCTCGGTGTCCGACCGGGTGATTCAATCACGCTTGAATACTACCTCTGGCATGAGGATGGACGGCTGGAAACAAAGAATGAATCATTCAACCTGGCTGCGGTTGCGCCAATTTCCGGTTTAGCTGCTGACCGGCAGCTGGTTCCAGAGTATCCCGGCATAACTGAAACAGAGAATTTATCTGACTGGGATCCGCCATTTCCGATAGATCTAGGTCTAGTGCGTAAGGTCGATGAAGACTACTGGGAACAATACCGGACGACACCGAAAGCTTTCATTCCTCTTGAGGTAGGTCAAAGACTCTGGCAGTCCCGCTTTGGCAAACTGACGTCGATCCGGATTGCGAGTAAAGCGACTTCCCCTCCGGTTGGCGAGTTGCTTGATAGTTTTGGCAAGAATCTTCGGGCGCGACTGCGGCCCAGTTTCATGGGCATTGAAGTTCTACCGGTTCGAGCTCAGGGGCTTCAGGCCTCGCGTGGAGCCACGGATTTTGGCGAGTACTTTCTCTACTTCAGCTTTTTCCTGGTGGTCTCAGCGCTCCTGCTGACAGCCATATTCTTTAAGCTGGGCGTTGAGCAACGCCTGCGAGAGATCGGCACCCTTGAAGCAATCGGTTTTTCGCCCGGTAAGGTTCGCAACCTGTTTGTTAGTGAAGGACTGATTCTTTCCGTAGTGGGAAGCCTGATTGGTCTCGCAGGCGCAATCGCCTACGGGCAGCTGCTGATGTATGGTCTGCGTACCTGGTGGGTTGGAGCTGTGGGCACCACCATGCTGCGCCTGCATGTCAATCCAATTTCGCTGCTCCTGGGTGGAACGATTGGGGTGCTTGCCGCTCTGGTGTGCATTGCGCTGACTTTGCGTAGCCTGGCCCGAGCCTCAACACGCAGTCTATTGACTGGCTCGGCACAGTTTCAAACACCGAAAGAGGGAGTTAAGAAAGCATCACTCTTTAGGCGTCTAACAATTGGTGGTTTCGCTCTGGTAATCATTTCTATCGCGCTCGCTTTGCTGCTGGCCGCGGGGTTTGGTCAAGTAGGTCAGGTGGCTGGCTTTTTTGGAGGCGGAAGTCTTTTGCTGGTGGGACTGCTCTTATATCAGTCGAGTTGGTTGCAGTCGGGTAGCGTAAAAACCATTAGTGGCAAAGGTTGGTGGCCAATCTCGCGGTTGGGCTTTCGCAATACAACCTCTCGTCCTGGACGAAGCATTCTTTGTATCGCGTTGATTGCAGCGGCTGCTTTCGTCATCGTGGCGGTCGACGCTTTCCGCCGAGACGACAAAACTGCTGTCAATGACAGGCAATCGGGGAGCGGTGGATTCTCCCTTTTGGCAGAATCGCTTTTGCCGGTGGTGCATGACCCGAACTCGGCAGAAGGGCGAGAGGCTTTGAACCTGGCTACCGAAGGCACTGAAACATTGCGGAACATAAGCTTTACCAGGTTTCGACTTCGCCCGGGCGATGACGCCAGTTGCTTGAACCTCTATCAACCAGGCAATCCCCGAATTATCGCGCCGGATGATCAATTCCTCAGCAGCGGTCGTTTCACGTTTCAGTCTGCAGCCGCCAGTTCAGATCAGGAGAAGCAGAATCCGTGGCTGCTTCTGAATCGGGAATTGGCGGACGGTGTTGTACCGGTCATTGGCGACGCTAATTCCTTAACTTATGTCTTGCACCTTGGAATTGGTGACGAGTTAACATTGAACCTGAATACCGGGCCGGTAAAACTCCGGATCGTTGGGGCTTTGGCGGATAGCATCTTTCAGAGTGAACTCCTGATGAGCGAAAAGAATTTCTTGCGCCTGTTTCCAGGTGAGCAAGGGCATCGCTTGTTTTTGATAGAGACACCGGGACTCGAATCTGCTGGTGCGGTAGCGGCTGCCTTGGAAGATCGACTCTCAGATTACGGGTTCGATGTGGTTCGAACCAATGAGCGGCTGGCCGAATTTCACCGCGTTGAGAATACTTATCTTTCCACTTTTCAGCTGCTGGGGGGCTTAGGTTTGATATTGGGAACTTTGGGAATGGCTGCAGTGTTGCTTAGAAACGTCCTGGAACGACGACACGAACTGGCGCTACTGCGGGCAGTTGGTTATAACCGAGGCCATTTCACGTTGATGGTTGTTGCTGAAAATGCATTCTTGCTTTTCTCAGGTCTGGTAATAGGCGCGCTGTGTGCTCTGCTGGCGGTGGGCCCGATTGTTTTCGCGCGTGGCAGCTCGGGGATAAACAGCTCGCTGGTGATGCTCTTGCTGCTGGTGATGCTATCGGGGCTGACTGCTTCACTCGCCGCGACAGTCGCGGCGCTGCGCGCGCCGTTGCTGCCCGCACTTAAGACCGAATAATATAGGACCTATTCACTTGGAGGAAAAATGAACCTGCGCTTTATCTCTCTTGCCGCGGTCTTTATTTTGTCATTAACCGTAGCTCATGCCGAAAACTGGCCGCAGTGGCGTGGTCCCAATTTGAACGGTGTCAGTAACGAAAAGAACCTGCCTTTACGCTGGAGCCCCGAGGAGAATATCAAGTGGAAACTGGCACTGCCGGGAGTTAGCGGTTCCACCCCCATCGTTTGGCGTGACCGGATCTTTCTAAATGTGGCCGAAGGCAACGATCTTTACCTTTGGTGTGTCGACAGAAACCGGGCCGAGGTGCTCTGGAAAAAGTTGCTGGGCAGCGGCAACGTCAAGATGCGCAAGCACAACATGTCGTCGCCTTCGCCAGTCACCGACGGGCGCAGTGTCTATGTCATGACCGGTACCGGGGTACTCAAGGGATTTGATCTTAGCGGCAAGGAGCTCTGGTCGCGCGACTTGCAGAAGGACTACGGCGAGTTCGGCCTGAACTGGGGCTATGCCTCCTCGCCCCTCCTATTCGAAAATGCCTTGTATGTCCAGGTGCTGCATGGGATGAAAACCGATGATCCTTCTTACGTTTTACGAATCGACCCGAGAAACGGAAAGACAGTTTGGAGAGTTGAGCGCCCGACGGAAGCGATTCGCGAGTCGCCGGATTCTTACTCCACCCCGGGACTGCTTCGATATGGGAAGACGGTTGAGATTGTTATATCGGGAGGGGATTGCGTCACCGGTCACGATCCAGCCACTGGAAAGGAACTCTGGCGGGCAAATGGTCTGAATCCCGATAATAATCCTTTTTATCGAATTGTTGCCTCCCCAGTCGTATTTAATGACCTGATCTATGTGCCAACCCGCGTAAAACCATTGCTTGTCTTGAAGGCGGGTGGTCGTGGCGACATAACGACTTCTCACCTGGTCTGGTCTACAGCCAACGGACCTGACGTTCCCACCCCCGTAACCGATGGAAAGTACTTTTATGTAATTAATGACCGCGGGATTGTCTGGTGTTTCGATGCCCGAACAGGAGCCGAAGTCTACGGACAGGAGCGCATCAAGCCGGGAACGTACAGCGGCTCCCCCGTGCTGGCTGACGACAAGATCTACATTACCAATGAAGAGGGATTGACTACGGTGATTAAGGCGGGGCCAAAGTTCGAGGTACTGGCTGAAAATCCTTTGAATGACTTTTGCCTGAGTTCACCTGCGATCTCTGATGGCCAGATATTTATTCGCACGGCAATGAATCTGTACTCTATCGGGAAATAGGTCCTCTTGGTCCTATTTGTCCTATTGCTATAGGACCTATAGGACTGATAGGACCTATCACGATTGCGGCTTGAAATACAGCACCATTCCCGCACCGCTGGCTGCCAGAATGAAACCGAGGTACAAAAGTGGGTTTGGAGCAGTCTTTGGCGGGTGTAACCACATCGAAAAGAGAACGTTAACTAGAGGTGCACCCGCAAAAACCAACGGCATCACATAGGTGGGCAGCCCCCCGGATTTAAAAGCAAAGATAATACAAACTGCTCCCACTGCCCCCAGCACTCCAGCTAGCGTCGCCGCAACTCCACCTTTCCAGCTGAAACCCTGCAGGCCGCCTTGCATCGACAGGCTGGCAACCGGAACCAGAACTCCGATCAGAAAGTACGCTATACCAACACAAAGTAGCGCACGCATAGGGCTACCAAGCGAAACCTGGCCACGATGGAGTGAAGGACCATAAAGCCCCCACGATAAAGCTGCGCCAAGTGCGAAGAGGATCCAAAGCATCTGGTTTGTGCCTCCACTTAAGTTAGTTGAGATCGCAAAAGTCAACAGCGTCTCTAGAAAGCGATCCGCACTCCGAGTTGTATCTGTCTTGACGAAGTTACTGTAGAGCGTATCAGGCCAAAGGTTGCCAGCGAAGCTTCGTTATCCGCAACGCCTGCAAATGCAGTCAGCGCGGGCGGTGAAAAATTGGCTCGATTGAAAAGATTAAAGGCCTCAAGCCGAATCTGTAGGTTTCCAGTCTCTCCGAGCAGCCGGGGAATCTTTGTTTTCTTAACCGCGGCCAGATCGAAGGTGCGGAGGTTGGGGCCGATAAAAGCTCCTCGGCCGGTGTTCCCCAGTGTCCCGGCTGGCTGCAGCACGAAAGCAGCAGGATTAAAGTATTGATCGGGTCCACCCAGAACTGCCGTTTCATAGGTGAAGCCCGGAGCAATTGAGGCACGGTCGCGTCCAATACCCGGGCCCAGCGATGGTTGCCAGAGCGAGCGCGAACGGTTCGACTGCACAAACACGGTCAGCGGATTACCACTGCGAGCATTACTTATCCCCGCCAGCTGCCAACCGTCAAGCAGCGTCTTGGCGGTGCCCTGCAGGTGCCGGGCAAAGGGAATATCCCAAATGAAATTAACTACCCAGTTGTGTTTGGCGTGATAGTCGGACAGGCCCTTATTGTAATCGAGTCCGGGAAACTCCGGAAAAGCCGTAGTTGTGCCGTTGGTGGCATCGGAAAAGAACGTCGAAGCCTGGGTGGTGTCTATGTTGCGCGAAAAAGTGTATGAAGATTGGATCGAGAAACTCCGGTTCCAGCGCTTACGCACTTCGAAGATCATTGCGTTGTACCACGAGTTGCCATCGCTGCTTTTGAGTTCGATCGTCGAAAAAGCCGGATTTTGTCGCGGTGTCCCCGGCGGAAAGAAAATAGTGCCATCAGGCCGAATCGTCGGGGTGGCTATATTCACGTCACTACTGCGCAGCAAATGAACTCCCCTTGAACCGGCATAGGCCAGAGTGACGACTGTATCCCAGGGCAACTCCTGCTGAAGACTCAGGTTGTAGACATTCAAATACGGATTATCGAGATCAAATTGCACCGGGCGAATTGAGGTGGCGAACGTGCAAGCAAGGGGCGCATCAGGGAAAGAAGGACGACAAGGAGATGTTGGGGTAAAACCAATGGCAATGCGCGGCGTGGCCGGCGGATTGGTGACCGTAACAATCAGATTCTGTTGGTTATTGGTGTTGAAGTAAATGCCATATCCGGCGCGAACGCTGGTCTTGCCCGTACCAAACACATCCCAGGCCAGCCCGACCCTTGGACTTAGATTGGTGCGAGTTGGATTCCGGTAAAGGGGGCCAACCGTCGGCGCCGTATCGTTCAAAGACGGCAGTGCTGAATCGCGCCCGTAAATATCCACCGGAAGCGTCGACGTTTCGTAACGAAGACCACCATTAAGTGTCAGTCGTGGATGGGCGCGAAAACTATCTTGCACATAACCGGCAAAGAGGGTGAAGCGCCAGTAACGATCCAGGGCGCCATCCGGTGTCAACCCCAGGAAGCTCTGAGGAGTATTGAGCAAAAAATTTCTCAAGTTGGCGAAGGTCCAGATCCCCAGAGAAAAGGTTGGATTGACCATGTTGTCCTGGTAGCGTTCGATCAGTCCACCAATTTTCAGCAGGTGACGACCTCGTGTGTGAACCAGGCCGTACTCTCCGCCAAAGACATTCTGAGTCAACTTAACGCTGACCGAAGTTTGGGGGCCAAAGCGGGGAATACCGCCAATATCGATGTTCCCCAGCGATTCACGTCCCGGGACAAAGGGCTGCAACGGCTGAGAGGTGTTTGCTTCGACAGCCTGGCCAATTCGAGTCCGAACAAAGTTGAACCGGAAAGTATGAATCGTGCTTACACTTTGAATAAGACGCTGTTCGGCGGTAAAGAACTGGTTCCGTGAGCGAAACGCTCTAGGAAACTGCGGAAAGTCAGTGGGTAATTGCTGATCCGCATCGTCTATTGTGTAGCGTGCAAAGAATTGCTGACGCTGCGTCCAATTGTGATCAAAACGAACCTGAGTGAAGTGTTGCTTGATCTGACGGTTAAAAGGAAAGCTAAACTCGGCCAGGCCGCCACCGAGATTCGGGCCATTGGGCAAGGGAAATTCATCGAGGTAAGGACGGACGGCCGGACTAACCGTTACTTGTCCTGAAGGTAGCAGCCCGGTGCGCGCGTTCAGATCCGGCACGACGGTGCGGATTGTTTGACCCAGGTTTTCCTGTAGAGACTCGTAACCAAAAAAGAAAAACGTCTTTTCTCTTTTTATCGGACCGCCAAAACTGCCTCCAAACTGGTTGCGTTTGAACTCGGGCCTACCACCGGCTTTGCAGTTGGGATCAGTCGTGGGACACCGATCAAAAAAGTTTCGTGCATCGAGATTGTCGTTGCGGTGAAATAGATATGCGCTGCCATGAAAGTCATTTGTCCCAGACTTTGTGACGGCATTGATCTGGCCACCAAAGTTGCGACCAAATTCCGCGCCGTAAGCATTTGCTTCAACTCGAAATTCCCGGATCGTTTCGACTCCCAGAACTGTGCTGGCAGCACTTCCGGCAGGACCGTTTGTGAAATCATTTTGCGGTGTTCCGTCAAGAAGGTAGACGTTCGACCTGGGGTCCTGTCCGTTGATGCTTATGGCCAGACCATGGGCAACGACCGAACCTCCATCGCGATGGTTAAAGGCCGTCACGCCGGGTTGGAGTAGTGCCAGATCGGTGTAGTTTCTCCCGTTGAGAGGCAGGTCACGAATCGCGCGTTCACTTACCAGATAGCTCAGCTCCGGGGTCTGAGTATTCACCAGCGCCTCTCCGCTATCAATTGTTACGCCCGCAGTAATCCCGCTCACTTTCATCACCAATGAGACCGTAGCTGTCTCATTGACAGTCAGCGGGACATTCGGGAAGGTCAGCGGTTCAAAACCATTCAGTGTTGCCTGCAGTTCGTAAATTCCGACTGGGAGTCCGGGAAATACGAACCTTCCTTCGTTTTCGCTCGTAGTAGAGCGAGTAAGGCCTGTTTCCAGATGTTTTGCAGTGATCCTGGCTCCGAGTAAGAAGGCACCGTTGGTGTCCTTGATATCGCCCGTGATCGTACTGGTGGTTTGAGCCTGTGAACCGCCGGCAAATACCAAAACGAATAGCGCCAAAGCTGCGATTCTGGTGGTCATCGTTGCTACAGAAAATTGCGAAAAACTCATATTATGTGCGCTTTGCTCCCAATTTGAGGTATGGACCAAAATAAATCCCGGTACTGCTCGCATTTTAGCAATCAGTTTCTGAGATTGATAGGTCTTACGCCGCTTTGGGATCCGAAGTTTCTCCAGTTAACCAATAAAATCTCGGATCTCGAGGTCAGAGGTCGATGCTTTTCAGCGAATTTCAGAAAGTGGGAGCAATTTTCGTTACGCGAAAGGGCCGACTTAAGGTAATAATGGCGAACGCTACCGAGCAGAACAATCGGATGCTGAAACTGAACCCGTTGGTTTCCTCGCGGGCTGCATAAGGCGTGAGCGTCTAGCGCTTTGGGGGCGTGCCAGACGAAGATCCCGGTAAATCGTTTCTCGAAATTGTTTCCAAAAGTTTGGAGGGAGTCTAACTTTGCGAGTTTCCCACGTGAGAATTTTCTATCTTGTCTTGCTACTTTGGCTGGTAGCGTGTTCAGTTGCCGAAGCCCAAACCCACCGTGGTTCTGTGCGAGGGACAGTCTACGATGCCAATCTCGCGGCAGTGCGTGGCGCTCAGATCGAGCTCACCCGTCAAGAGACCGGATCCCTGAGGGTGACGACCAGCGGAGATGAAGGTGAATACGCACTTTCATCCTTGCAGCCTGGCTCGTATCGCTTAACGGTAACTGCTACGGGCTTTGCCACGTTCCCTCAGGAATTTGTGCTGGCCGTGAACCAGGAATTGCGGCTGGATGTGCAACTTGAAATTGCGGCCATAAGTGACCCTTACCCAATCGAAATCATCACCAGTGCCACTGAACTTAAGAAGGATTCCGCCTCCGTGGGGACAGTGATTGAAAATCGGCAAATCGAAGGCTTGCCCCTGGATGGTCGAAACTTTTACGAATTGAGTTTGCTCGTGCCCGGAGCAGTACCAGCCGCCCAGGGCTCAGCCGGGTCAGTGCGCGGCGACTTTGCTTTCAGCGTTAATGGTGCTCGGGAAGACAGTAATAATTTTCTGCTGGACGGGGTTTATAATGTTGATCCGAAACTCAATACTTTTGGGGTGCGCCCGCCGGTAGATGCAATTCGCGAGTTTGAGAATCTTACCAGCACTTATGACGCATCATTTGGGCGCAGCGCCGGAGCGCAAGTCAATGTCGTCTTAAAATCCGGGTCCAATGATTTTCACGGCTCGGTTTACGTGTTTCATCGCAACGGAGCCCTTGATGCACGGAACTATTTCGCTCCCGCCGACCAACCGGATCCTAAGTACATCCGCAACCAGTTTGGATTCGCTGTTGGAGGCCCGCTTGCCAAAGACAGGACCTTCTTTTTCGTAGACTATGAGGGGACCCGCTCACGAGAGGGGATTACTCGGATTACAAATGTGCCGACGCTCGCAGAACGCACCGGCGATTTTTCGCAGAGCCTTTTCGGTGCCCCCTTGGATCCGTTCACAGGGCAGCCCTTTTCGGGGGGCCGGATTCCAGATCAGAGAATCAATAGCGTGGGACGTCGCATCGCTGCTCTTTACCCGCTGCCAAACCGAAATGCTCCGTTTGCTAACTTTGTTTCTTCGCCCACACAACGGGATCGCAACGATCACTTCGACGTCCGGATTGATCATTTGCTAAGCAGGCGCTCCTCACTGGCGTTTCGATACAGTCTGGGCGACCGGAATCTGTTTGAGCCTTTCGCGGGATCAGGCTTCTCGCTGGTGCCGGGCTACGGCAACGATGTCACACGTCGCAGCCAGAACGCGATGATCAGCGAAACCCACGTATTCTCGCCTGATTTCGTAAACGATTTACGATTTGCCTTTAACCGGGTAGCGACCGCGGTAAGGCAGGAAGGAGCTGGGACGAGCATCAATCGGTCGGTAGGTCTAGCGGATCTTTCTTCGAACCCCCGAGATCTGGGGTTGACCTTTATTACGGTTACGGGCTTTTCCCCTTTGGGGCATGAAGGCAACAACCCGCAAAACTCAGTCACTAACACCTTCCAGATTCTCGATACTGCCACCTACACTGTTCGGGACCATCTGTTTAAATTTGGTGCCGACGTTCGCTTCGTGCAGCAGAATGCCTTTCGCGATGTTCAGTCACGAGGGTTAATCCAGTTCTCACCCTTCGGACAAATTACTGGCAATGCTTTGGGAGATCTTTTGCTTGGCTTTCCATTACTGACTGGTGGGGCGCGCGTCGATAACGCCCAGCACTTGCGCAGCAACAGCTATAACTTTTTTGTCAATGATAGCTATCGCGTTCATCCCCGGCTGACTCTTAGTCTCGGACTTCGTTACGAGTACAACACCCCGGCGGTAGACGCCTTCGACCGCGCGAATATTTATGATCAGTCGACTGGAAATTTAGTGGCGGTGGGCACCAGTGGAGTTCCCCGGAGCGGCTACGAAAGCGACCGTAATAACTTTGCTCCGCGAGTGGGGTTCGCCTGGACGGTCCGGGAGTCAGGAAACACCGTGGTGCGCGGTGGCTTTGGGATTTACTACGATCAATCGCCACTGGCGCCCGGTGAAGCCCTCTATTTCAACAAACCTTTCTTTGACTTTAACCTGTTCTTCTCGCTTCCAGGTCTGCCTTTGACCCTGGATAACCCATTCCCGTCGTTTTTCCCATTCCCGCTGCCGGATTCAGCACTCGCAATCCAGCGCGATCTGCGCACGCCGTACATGCAGCATTGGAATCTGAATGTGCAGCAACAACTGGGACGAAGCCGAGTCCTGGAAATTGCTTATGTAGGTTCGAAAGGAACCAAACTGCTGTCCGCTCGCGATATCAATCAGCCGCCGCCCAGCATCTTGCCACCGGGTCTGCCTTTTGTGCCCAGGCCAAATCCGCTGTTCGATGACATCACGCTGCTGGAATCCCGGGCCAGCTCGAACTACCACAGTTTGCAGGCTCGGCTCCAACAGCGACTCGACTTTGGATTGGCTTTGCTGGGTTCTTACACCTGGTCCAAGTCGATAGACGATGCGTCAAACTTTTTTACCAGTGCCGGGGATCCGAACTTTCCTCAGAACAGCTACGACGTTCGCGCCGAGCGGGGCCGCTCCAACTTCGATGTGCGCCACAGGCTTTCCGTGAGCTATTCGTATGACCTGCCTTTCGGCAAGGGCCGCGCTTTTTTGGCTGATCGAGGCTGGCTGTCAACATTGCTGACAGGATGGCAAACATTCGGGATTGTAAGTTTGCAGAGCGGGCGGCCATTCACCGTGGCCTTGTTGCAGGAGATCGACAACAGCGGCACTGGTCGTTCCGCACTTGGGTTTGGTGCAAACGATCGTCCCAACCTGATTGCTGATCCGAGTCTATCGAACCGCAGTCCACAGCTCTGGTTTAACCGGAGCGCCTTTGTCTTTCCTCCGCCCGGTACTTTCGGCAACGCCGGGAGAAATATTCTCGATGGCCCGGGGTTTCAGAATGTCAACGCCTCGCTCTTGAAAAATACCAGGTTGTCTGAGCGGTTTAGTCTACAGTTTCGTGCTGAGGCCTTTAACCTTTTCAATCATCCGAACTTTAACTTGCCCGATAATTTCCTGGGCTCCCCAACATTTGGTCAGATTACATCGGCACGCGATCCGCGTCACCTCCAATTTGGACTTAAGCTGCTGTTTTGAGCCTACTGCGGGAAGTGAGCTCGTTTGGTTTTCAGGAGAACGAAAAAATGAAGCATTTACTGTTTTTAATTGTCCTGCTGTCGTGTACCAGTATTTTAGGGTTATCTCTGAAACCTCCCAACGCAGATGAAGCCGGCGCACGACAGGCAGTTGAACACTACTTTCGCGGACATGCCACGGGTGATGGCGAGAATTTCAAAAAAGCATTTCATCCGGAGGCGAAGTTGTTTTGGGTGCGCGACGGGCAGCTGGCCCAGCGCACCAGCGCCGAATACATCGCCGGAGCCAGTGGTAAGCCGGCGGCGGATGAGGCCGAAAGGAAGCGCCTGATAGAGAGCATAGACATTTCCGGCAACGCCGCCATGGCAAAGGTTGTGCTCGACTATCCGCACGTTCGTTTTGTGGATTACTTGTCGTTGCTGAAAATTGGTGACGAATGGAAAATCATCAACAAAACTTTTTATGCCCAGCCGAAGTAGTAGGCCTAACCCTTGAAATTGAAAGGAGCGTGCCATGCGAGTGCTGAGCGGCTTGGTTCTGCTACTGCTGGCGCTGGCGATGAGCAGTGGCTTTGCTCAGAAGGCGAACTCATCGAAACCCGATTTTGCGGGTACCTGGTCGCTCGATCGAGCGAGAAGTTTTGGGCTCCCACGCGACATGCAGCAAACCATGAACGTTACCCAGGTCGGAGATCGAATTGAGCTGGAAACGAAACTCGTGACCGCCCAGGGAGAAAACACAATCAGTGATAGCTACACCATCGATGGCGCGGAGCGTGATTTCACTCCGCAGGGGCCGCGAGGACCAATCGAAGGCAGCACTGGCAAGCGCAAGGCAAATTGGTTGCCTAATGGTCGAGGAATCGTCGTTGAAGAAGAGACGAAGACGCAGACACCGAATGGTCTCACTAGCGGACGGCTGACCCGTAAATGGACCATTTTGAATGATGGTGAATTGGTGATCGATCTCTACGTCGACGATCAGCGCGGGTCATACGAAATGAAGCGCACTTTCGTTAAGAAGTAGGATGGTCAAACTTCGCTTTATTCGTGTGGTTTGTGGATCGTTTCTTGTGAAAAGTACTCGATCCACGAACTCACACGAACAAACACGAGAAAAAAATCTCATTCCAAAGAGTTCCTCGTGTTTCATTTTTGTAAAAACCACTCGATCCATGAACCCACACGAAGTTTTAGCGGCTGTGCCGCCCTCACGTCGGATATAGAGGTGGTCTGCCGGAAAGCCAGAGGCTTTCCGGCTTTGCCGCCCTCCGTGCGGCAAACCCGCAGAGTCTTTCAAAAGTTTTGACGTCCCTATCGAAGCGGTTACTGCTTCAAGGTGGCCATGCATTCGATTTCCACTCGGGCGCCCAACGCGAGACCGCTGGTGCCAAAGGTGCTTCGGGCCGGCCGCCGCTCGGGTGGGAAAAAGGTTACGTAGACTTCGCTCATCGCAGGTCTCTCGGCAATGTCGGCCAGCATGACCGTGCACTTGACTACTTGGTCCATTGCCGAACCGTTGCGCTCAAGAATAGCTTTGATGTTTTCTAAAACTTGTTTTGTTTCGGCTTTGACGCCACCGGAAACCAGTGTTCCCGAACTGTCGACGCCCAACTGGCCTGAGAGGTAGAGCATCCGTCCAACCCGTACCGCTTCGGAAAACGGCGCTGAGCCCGTGCGGGTGCGGGCAATATACTGAACTTCAGATTCAGCTTGAGTACGGGGTCGCTGTTGCCTTTGATTCGATTGCTGGGCTTGGACGGACGAGACAGTCAGGCAACAAATCAGAATTGCTCCGGGCAGGGAAAGTAAGCGCATTTGTTTCTCCTCGGCTACAGAAATTTGGTTAGCCCTCCAGAAAACAGTTGGGCAGCGAAAAAAGTTTACGTGCCGGCTTGCTTTGCTCGGCTATAATGAGGCAGTCTCTCATTTAAAGAAGTTAAGGGCGAGAATGATCACGTTTGGTCGCAATTGAGAAGTGCAACTGTGCGTACTGTTGCACTGATATTACCCGAGTAACCCCAAATCAGCAGAGGAGCCTTCATGAAAAAGAGCAGATTTTCAACCTTAACAGCAAATGTCATGCTGCTGTTCGTTTCGGCAATCTTGTCTGTGGAGGTCGCCGCTCAGACGACAAACGACTGGCCTCAATGGCGTGGTCCAAATCGCGATGGTATCTCAAAAGAGAAAGGACTGATGACTGAGTGGCCCAAGGAGGGACCGCCACTGGCCTGGAAAGCGAAGGGTGCCGGCACGGGTTATTCATCGATGGCAATCGCCGGCGGGCGGCTGTTTACTATGGGCCTGCGTGGAGAGCGCGAATTTGTGATGGCCTTTGATACGGCCACAGGGAAAGAGTTGTGGGCTACACCCAACGGCGATGCTTTTCGAAACGATCGCGGTGATGGTCCCAGGGGAACGCCGACAGTCGATGGCAATCACGTTTATGTTTTGGGTGGAAACGGGGATCTCACGTCCTTCGAAGCCAAAACGGGCAAGGTGGTTTGGACCATGAACGTGCTCGAAAAGTTTGGTGGTTCAAACATCACCTGGGGGATCAGTGAGTCGCCGCTGGTAATTGGCGAAAAGATTCTGGTTAACCCCGGAGGCTCAGACGCATCGATTGTGGCCTTGAACAAGAAGAATGGCGCGCTGATCTGGAAAAGCCAGAGCGACACCGCTGGATATTCCTCCGCGATTCATATGAAGGCGGGTGGCGTTGATCAGGTGGTATTTTTCACGTCCAAGCGCGCGGTGGGGCTCGACCTAAAGGATGGGCGGTTGCTTTGGGAATATGCGCGACCCTCAAACAGGGTGGCCAATGCCGCCACACCGATTGCCAGAGGCAACCGAGTCTTTATCTCCTCGGACTATGGCACGGGTGGAGGCGTGGTGGAGATCAAGGCCGGTAACGGCGGTGGTCTTACCGCAGAAGAGATCTACTTCACCAAGGATATGAGAAACCATCATAGCAGCTCGATTCTGATTGGTGACCATCTTTATGGCTTCTCAAGTGCAATCCTGACGGCCATGAAATTTGACACCGGTGAGATTGCCTGGCGCGACCGCAGCGTTGGCAAGGGGTCAATCGTTTACGCCGACGGTCATCTCTATTGCCTGAGCGAGAACGGCGTAGTCGGGCTGGTCGAAGCTACACCCGAGGGTTATCGCGAGAAGGGCCGGTTCCGTCTAGAACAAGGCTCGCTGCCCACCTGGGCGCATCCGGTAGTCTCTGGAGGCCGGCTTTTTATTCGGGATCAGGATGTGATTTACGCCTACGACGTGAGGCCGCAGAGCTAGAGGAACTATCGTTGGTCATTTGACGTTGCTCTGTAGGGGCGGCCCTCCGCGGCCGCCCCTCTTCACGATTCACGCGCATTTTGGGAAAATGTTCAATCTGTAGGGGCGAGCTTTCCAAGACCACCCCGGCTAATTGAGTGTACGTTTAGTGTCGTTTAGGGTCGTTTCGTATACTTTCGTGTGATTTCGTGGATCGTAGTTTTGTCGCAAAAGAACGATCCACGAAATCACACGAAACTACACGAACGAGCCCCAAAGCTGGCGTACCTGGTGGTTTTTCCAGAACATCTGCAAGCGGTAGCCTGCTGGCGACCTCCGTGGCCGCCCCTCTCACGAATCACGCCAATTGGAAAGTGTTCAATTCACCACAGAGACACGGAGAACACGGAGACAGCACAGAGAGAAACGAACGAACAACATCTTTTGTGGGGATGAGTCGGTATAGCAGATTCAAGAGCGTTTTTAGTAAATCGAAGCAGAACTCTCGCACAATCCTCCAGCTTAAAATATTAGTCTACATCCCTTTCGGCAATTGTAATGGCCCACCACGGACCCGCACTCTTCTTAAATGTGGCCGCCCAATACCAGGCGGACACATCGGTCCAACACTCACCCGTTTCCGAATAGATTCTTTCATAGACACGTAATTTCTCATCTCCTCGCGTGGCTGAAAAACTTGCCCAGCGATTGCCATCCTGATCGGTATAAAGACCCAGAGGTCGCACTCTGAAACCAGTGCTCTCAAGGCAGTCCGACGCGGGGTGCAGTCTTCGAGTCGGTGCTGCCACCCAGCGAATGATCAGTTCTCGATTGCCATCAGTAAAGCGGGCAATTCGTCCGGGAAAATCATTTTTAAATCTAAGCTCACGTTCAGATAGGGGTTGAGCGGTTAGCGTCCGACCGGAAAACGTCCGCGGCCATCCCGGAAAGTTTATTCCCGCAGTGTCGCCGGCGACGTGCGAACTAAAACCTGCAAAGGGCATTAAGGCTGCCAGGATACAGCCGATTATGAAACAACTTGTGCGGCGCATAGCTTCTCCTTTCTCAAGAGATGAGTCAGTGCCAGAATTCCGAGGGCCGTGATCAGAAAAGCTACAACACCTGTATAGTCATGGACCCATGGAGGTGTGTCCAGCACCTTTGCTTCGATATAAAACAGCGCCACCGCCCGGAAAATATTTCCCGCGACTATAACCAGGAAAGCGCTAGTCAAGCAGAGAAGTGCTTTTACCCTTCGAATCTGAAACAGACATATGAGTGTTAAGGCCAGGTATAGGCCCACCCAGAGCATTCGAATACCGCTGCACGGCGCGTCTATCCAAATTAATTGTCCTGCCCAGTTGAGACATGTTCCTTCCTGCACCACTGCAAAGCCCCCAAGTCTAAGAACTGGTGCTGCGACTGTGGCGACTAAAAGTCTCAGCGGATAACCCAGGAAGAACTGTAGCGAAGGGATTATGGGCAACGAGAGGATCAGAAGACCAACAATCCCCGAATCAATCGATTTTCGTCGGTGAGTACTAGCCGTTACTCCCAGCGTAATCACGGCTATTGTTGCCCGCGCAAGTGGCGGCAAAACCGGGTAGGTGAAAATATACAAAAGCAGCAGGACTATGGAGACAGTGGGAACGGGTTTGTACTCTAAATCTGCCGTGGGGTTTGTGTTAACAAGTAAGAAACCGAGTGCGGTGATGAGAGCCAGAAAACCCCACATCTGATCGCTCGACTCAAGCACTCGAGCGAAGTACCAGCTAATCACGGGCCAGAACGCGAGTAGCTGGAAGCCAATTAGGAGAAGATTCCGCTTCATAGCCCATGCCTTCGGTTACTACGGAGGGTGCGTTGCCGAGCAACCATTATTCCCAGTAACACCATGACAACCGCAACCAGAATAATCATCTCTGGTTCTGGAATGGTCGGGACGCTTCCAGGATCCACAGGTTGTAATCCCGCAGCACGGTATTGCTCCTGCGTTTCCAAAACCACGGCGCCGCTTATCGGGGTTACCAATTGGTATTGCACTGCAAGCTTAGTGGCCGCCTCGGTAGCATTGTTGTCGTTTACCTCAATCAAACGACTAATCGCATCCGCAGCCCACAATCTAGCTAAATGGGAGGAAGTTTCTTTCATATTTTGTGTGGCTTCGAAGTGTGCCAGGTCTTCAATTGTTCTAGTCTGTTCCAGGGCGTTCACCGTACCTGTTAGCTGCGCGAAAAGTCTTTCAAGGTCGAACTGAAGTTGACTTAACCGAGGTACCGTCTCGACTTTCGGGATTCCATCGAGTTTTTCGTAAACGACATCCAGTCCCGCATTGACTTGAAAAGCGTAAAGCAGGGGTCCATCCGGTTGCCGTAACCAACGTTGTCTAAGCTCTTCGACAGAACGTAGCTCGAGAAGTTGTGCACCATGAATCCAAACAATCGCAGTACCGGCCGGATCCTGGGCAGCCAGGTCCCAAGCAGCCATCAAAGCGGGAGTATTGTCTGCGCCTCCGTCAAAGGTTGCGTTCTTTATGTCTTGAACAAGTTGCCCGCGGTTTGACTCGTTGACTTGCTGGCTTTGAGTATCTTCATACTGGCCATTGCCACTGGCGAGCAGTACTTTTACCTCAAGACTTTTGGGCAGGGAACTCAACGCACCGGCGATATCCTGGGAATAATCTTTCATGGACCGCGAAGTATCAACTACCAGAATTACACGTGAGCGTTTAGCGCCAGTCTTTTCTGAGATTGACTGGCGAATCACGCGTTGTTGAAAAGGATCACGACTCCACGCCTCGGTAGACTCCGGGCTACGAGCTGCTCGAAGTGAAGATCCCTGTCTCGAGAGTTCGTCATTCGTGATTGAGCCGCGCAGAGTGTAAATGTGCGGATAAGGGTGACCTCTTTGTAGATGTTCGCTGGCACTCTCCATTTCGGACTTTGACTCGATCCAGACAGCATGGTTCAAATCGTCGGGTATGCGGAAATTCCCTTGCAGGAAGCGAGGAAAGAGTAATCTTGCATGCGAATGACTCTCGAGTAAGAGGGGGGCCGTAATACCGACCCGGATCTTCATTTCTCCGCCAGCAGGTGGAACTGGAAAGCATTGAATAAGGACGCGGTCACGACCGGCAGTGGTCACCAGAACAGGATCGCGACGACGGCTGACCACCTGCTGATATGCCTGGCGCGTCTGTCCCCTACTCGCAAAAGCTGCCTCACGCTCTTCACCGTCAATCCAGAGTGTTAGTCGAGAGACTACCGCGCCCGGGGGCAACTCAACGTGGGTTCTAGCTTCCTGTTGGATTTCGGAAGTGTTTTTGAAAACCAGCGTCCACTCCATGTAGCCGAGTGCTGCGTCGGCATCAAGCGAACCGTCAAGGAGCGAGGCAGTTAGAGATAGACCCTTAACTTTGCCGGTGATGACAGTTCCACCTTGATCCGGATCAAAGTCAAGGTTGTCTTGAGCCCGCCAACGACCTGCAACTCTCACTGGCGGCACTCTGGTATTAAAGGTTTCTCCGGTTAGTCGGTAGTAAATCTGGCGGGCCTCTTCAGGCGACACCGGATCGTTTAACGAGAGCAGATATCCGAATAAGTCGGTTGCAAGTCCGCTGCGGGGGTAGCAAGCGCGAAGCAAATATTCCGTGGAACCCACGCTGCGCAGCCAGCGCAGGCCCTGAGTGCGTCGTTCTGGTGACTCCGATGCGGCCATCTGCAGCCCGACTCGTGTAAGCGTAGCCGGCAGCTCAATCACAGTGATAACAGCTGTGGACAAAACGATTCCCACGAGCAAGCCACGGGGCTTCAGGAAAAATGATTTCTTAGGTGCGGCATTAGCCAGTTGAACTAACTTTCGGCGAAAAATTATGCCGGCGATTAGAGAAAACATAGGAGCTAGTGGCAGAAAGCCTAAGCCCGCTACCAGAAAGACTGCCGCCAAAGGCATGATTGGAATGTAAAGAACCGTGTAAAAGCTGGAAATCCCCAACGAGATAGAGTTTGCCAGGCCGAAAATTGTGCCTCTCTCAAACTGTTTTTTCTTCACTGCAAGCCAGAGTTGAAGGTTTGCAAGCGGCACAAAAGTAACGAGTAGGACATGCCACAACGAGGGGATGGGGTCAAAGAAACTTGCCGCACAGATGTGAGTCGTCAGCTCCACAACAATGGAAACCGCGGGTAGCAAGACACCAGCGAACAATGTAAAGTCCTGAGTAAGGCGACTCCACGGCGGCTCAATTTGTTCCAATGATGGCTCTAACATTTTGAGTTACCTCTCTAGTGTGCTTTATATCATAAAGTACTTGACAATGTGAATAAGATTCTCGTTAAACCGTCAGGTGGATTAGCAAATCCAAAAGGCAGACGGTAAAACAGCGGCCCTGAGCGCAAAAGCTCTCCCCTTGAGGAGGTGGGTGTTGAGGCACAAGCTTTAGCCGCCTGCCACTTGAAAATTCAGCCAGTAAGCAGCGGGGGGCCAAAATGGATCTTGAGATTACACGACTTCACTCGTGTGGAGTTTCAATTTCAGCTATTCAGGCAGTCAGCGATTCGGAGTTAAGACCGTGAGACGCCACGGCACATGGAATTATTTGACATTGGAATTTAAAGGGGCGGCCCTCCGTGGCCGCCCCTCGTAACGATTTCACGCCAATTTGGGAGAGTGTTCACCACAGAGACACAGAGAACACGGAGACAGCACAGAGAGTTAACGAACGAACAAAGTTTCTTTTCAAACACCTCCGTGGCCGCCCCTCGTCACGTCAGGTCTAATTAATCAGAAGATCGACATTGCAACTGAAGCGGCGGCCACGAGGTGTTTGGTGTCAAGATATTTTTGACGTTTTGTTATCAACCCATCCTTTACACTTTCCCACAAAGCGCGTGAATTGTGACGAGGGGCGGCCACGGAGGGCCGCCCCTACAAGAGTTTCCTCAAAGTGGCCTACGCCTTTAGTGGGCGGCGAGGTTGAAGGCAGCCATTTCGTTGGTGTTGCGAACCAGAAGGCGGCCGGCAGCGAGAGCCGGATGATTCCACGTTTTGCCTTCGAGCGCCTTGAAGCGACTAATCTCCGTGTGCTGCTCAGGCGTGGCCCGCACCAATACCAGCTCGCCAGTGTCAGAAAGTAGGATCAGATGGCCGCTGGCAAGTAACAGCTGACCGTAACCATAACGCCCACCCTTCCATTTGCGCGCGCCCGTGTTGACGTCTATGCAGGTGAGAATACCCTCGTCCAGGCCATAAACATGCCCCTGGTGAAGAACGCTACTGTTGAACTTGTTCTTCATGTTTATGTTCTCCCAAAGCGTTCGCGCAGTGAAGGCGTTGCCACTGCCGGTAACTTGGACCAGCGCCGCCCCTTTGCCATATCCAGCCGAGATAAAGAAGCGGCTACTGTCTACGATCAACGGCTGTGAGGCGTTGATACCCATGTCTGTGTCCCAGGGGTGACTCCAGAGCAGCGAACCATTCTCGGGCGCCAGCCCCACAACCCGATTTGAGCTGACAACCAGCACCTGGCGGCGACCCGCGAGCGTAACCAGCATTGGCGAAACATATGCTTGTCGATCGTTAAGTGATTTCCAGACAGGCGCCCCGGTCATCTTGTTGTAAGCAACCACAGAGCTTCCAGACGATCCGCCGGGCAGCACAATGACTTTGTCGTCAACCACCAGCGGTGAAGCAGACATTGCCCAGGGCAAGTTCTCCGCGCGATTCTCGGAAAGAATATTCTTGCCCCAAAGCACCGCGCCCGACTTCGCATCAAGACAGCGCAGTTCACCCGTTGCTCCCAGCGCATAAAGGCGACCGTTGTCCCAGGTCGGAGTTGCACGCGGACCATCACCCGTGCTGTCGGTGTACTCGGCATTCCAGCCCTGCGTCCAGATTTCACGCCCTGATCCCACGTCGTAGGCCGCAACTACTTCCTGCCGGCGGCGCTGTTCGATTGTATAGGCCCGACCGTCCGCAATTACGAACGACGCGTAACCAACCCCAATCGGTTGCTTCCAGATCGGAGTCAGGCCGCTTTCCGGCCATTTCGTGGAGATAACCAATTCTTCGTACCGTCCATCGCGCTCTGGACCCCGGAGATTGGTCCAGTAATTTCTAGAGGCGTGTGCCAGAGCAGTTTCAGTTCCCCCAGCTTCGGTGGCGCCGCCCTGAGTGGGGGTGCCCGGCTGGGTCTGGGTCGTCGTGGGTGAGGCCACTGCTTCAGCAGTTGTTGGCGCAGTGCCTGTGGCTGGTTGGGTGACGGCTTCGCTTTGCTGCTGAGCCCGATGTTGTTCCACGAGCGCATAGTGCGCTTCGTTCTCCTTGGATGTTTGCCAGTACCGGAACGCGTAAAAGTAGGTACCCGTCAGTAACAACGCGGCCACAGTTCCGGCAATCCGTGTCTTCCAACTAATGTCGCCCCGAACCCAAAGCCAAACGAGGGCAAGGGGAGGCAGGATGATAGTGACGCCAATTAAGAGTGGCAAAGAGCGATACCATGGTGTTGACTTTTCTTGCTCGAACACTGTCTTTAGCCTCCATTAGAATCTCATTGCAGAAGCCATTAATACACTACTATAACGTTACCTAGCAGAAACCATTAACGGTTAGACAAACTACCACAAAATAACTGGCGCCCTCCCCGGAAGCGAGAGGGCGCCGGAGTGTGACCCCACTCGAAAATTACCCTGAGGAGTCTGTCGGCGGGCGAGCTGAACTCGCCACTTACCTGATAGGTGTGCCCTGCGAGGCGATGACCACCCAACGCCCATCACGCTTGACATACACGTCCGTATAGCGAATTCGACGGTCAAACGACAGGCCTTTATCGTCGCGCCCCTTGAGCTGGTACACCCCCGTGACTATCCCTGTATTGCCCTCCAGCCGCACTTCCATGTCCGAGGCCACGGCGGAATCAATCACCTCTTTTCGATTCTTTATGTCCGCGATGTCTTCGGCCTTGGTGGTAAGCTTCCCTGTCTGGCTGCTGACGCCATAGTAGTCGTTCGCTAGATTGCGCTCGAACCAGGCCAGGTCGCCTGTCCTGTCGGCGTCACTCCACTCCATCTCAAGGTAAAACAGCTGTCCCGCATCGTTAAGTGGCCCGCCGGCGTCGCTCACCACCTTCCACTCCCCACCCCTTTTCTCAAGGAAGTGTACGCTGCGCGTGTAGCTATTACGTTCTTTGCCGTCTACCTTTGTGGTAACCACGTTTCTGTGTGTGATGGTCGCGGTATTCGGCGTGCATGTGATGACGTAGTTGTCGTGAGATACACTGTCACCGTTCTGCGGGTTAGCCCGGCGCTGTTCGGCAGCGCGAACAGCGTTTTCGATGGTTTGTGCTTTTGTTAGTGTGCCAGCGGGACTTGTATTCAGGTACTCGTCGGCGTAGAGGTTTTGCAGAAAGGCCTTATCGCCACGCTGGCCGGCCTCACCCCACGCCTTGTCGAGGGCCATCAGCTTTTGCTTGTCTGCCTCGCTGCACTGGCCAAAGGCAATGGTGATAGCGGATAGAATCAGAAGGGTGGTTGCTAAAATTCTTTTCATGATTGGGCTCCTACCCGTACAAGGGGAAACGGAAGCGTCGGGAGCGAGGTACGGGATACTCGCCCCCGGGCAGTATCAAATTGAACAAAAGCTTGGAAAGCTTGAACTTAAGAACAGAGGCCGAGGGACTGTACGAGGAATTGGATTCCAAGTCAAACTAGAGCTTGAGTTTGTCGCTAGTGTGGTCGTATCTTAGGAGCCAATGCAGTAGAGATTCTTCCCCCCGCGAATAAATAGGCGTCCATCGGCGATTGCCGGAGAAGCGTAAACCGGCTCTCCCAACGAATTAGTGCGCAGAACTTCATGTGTCGATCCAGCTTTCAGCACAAACGTGTCGCCCTCTTCGCTGGTTAACAGAATCTTATCCTCAAAAGCGACCGGCGAGGCCATGAATGTTGTGGCTTTCGGCACTCGAGCGCCCTCATAGAGAACCTTTCCGGTTTTAATATCAAGGCAGCTAACTGAGCCGTTTCCGGTCATCAGATAGAGGTACTCGCCATAGAGGATTGGAGATGGCACATACGCTGTACCTTTGTTGTACGACCAAACCAGTTGCGCTGTGTTCGTAACATCTCCTGTCCCTCCGGCCCGCAGCGCAAGCACGATTTTGGTGGGGTAGCCCGACGTCAGGATGACCAGATCCCTGGAAACCACTGGAGTAGTTACGGCATTACTCTCCAGGCCCTTGTGACGCCAGAGCTCCTTACCGGTCAAAGGATCGTAGGCGATAATCGCTTCGGCAGCGGCGGTAACAAGTTCAGTACCGCGGGCTGTCTGGACCAGTACGGGAGTGCTCCAGGTTAGGTCGACCTTTCGCGGTGTGCGCCAGGCCTGCTTGCCGGTTATCTTTTCAAAGGCAGCAACGAAGGAATTACCCCCACTCTCGTCGCACTGCATGATAACCAGATCACCGTAGAGAATTGGTGAGACACCATAGCCGACGCTGGCCGTTCCGAGTTTGCCCAGGTCCTGCTTCCAGAGCAGTTTTCCGTTGAAATCGTAAGCATATAGTCCCTCACTACCGAAGAAAGCAAATACATATTTCCCGTCTGTAGCAGGGGTAGACGAGGCAAAGCTGGCTTTCTTGTGACGGCTGTCGTGAACAGGGCCTTCATAAGCAACTCGCTCCCAAAGAATCTTGCCACTGTCCCGATCCAAACACAGGACTTTAAAGGTCTGTTTGAGGTTCGCACCCATAGCATCAGGGTGAACAAAGTCTGTTCCATCCATGAGTTTGTGCGTTACTCCGGGGGTTCGTCCTGCTATTACTTCACCATCGAGTGCGGTCGTCAGAAAAATCTTCTTTCCCCAAACGATAGGCGACGAGTGTCCCAAACCCTCGATTGGGGTTCTCCATTTAACGTTCCGAGTGTCACTCCACTCGACAGGTAAATTCTTTTCAGTGGAGATCCCTTGTCCATCTGGACCACGCCATTGTGGCCAGTTGCCGGGGGTTTTGGCGCTGGTGGTTACGCTCGCGACCGCGAAGGTCAGAAGTAGAAGTAGCTTCGCCGGGTTGTTCCTGAAGTGTTTCACTTTGAATTTTCCTTTTTAGTGGGATCTAAGAATTACGAACCAATGCAGTAGAGATTCTTTTCCCCGCGAATATAGATCCGGCCATCGGCGATGGCCGGGGAAGCGTAGACTGGTTCGCCTAAAGAGTTGGTTCCAAGGATTTCGTGCTGCGGTCCAGCTTTAACAATGAAAGTGTCACCATCCTCGCTGGTAAGCAGGATACGACCATCAAAAGCCACAGGTGACGCAGTGAAGGTTGCCGGGATGGGCACTCGACCACCTTCGTATTTCACTTCGCCGGTCCGGGCGTCGAGACAAGTAAGAATGCCTCGATCGGTGGTGAGGTACAGATAGTCGCCATATAGGATCGGGGAGGGTACATAGGCTGTACCTTTCGAGTACTTCCAGGGAACATTCGTGCTGTCCGTCAAATCGCCGGATTGGCCCAGACGAATCGCCATGGCCACTTTGGCCGGAAAGCCGGCTGAAACATAAACCATTTCTTTATTCGCAACAGGCGAGGGAATGGCATTACTCTCCAGTCCTTTGTGTTTCCAAAGTTCCTTGCCCGTGGCTGGATCGTAAGCGATGATCGCTTCGGTGCCGCTCGTGATTAGCTCAGCTCGATTTGCGGTTTGCACCAGCAGCGGCGTCGACCAGCTGATTTGAACTTTTCGCGGCGTTTTCCACACTTCCTTCCCGGTCTTCGTGTCAATACCAATCATGAATGAAGCGGCGCCTTCTTCCTCGTCACACTGCAGAATCAGAAGGTTGTTATAGAGGATTGGTGAAGTTCCCGTGCCCATTCCGACCGTAGCAAGTTTTCCCAGGTCTGCTTTCCAGGCGAGTTTCCCTTTCATGTCGTAGGCATACAAACCCTCGCTCCCAAAAAAGGCATAAACGTGTTTGCCGTCAGTGGCTGGGGTTGATGCCGCATATGAGCTTTTACGGTGTCTGTCGTCATGAGGGGTGCCTTCAAAAGCGATCTGCTCCCAAAGGATCTTGCCTGTTGCTCGATCAAGGCAGATGACTTTGAAAGTTTGCTTGCGATCGGCGCCAACGCTATCGGGGTGAACGAACTCTTTACCATTCATCAGGTGCTTGACGGCCTTTGCGCCAGGAACAACTGCACCCTCGATGGCTGTAGTTAGGAAAATTCGGTTTTGCCAGACGATCGGCGACGAGTGACCGCGGCCAGGTATCGGCGTCTTCCACCGGATGTTCTTGGTTGCGCTCCATTCGACCGGCAGATTTTTCTCGGTCGAAACCCCGGTGCCCATCGGGCCGCGCCATTGTGGCCAGTTTGCCCCCAAAACTCCAACAGATGTGCCCAATACCGCGGCCATGGCAAAAGCAGCGATAATCGATTTAGCAAGAATCAGTTTCATGGAAAATGTCCTCAAATAGGTCCTAAATGTCCTACGGGTCCTTTTTATTCTTTAATTACGCGCCGCTTTTCCAGCTTGATCTCCAAAGGCGAACACATGCTTTACCCCGCGGACGATAACCAGACCGTCAGAGATTGCCGGTGTGGCCATCATGACTTCGCCAACGCGGTTGGTGGATAACAACTCATACTTCGCTCCGGCCTTGACTACGAACACTTCGCCATCTTCGCTCGACAAGTAGATCTTGCCGTCCGAAGCCACCGGAGAGGCGGTGAAGGCCCCACCCTTACCACCCAGGCGCTCCTGATAAATGCGTTCGCCAGTCCTGGCATTATAAGCCGTCAGAACTCCCTGGTTTGAACAGGTATAGAGCAAATCTCCATACACCAGTGGAGTCGGCATGTAAGGCCCGCCCCGTTTCTTACTCCAGGCAATAAATTCATTGCTCTCCTTGTCATCCTTGAGTGAAATATCACCCGTCGCTCCCGGTTTAATGGCATAGATCGGTTGAATCGGAGCGTATCCACTGGTTACGAATATCAGATCATGAGCGGAAAAAGGTGTAGGCGTCGTTACCTCTGAGTTGGGTGTCAGCCGCCAGAGCTCGGCTCCGGTTGCCGGGTCGTAGCCTCGGATTGCTTTAGAACCGTTGGTAATAAGCTCAGCGCGTGTTTTGCCCTCATAAACCGTTGGCGTCCCCCACGAAGGAATCTCTTCTCGCGGCGTTTTCCAGGCAAGTTTGCCAGTCTTCAAATTGTAAGCGGCAATAAATGAATCTTTTTGAATATCGGCTTGAACAATCACCAGGTCTCGAAAGATGATCGGGGAACTACCGTGTTCCCACTGATAATCAGGATCGTAGAACCAGCCCGAGTCGAGCACCCCCAGATCCTGCTTCCAAAGCAGCTTTCCACCCAAGTCGTAAACGTACAAACCATGCGAACCAAAAAGGGCCGCCAGGTACTTACCATTTGTAGCGGGCGTGGAATCCGAATGGGTCGACTTAGGGTGCCGCTTAACTTTGGGTAAACCTTCGTAGGCTGTCCGCTCCCACAATATTTTGCCCGTTTGCTTATCGAGCGCGTAAACCTTCCAGGTGTGTCGGGGATCATCCTTGACTGGAGCGACGTCCCCATACAAACCGAAGCGCGTCTCGTCCTTAGCTCCGCTGGTTACAGCCGTGGTTACAAAAACCTTGTCACCCCAGACCACCGGGCTAGAATGTCCAAGGCCGGGAATCGGTGTTTTCCATCTTACATTTTGATCTTTTTCGACATCCCAGGTAGTGGCTGCGGTTTTTCCTTCGGCGACGCCCGTTGCCCCTGGACCCCTAAACTGCGGCCAGTTTTGTGACTGCGCCTCCTGGACACTGAAACCGATCAGCAATCCTGCAAGCAGAGTTTTCTTCATCGTTGATCCTGGTTCTAGGTTCTGAGTTTGGAAGTTACTAAAAAGCCCTTCGAGCTATGGCTGCTTAACTTCTTCGACTCTTTTGTAACTTGTGGTGTTCTGGCCCTGTTTGAGTACAAAGCCATTGACCTTGTCACCCTCGGTCTCAAAAGCAACTGTCAGCCCGTCAAAGGCAACTGGTCTAAAAGTCAGTTGATCCAGGGCCATCAAAGCGAGGGACCGTTGGCCCGTTGGTGTGCCAAACAGCCTACCGTCCTTAAGGCTGATAACTATCTCGTTTCCCTGTTCTGGTTTATACCTGCCTACATAGGTTTGCAAAACGGCCTGATCAATTTCGAGCGGCGGCTTCGCCCCAGCCTTTTTAAGCATTTCTGCGATTTGAGTCTTTTCGCTCTCGCCAATTGTGTTTGCGAGGGCAGCCGTAAGGGCTTCCGGCTTAATCTCGCTTTTTTCCAGCGCCACCCGAACCAAATCTAAATTGTTTTCCCGGACACCCGTCGTTAACACCTCTCCGGCCCGGGAACCATCTTTCTCGAGCAGCGCTTTGACGACTTCAACATGTTTTCCGTCCAGGGCCCAGGTCATAGCTGTGGCGCCATAAAACGTATCTTTAATACTAGCGTCAGCACCGCGCGCGAGAAGTAGCTTTACCACCTCAACGTTTCCACGTTCAGCTGCTTTGAAAAGGGCGGTGGTGCCGTAACGGAACTTGGCATTCACGTCAGCTCCTTTGTCCAGCAAAGCCGTAACCGCAGCCACATCCCCTCTTCGGGTGGCCTCCCAAAGCTGTTCATTTAGCTGTTCTTGTGACTGTTGAGCGGTAACGTTAAGCGAAAAGAGCAGGGTTGTAAGCAGCAGAAAAAGCCTTTTAAAGCTCATAGTACCGCCCTCCACACTTTAAGGAGTTCTCTCTAGATGATAAATTCAAGGTGTAAGAATTGACGCCAGAAAAACTGTAACACTGCAACGCGGGTTTACGTATTGTACATCTTTAATGTTGCATCGGTAATTGTGCGCGAACGGTAAATATCTTCGCTAAACCCCAGTTCGTCAAGATGCTGTCCCGGAGATACGAAATGTATAAGCGACCGTCCATTTATCTGAATGTTCTTCTAACGTTGTTGCTGGTGGCCCCCGCTCTTGCAAATGACTGGGCCGAGTGGCGAGGGCCGGCGCGGGACGGGGTGTCCCCTGAAAAGAATCTGCCTACCAAGTGGTCGCCGACGGGCGACAACCTGGCTTGGAAAGCACCTTACGGTGGTCGCTCAGCTCCTATCGTTATGGGAGACCGCGTTTTCATCCAAAACTCAGTTGGCAGGGGCGAAATGCTACAAGAACGTGTGGTCGCGCTAAGCGCCGACACCGGAAAGCTATTATGGGAGCATCGCTTTAACATCTACCTGAGCGACGTGCCGCCGCATCGGGTCGGCTGGGCTTCACCGGCGGGAGATCCAACCACAGGCAATGTCTATGTATTTGGGGTTGGCGGAAATCTGATGGGACTCAGCCGAGATGGCAAACTCTTGTGGGAACGTTCGTTGGGGGAGGACTTTGGGTTGCTCACAACCCATGGAGGGCGCACAGTATCGCCAATCATTGATGGTGACCTATTAATCGTCAGTGGCGTTACTTTCATGTGGGGTGAACATGGACGAGGGGCTCACCGGTTCCTGGCCTTTGACAAGAAGACGGGGGAAACGGTTTGGGTGAGCGCTCCTGGGGCTCGCCCATACGATACAACCTACGCACCTCCGATCATTGCCAATGTAAAGGGCACGCGCCTGCTAATTCAGGGCGCCAGTGATGGTGTCGTTCACGCCATTAAGCCTCAGACGGGCGAGCCGGTTTGGAAACTCGAGATTAGCAAGCGTGGCCTGAATACGGGGACGGTGGTTCACGGCAGTACAGCCTTTCTCACACACAGCGAAGAGAACCTGGACTCGAATGAGATGGGCATGATCGTCGCGGTCGATGCTACTGCGAAGGGCGAGCTAAAGAAGGAACATATCAGATGGATGACTCCCGGTTGGCAGGGAGGGTTCTCCTCGCCGGTTATTGACGGTGAACGCCTCTATCAGATAGACAATGGCGCAAACATCGCCGCTTTCGATGTCACTACGGGAAAACAGCTCTGGCTGCAAAACCTGGGAACCATCCAAAAAGCCTCTCCAGTGCTGGCTGACGGCAAACTGTACGTGGGTACTGAAAACGGAAAGTTCTTTATTTTGAAACCGACCGCCAACAGTTGTGAAATCCTGGATCAAGACCAACTAGGGACAGAGGCCCAGCCCGAGGCCATTATCGCCTCAGCGGCAATCTCGGATGGTCGGATCTTTGTTGTTAGCGACACTAACGTCTACTGTATTGGAAAAAAATCACCGCAGGGTCCCACCAGCTCCAAAATCGCTCATGAAGCGCCCCCGTCAAACGGTGTTCCAGCTCACGTCCAAGTCAGCCCAACTGAACTGATTCTGAAACCGGGAGAGAAGGTTCAGTTTCGCGTCAGGCTCTTCGACGAAAAGGGAAACTTTCTGCGAGAAGAGACCTCGGCAAACTGGTCGCTGGATAAACTTGAGGGGAAGCTTGAAAATGGGCAGTTTACGGTTGCCTCTGATTCGGGGGTGAAAGCAGGTTTGGTAAAAGCCACAGTTGGCGACGTTAGCGGCTCGGCCAGGGTCAGGGTTTTCCCACCGCTACCCTGGAGCGAGACATTCGACGCGATGGCCTTGAATAGCATTCCTCCCTCGTGGGTAAATACAACCATGAAGTTCGCCGTGCGAGAGGTAAACGGCAACAAGGTACTGGTTAAGACCACTGAAGGATCGTCGCTTCTGAGCAGGGCCCGGGCCTATTTGGGACCTTCCGATTTCTCAAACTACACGGTAGAGGCGGATGCTTGGGCCACTCAGCAGCGGCGCCAGCAGGGTGACGCTGGTGTCATAGCTCAGCGCTATGTGCTGACGCTCTATGGTAATAAGCAAATACTGAACATCGAGCCATGGCAGCCGGAAACTGCTCGGACCGTGAGCATACCGTTCGCCTGGAAGCCAGATACCTGGTATCGCCTCAAATTAAGCGTTGACAACTTACCTGAAGGTAAAACTCGCGCACGCGGGAAGGTCTGGCGGGTGGGCGAACCCGAGCCTGCGGCCTGGATGATTGAGCGCGTGGATCCGATTCCTAACCGCCAGGGGGCGCCGGGTATCTTTGGCAACGCCCTGGCAGAGATTTATTTTGATAACTTGAAGGTGTATGCAAACAAATGAAAAGTAAAAGAGCTGGTGTCCGGACTCATGCATCCGGAGCAAAAAATCGCAGTCGGATCAATCTGCTGCCGTTTACGATCTTAGTTTTGGTCGGCGCAGTTTACTCGCTGGCACACACTTTTACAGTCGCTGCCTCGGACCCAGGCAAAGGCGATTGGCCGATGTGGGGCGGCACCCCGGATCGCAACATGATTTCAAACATGAAGGGCCTGCCAGTATCCTGGGACGTCAAATCAAAAAAGAATGTCAAGTGGGTGACGCAGTTAGGTTCACAAACATACGGCAACGTGGTGGTTGCCGGCGGCACTGTGTTTGTAGGAACCAACAACGAAGGCTTGCGCGATCCCAAGATAACCGGTGACAAAGGCATAGTCATGGCTTTTCGCGAGTCGGATGGGGAGTTTCTCTGGCAGATGGTTCATGACAAACTCGCCGCCGGCAGGGTCAACGACTGGCCTTATCAAGGGGTCGCTTCTTCACCCCTGGTTGAAGGTGATCGACTCTACTATGTTTCCAACCGGGCTGAGTTGATGTGCCTGGATACTCAGGGATTCCGGGACAAGGAAAACGACGGCCCGGTGACCGATGAGAAACTGACGGGCGAATTCAATGGAGACGTAGTTTGGCGATTTGACATGATCGAGGAAGTTGGGTCACTGCCACACAACCTGGCGAACTCGTCACCCGTTTCCTATGGGGACTTGATTTTTGTTAGTACCTCAAACGGCCAGGACGAAAGCCACGTCAACGTTCCCTCACCGAAAGCACCGGCAATAATTGCCGTCAACAAGAAAACCGGGAAACTGGTGTGGGAAGACAACTCGGTGGATGACCGAATACTGCATGGCCAGTGGTGCTCGCCTACGGTGGGTACGATTGGGGGCATCGTTCAGGTAGTGCACGGGCAGGGTGATGGTTGGGTTCGTGGTTACGAAGCTACCACTGGAAAGAAGCTCTGGGAATTCGACACTAATCCCAAAGACTCAGTCTGGCCCAAGACGCGAAATGAAATAATCAGCACCCCAGTCATATACGAGGATCGGGTTTACCTTGCCAATGGACAAGATCCAGAACATGGCGAAGGCGTGGGCCATATGTACTGTATCGACGGCACCAAGCGCGGCGACATAACTAAAACAGGCCTGGTCTGGCATTACGACAAGATTCGCAGGAGTATTTCGACGCCGGCGATCAAGGACGGGATCGTCTATCAGCCGGACTTCAGCGGCTTTCTACATGCGCTTGACGCCAAGACCGGCCAGGTTTACTGGACTCACGATCTCTTCGCCGCCGTCTGGGGTTCGCCAATACTGATTGACGGCAAGCTTTACCTCGGCGATGAAGATGGCGACGTGGTCATCCTGCAGGAGGGTAAAGTGAAAAAGGTTCTGGGCGAGATGAACATGGGCAGTTCCGTTTACTCGACCCCAGTTCCAGCGAACGGAGTGCTTTACATTTCGAATCGAAATCAGCTTTACGCGCTGGCCGATACGTTACAAACGACGTCCGCGAGTGCGAAGTAGGTTTACGAAAAATTTTCTTACATTGCTTGAGCCTAACCGAAGGGGGAGGCTCTGTTGGAGTGATCTATCTATGAATCGGCTTTTGATCATTAAACGCGTAGCTATACTCGGCCTGGTGCTAAGCTCTCTGGCAACCACAGCTCTGGCGCAAAACTGGCCTTCATTTCGTGGCTCCAATGCTTTGGGCGTGGCTGATAACGCCAAGCTACCTACTCACTGGAATGTGGAAAAATCCGAAAACATAGTTTGGACCACGCCCATTCCCGGGCTGTCACATTCCAGTCCAATTGTCTGGGGCAACCAGATCTTTCTGATTACTGCAATCAGCGACCGCTCCACAGTTTTCAAGGCGAAGGATCGAGGTATTGGTTTAGCTGACGATAACGTTAAGCATACCTGGCGGATTTACAGCCTTGATAAGAGAACCGGCAAGATATTGTGGGAGCAAACCGCTTACGAGGGTGTGCCCAGAGCCAAGAGGCATGTGAAAGCAACTCAAGCTAATTCAACACCGGTGACGGATGGGAAGTACTTAGTTGCATTGTTCGGCTCGGAGGGCCTCAACTGCTACGATCTGAAAGGAAAACTACTTTGGAAAAAAGATCTGGGTGTGCTTAACCCAGGGTTATGGGACGATCCGACCTCCTCGTGGGGACACGCCAGCAGCCCGGTGATTTATCGTGACCTGGTGATTGTTCAGGCTGACGGTCATGCACAGTCGTTTATAGCAGCCTTCAATCTGCGCGACGGAAAACAACGCTGGCGGGTAGAACGAGGTGAAATCACTTCATGGAGCACGCCTACACTTCTGGAAGCCAATGGTCGAACTGAACTGATTGCCAACGGGGGCAAATTCATTCGCGGGTACGATCCGCTGACTGGCAAAGAGCTCTGGCGCTTTTCCGACAATGATACACAGGTGAAGATGCAGGCCCCCCAGGTGGCTCATGGCCTGATCTTCGTAACTGGTGGTTATCCACCCGGGCGGCCGATGTACGCGTTCAAACCCGGCGCCGTGGGAGACATTTCCTTGAAGCCTGGCCAGGAAACAAACGAGTTTATTGCCTGGAGCTCACCTAAAGGCAGTCCTTACACACCAACCCCGATCATTTATGGCGACTATTTATATACCTGCGCTGACAACGGCGTCTTAAGCGCCTACAATGCCCGGACCGGTGAACGAATCTATCAGGAGCGACTGCCTACTTCCTTCAGTGCCTCACCAGTTGCAGCGGACGGCAAACTTTACCTGGCAAGTGAAGATGGTGAAGTCCTGGTGGTTAAAGCTGGTTCGAAGTTTGAAATCCTGGCTACCAACTCCATGGGCAAACCTCTGATGGCCACGCCAGCTATCTCAGACGGCCTATTGATCTTGCGCTCTGAAGACAAGGTATATGCAATCGCCGAACGCCGGCCGGCTGACACGAGTGGCAGTAGTGGGCGGAATTGAAGGCGCTCTGGATGAAAAGCTTCGATTTTAAACTGCGTACTCAGGTGGTCTTTGGCGCCGGTGTCATCAACCGGCTCGGCGAACTTGCCAGCACAATAGGCTTTCGCCGCACCATGCTAGTGGCCGATCAGGGATTGGTAGCTACTGGCCATGTGGACGAAGCCATCACACCACTACGGGCGGCAGGCGTCGAAGTTTTCCGGTTTCATGACTTTCAGGTCAATCCTGACACCACAATGGTCGAGACCGGCCGCCAGTGGGCTGAACCTCTGAAGATTGATTCGATTATTGGGCTCGGCGGCGGTAGCTCGATGGATTGTGCGAAAGGGATAAATTTTCTACTTACAAATGGTGGGCGAATGCAGGACTACTGGGGCTACGGCAAGGCCACCAAACCCATGCTGCCGATGATTGCGGTGCCGACCACAGCAGGGACTGGTAGTGAGGCCCAAAGTTACGCCCTGGTGTCGGATCCGGAAACCCACGTGAAGATGGCCTGCGGAGATCCGAAAGCGACATTTAAAGTAGCGGTTCTTGATCCAGCGCTCACTATCTCGCAGCCACCCTTGATTACGGCAACATCAGGCTTTGACGCCATTGCTCATGCGGTGGAAACCTATGTCACGACCAGCCGCACACCTTTTTCTGAGGTTTTCTCGCGCGAGGCCTGGCGTCTGCTGGAAGCGAACTACGAGCGTGTTCTGGCGCAACCCGACGATCTAGCCGCCCGAGGCTCGATGCAATTAGGAGCATTTTTTGGCGGCGCAGCCATCGAAAATTCTATGCTTGGCGCGACGCACGCTTGCGCAAACCCTTTGACTGCTCGCTATGGCACCGCCCACGGTTCGGCGATCGCCATGCTCCTGCCCTCCGTGGTGCGCTGGAACGAGCCCTGCGCGGGGCAACGTTACGCAGAGTTTCTGGCTCTATCAACTATAGGCAACAATTCAGGCGGACTGTCAGCAACGGAAGCTTTGGCTCGGAGGTTAGAGCAACTGGCGGCGGCCGCGGGCTTGCACCATCGCCTGAGGGTTGCAGGTTTCGAGCGCGAGCATTTGCTCGAACTTGCTGAAGCAGCTTCCAAACAATGGACCGGAACTTTTAATCCACGACCGTTTGACAAGAATGGCGCTTTAGAAGTTTATCAGCAGGCACTTTGATTGTTATGGGATTAGCACCTTTAAAAAAATTGTTTCGCACTGCAGGTCTGCTGCAGTTGGGTTTACTGTTTGTAATCAGCTTACCGATCGCTGTCTATGCCCAGGATACACCTCCGGATAACTGGTCGCAGTTTCGTGGCAACCACTCTTTGACTGGAGTCTCGCTCTCTAATGTTTCAACGTCCTTGAGAAACGTCTGGACGTACGAGGCTGGGGATGCGATTGAGTCCTCTCCGGCAATTGTCGGGGGAACGGTGTTTGTCGGTTCGCAAAAAGGAGAACTTGTCGCTCTTAGTCTTGAAAACGGGGCAGTGTACTGGAAGTACTCGACGGGAGCGGCAATCGGTGAATCGTCTCCGGCTTTTAGTAACGGCGTGGTCTACATTGGTGACCTCAACGGCGTATTGCACGCCGTGGGAGCATCTGATGGCCGGCGAATCTGGACCTTCAAGGCTGGAAATGAAATCAAATCGTCTCCGGTTGTGGTTGGGGACCGCGTCTTGATCGGCTCTTACGATCAGCATCTTTACTGTGTTTCGACGCGCAATGGCTCGATGCTCTGGAAAATTAGAACCGAAGGGCCAGTGCACGCTACGCCGGGAGTTTCAGGTGGGTTGGCATTCATTGCCGGCTGCGACGAGGTTTTCCGCGCCATCCGAATTTCTGATGGCCGAGAAATGTTTACCGTCTCGTCGGGCGCCTATACAGGCGCGTCGCCGGCTCTTCGCGGTGGGTCGGCATTTTACGGGACCTTCAACAACGAAATATTGATGGTCAGCCTGAAAGATCGTCAGGTTGGCTGGCGGTACCAACATCCACAGCGGCAGTTTCCGTTTTATTCTTCGGCGGCGGTTGCCAATAATAGGATTGTGGTTGGTGGCCGCGACAAATTGGTTCATTGCCTCAGCGCTGCGGGCAAAAGGCTCTGGACTTTTGCGACTCGAGCGCGCGTCGAGTCTTCGCCGGCAATAGCCGGCGGACGGGTTTTTGTTGGTTCCAACGATGGCCGCTTTTATGTTCTGAGTTTAAGTACGGGGGCGAAGCTCTGGGAGTTTAATGCTGGCTCGGCTTTAGCCAGCTCTCCCGCGATCGCTAATGGACGTGTAGTCATAGGCAGTCACGATGGCCGGCTTTACTGTTTTGGTTGATTGAGCATCAATTACGAAGTGGAGCCGTAATTACGGACTGCAGCCGACTGCTGTGAAAGCTAAAGGGCTATTTTCAGGTCGTCCGCTACCGCGGACTATGAGAGTAAAGGCACTTTGCCCGACACACTCCTTCGCAGGCTAGAGGCATGTCCTAGTCTAAAGCGGCGACAAGGCGCCGCACTCCAAATGAGGTTGCGAATATGAAAACACAATTTCTGGGTTTTTCTGTGATTATCGCTTTGCTCATGGCTGTGCAAGCTTGTACCCAGCCAGGTACTAACAACACTAACAACGAGACTCCGGCAGCCCCAACTACGGCGGCGATGCCGACAGAGCTGAAAGCACCTTTTGATAGCATTACGGCTGACGCAATCATGCAGCACACCAAAGTGCTCGCGTCGGACGAGTACGAAGGACGTGGTCCGGGAACCAAGGGCGAGGAGTTAACCGTTAACTACCTGACCGAGCAGTTCAAGCGCATAGGCCTGAAGCCGGGAAACCCCGATGGTACCTACGTGCAGCAAGTACCGCTCGTTGGTTTCACAGCCCAGCCAAAAGCCTCGCTCACAGCCGATGGTAAAAAGATTGACTTGGAATTTCCGCAGGACTATGTGGCAGTATCGCGGCGTTTTGTGCCCGAGGTGAAGGTGGAAAACTCAGACATTGTCTTTGTCGGTTACGGGGTCGTTGCCCCTGAGTACGGCTGGGACGACTACAAGGGATTGGATGTGCGCGGCAAAACGATCATGATGCTGATAAATGATCCAGCAGTCCCGGTTGAGTCAGATCCCAGCAAACTGGATGAGACGCTCTTTAAGGGCCAGGCTATGACTTACTATGGGCGCTGGACTTACAAATACGAGATTGCTTCCGAAAAAGGTGCAGCCGCAGCCATTATCGTCCATGAAGAAAAACCAGCCGGATACCCCTACGAAGTTGTTTCGGGGAGCTGGTCACGCGAGAATTTCGATATTCAGAAACCAGACAAAAACATTAACCGGGTAGCAGTGGAATCGTGGATCCATCTTGATCGCGCACGCGAGCTGGTTAAAGCGAGCGGTCACGACTTTGACGCCTTGAAGAAAGCCGCAATCCGCAAGGACTTCAAACCTGTTGCCTTGAATGCCAAGGCAAACTTTGAGCTCAAGAACACCCTGCGCGAGATAAACTCCAAGAACGTCATTGCCAAACTTGAAGGTAGCGACGCGAAACTCAAAGATGAGTATGTAGTCTACACGGCGCATTGGGATCACCTGGGCAGGGACCCGAAGCTGGCCGGCGATCAGATTTTTAATGGCGCGCTTGATAATGCTTCCGGGACGGCCGCTTTGCTGGAGATTGCGGAGGCCTTCACAAAGCTAGCGACTCCGCCCAAGCGTTCGATCCTCTTTTTGGCAGTTACTGCTGAAGAAAAAGGTTTGCTGGGCGCTAAGTTTTATGCAACTGCCCCGCTCTACGCACTCACCAGGACAGTCGCAAATATAAATATGGATGGCGTAAACCAGTGGGGACGCACCAAAGATGTAGCTATAGTGGGCGATGACAACAGCACACTGATTGATATCCTGCGGGAAACAGCCGAAGCCCAGGGCCGAACTGTGAAACCTGATCCCGAGCCTGAGAAGGGATTCTACTATCGCTCAGACCATTTCGAGTTTGCCAAAGTCGGAGTGCCTGCCCTTTATGTTGACAGCGGCACCGAGTTCATTGGTAAGGATGCGTCCTATAGCCAACAGAAGCGGGATGAGTACACAACCAAGGACTATCACAAACCTTCAGATGAGATTAAGCCCGATTGGGACTTAAGCGGGGCTGTTGAGGACGCTCAGCTCCTGACGGCCATTGGGTATCGGATAGCGCAAACGGAAAAATATCCGGAATGGAAACCTGGATCAGAATTCAAGGCGCGCCGAGATGAGTCCCTCGGCCGCTAGGTAACCTGCGATGTCGTCGTTTACGGTAGCGGCCCTTAGCCTCTGGTTCGTGTTAATTCGTGGATCGCTTTATCCACAAAAGATTGATCCACTAAAACACACGAAAACCCCTAAAGGCTAATCTAAGTGGAGAAGTACCTTTCCAACGTTGCTGCCTGTGGTTTCCGGGTGATGAGGGAAACCACTAGCATCAACAGAGCGGAAACCAGGACCATTGGTACCACGGGCATGAAACCAAAAACAGCCGTGCCACCTGGAGTTCTGGAAAGCACTTCGGCACTGCCCAGCGACCAGATGACTGTGGGTGGACCAGGCGCCGGCGCGGGCACTACTGCTTGAAATACTGCCACCGCGACGACTGCAAATGCCGTCCAGAGGGCCACCGATAGCGCTCCCCACTTAGTGCTTCCTCTCCAAAAGAGAGCTCCAATCAGGAGTGGCGAAAGTGAGGCGAAACCGGAAAACGCGTACTGAATCGCCAATTCGAAAATTGTTTCTGGCGCTTGCAGTGCGACCACGTAAGCAAGTAAAGTTAAGATAATTACAAATACGCGTCCGGTTAATACTTGTACAGCTTCTCCAAACCGATCCTTCCCTCCATAGAAAGCGAAGACATCCTCGGTAAACATGGTCGACAGGGCCAGGATCTGCGAATCGCTGGCCATTACCGCGGCCATTATTCCCGCCCCTAAGAGTCCTGCCAGCCAGAGAGGCGCAAAACGGTCCAGCAACCGCAGGATCACGTCGTCCCCAGTTGATTGCTCGCGTAACTCGTCGCGCGCTTCTGGTGACAAGGTCTTTCCTTGCGTTGCCAGAGTTCTTCTTGCTTCCTGTTTGGCCCTGATTTGAGGTACGTCCGAGACGCGGTTGGCCATCACCCCGAGAAAGACGCACGGCAGCCAAATGGCCATTATGCAGATCGGATAAAAGATTACTGTTTTCCGAAACTGCGACATCTTTCTGGCTGTCAGACAGAAGATGAGGATGTGCGGAAAGGCTATGGCCGACAATGGGATGAAGGTGTAACTAAAGAAATACAGCGGCGATATTCGCTCGCGCGTGAGTAAGGGTGCGAGCGCCGGCGACGATTGGATGGTGTCGACGGCGCTGCTGAATCCACCCATAGCGCTGCCAATGACTATGATGGCGATGGCCCCGAATAGAAGGAAAAGGACGGTCTGGAAAGTGTTGACCCAGGCGGTACCACGCATGCCCCCGAAGAAGACGTAACCCATCACTACCAGGGCGACGACCGCGCCACCAAACCAATAGGGCACGCGCCCGCCACTGACCGCGTTCAGCGTCGTGCCACCTCCCATTATTCCAATGATTACGTAGGGAACTAAAAGAATCGCCTGGATCGCAAAAATGACTGTCCCGATGTGGCTACACTCCCAGCGATCGCGAAACATTTGCACCGGAGTCATGAAGCCGAATTTTTTACCCAGCGCCCAGACGCGTGTGCCCACGAGAAAAATTGTCAACGGAATGACCAGACCCGAAGAAGAGGCCATTAAGCCGTAGGTGACGATACCGTTTGAGAATGCATGCCCTGAGGATCCAAGGATCGCGAAGGCCGTCATGTTTGTTCCAAACAGCGAGAAGAGGAAAACAAAAGGGCCCAACGAGCGGCTTGCCAGGAAATAGTCCTCGGCTTTCTTCCGTCCACCTGCCTGACGAAAGGCAAAGATGCCGATGTAGAGAACTACCGCGAGGTATGCGAAAACGACCAGAGCTGGAATCAATTCGCCGTTTCCTCCTGTTCGGGGTCAAACCTTTCGACTTCGCGCTCGAGGTGCGACGGCCACGCATACTTCACCAGCAACCACATCACCACTGAGGCGGCCACCGAAAAACAGGCGTGGTAGAACAGTCCTATGGGTATAAAACCGAAAACCAGAGGATGAGCAGTGTTCCAGAACCAGATGTCCTGGTGCAGGATGTAGAGGGCTACAACAACAACTACCAAAAGTATTCGTGCCATAATGGGATATAGGTCCTATCTGTCCTATAGGACTTACAACCTATAGGACCTATAGGACCTATCGAGCCTTTATTAGCACGAAACTGAGACTTTTTCTAGTGCTTTAACCGACGAGAGCGGTTCCCTGAGGAATAAAATCACCTTCCAACTCGTCAGCACCCTCCAGATTGGCTAAATCTCTTATTTGGTGCAGCAAGGAAATCAGACGCTCATTCGTAAGCTGCAACTCGTGACGCTTCTTGTTGGTCTCGAAATGTTCCAACGCCCGTTTTACGGTGACGCGCAGATCTTCATTTCCCCAGGGCTTGGTCACATAGCGGTAGACAGCTCCACAATTGATCGCTTCTACCAGGGCTTCGACATCGGTATAGCCGGTGAGAATGATTCGGACCATCTGCGGCCGGATAGACATAGTCCGCTTCAACAATTCGATTCCGGTGACGCCGGGCATTCTTTGATCTGTAATCAAGAGCGCAACGTCGTGGTGGTTCAATAGCTCAAGAGCTTCGGCGGCCGAGTTGGCGGTCAATACGTCGTTTTGCTGGCGAAACAATCTCTCCAGCGCTCTTAAGTTTGCTGGCTCGTCGTCAACGATCAAGATCTTGTAAGACATTAATACCTCTCCTTGGTAGTTCTTGCTAGTTACAAAATTAGTGGGTCAGACTCAACGGCGCTGTTAGCGGAATCGTTGTGACAAATGTGGTTCCTTTGCCCGGGGTGCTTTCAACTTTGATCGAGCCCCCGTGTCTCTCAATGATGCCGTAAATTATTGACAAACCCAGCCCGGTTCCTTCGCCCACTGGTTTTGTCGTGAAGAAAGGATCGAAAATCTTATTCAGGTGCTCCGGTTCAATGCCTTTTCCTGTATCGCTAATCGTTACCGAAACCATTTCATCCAGCAGGGCCGTCTTAATGGAGACTTCGCCCGGCCTTTGACCAATCGCCTGGGCTGCGTTGGTAAGCAGGTTCATCCAAACCTGATTCAACTGTCCGGCGTAGCAGTCGATCAGCGGTAGTTCGCCATACTGTCGCTTCAGCGTAATTTGATCCGAGTTGTAATACTGAGAAAGCAGCCTGACCGTGGACTCAATTCCGGCATGAATATCGATCTTCTTGAGCTCGGCTTCATCCAGACGCGAAAAAGTGCGTAGGTTCATAACAATGTCGCGAATGCGCCTGGCACCCTCCTCGCAGTCGGAAATAGTAGAAACGAGATCCGGAATTAGATATTCGTAGCCGATCTCCCCTTTCAAGGTCTTGACTTTTAAAGCTTCTTCCGGAGGGAGCGCTTGCCTATCATAAAGTTCCAAGAGTTTTTCTAGATCGGAGGTATATGTAAGCAGACTCTCCATGTTGCTGTAGAGGAATCCGGCGGGGTTGTTCAGCTCATGAGCGACGCCACCGGCCAGCTGTCCCAGTGAAGCCATTTTCTCGCTGTGTACCAGTTGGGTCTGCAAGCGAACAAGTTCAGCTCGTTGCTCGGCCAGCTCCTGATTGCGCCTTTCAAGATCCTCGCGGTAAAGCTTGGCCTCTTGCAGTAGTTTTCGTCGCTCCAAAGCTCGCTCGACACTCAACTGCAACACATCAAGATCGCAAGGCTTAATTAGATAATCAAATGCACCGAGGCGAAGGGCATCTCGAACCCGCTGGGTTCTACCCACACCCGAAACCATTATGACCGCGACGCTGGGAAAGTCGCGCACGATCTTTCGCAGGAGTTCGATGCCACTCAGTCCGGGCATCTGCACGTCGGAGATAGCCAGAGCGAACTTATGACTCGCCAGCAGGTCCAGTGCCTCCTGCACATTTGTGGCCGTAAAGCATTCATAGTGGGCGGAACTGAGCGACTCTGAAAAAAGTTGCACCACGACTTCTTCGTCGTCGACTATTAGAATCCGTTTTTCGTCTTCAGGAATATTCGGTATCAAGTGAGTGCTCTGTGGGCTGAGACCTGTGAGTTGGAGGATTTCAAACGGGCACTTACCGGGCATTTGCGCCGCCTCACAGATTTCAGCATATTCAGCATTGTCCGGATTGGCCCACCTATTTCACCCGCACTTTGGGATCCGCTCGATGCTCTCCGAAATAGTCAACTTGACTCTTCTGGGCGACTTCAAGACCCGGGGTTGCTGCGGTGGGTTGGCGGGAAGCAGCAAAACCCGCTTGAACATAATAGCAAATTACCAAGCAGGTGCACCTGCTTTCTTTTCCTGGTTCGATTTAGATAAGAGCACAGGGGCACTTTTTCAAGAAAAATGGCCAAACCACCGGGGCTTCTAGCAACCCGGATTCTCTGGCGCGAAGCTTGCCAATCGGGTCGAGAAGTCTTCGGGTATGCTTGGGGACTTAAGCAAAAATCGAAGATTTTTGGAGGCACTGCATGGCCTCCGCATGATTTTAGAACATGCTGGTCAGAATTTATCGAACATCCAGGCTGCCGTTGTGTCGGCGGAACCTGACAGACCAAAAAAGGGGGGGAACGAGAGATGGATGATAAGCATTTGCACGAACTAATTTATCAGGCGCTGGAGACCGAACTGGGCGGAGTCCAGGTGTACACAACCGCCTTGCGTTGCGTCGAGAATGAGGACCTCAAAGAAGAGTGGGAGGAATACCTCGAGCAAACGAAGAATCACGTTGAGATTGTCAAGAATGTTATGACCGAAATGGGTCTTGACCATAACGCGGAAACGTCCGGGCGAAAGGTTGTGCGTCACATTGGGGAATCTCTGGTTAAAGCGATGGAAATGGCTCTGAAGTCAGGCGAGCCAGGTGCCGCCCAGATTGTGGCTGCCGAATGTGTGGCACTCGCTGAGACAAAAGACCATTTAAACTGGGAGTTGATTGGCGAGTCGGCAAAGAAGACCAAAGGTCAGACTGCCAAGATTCTCAAGCAGGCTCACGAAGAGGTTGAGGAAGAGGAAGACGAACACCTCTATCACACTACGGGATGGACTCGCGAACTCTGGATCGAGGCCCTGGGAATGCCTGCAGTCCTTCCACCTCCTGAAGAGAAGAAGGACGTAAAAACCGCAATCGGCGCGGCGCGCGCCAAGTCCGCCCGCAGCGACATGCTTTAAGCGAGGACTTGTAGGGGCGTGCCCTCCGTGGCCGCCCCTGTTTGCGTTAGCGATTCTTGAGCTGACACCAAGTCCCTTCGGCGGTGATAGTTGAGCAATCACCTTCGTGTTGTTTTTGGCTCGTTCTTTGCGAGTCAAGCAAACGATCCACGCGCATCACACGAACTAAATGAAAGATCGTCGCAGGCGGGTTTTTCTTATCTCGCACCGGCGCTCCAGGCTGTCAAGCAAGTTGAGTTTTGCGTAGCGAGGGGCGGCCACGGAGGGCCGCCCCTACAAAGGGCTGGCTGAAGCAGATACAATGCTTCGGTCTTGTACCAAGAAGAATCAAAAAAGAGAATTGAGATCTCACCGGATGCGGCACACCGTTTGGAAGTGGCGCGCAAGTGGATTCTTGCGTACCCAGCCGACACCGAAATTCTTGTCCTGGCGCACACCTCAGAAGCAGCAACCGATTTTCTTCTCAGCACTGTTAGTTTGCGTGGTTCCTGGTTCGGAATAAAGCGACTGACGCTCAACCTCCTGGCTTCCAGAATGGCTCAGCGTCTGTTGGTTGCTCGTGGCATCGCTCCTGCCAGCTATCTTTCCTTTACTGCTGTCGTCGCCCGGGCAATCCATTCGCTTCAAGCTGCTGGCAGGTTAAGTTATTTCGCGCCCGTCTCCAGCCGCCCAGGTTTTCCAGTGGCCGTAGCCAAAACTCTAGCTGAGCTGCGAATGAATGAAATTCAAACAGATTCGCTGGCGCGGTTGGCCCGCGGTGGTGGCGATCTGGCCGCTATTTATGACTTCGTCGAAGCCGAACTGGATCAATCAAATCTGTCAGACCGAGCTGCCCTCTATCGCACCGCAATCGATTCGTTGGGCTCGCGGGATAATGCTTCGTATGTCGGGCTCCCCATTTTAATTTTGGACGTTCCCGTGCACACCCGCTTGGAGTCGAGGTATATCCGAGAATTGGTTAGCTTTTCGCCGTCCGTTTTGGCTTTGGTCCCTTTTGGAGACACGCGAACAATCTCGGCACTTGATGAATTCCTGGAGGTGGGTGAAAGAGATTCTGTGGGGGAAATGGCTAACTCTCTAGCCTTCGCCAAACATCATCTCTTTGAAAACTCCGCCCCGGCAATTAATCAACTCGACCAAAGCCTGCATGTTAACAGCTGGCCAGGTGAACCCCGGGAATGCATCGAAATCGTCCGAAGTATTCAGGCCGAGGCCGGACAGGGAGTACCTTTCGATCAGATCGCTGTGCTGCTTAATTCGCCGGGCGAATACAGGAGTCACCTGGAGGAAGCATTCGGTCGGGCCAGGATTCCCGTGTACTTCGCGCAAGGTTCGACTGCTCCGGATCCAGCCGGACGAGCGCTGCTAGCACTCTTGTCCTGCGCCGCTGAAGGACTGTCGGCCCGGGGCTTTGCCGAGTATCTTTCCCTGGGCCAGGTGCCCTACGCCGGCCAGGGAAGCGATCGCGACTTGAGTTGGGTAGGCCCTGAGGACGAGCTGGTTGCCAGCACAGTCCCCGAAGAAACAGTCGCTGCTCACCAACAAGTTTCGTTGCCCTTGTTTCCAGAACCCCAGAAGACAGAAGTTATCGAGGGATCTCTGAGAGCTCCGGCCAGATGGGAAAGACTGCTGGTGGATTCGGCAGTCATCGGCGGGAAGGACCGGTGGTCTAGACGTCTGGAAGGACTGGAAAACGAACTACAACTGTGCCTCAACGAGATCGCACCAGAAGAGGAGGCTCGCGTTGAGTCGATCAAGAAACAACTTCGCGACCTCGGTGCCCTGAAAAGTTATGCGCTACCTCTGATCGAGAAGCTGGCAACCCTGCCGGAAAGAGCTGATTGGAAAGTTTGGCTGGACCAGCTGCGCGATTTGGCCATAAGCGCTTTGCGTTATCCCGAAGGGGTCCTGGGGACGCTCGCCGATCTGGAGCAGATGGGAATGGTTGGACCGGTTGATCTATACGAGGTGCAGTTGGTTTTGGGTCCAAGACTTCGAGACTTGGGCGTAAAACCCACCAGTCGCCGTTATGGTTCGGTCTATGTCGGCTCGGTTGATTCAGCCCGCGGCCTATCTTTCCAGGTGGTTTTCGTTCCAGGCCTGGCTGAGCGTGTCTTCCCACGAAAGCTTGTCGAAGATCCGATTTTGCCTGACGAGCAAAGACTTCAAACGAGTGTACCGGGCCTATCGACGCGTCGTGATCAGTTAGAACTGGAACGGCTGGCCCTGCGGATGGCCGTGGGAGCGGCGCGCGACCGCGCCTACCTTTCCTATCCACGCATTGACGTTCAGCAGTCTCGCCCTCGTGTCCCCTCGTTTTATGCGCTCGAGGCATTACGGGCAGCAGAAGGAGTTTTGCCAGGATTCGAAGAGATCGCGGCACGAGCGGAATCCACGACCCGGGCGCGACTCGGATGGCCGGCTCCTGAAAACCCCGAGTTGGCGATTGATGAAGCCGAGTATGACCTGGCAGTCCTGGCCAGCCTGGTGGAAGCAAAGAGGGAAGATGTAACGGGTCGGGCCCACTACCTCCTGACAGCTAATGCGCACCTTGCCAGAGCCTTGCGTGGGCGTAGCCGGCGCTGGTTGCGCCGCTGGACTTCGAATGACGGTTTAGTGGATCCGGACGAAATAGCGCGGCGGAGTCTGGCAAAGCACCAATTCTCAGCACGATCATTCTCTGCTACGGCGTTGCAAAATTATTCCAGTTGTCCGTACAAATTCTTTCTCAGTGCCATTCTTCGATTTGAATTGCGACAGGAGCCTGCGGCGATCGAGGCTATCGATCCTCTCACCCGAGGTTCGTTGTTTCACGAAGCGCAGTTCGAAATTTTAACCAAGCTCAAAGCCGCAGGCTTACTGCCGCTCAGGCGGGCGAAAACCGAAGCGTACCGCGGTGCCGAGTGCGAATCCGATGAAAAGCCTGAGGCAATAGACATTGCCTTTGACCTGGTGGACCGGGCGCTGGATCGACTGGCCTACGAATACGAGGACAAACTTGCGCCGGCAATTCCGCGGGTTTGGCAGGATGGCATCAACTCAATCCGAGCAGACCTGCGAGAGTGGCTTAGGCGAATGCTTGACGTTGATGATGGGTGGGTTCCGGAAAAGTATGAGTTGTCGTTTGGGCTAACAGATCGTGGGCCGCGAAATTGTGACCCCGATAGCGTACCGCACCCGGTTGAAGTTATTGGCGATCTTAAACTGAGAGGCTCGATCGATCTGGTCGAGCGCCATCCCGATGGAAACTACCGCGTCACGGATCACAAGACAGGAAAAGCGCGCGCACCAAAAGACACAGTTGTCGGAGAGGGCAAGTACCTCCAGCCATTGCTCTATGCGCTGGCGACGCAAAAGCTCTTGAAGCAACCGGTCGAGTCAGGCCGGCTGTACTACTGCACCGCAGATGGCGGGTTTGAAGAGCGGGTAGTCACTCTCAATGAGGACCATATTCAGATCCTAAACACAGTTCTTATTGCAATCAGACAGGCTCTGGCTGATGGGTTCCTACCAGCCGCTCCCGAAGAGGGCGGGTGTAACTGGTGCGACTTTCTGGCGGTGTGCGGCAGTTTTGAAGAGACTCGAACGAGCGCTAAACCGAGCGATCGTTTGGTTCAGTTGCAGGGCTTGCGAAAATTGCCATGAGCGAGTCAGCCACAAAAGAGTTTCCGGCACTCGCGGACCAACAGGTTCGGGATCGCATCCGAAATGATCTGGACACGACGTTGGTCGTAGAGGCCGCAGCTGGTACTGGAAAAACAACTGCCCTGATCGGCCGGATCCTGGCTGGTATCGTTAGCGGACGCGTCAGTCTGGCCCATCTTGTGGCCGTCACTTTCACGGATTTTGCTGCCGGCGAACTAAGGCTGCGACTGCGGCTGGCGATAGAGAAGGCCCGACAGGATCAAAACAACTCGAGCCAGATTACAGATTTTCTTAATGTTGCTGTGCGCGAGTTAGAGGAAGCCCGCATTGGTACTATCCACTCGTTCTGTGCTGATTTGCTTCGAGAGCATCCGGTGGAAGCGGCGATCGATCCGATGTTTGAAGTTGCGCCTGACGATCTGGCTTATCCTTTATTTGAGCGGGCTTTTGAGCGTTGGTTTGAGGCTCAGCTTGCTAACCCCAGCCAGGCGGTGAGAAGAATACTCCGTAGACCACAACGGAAGGAGTTCAGCGGTGGCCGCAGCGCGACACTGACCCGACGACCCAGCGAAACCGGTCCAAAACGGATCCTTCGAGCGGCGGCCTGGGACCTTTTAAAAGAACGAGACTTCGCCAAGCCCTGGAAGCAGCCGGAAGGGTTTGATCGGGAGGCGGAGATCGATGCTCTGGTCGCCGAGATGCAAGAGCTCGGCGAGTGGTCCGAAGCTGGTGCGCCCGACCAATGGTTTACCCGATCGCTGGCATTTCTGAAGCATTTCGTTGCCGAGATCACGCGCATAGAAACCCTTGGTGAGGCGCGCGATTATGACGGTATTGAAGCGCGCCTGTTTACACTCCTGGGTGCCTGGAAGTCCAAAAATTACAAAGGGTATTTTTCTAAAGACAGCTTTCCGAAGATAGAGCTGCTTCAGCGCCGAGATTTACTTAAAGAGCGCATTCAAGAGTTCGTATGCAAAGCGGGCGCCGACCTGGCTCCCCGCCTGCGCGAGGTCATCTGGCCTCTGGTGGAGGTATTTGAGCGGCTGAAAGAACGAGCCGGATATCTGGACTTTTTGGATCTATTACTTAGGGCGCGCAATCTGATTCGTGACGACCGCTCAATCCGCGCTCAACTGCAGCAGCGCTTCACGCATATTTTTGTGGATGAGTTTCAGGATACAGATCCTTTGCAAGCTGAAATCTTGATGCTGTTGGCTGCGAATGATCCCGATCAGCAGGACTGGCGCAGCGTTCGGCCCGTACCGGGGAAACTCTTTATAGTTGGAGACCCTAAACAGTCTATCTACCGGTTCCGCCGCGCGGACGTGGCTCTTTATCAAGAGGTCAAACAGCAGATTCTGGAATCGGACGGCGCAGTCGCTCAACTGAATGTTAGTTTTCGTGCGTCCCCTGGTATCCAGAAAGCAGTGAATGCCGTTTTTGCTCCAGTGATGGCGGAAGAGTCGGCAACTCAGGCTCGCTACGTTCCTCTGGCTCCGCACAAAAGCGACCTCAATACCCAGCCCGCCATCGTGGTCCTACCAGTTTCCCGACCCTATGGTGACTTTGGGAAAGTGGTCGACTGGAAGATCAACGAATCTTTGCCTGCAGACGTTGCCGCATACGTAGACTGGCTCGTAAATCAAAGTGGTTGGACAGTCACTGAACGTGATCGTCCAGAACAGGTACCGTTACAGCCGCGACACATCTGCCTTTTGTTTCGCCGCCTGCGTCACTTCGCCACCGACGTGACTAGACCTTATGTGCAGGCTCTGGAAAATCATCGGATACCACATCTGCTGGTCGGCGGCAGCTCGTTCCATTCGCGTGAAGAAATCGAGACGATCCGAAACGCGCTGACGGCGATTGAGTGGCCCAGCGATGAACTAGCCGTTTTCGCCACTTTGCGCGGGCCTTTATTCGCTTTTACGGATTCGCAACTCCTTGGTTTTCGCACTCAATTCTCGACTCTGCATCCGTTTAAAAGCCTGCCTGACAACTTGCCCGAAAGCTTCGTCGAGGTAGCTGAAGCTTTGCGGATTATGCGGGAACTTCATGGGCAAAGAAATCGCCGTCCCATCGCTGATACCATCGGCTCACTTTTGTCACAAACGCGAGCCCATGCCGGCTTCGCCAACTGGTCCACCGGTGAACAGGCACTGGCAAATATCATGCGCCTGACGGACATGGCCCGACGAGCGGAACGCAACGGCCTGATCTCGTTCCGCGCCTTTGTGGATTGGCTGGAAGAGCAAGCCGAGACTGGTGATGTCGGGGACGCGCCGATAATGGAAGAAGGTGTCGACGGCGTCCGCATCATGACGGTCCATAAGGCAAAGGGATTGGAATTTCCGGTTGTGATGCTGGTTGACATCACGGCGAAGGACGCGCGCGAGCCTTCCAAGTGGGTTGACCAGGCTGAGGGGTTAAGCGCCATGCGCCTGGCGGGCTGCTTACCAATTGAGGTTCAGGAGCATGCCGCCGAAGAGGCACAGATCGAAAAAGAGGAAGCGGCCAGGGTGTTGTACGTGGCGGCCACCAGGGCTCGCGATCTGCTGGTGATTTGCGGCGTTGGAGATCACCCTTACGATGGCTGGTTGGCAACCTTAAATCCGGTCTTGTATCCCCCTGAGCAAAGCAGCTTTAATCCCCAGTCTCTACAGCCTCCTGGATGTCCTCTTTTTGGGCCAGACACCGTAGTTGGGCGGCCACACAATGCATTTCGAAAGAGTGGCTCTGTCAGTCCCGGTTTACATCAACCACAGTTAGGTGAGCATCAGGTCGTTTGGTGGGATCCGTCGGTCCTGCCAGCCGGCAGTCAGGGACGAACCAGTACCAGGTTGACTGAGTTCTTGCGGGAAGATGACGGGCAACAGCGATCAGAGGACGGAATACGAGCTCATCTACAATGGCAACAGCAACGCTCAAATGTCCGTAAAGTAGCAAGCCAGCCCGAGTGGAAGGTAGTAGCGGCAACGGCACACGCTGGCGAGGAGGCCAGCACACTCGTCAAAGCAGGACTCAGAGCTGCGGATGTTAAGGGGTTGACTAAGGTTCCAGTCGAGTTAGTCAAGATTGACTTCTCGCGACCGCACGGGAAACGCTTTGGCGCACTGGTCCACGCAGTGATTGCGGTGGTGGACCTGGCGGCGGAAAGAGCGGCAGTAGATGATGCTGCCCGGGTTCAAGGAAGAATTCTGGGCGCCACCGAAGCTGAGATCGCAGCGGTTACCGAAATAGTATTGCGGGCGCTGGCAACTCCGCTGATCAAGCGAGCAGCAGCCGCCGCAAAAATTGGTTTGTGTCGGCGAGAAGTAAGCATCGCCTTAAGA
>Ga0187893_10001439_pt1 | contig 57107 bp, 47 predicted proteins | sample MA1701074metaG_FD_139574 | JGI IMG/M metagenome (GOLD analysis project Ga0187893, IMG submission 139574) | White microbial mat communities from a basaltic lava cave in the Kipuka Kanohina Cave System on the Island of Hawaii, USA - MA170107-4 metaG ...
AGAGCTTTCACACTTCGGATTGTGCGGGGGCCGCCGACCTTTTTCGGGCATGGACTGTCGAAATTCGCCGATCCGCGCCGAATCGCGCGGTCCTGGCGTTACGGGAAACACGAACTAGACTAGGGTTCGTGTTCACGCTGGCGTTCCACCGCGGCTTCTCGTGCGACGCGCTCGTGATCGACGGCGCGTCGGATGCCGTGCCGCTCGTGCTCGAGTCCGACGCGCCCGAGACGGCCGTCGTGGAGGCCGTGCTCGAACGCGTCGTCCTGATGTCGCGAAGCCTCCACGCCGTGCGGAACTCCACGTTCGGCCTCTTCTGCGGGCGGCGCGACGGCGGCTTCCTCCTCGCGCCCGCCTCCTCGCCCGCCGTCGTGAGCGCGCTCGAGGACGCGCTCGGTGAGTTCGGGCCCGTGCGCCGCGGCGAGCCCGAGCCGGCGAAGGGCCTCGTGCCGCTGCTCGCGTTCGTCTCGGGCCGCGTGAGCTTCCTCCGCGGGCCCAAGACGCTCCCGTTCGAGCGCCTCGCGGCGCGCCGCGGCTTCGCGATCGTCGCCCCGGCCTGGTCCCACGAGGAACTCGGATGAAACGCCTCCTCCTCCCCGTGCCCCTCCTCCTCCTCCTCCTCCTTGCGGGGGCGTCCGCCGAGGAGATCCTCGTGATCACGCCCGCGGAGTTCGAGCCGGCTCTGAAGACCTGGCGCGAGCACCGGGAGAAGCAGGGGATGACGGTGGCCGTCCGACCCAACCTGGAAGGGAGGGGGCCGGGGGGGGCGAAGTTCATCCTGCTGCTCGGCGATGTGAAACGCGTGCCGTGCGCGTACGCGCCCGCGAAGGCGATCCTCGTGTGGGAGCACGAGAAGGAGATCGCGACGGACAACCGGGTCGCCGATCTCGACGGCGACGACCTGCCGGACGTCGCGGTCGGGCGCATCCCGGCGGACTCGCGCGAGGAGGCCGAGGCGATGCTCGGGAAGGTCGTGGCGTACGAGACGGATCGGGACTTCGGGACGTGGCGGCGACGTGTGGACGTGATCGCGGGGATCGCGGGGTTCGGCGAGCTCTACGACAAGATCATCGAGGCGGCTTCGACGAAGCTGCTCTCGGAGGAGATCCCGCTCGGCTACGACCTGCACGTGACGTGGGCCAACCCGGCGTCGCCCTTCTGCCCGCCGCCCGCCGCGGTCGCGGAGACCGTCGTCGAGAGGTTCAACGAGGGGGCGCTCTTCGTCACGTACATGGGCCACGGCAGCCCGCGCACGCTCGACCGGGTGCGGTGGCGGGATCGGGCGTACCCGATCTTCACGGAGGACCACGTGGACGCGCTGGCGGCGCGGCGGGGCGCGCCGATCGCGTACCTCTGCTGCTGCTCGACGGGGCACTTCGACGGCGAGCCCGACTGCCTCGCGGAGTTCCTGCTCCGGCAGCCCGGCGGGCCGGTCGCGGTCATCGCGTCGTCGCGCGTGTCGATGCCGTACGCGAACGGGGTCCTGTCCAAGGAGATGCTCGGTGCGCTCTTCCGCGACAACGCGGGGACCGTGGGCGAGATGCTGCTTCTCGCGAAACGCAGGCTGATCGAGCCGAGGCCGGACGACGCGATGCGCCAGGCGATCGACGGATTCGGGCGGTTCTGGAAGCCCAAGCCCGAGGATCTCGCCGAGGAGCGGCGCGAGCACCTGTTCCTCTACAACCTGCTCGGCGACCCGTCGATGCGGATCCCGCGGGCCGCGGACGTTGCGCTCGCGTGCCTGGACCGCGCGGCGCCGGGCGGGAGGCTCGCGGTCGAAGGCACATGCGCCGTCGCGGGCGAGGCGCTGGTCGAGCTCGTGCGCGAGCGGTCGCCGAACGTGCCCAAGCGCGAGGGGGATGCGGACGCGGATTTCGCGAGGTGCTACGAGCAGGCGAACGCGTGGGTGAAGGCTGGTGTGAAGGCGCGGTGCGAGGGCGGCGCGTTCAAGGCCGAGCTGGCCGTCCCCGCGGATCTCGCGCCCGGCCGCTACGTCGTGCGCGCGTACGTCACCGGAGCGGACGGCGCGGCGCTCGGCGCACGCTCCGTCGAGATCGCGAAGTCGCGCGCGGAGTGATCAGCGCAGCCGCACGCGGTTCGGCCGGCGACCGTCGATCTCGATCACGCCGGCGTGCTCAAGGATCGCGAGGATGTACGACGCTGCGCGCACGCGGTCGTTCTCCATGTTGAGCACCATTTGGAAAGCCTCGTCCTTCGTCTCGAGCCAGCGGTCGCCGCGGATCCCGAGGTCGTTCAGGTACTTGACCGCCGTGTCGAACGTGAAGAGCGACATCCGGACCCGGCCGCCCTTCGCGGTCTTGATGGCAACCGCCTCGGCATCGACAAAGGCGATGGTAAAGGGCTTGCCGGTCTTGGCATCCGGGGTCTTGAGGCCGTCTCCCGGGCGGATCTTCTGGAGGACGACGTCGTAGGCCGAGGCCATTCGGGCATCCTACCTACGGTGCCGGGGGGTGACGGCGGATAAGCTGTGCATAAGCGCGGACCGGAAGTCCGCATCGGAGCGCCGTAACCCTTTGCTCTAAAGCGACTTGGCGCCTTTGGAGGGTGTACTTGGTACCGTGCATCGCCGGTGTGGTGGTTGCTGGGGGGTTGGGGGTCTTTGCGAGCGGCGCGGGAGAGGGAGGGGACTACGTCTCAAGGCTCCGGATCCTCTTCCTAGGGGCAGCGGCGCTCGGGTGCCTCGGCCCGGTCCTTTTCGTGGCTCGCAGGGCCAAGGGGGCGCGGCGCGCCTTCTGCCTGCCGCTCCCGGTGGTGGCCGCGCGCATCGCCTACGTGCCCGCGCTCCAAGGCGCCCTGCTCCTCGCGGGCTGGACCGAGCGGCTCGGCCGCGCGCTCGGCGCGGAGCGGCTCGAGGCGCCCGTCCACTACGCGCTCGGCTGCTTCGTCGCGGCGTTCGTCTGTTTCGCCGCGCTGGTACTCGTCTCCGCCGCAGCGAACGCGCGCCGCCCGGCATCGATCGTGGTGTTCGTCCTCTTCGCGGCCGCGGGCGCGCTCGCGCTCTCGTGCCCGGACGACCGAGTCCCGCTGCCGCACGCGACCGCGGCGGAGGACGTCCAGCCCGCGGCGGAAGGCGAGGACTATCTCGACGTCACGGAGGACGTGAACGCGCCCGCGCGGACGCGCATCCTCGCGTCGCTCTACGGGATCGCGGACGCGCTCTCGCCGCGGAGCGGCTGGGCGGGCGCCGTGCGCGAGGAGCTGCACGCGCGCTTCCGCGCGGCGCCGGACCTGTCGCTGCGCGCGCGCGTCACGTCGATCGAGGGCGCGCTCAGGACGGCTCGGCTTCTTTTCCGAACTTCGCCTCGTACTCCTCCAACGTGAGGAGCACGTCGGCCGCCTGCGCGTTCTTGAACTCGCCGATGATCCCCTGACCGCGCATGAGGTCGACGAGCCGCGACGCCCGCGTGTAGCCGATCTGGAGCGCGCGCTGGAGCAGCGACGCGGAGCCGCGCTTCTGCTCGAGCACGATGCGGCAGGCCGAGTCGAAGAGGTCGTCCACCTCGTTCGGATCGCGGTCGTCGAGCGTCTCGTGCCGCACGATCAGCTCGCGCAGCTCCTGGCCCGGCCCGTTCTCCCGCAGGAACGCGACCACGTCCTTCACCTCCTGGTCGGAGACGTAGCAGCCCTGCGCGCGCACGAGATGGAAGGAGCGTGGAGGGAGGAACAGCATGTCGCCGCGCCCGAGCAGCTTGTCCGCGCCCGCCTGGTCGAGGACCACGCGCGAGTCCACCTTGCTCGTCACCTTGAACGAGATGCGGCTCGGCATGTTCGCCTTGATGAGGCCCGTGATCACGTCCGTGGAGGGGCGCTGGGTCGCGAGCACGCTGTGGATCCCGACCGCGCGCGACTTCTGCGCGAGGCGGGTGATGCTGCTCTCGACCTCCTTGCGGCCGGTCATGATGAGGTCCGCGAGCTCGTCCACCACGACGACCAGGTAGGGCATGTGGTCCGGCGCGTTCTGCTCGTCGACATCGTGCTGCTTCGCGAGCTCCTTGACGCGCTTCGCGCCGAGCCGGTTGTAGGCGGCGATGTTGCGCACGCCGAAGAGCGCGAAGATCCGGTACCGGTCCTCCATCTCGTTCACGATCCAGTCGAGCGTCTGCGCGGCCTTGCGCGCGTCGGTGACGACCGCCGTGAGCAGGTGCGGGATCTCGCGGAAGAACGCGAGCTCGACCTGCTTCGGGTCGATGAGGATCAGCCTCACCTCCTCGGGCCTCCGCGCCATGAGCACGGAGAGGATGATCGAGTTGATGCAGACGCTCTTGCCGCTGCCCGTCGCGCCCGCGATCAGGAGGTGCGGCATCGTCGACAGGTCCTCGACCATCGGGTTGCCGGCCGCGTCGCTCCCGAGGAAGATCGGGATCGCCTTCTTGTCCCCCTGCGTCCCGTGCTGCTCGAGGAGGCCGTGCAGGCGCACGTCGTCGCGGAGCACGTTCGGCACCTCGACGCCCACCGTGTTCTTGCCCGGGATCGGCGCCACGATGCGCACCGACTCCGCCTTGAGCGCGATCGCGAGATCGTCGGCGCGCGTCACGACGGTCGCGAGCTTCGTCCCCTCCTTGAGGGCGATCTCGTACATCGTGATCACGGGCCCGCGCGTGTAGCCGACGACGCGCGCCTCGATCCGGAACGAGAGGAGCGTCTTCTCGAGGATCTGCGCGTTCACCTGGATCGCGCGCTCCACGCGCCCCACGTCCACCGGCTGCGCCTCCTCCAGGAGGTCGATGGGCGGCAAGGGCGAGTTGCCGGCGCGCTTGCGGCGCGGAGGGGGCTCATCGAGGCGGACGGAGCTCGCCGCGGCCGGCTGCGCCACGGGCCGAGGAGGCAGAGGGGGTTCGGGGGCCGCCTCCGGTTCGGGTTCGGGCTCCGCAGCCTCCTCCTCCTCCTCGGGTTCCGGGACCTCCCCAACCTCCACCTTCCGGGGGCGCCGGCGCGGGGGCGCGACCGCCACCGCGGCCTTCCGCAGCCGCCCGTAGAAGAGCCAGTCCGTCGACAGCACGAGCGCGAGGAGCGTGAGGCCCGTCAGGAGCGGCACCGCGAAGAGGGGCGGGAAGAGGAAGAGGACCGCGTCGCGGGCGAGGAGGCCGACGACGCCGCCGGCAGAGCCTTGCCGGGCGCCGAGGAGGGCGAAGAGGCAGGGGACGAGGACGAAAAGCGCCACCGCCGACGCGATGCGCGGGGGGGTGAACTCGACGCCGCGGCCGAGGAGGCGGAGGGTCGCGTGGAACCCGGCGAGCAGCATCACGATGAGCGTCGCGGGGCCGAGCGCGATCACGAAGCCGCGGGTCAGCGCGCCCGCGAGCGTGCGGCCCTCGAGCGTCTGGCCGATGTCGGGCGCGAAGAGGTAGACGCCGCCGATGACCAGCGCGAGCACCGCGATGAGTGCTGTCGCGAGGGCGTCCTGGCGACCCTTGCCGATTTCGAGGAGGCGACGAAGGAGTGCTGCCGGCTGCATGCTCCCTCTAGACAATCGGCCAGGTCAACGCCTAACGTGCGGCGCGCGCGCATCCCACTGCGAGCGCAGAGGTTACGTCGGCCCGGCTGCGGCAGCGCTACGGCGCTATCCACCGGCGCGGCGGAGGCGGATCTCGACCCGGTTCGGCTCGCCGGGCTTCAGATCGAGCTTCTTCGTCAGGGGCTCGAAGCCCTGCGCCTCGATCGTGATCGTCACCTCGCCGGGGGGGAGGCAGGGCTGGAGGATCGTCCCCTCGGCGTCGCTCAGGTGCGAACCGTAGCCGGGCGGGATCTTGCCCCGGAAGAGCTTGCTCGTGAGCGGCGCGACCGCGGGGAACGTGAAGTCGAGCGCGGCCCCTGCGACCGGCTGGCCGGACGGGTCGCGCACGTCGATCGTGAGCGGCGCGGGCTCGACGAACGTGACCTGCACGGCGGTCGTCTCGCCCTCGCGGACCTCCACGCCGCGGACCATGCCGAGCGGGTGGCGCGGCGACACGGCGAAGACCGTGAAGAGGCCAGGCGAGACGCCCTTGACCTCGAACCGCCCCTCGAGATCGGTATAGGGCTCGTCGTCGTTCGTCTGGAGCTTGTCGTTGAGGATGTTGATCCGCGCGTACGGGACCGGGCGCTGCTGCGCGTCGAGCACGGCGCCCGCGATCGTGCCGCCCGGGCCGAGCTTGATCGTGCCGAGGTCCTTGACCTCGCCGGCGGCCAGGTTGAACCGCTCGGTGCGGTGGGCGGCGAAGCCCGTCGCCGAGATCTCCACCTGCCAGGTGCCCGGCTCGTCCGTCTCGTACCGGAACTCGCCGTCGCGGTAGCTCTCGTAGTCGCTGTCGCTCGGGATGAAGAGCTTGTACCGGAGGAACGTCGCGTCGAACTCCTTCAACGGGCGGCCATCGCGCTTCGCGACCGCCTTGCCCATCACGATGCCGCCCTTGATCGGATCGATGAACTCGACATCGAGCCGCCCCGCGGTCACGCGGACGGGTGCCGGCTGCTCGAGGAAGCCGGGCTCGTCGCCGATGTCCTCTCCCCGACGCATGAGCCCGACCTCGTACTCGCCGTCCGCGAGGTTGAAGAAGCGGAACTCTCCGTCATTGTTCGTGACCGCTTGGCCTTGAAGGATCGCGGAAGCACCCTCCGGCCTGATGCCCAGGACGGTCCCGGGCCGCGGCCTGCCGTCAGGGGTGATGACGCGCCCGCCGATCGGCTTCGCCTCGAGGAGCACGATCTCGACTCCCTCGATCGCCTGCCCCGCGATCGTCTGCAGCACGACCGGCCGCGACTTGAGCGCGGGCGCGTCGGCCCGCTCGGCAACGAGCGTCAGCGAACCGGGCCCCACGCCCGCCATCTCGAACGTCCCGTCGGGCTTCGCGGAGGCGGCCATGTAGATCCACCGGTCGGACACGACGTTCACCTGCCCCTCCACGGGATGCCCGCCCGCATCGACGAGCACTCCGCGCACGGTCGCCCGGCGCGTCGCCTTGACGTCGCCGAGATCGACGTCCTTGCCCGGCTCCGCGCGGCCCTGGACCTGCTCGATCGCGTGGGCCGGCGCCTGGAACCACGCCCAGGCCTGCCCCGGCTCGCGCACGTTGAACGGCCCGACGCGAAACCGTCCGTCCGCGTCCGATTTCGCCTCCCTGTCGAGGGCGAAGCCCCGCTGGATCCAAGCCTGGCACGAGACGTCCTGGACCGGGCCCCCCGCGTCGTCGACGATCCGCCCGAGCACACACACGGGCTTCGAGAGGATGATCTCGAGGCCGGTCAGCGTCTCCCCGGCGCGGAGCGGGATCGGCACCGGCTGCCCCCACCCGAGCGCCGCGCCGAAGAACCCGGGACCGAACCCCTCGGCCTCGGCCACGAGCTGCGCGCTTCCCGAGGCGACACCCTCGAGCCGGAACTCGCCGCGGGGCCCCGACGTCCCGACGGGGCGCGCGAGGCTCGCGCACTTCACCGTGGCCCCCGCAACCCCCTCGCCTCCCGGCGCGACGACGCGGCCCATAAGGATCCCGCCCGCGTCGAGCCGGACCACGTGCTCAATCGGGGCGTCGCCGGTCGCATCGAGGCCGCTCTCGTGGAGCGCGAACGGCGGCCGATCGACGTTCACCACGACCCTCGCTTGCGGCACGGCGCCGACGACCGCGCGGCCCTCCGCGTCGGTCTTGAACTCGCCGAGGGTGTCGCCGTCCGACCACCTCCAGACCCCGGACGCGCCGCGCGACTGCTCCCACGCGACATCGACCGTCGCGCCCGCGACGGGCTCGCGCGCGGGGCCGAGGACGAGGACCGTGAGACGAGGGCCACGCCCGAGGACGATCTCCGCGTCCGGGTCCGCGACGCGCACCCACGCGCACGCTTGCACGAAATCCAGGTGTCGCACGGCGACCTGGTGCCACTGGGCGTCCGGGAGCGGGAGCGCGCAGCGTCCATCGGCGCCGGTCCTCGCCGTGTCGCCCGAGGACTTCCCGTCCCGGACGAAGCCGACGACAGCGTCGGCGACGGGCTTGCGATCCGTGTCGCAGACGAAGATCCGGGCGGCCGGCGCGGCCTTCCCATCGGGGGGGGCTTCGGGGGCCGCGGGCTCGGGCTCCGCAGCGGCGTGGGTACGCCCGGAGGTGGCGGCCCGCTTGTCGGCGTCCCCCCCGGCAAGGTAGAGGCCGACGACGGAAAGCGCGGCGGCGACCGCGAGAAGGGGCCAGACCGGGCGCATGGAGGCCCCAGTCTAGGGGCGCCCGTCACCGGCGTGTCAGAAAGACGCGGCGCGGCGGGCGAGGAAGTCGAGGGTCTTCCGCACCAACGTGCGGAGCCGCGGCTTCCGCGCGATCAGGCGCGCGAACGGGGGGCTCAGCCGGTAGTAGAGGCGGACGAAGGCGGTGCCGGCCCGGTTCGTGAGGAGACGCCGGTCGCGGAAGCGGCGCAGCGCCTCGACCTCGGGCGCGTCGGCGCACCCGTAGGCGGCCGTCGCGATGAAACAGGCGTGTCCCTTCAGCCCCTTGCCCTCGTCGTCCTCGCCGTCGAGCGAGGTCACGGCCTCGGCGGCGCGCACGCCCGCCGGGCGCACCTCCTCGAAGGACTTCTCCGCGCGGCGGAACGCGCGCGCGATCGCCTCCTCGTCCTCGGCGTCCCGTGCGTCGGCGCCGTGCGGGCCGGGCCGCCGGATCTCCTTCCGGGGCTCGGGGGCAGGCGTGCTCTCGGCGTGCGTCATCGCTGGTCTACAGCAAGATTGTATACGTCGCGCGGGGGCGTTGTTCGGACGTCAGACGGAAACTTCGCCGATGCCGCCGAGCAGGCCGGCGCGCGCCTTCAGGACCGGCTCGATCTCGGCGCGCAGGAACTCCTCGACCTGCTCCGGCGCGCGCCCTACGTATCGGCGCGGATCGACGTCGTCCCTTAGCAGATCCTTCACCTTCGCCAGGGCAGGATCCTTGCGAAGTCTCTCGAACAGGTCGTTCCCCGGGGCCCCTTCCTTCAACCGGTCCGCGGCGGCCCGCGCGTGGACACGGATCCTCTCGTGCAGATCCTGGCGGTCACCCCCCGCACGCACGGCTTCCATGAGCACGGTCTCGGTGGCGAGGAACGGAAGCTCGCGGCGGAGGTTCCTCTCGACGATCTTCGGGTGGACGACGAGCCCCTTCCCGATGTTGACCACCAGCTGCAGCATGCCGTCGGTCGCGAGGAAGAGCTCCGGGATCGCGAGCCGGCGGTTCGCGCTGTCGTCCAGGGTGCGCTCGAACCACTGGGTGGCCGCGGTGTAGGCCGGGTTCTGGGCGGCGGCGATCGCGAACCGCGCGACCCCGCAGAGCCGCTCGGCGCGCATCGGGTTGCGCTTGTACGGCATCGCGCTCGACCCGACCTGCGACGTCTCGAAGGGCTCTTCCACCTCGCCCATGTGCTGGAGGAGACGGAGGTCGTTCCCGAACTTGGCCGCGCTCTGGGCGACTCCGGACAGGGCCGCCGCGACGCGCGCGTCCTGCTTGCGGGTGATCGTCTGGCCCGAGACGCCGACGCTCCTCGAGAACCCCGCCTTGCGGGTGACGATCTCGTCGAGCTGCCGCACCTTCGCGTGGTCGCCCTTGAAGAGGACGTGGAACGACGCCTGGGTCCCGGTCGTGCCCTTGACCCCGCGGAAGGGCAGCGTGTCGAGGACCCGCTCGATATCCTCGAGGTCGAAGAGGAGGTCCTGCACCCAGAGGGTCGCCCGCTTCCCGACGGTCGTCGGCTGGGCGGGCTGGAGGTGCGTGTACGCGAGCGTCGCGAGGTCCTTCCACTGGCGCGCGAACCGGGCGAACGCGTCGATCGCGTTGACGAGGCCCTTGCGGACGAGCTGGAGCCCCTCGCGCATGAGGATCAGGTCGCCGTTGTCCTGGACGTAGGCGCTGGTCGCGCCCCAGTGGAGGATGGGTTTCGCCCCGGGGCAGAGGGCGCCGAAGCTCGAAAGGTGCGCCATCACGTCGTGGCGGTTCTCCGTCTCGCGGCGGCGGATGTCCTCGAGGTCGATGTCGTCGAGGTGCGCCCGCATCTCCGCGAGCTGCGCCTCGGTCACGTCGAGGCCGAGCTCGCGCTGCCCTTCGGCGAGCCAGAGCCAGAGGCGCCTCCACGTGCGCGCGGCCGAGAGCGGCGACCAGATACGCTTCATCGCGGCGCCGGCGTAGCGGCCGGCCAGCGGGCTCTCGTACGTCTCGCCTGCCACGGGAAGCTCGGATTATCGCCTAGACTTCAAGCTGCCGCCCATGGGAATCGTCTACGGGTGCCTCAAGGCGCTTCTTTTCCGCATCGACCCGGAGAGGGCGCACGCGCTCGCGCTCGACGCCGCGCGCGCCGGCGGCAGCGGCCTCGCGAAGATCCTCGGCGGCCGCGAGCTCCGCGGCCCGGAGATCCGGATCGCGGGCCTCCGCTTCCCGAACCCGGTGGGGCTGGCCGCGGGCTTCGACAAGAACGGCGTCGCGCTCCCCTTCTGGCGCGCGCTCGGCTTCGGCTTCGTCGAGTTCGGGACCGTGACGCCGCGGCCGCAGCCGGGCAACCCGCCGCCGCGCGTCTGGCGCTTCCCCAAGCACCGCGCGATCGGCAACTCGCTCGGCTTCCCGAGCGACGGCGCGTCGATGGTCGCCGCGCGGATCCGCCGCGACAAGCTCCAGGGCGACATCGTCGGCATCAACCTCGGCAAGAACCGCGACACGCCGCTCCCGCGCGGCGCGGACGACTACGTCGCGGCGCTCGACGCCACGCGCTCGGTCGCCGACTACTTCGTCGTCAACGTCTCGTCGCCGAACACGCCCGGCCTCCGCGAGCTCCAGACGAGGGCCTACCTCGAGGAGCTCGTGGGCCGCGTCTGCGCGGCGGCGGCGGGGACGCCCGTCCTCGTGAAGCTCTCGCCCGACCTCGAGGAACGCCAGCTCGCGGACGCGATCGAGGCGTGCGCGGCGGCGCACGCCGCGGGGATCGTCCTCGTGAACACGACGCTCGCGCGCCCGGAGGGCGTCTGCTTCGAGGGGGGCCTCTCGGGCCGCCCGCTCGCCGCCCGCGCCCGGGAGGTCCTCGCCGAGGCGCGCAGGCTCACGAAGCTCCCGCTCGTGTCCGTGGGCGGGATCGACAGCCCGGAGGAGGCGCGCGCCCGGCTACAGGGCGGCGCGAGCCTCGTGCAGATCTACACCGGGCTCATCTACGAGGGGCCGGCGCTCGTCGCGCGCATCGTCAGGGCCCTCGGCCCCCGGACCCCCTCGTGAATCGAAACAAGCGGGCCGCCCCTCGCGGAGCGGCCCGCTCGACGATCAGCAGCGGACGTAGCGCCCGGGGACCCAGACCTGTTCGCAGACGGTCTCGTAGTGGCCGGGCCCCTGCACCGTCACGTAGCCGGCCGCGCGCACGCAGACGCGCACGCGATGTCCGCAGTGGTCGTACTGCCACGCGTACTGCGCCGGCTGCCAGACCTGCTCGCAGGCGCCCGGGACCCAGACCTGCCGGTGCACGGTCTCGTAGTGGCCGGGACCCCACTTCCTGTGGTGGTTGTGCTTCCGGTCCGAGTAGCCGAAGCGGACCGACACGCCGTGGCGACCGCCGTCGCGGTACCCGAAGCCGAAGGTGACGTCGCCCGCAGCCGCGGGGGCCGAGAGCGCGCCGACGAGGGAGAGGAGAAGGATGGATCTCATGGCGTTTTCCTCCGGGGAACGCCTATCACGAACGGCGTGCCATTCCGGGAACCGGCTTGAGGGGGGCGTGGGGGGCCGTATCCTGTCCCCCGAGGGCGACACGGCGCGCCCGATGGAGGACGCGATGGCGTTGGAGATCACGTATCTTGGCCATTCCGGGTTCGTCTTCGGCGACGGCAAGCATGCGGTCGCCGTGGACCCCTTCCTCACAGGGAACCCGGTGGCGAAGACGAAGGCCGAGCAGGTGAAGTGCGCGGCGGTCGTGCTCACGCACGGGCACGAGGATCACGTCGGCGACGCGTGGACGATCGCGCGGCGGAACAAGGCCACGGTCTACGCGTGCCACGAGATCACGCTGATGGAGGAGGGGAGCGGGGTCGAGACGGTCGGCATGAACCCGGGCGGGAAGGTGAAGACCGCGTGGGGCTTCGTGGCGTTCACGCAGGCGTTCCACTCGTCGTCGCACTCGGGGCGGTACATGGGGAACGCGTGCGGTGTCGTGCTGAACCTCGGCGGGAAGACCGTCTACCACTGCGGCGACACGGGCATCTTCGGCGACATGAAGCTCCTCGGCGACATCTACCGGCCGGATGTCGCCTGCATCCCGATCGGAGACCGGTACACGATGGGCGCGGAACTCGGCTCGCGCGCCGCGGAGATGATCGGCGCGAAGGTCGCGATCCCGATCCACTACAAGACCTTCCCGATCCTCGCGCAGGACGCGAGCGGGTTCCGGCCGAAGGGGATCGAGGTGAAGGAGCTCGCGCCGGGCGAGACATGGCGCTTGGGATAGGGACATGGCAACGAGGGAAGCGCCCTGGCTCCTGCGGGCGGCGTTCGTCGGAGGCGCCGCGATCGCGTGCCTCGTCGCAGGCGTGGCTATGGATCACGGCGTCCTCGTGTGGAGCGGGGTAGGGCTGTTCGTCGTGGCATACGTTCTCTGCGTCGTCGCCGACTCCTACGGCGATGCCGAGGCGCCGCGGCCGCTCTCCCGGGCGCACATCCTCGCCGGGGTCATCGCGATCCTCTTCATGGCGGCCCTCTCCGCGGCGCTCAGCGCGGTCGTCGCGATCTTCGCGGGCACCAAGGCGTTCCGATGGATGGCGATCTGCTTCCCGGTGTGCGCCGCTTGGCTCTTGCTCTCGGGCGCCACCCGCCGCGTGGCGTATCGGATGGCGCGGCGCGCGACGGCCCCAGGTCACTCCTCCGAGTCGGGCGCGAAGAGCACGTCGTAGAAGTGGTTGTCGTCCGCGTCGCGGAAGACGTCGGCAAACCGCGCGAAGGCCGGATCCGCGCGCAAGTAGGGAAGCAGCCGCCGGTCCCGCACCGCCCGCTCGAGCGCGTGCCGCGCCAACCACTCGTCGCCGCGTTGCAAGTAGGCGGCCGCGAAGAGGGCCTCGTGCCAGAGGCCGCCCGGGACGCGCTTCGCGGGCACGCGCTCGTGCGGATCGAGGAGGCGGATCGCCTCTTCCGGCCGCCCCTCCAGGTTGCGCACGGACGCGAGCCCGTCGCGGAGCGCCCGGCGGAGGCCGGCGGAGCCGCGCACCGCCGCCTCGCCCGCGCGGGCGGCAAGCTCGACATCCGGGACGTCGAACCGGAGGTACCGCGTCGCGAGGTACCAGATGAACGGGTCGTCCGCAGCCTCGGCCGCCGCGAAGAGGGCGCTGGCGTCTTTCGTCGAGAGCGCTTCGTAGAGTCGCGCGCGCGCGTCGAGACTCTCCGGCGTCTCCTGCCCATCGAGCCCATCGAAGCCGAGCGCGCGCCGTCGCGCCGCCTCCGCCCGCGCCGCGGCGGCAGCCTCCGCGTAGCGACCGAGGCCGCCGAGGGCGAGCATCTTCTCGAAGGTCGCGTCGTCGCTGCCGGGCATCCGCTCCAGCGCCTCGCAGAGCGCGACGGAGACCTCGTACGCCGCGCGGCCGCGCGTCCACCAGTCCTTCCCGAGCCCCGTGCGGCACCAGGCCACGAGGTGCAGGAGGTCGCCCGGATCGCATGCCGCGAGACGCCCGTCCGCTTCCGCCCGCTCAAGCGCGCGGCGGAACGCGGGCTCCACCGCCGAGAGCGGGAAGTCGCGCATCGCGTCGAGCGCCCAGTAGGGCGCCCAGCTCTCCGCGCCCCTCCGCCACTCGAAGGCCGCGGGCTGGAGCGTCGGGTCGAGCAGGATGTCGCAGAGGTCGTCGAGCGCCGCCTCGACGCGAGCGAACCCGAGCGCGTTGAACCCTCCGCGCAGGAGCGCCGCGCGCAGCCCGCTCCACGGCGGCGACTCGGTACCGCTCCTGGGCCTCTCCTCCTTCACCTGCTCGCGCAGAAGCGGGAGGAGCCGCACGAGGTCCTTCGCGTCGAGGAGCCTCGCGGCCACCATGAGCGTCCCCCTCGCGAGCTTCGGGTCCCTGGTCTCGCCCTTGAGAAGCAGATCGAAGAGGAGCTTCGCGCTGGCCGCGTCGGGCGTGCGCGAGAGCGAGTCGAGGAGACGCGCACGCTCGTACGTCACTCCCTCCCCGGTTCCCGAGCCCTCCACGCCCTCCCACGCGCGGTAGAGCGCGAAGAAGAAGCCGGGCTCGACGTCCGAGGAAGCCTCCGCGACATCGGCCAGGAGCCTCAGCCGCGCGCCGTCGGCGCCGTCGAGGAAGCGGGCGAGCGGGAACGCGAACGGGATCCGGAAGCCCGCGTCCGCGCGCTGCCGCAGGATCGGCAACGCGAGATCGTGCGCCGCCTCGAGGCGGAGGCGCGCCTGCTCCGTGCCCAGCGGCACGAGCGCCGCGAGGGTCGTGCGCTTGCGCAGGGCCGGCGCGCCGTCGTGCAGCGCGAGGAGCCGCTCCTCGAAGGCGCCGTCGAGGATCGGCAGGTTGGCGAGCGCGTGGAGCGCCACGTCCGACGTGGCGCCGAGGCCCACGAGGAGATCGACGCGACCGCACGCGACGAGGATCTGGAGGACCGGCGTGTCGGCGGGGATGCCGCGCGCGGCCAGCAGGTCGAGGGCGGCCTCCGCGGAGCCGGGGTCGAGCGAGAGGAGGCGCAGCACGGCGGCGCGCGCGAGGTCGGACGCCGGCTCGGAGCGCGCGTAGGCGAGGAGCGTGGCCGGGTCGCGCACGAGATCGATGCCGAGCGTGCGGAGCCCCTTCGCCTCGGCGCCGAGGAATCCCTTCCCCATGTTCTCGACGGCCGGGCCCGTGGCGCCGCGGAGCGCGGTCTGCGCGGCCGCGCGGAGGCTCGAGAGCTGGGGCGCGTCGCCCAGCGGCCCGGCCGGGACCTCTGGAGGTCCCCCGTGGTCCCGTTCGCCCTCGCCGTCCTCGACGCGACGGCCTGACCGACCGACACCACGCCCGGGTTCCTTGCGCGCTGGACCGTGATCCTCGTGAAGGGCGGCGAAGGGCGCAAGCTGCTCAAGCTCGCCGCACCGCGCGAGGAGCTCGGCGGCGCGCTTGAAGTCGGACGGCCTGAAGCGCTGGGGATCCAGGAGGGAGCGCGCGGGGTCGCGCCCCGCCGGCGGCGGGAGCTCGAGCAGCGCGTCGAGGGCGGCGGTGCGGACGGACTCGTCGGGGAGGAGCGCGGCGTGTTCGAGGAGGCTCAGGAGGTCGGCGCCCTCGAGCACGCCGGGGGCGATGTCCAGGAGCGCGGACTGCACGTCCGCCAGGCGGCGCTCGAAGTCCGCGTAGAGCCCCCGACCGCCATCGGGGCGCACGGAGCAGAGGATGCGCGCGATCTTCCTGGGGTCGTGGTTCTCACGGTCGAGGAGCTGCTCGAGCGCCGGCGCCGCGGCCTCGCCTTTCGCGACGATCGCGGCCGTCGCCCGCGCCGCCGCGTTCCCGTCTTCCTCGCGGAGGAGGCCGACGTAGGCGACGAACACCGCATCCGCGAGGTCCGGCGCGATCTCGCCGCGCGCGAGCGCGCGGGCCCCGGCGACGGCGAAGCGGGTCGCGCTCCGCTCGCGCTCCTTGCGCACGGCGTTCTGGACGTCGCTGTCCTGTATCCTGCGTCGCAACGTCTCAACCGTCGCAGGGCGCTGGCCGAGCCCATCGCGGAGCGGCCTCAGATCGGTCGCCACGTCACCGTAGGTGCGCGGCTCGGCGGCGGCGAGGAGGTCCAGGTACTCGCGCGCGAGATCGCGGAGCGCGGGTTCGCGTTCGTGCGGCGGGCCTTGCGCCCAGGCGCGCACGGCGGGGTGCGGATCCGAGCGCGCCTGTTCGAGCAGCGCGGCCCCCTGCGCCATCGGGCTCGCCGCGGCGAGGAGGAGCAGCTTCTCGCCGCCGCCCGCCTCGTTGAGACGCTTGACGATCGCGGGGAGCGCGGTCTCCCCGCAGAGCGCCAAGTCGCGCACGGCAGCGTCGACGTTGCCCCCCTCGCCGGTCCGGACGATCGCAAGCGCCTTCTCGATCCGCGCCGCGCGGGTCGCGTCCGGCGGCGCGAACGCCCCCGGATCCGGCAGCTCGTAGCCAGCCGCGACGAGGATCAGGAGCAGGCGCACGCCGGTGATTGTAGAAGGTCAGTAGGAACCTGCCGGCCCGCGGCCCCTGCCGCGCCGGAACCCCCGGCCCGGGCGATCGCTCTCGCCGGACTTCGCGCGGCCCGGCGACTCCTCCACGATCTCGCCGAGCGCGGCCGGGAGGCTCGCGACGAGGTCGGTCGCGATCATGCTCTGCTCCCCCACGGCCGCGGCCGCGAGGTCGCCGGCCCGCGCGTGGGCGTGGACGGCCTGCACGGCGGCGTCGAAGGGCGGCACGCCCATCGCGAGCCGCGCGGCGAGGAGCCCCGTGAGCACGTCCCCGGTTCCGCCCGTCGCCATCCCCGGGTTGCCGGCCTTCTCGACGTAGACGCTCTCGCCGTCGCAGACGACCGTGCCCATCCCCTTGAGCACGACCACGGCGCGGAACCGCTCCGCGAGCGCGGCGGCCGCGCCGACGCGGTCGCCGATCTTGCCGCCGAGGAGCCGCGCCGCCTCTCCGGGGTGCGGCGTCATCACGCGCGGCGCCTCGAACGCGTCCAGGATTCGGGGCTCGCGCGCGACGAGGTTGAGCGCGTCCGCGTCGAGCACGACGGGCTTGTCGAGCCCCTTCAGGAAGCGCCGCAGGAACGACCCGACCTCCGTCGTGATGCCGGGGCCGACCGCGACCGCGTCCGCTTCCACGGCGCGGGCGCGCGAAGCACCCGACGCCGCGAGCGTGCCGCGCCACGACGGCAGGGGCAACGTCATCGCGCACGGCAGATCCGCGGCGACGAGCGCGTGCACGCAGTCCGGCGTCGCGACCGTGACGAGCCCCCCGCCCCCCCGGAGGCCCCCCCACCCCGCCAGCCGCGCCGCGCCCGACATGCGCAGGGAGCCGGCGACGACGAGGATGCGACCCCGGTCGCCCTTGTGCGCGTCTCTCCGAAGGCGCGGGATCCTCGGGACGTCGGCGACGCGCCTCACAGCTTCACCTTCACCTCGCCGACGGGCGTCCCCTCGCGAGTGCGAATCTCAGGGGGCTGGGGGACCGTGGGGAGCCCCAGGTCGGCAAGCAGCGCCGCGGCCAGCGCGTGCAGCGCGCGGTCGGCGCCGTCGTCGATCTTCAGCGCGATGCCGGTGCGCGCGCCCATCACGCCGATCAGCATCACGCCCTCCGCGCCGGACTTGACGAGCAGACGCCCCTTCGCGGCGCGCATGAGCTCGGTGTCGAAGCGGCCCGCGCCCGCGACCATCTCGGGATGCGCGAGCATCGCCTTCGCGATCCGGCGGGCGGGCTTCTCCTTCGGGTGGCCGTCGGGGGTCGTGAAGCGCGCGATCGCGCGCGCACTGGCCTCGAGGCCGAGCGCGAAGCTCGGGACCGCGCACCCGTCCACGCCGACGCGGATCTCCGCCTCCGCGAACAGCGCGAGGTTCTCGAGGTTCTTGCGCTGCACGGGGTGCGCCGGGTCGGCGTAGGTGGCCGGGTCCTCGCCGATGGCTTTCGCCGCCGCGATCATCCCTGCGTGCTTGCCCGAGCAGTTGTCCTCGAGGCGACCGGGCCTGACGCCGCGCCGGATGTAGTCCTCCGCGACCTTGCCGTCGATCGGCCTGTGGCCGCCGCACCGGAGGAGCTCCGGGCTCTCGCCCGCCTTCGCGAGGATCGATGCGGCGGTCTCCGCGTGCTTCGGCGTGCTGCTGTGGCTCGCGGCGATGAGGGCGAGCTCCTCCTCGGCGATCCGGAACCGCTCGAGCGCGCCCGACTCGACGACCGCGATCGCCTGGAAGGGCTTGGCGGCGGAGCGCAGGTAGACGGGCACGCGCACGTCGCCGCGGCCGCGGGCGACGCGGCCGTCCGCGAAGACGCAGTAGGCGCCGTGGTGGTGCGATTCCTCAAGCCCGCTGCGCGTCAGGATGACGAGGATCTCGTGCGGCACGGGCGCGGCATTCTACGGGATGAAGGGGGGGGCAGGGGGGGGGTAGGATGGCCATGCGGTGGTGTGGCTCTGGCTCGGGGCGATCGCACTCTGGACGCTTGCCTGCGCCGCGCTCCTTGCCGCGTTCTCCACGTTCGACGCGGTGTGGGTGGCCCTGATCACGGGCGCGCTCGGGCTCACCGCCATCTGGTTCGGCATCGCGATCGCCCTGTCCGTCCGACGGCGGTGGACCCGGAGAGGCGCGCTCTACTGGGTGGCGTGGCCGGTGGCAGCTTGCCTCGTGTGGCTGCTGCATGCGCTGGATGTGCCGCTGACGCTCCGTGTGGTCGCTAGCGGAAGCGCGCTCCGGCAATTCGCGAAGGCCGCTCTCGCGCAGGAACACAGGACAGGACGAGTCGGTCTTGTCGTGGTGTTCGACTCGCGGGCCACGGAAGGCTGCGTGTTCCTCACGGCAGGCGCCTCGTTTGACGGCATCACGGGCCTCGCCTATGTCCCCGGTCGTCGCGTGCCTCCCCCGGCCCACCCCGATTGGACCGTGACCGACGCCCGGCATCTCACGGGGCCGTGGTGGTACTTCCGGACGCGCACGTGACGACCGCCTGGGTGCGGACTGCAATGCCGCATCCGGACGCCGTAACCCCTGTTCTGGCAAGACCATGCGCGCGTTACGTGGCGCAAGGGATGCGCCTCCGCCTCAGTTCCTCCGGGGGAGGGAGTCGAGGCGGCTGTTGAACTCCCACTCGCCCGCGGGGATCTCGAGGATCGAGCGTTCGAAGTCGCCGTCGAGCTCGAGATCGACGAGACGCTGGACCGCGAGCGCCACGCGCGTGCTGGACCTGTACCCGAGCGACGGCTCGCACTGGAGGTAGAGCCAGCCCGCGTTCCGGACGAGCCGGACCGGGGGGACCCGTCCGTCCAGAGCGGTCCGGAGCCACTCCCCGCGACCGGGCGCCTGGAAGAAGTCGCGCTCGAAGTTCGCGGGCGGGGGCGTGACGTAGCGACCGAGGCACGTCCCGACCGCCCGGTGATAGATGCGGGTCGACGTCTGCTCCACGAAGACGTACGCGCCGATCCCGGCTGCCCCGCAGAGGACGAGGCCCACGAACGCGGCCGTAGCGCCGGTCGCGCGCGACGAGAAGAGCGCGTGCACGAAGCCGACCGCAAGCAGCAGCCCGCTGAGTCCGAGGCCGACGCTGGCGACGCCGACGATTCCCTCGTCGAGGTCGAGCGTGGGGTCGATGCCGTGCCCGACCGCCATCAGCACGAGCGCGACGAGCGTCAGGCCGAGGATCCAGAAGCCCGCGGATACGAGGCGCGACCGCCGCCGCGGCTTCGGTTCCTCCCGGACCTCCGAAGTGACCATGGACTGGACGGGGATCGCCGAGGGGCGCGGCGGCAGAGGCGGCGGCGCGGGCGGCGGGGTGAACGGCTCCTCGAGCACGCGGTGCGTATGCCGCGCGGCGGCGTGTTCGTCGAGGCCGCGGCCGCGCGCCTCGTAATACGTGCGCCCGCGATGCGAGAAGAGGACCCAGAACGAGTAGATCGAGAACGGGATCAGGATCCCGGTGGGCGCCGCGAGGATCGCGATCACGGCCTGGGACGTGCGCGCGGCCGGACGGTACTTCCGGAGCCCCTCGGACGCCTGGCGCAGATACCAGCCGCCCATGAAGAGGACGATGTAGACGGGCCAGCCCACCCCCATCGTCCCGAAGATCGCGATGAACCCGAGGACGAACGCGATCGTGCCGAGGACGTGGTCGATCGTCGCGAGGTTGTCCAGGTGGTGCTCGAAGCGCACCGGCTTGTATCCGAGGGGGGCCGGGGGGGCCAGGGGCATGGCGCGCGGCTCGGGGCTCCTCCGGACGGCCTCGATCGCGTCGCACATCTCGCGCGCGCCCTGGAAGCGGCCGGACGGGCTCTTCTCGAGGCTCCGCTCGATGAGCGCGTCCACGCGCGCGTCGCAGTCGTCCGGCCGGCGCCGCGACGGGAGCGTGAAACGGCCGATCGGCAGCTCGCCCGCGAGCATCTCGTAGAGCACCACGCCCGTCGCGTACAGGTCCGAGCGCGGGTCCGCCTCGCGGGCGTGCTCACGCTGCTCGGGCGCCATGTACTCGTACGTGCCGAGGACGAGCTGCGTGCGCGTGAGGCGCGTCACGTCCTCCGGGCCGAGGAGCTTCGAGAGGCCGAAGTCCGCGACCTTGACGACGCCCTCGCGCGAGAGGAGGACGTTCTCGGGCTTGATGTCCCTGTGGACGATCCCCTTCTCGTGCGCATGGTCGAGCGCCGCGAGGACGGCGGCGACGACGCGCAGCGCCTCGGCGAGCGGGAGCGGGCCGTTGCGCATCGCGTCCCGGAGCGACATGCCCTCGACGTATTCCATGACGAGGTAGGGCTGGCCTTCCACTTCGCCCCGGTCGAACACGGCGACGACGCTCGGATGGCTCAGCCGGGAAAGCGCATCCGCCTCGCGGTGGAACCGTTCGAGGAACTGCTCCTCCCCCGCGAGGTCTTTCGGCAGCACCTTGATCGCGACCGGCCGGCCGAGGCTCAACTGCCGCGCCATGTAGACGGTGCCCATCCCGCCGCGCCCGATCACGCTCTCGATCCGGTAGCCGCCGAAGGCGCGGCCGACGAACGGGTCGGGGGCCTGCTCGGAAAGCCTGGTCTTCGCGTTCGCGTCCATGCCCGCGCTCCCTACCATGTTCCCACGTTCCGCATTCGGTGACTCACCGCGCCCCGAGCCCCTCGACCATGGCCGGATCGGGCTGGAGGGGCAGGCGCGCCAAATTCCGGAACGGCCTCCCCGCGACGTGCGCGATCCACCTGCCGATGCCGTCCATGACCGGTGTAGCGGTGGTCCGGTCTTCGTAGACCCTCGTGTCGAGGTACGCGAACACGTTCCCGTCCTTCAGCTTGATCTGCACGCCCTCGGGGAACGAAGCCGGGGCATCGCACCACCGGACGACGTAGTCCCGGCACCGCGGGTCCTTGAGGATCGACTCTGTCGCCTTTCGCGCCTCGTCGGTGGTCAGGGGATCGTACGAGGCGACCGGCCTCGTCCACCACTCCGTGGCATCCGGGCTGCGGAGGATCTGCCCTGCGCCAGACGAGTGGCCGACCTCGTAGCTCCGCCAAGACTGCAGGAAGGACTCCGGGTACGCTCGTTCGAGGATCACGGCCAGCGCCGTGCCGAGTCTCATCAGCTCGTCGTCGGCGACGTGCGCAACGCGTGTCTCCGCCTGGACGGTGACCACGACCTTCCCTTCCGTGACCTCGAGCCTCACCGTCTCCGGATCGACCTTGAACGGGACGGGAGCGACTTTCCCGAGCCACTTGACGTGCTCTTCGGTGAACAGGTCGCGCCCGATCGAGTCCGGCAGCGTGCCCTTGGCCACGCCGATCGGGATGTTGCCGTAGACCAGGCCGGCCTGGGTCACGATGTTGAACCGGTCGGGATCACCAAGCCATGTGGGGGCCGCCTCGGGATCGGCCGTCGTTCTCCCCGTGAGCAGGACCGCGGACAGAAGCGCGACCACGCAGAGCCCGACCGCGATCCACTTCGCCGCCCGGCGGAGGGAGGGAACACGGCGCACCGCGATGAGCACCACGACGGCGAGGAGGACCGACCGAAGGAGACCGAGGCCGAAGACGACCCCGACGAGGAAGACGAGGCAACCGAGGCCTTGCGCAGGGTCGCGGAGGTGGGCCGGGTCCATCCGGCTGCGCCACCGGCTCGGGGCGTCGGGTCCTTTCTCCAGCCGCGCCGCCACATGGACCTCCGCGCGCGCCCCCTCGGGCGGGAGCGCCGCGGCGCTGAGGATCCGCGAAACGGCGGCGCCCATCTCCGACGCGCGCTGGTAGCGCTCGCCGGGGGACTTCGCGAGGCTCTTCTCCACGATCGCGTCGATGCGCGAGTCGCACTCCTTCGGCCGCTTCCGCGACAGCGCGGCGAAGTGCCCGATCGGCAGCTCGCCCGCGAGCAGCTCGTAGAGGACGACGCCGGTCGCGTAGATGTCCGCGCGCTCGTCGACCTCCTTCGCCCGCTCGCGCTGCTCCGGCGCCATGTACTCGAATGTGCCGAGCACGAGGTGCGTGTGGGTGAGGCGGGTCGCGTCCGCGGGGCCCATGAGCCGCGACAACCCGAAGTCCGCGACCTTCACGATCCCGCCGGGCGCGACGAGCACGTTTTCCGGCTTGATGTCCCGGTGGATGATGCCCTTCGCGTGCGCGTGCTCGAGCGCCGCGAGGACGCCGCGCACGATGACGAGCGCCTCGGCCGACGGCAGCGGCCCCCTCCGCATCACCTCGCGGAGCGACGTCCCCTGGACGAACTCCATGATCACGTAGAGCCGTCCGTCGATCTCGCCGCGCTCGAAGACGGTGACCACGTTCGGGTGCGAGAGGCGCGAGAGGACGTCCACCTCGCGCTTGAACCGCTCCACGAACTGGGGCTGCCCGCACACCTCCTCCGGAAGCACCTTGATCGCGACCGCACGGTTGAGCGAGAGCTGCGTCGCCTTGTAGACGACGCCCATCCCGCCGCGTCCCAACACCTCGTCGATCCGGCAACCGCCGAGAACCTGACCAAGGAAGGGGTCGGGAGGGGAGGGATCCGCCCGCGTCGGCCTCTCTTCTTCCACGCGCATCAGACTACCCTCGCGGCCGCCTCGCCGACCGGCGTCCGCCCGAAGTAGAGGAATCCCCTCCACTCGCCCGGGTAGCGGCGGAGCCTCGCGAGCCGCTCCCCCTCCAGCTTGACCTTGAGGCCGTGTCCAGCCGCCTCGACGGGGGGCCTGCTCTTCATGTGCTTCCCGTGCCGCGCGCTCGACCAGACGATGGTCAACGGGTAGCGCCGCACGAGGCCCTCGAGCGGCTCGGAGAACTTCATGGCGAGCTCGGCCCTGTCGCCGTCGCGCGGGATCAGGAACCAGGGGTCGCCCGCGAGACGCATCCTCGCGAGCTTCGCGCCGTCGCGCACGCGCCGGACGATGTGCCAGAGGCCCGCGAAGAGGAGGTCCAGCACGGCGATCACGGTGCCGAGCCCCAGGATGCGCGCCCAGCCCAACTTGTCCACCCGCGCCTCCTCGCGCGCCGCGTTCCCGGCGAACACGGGATCGAGCGGGCGGAAGTCGCGCGCGCGGCGGAGGTACACGAGCGCGTCGCCGTGCCGGCCCTGCCGTGCGAGCCGCACCCCCTCGTTGTTGAGCGTCGCGGCGGAGAGCTCCTCGCCGTCCGGCTCGACGGCGACCGGCGGCCGGCTGTCGAGCGGCGCCACGGCCGCGAGGTAGTAGCCCCAGAGTCCGAGGACAAGGGGCACGAGGATCATCGTCAGCACGCGCAGCATGGAAGGCGCCTCCGTACCGTCGGACCGCCGGGGGGGCCCCCAGGCCCCCCCGGATCGGATTCCATTCAGCGGACGACCGCCAGCCCGGCCTCCGCGTCCACCGGAACGCGGCCATCGCCGAGGACCGACGTGATCGCCTCCGCCCCGTCCTCGTCCGGCGCCGCCTCCGCGGGGATCAACCCCTTGCGGGACGGGCTCCGGCCGAAGTAGTCGAGGCGCTTGTTCTGCTCCGCGATCGTCACCCGGATGGAGGTGATCCGGTCGCGGGCCTTGTCGAACGCGGAGCGGTCGAAGACGTAGGTCGCCTCCGCGCGCGTCTGGGCGACGGCGCGCCGCGCCTTCAGGTTCTCGAGCTCGGCGTGGAGGGCGTCGATCTCCGACTGGAGCCGCCCCTCCTCGACGATCGCGTCCTCGATCTCGGCCGCGGTGGTGATCCGCTGCGCCTTCAGCTCGTCGAGCGTCGTCCGGAGATGATCGAGGATCTCCCGGTCGGTGCCGAAAGCCCTCGCGCGCAGCAGCGCGTCCTGGTTGAGCGTCCGGCGCGAGACCTGCTCCGTGTTGATCAGGTAGACCGTGCGCGCGTCCTGGAGCATCGTCCGCCGGGTCTCGAGGACCTGGCGGTCGTGGTCGAGCGCCTTGTCGCGGCGCGAGAGCTCGCGCTCCCGCTCGGCGACCATCGCGTCGAGCCGGGCGAGCGCGATCCGCCCGTTCACCACCGACTCGCCGCACTTCTCCGCGAGCTCCGTCGCCTCCGAGATCTGCGCCTGCAGCTCGACCTCGGGGGACATCAGTTTGGATCGGACGCCGCTGCGCGCGTTGTCGCAGAAGGCCTTCACGGCATCGAAGCCGATGAAGGCGGCCGCGCAGGCGAGCCCGATCCCCAAAAGGACCAGTTTCTTCATGGCAAACCTCCTTGGCGAGGTTGCTGCTCGCCGGGCTCCGCAACGCACGGGGCCGGCCCGCAACTTCCGTCGCACGCGCGTCCTATCGCACGGGGTGTGCCGCGAGACCCGCGTCGCCGCAAGTCGCGCAGGCGGGCCGGGTTAGGGAGGAGAGGGGGCTTGGGGGGCCGGCGGCGAGGACGAAAGGTCCTTGGGGTTCCTGCCCAAGATCCTTGCGCGCGCGGCGGCGCGGGGCGCGAGCGGCGAGAGGAGCGTCCAGACCCAGGCGTTGCGCCGGAGCCAGGTCCGCCGCTCGACGCGCCGGGCGAGGAGGCCGAACGCGAGCGCCCCCGCGCTCAGGACGAACGCGACGAGGAAGAGCGCGAGGGTCTCGTCCTCGAAGGCGCGGTAGGGCTTGTCGAGCGCCTCGATCGCCCACCAGACGTACGCGGCGACCGCGGGGACGACGAGGGCGACGGCGATCCACCGGTTGGCCCGCGCCGCCGCGCGCGAGCGCAGCTCCGCGTCCGCGTCCGCCGGCAGCGGCAGCCCCTGCGCGACCGCCGCCGCCTGGACGGTGTCGAGACCGCGCCCGCGCGCTTCGTAGTAGGCGCGTAGATCCGCGCCCATCAGCGCCCACCAGGTCCAGAGCGTCAGCGGCACGCCGACGACCGTCGGCGCCGCCAGCGCGGTGAGCGCGAGGAGCAGCGTCCGCGATCTCGGCAGGTAGCGGCGCGCCCGCTCGGCAACGCGCCAGAGCAGGATGCCGTAGGCGAGGACGATGGCCCCGGAGGCGTCCCGGTCGATGTCGTAGAGCCCGATCTCGAAGTCCTCCTCGGCGATGAGGAGGCCGACCCCGACGACGGCGAGGAGGATGCCGCAGACGGCGAGGACGGTGAGCAGCAGATCGAGCCGCATCTCGAACGACTTCGGGGGCAGGAGCGCGCCCTCGGCGCCGCGCGCGGGGCGGCCGCGAAGCCGCTCGCCGAGCCGGGTCGCCGCGTCGCGCAGCGTGTCGAGCGGGGCGGGCGCGGCCGGGGCGGAGGCGATCTCCGCGAGCTCGCGCGCCATGGCGCTCGCGCGGTCGTAGCGGCGCACGGGGTCCTTCGCAAGCCCCTTCTCGAGGATCGCGTCGAGGCGGCGGTCCACGTCGGCGAGCCTCCGGCTCGGCAGGTCGAACCGGCCGATCGGGAGCTCGCCCGTGAGCATCTCGTAGAGGACCACCGCGGTCGCGTAGATGTCCGAGCGGCTGTCCGCCTCCTGCACCGACTCGCGCTGCTCGGGCGCCATGTACTCGTAGGTCCCGAGGACGAAGTGCGTGCGGGTGAGGCGGGTCTGCGCGTCCGCCTCAAGGAAGCGGGACACGCCGAAGTCCGCCACCTTCACGTTGCCCTCGTGCGAGAGAAGGACGTTCTCGGGCTTGATGTCCCGGTGGATGACGCCCTTCTTGTGCGCGTAGTCGAGCGCGTCGAGAAGCTGGGCGCAGATGCGGCAGGCATCGCGCGGCGGGATCGGGCCGCGCCGGAGGAGCGCGCGAAGGCTCTCGCCGTCCACGTACTCCATGACGATGAACCAGCGCCCTTCCGCCTCCCCGCGGTCGATCACCTGGACGACGTTCGGGTGCGAGAGCGCGGCCAGGATCTCGGCCTCGCGGTGGAACCGATGGACGAACAGCGGGTCGTCGCTGACGTTGGGCGGCAGCACCTTCACGGCGACCGGCCGGCCCAGCGAGAGCTGGGTCGCCCGGTAGACCGTTCCCATCCCGCCGCTGCCGATCAGCTCCTCGACCCGGTAGCCCTTCAGCTCGCGACCGAGGAACGGGTCGGCGACCGTCGGCCGCGCGGAGGGGTCGAACCGCCGCCCGCACTCGCAACGGACGTCACGCGTCTCCTCGTGGACGGCAGCCTTCCGGCCGCACGCAGGACAGGTGACGATCATCGGCCGCGCCACGGTGCAATTCAGGTACCAAACCCGTGCTTCGTACCCAAGGGGGCCCCTATGCAAGGACCTTGCGGGACCCTCGAAAGGGAAGCACAGGGGGGTCCGGGGGCGTCCAATGGAGCGGACCCATGGGGCGTCGGCTCGTGATCGGAGTGGCAGCGGCTGCGGTCGTCGCCTTGGGGCTCCTTGCCGCTTCGACCGGGAGAGGCGACGGCGGCCGTGCGCGAGGTCCGGGCGCCCCGACCGTGGCAATCGATGACGAACCGTCCGGCCACGCGGTGCAGCGCGTCGGGCACGACCCGGCCTCATCACTCCCCGCCGTTGACACCGCGCCCACCGTCCGGACGGCGGTGGCCGAGACGAAGCCGTTGTCGCCAGCCGATCGCGAGGCGCTCGAACGCCACGAGCGCCGGTTCGGGGCAGACGGTCCCGAGGGTCCGCCGCACTGGTCCGACAGCGTCGTGGGATCGGTTGCTTGGCCACCCGCGCGGGAGCAGTCGGAGTCTGCCCGGCAACGACGGCTGGAACAACTGGAGGCGCTTCGGGCGCGCGAGCTGCTCGGTGTTCTCGACGCCATCGCCGCCGGGCTCGCGTGGCTTAAAGGCCATCAACGCCCGGACGGCTGGTTCATGGACAGCGGCGCCGCGCTCCGCTGCGTCGAGCTCGGCCACGCGCCGCCGTGCGTAGCGCCAGCCGACCGGTCCGCGGAGTGGTCGATGGCCGGGACGGCGCTGGCCGTGATGGCGTTCGCCGCGTTCCGTGACCAGGACGTGAACGGCCGCTTCGAGCCCGCGCTCGCACGCGGTGTGGCCTGCTTGCGCGCGAAGCAGTTCGCCGACGGCGGCTTCCCTTCGGGCGTCTTCCGGGCCTCCTCCACGCTCTCGCTGATCGCCCTCGGCCGGATGGCCGCCGCCACGGGAGACACGGGTCTTCGTGACGCAGTGCGGCGCGGCCTCGCCTGCGCGGCGAGGGAGGCGGCTCCGGACGGCGGCTATCACTACTTCTATGAGCCGTTTGGCGACCTCCGGGAGACCGCGTGGATCGCGCTGGCCGTGGAGGAGGCCCGCAAGGCAGGCATCGAGGTGCCCGAGGCCGTGGCCGAAGGGCTCCCGAGGTTCGTCACGTCGGCGTGGCTTGGGGGGCACCGGTTCGCGCGCGTGCGCGGCGGCGCGGAGTGGTCCGCCATGGCTCCCGTCGGGATCCTTGCTGGGCTCCTGGTCTGGGACGACGGGCGGCGGGCCGACGTTCTCCCCGATTTCCGAGGCTGGGTCGCCGAACCCCCTCCGACCAGACTCTATCCGCTCTACCACGGCGTGCGCGTCGCGGCACACCTGGAGCCAGACATGCCGCAGCCCTGGCGCGACGCGCTCCTCGGGCTCATGAGGGCGCAGGAGCAGTCGGGCGCCGCGACGGGGGCATGGCGCGACCTCGAGGCGTACCCCCTCTCCGAGATCGGCTACGTCGGGGTGGGCGTCGTGCACACGACGGCGTTCGCGGTGCTCGTCCTCGAGGAGGCGCTCCGCGCCCGGTGACTTCCTGCCCCCCAGCCCCCCTCGCTTCCCCGGTAGAATCCGGGCGCTACCCAAGGAGGTGCGTGATGCCGTCCATGCCGTTCGGAAGCCTGTGGCTCGCCGTGACCCTGTCCGCGGTCGTGGTCTTCATCCTGAGCTCGATCATCCACATGGTGCTCAAGTACCACCGGGCCGACCACAAGCCGCTGCCGAACGACGACGCGGCGCGCGCGGGCCTCGGCGGGGGCGCGCTCGCGCCGGGCGTCTACATCACGCCCCACTGCCCGGACATGAAGCCCGACGCGCAGGCCCTCGCAAAGTACGAGAAGGGGCCGATCGCGATCGTGACGATCCTGCCGAACGGGATGCCGCAGATGCAGAAGTACCTGGCGCTCTGGTTCGGCCTCTGCCTCCTCGCGAGCTTCGTCGCGGCCTACGTCGCACGGCTCACGCTCCACCCCGGTCCGTTCGGCGCGGAGGCGATGCGCGTCACGGGCACCGTCGCCTTCGCCGCGTATGGCATCGGCCCGATCATGAACTCGATCTGGAAGGGGCAGCCGTGGGCGAACACCGCGCGCTCGCTGCTCGACGCCGTGATCTACTCGCTGGCGACCGGCCTCACGTTCCGGCTCCTCTGGCCGGACGCGTAGCTGCTCCCGGGGCCCCGCTCAGTAGCTCACGCGCGGCCGCTCGCGCTGGGACGCCTCGTCCACCTCCCAGAAGCTCTCGGGCCGGAAGCCGAAGAGCGAGGCGACGATGGACGACGGGATCGACTGGCAACGGCCGTTGAAGTCGCGGACGTTGCCGTTGAAGAACCGCCGGGCCGCGGCGATCCGGTCCTCGGTATCGACGAGCTCCTCCTGGAGGGCGAGGAAGTTGCGGTCCGCCTTCAAGTCGGGGTAGCTCTCCTGCAAGGCGAGCACCTGCCGGAGGGACTGGACGACCGGCCGCTCGTCCGCCTCCTGGCTCGCGACCGGCCCGTGGTTGGCCGCGGCGCGGGTGCGCGCGGTCGCGAGCCGCTCGAGCAGCTCCCGCTCGTGCTTCGCGTACCCCTTCACCGTCTCGACGAGGTTCGGGATCAGGTCGTAGCGCCGCTTCAGCTGGACGTCGATGTCGTGCCAGGACTCGCGGATGTGCTGACGCAGGCGCACGAGGCCGTTGTACGTGCCGAGGAACCAGGCGAGCACGAGCACGCCGATGCCGACGGGGACCCAGACGGCGGCGTCGCTCACGCCGGGCGGTCCTTCCTGAGGTAGCGCGGCAGGCGGTCGAGGAAGCCGTCGGCGTCGAGGAGCGTACGCTCGATCTCCGCGACCGACATCCTGCTCGAGCCGCGCCGGAAGAGGGCGAGAGCGTGCGAGGTCGTCACCTTGAATCCCCCGAGGCCGAGGAAGTACTCGATCATCTTCGGGTGGAAGACGTCGTAGGCGAGTTTCCGGTCCTCCGCCTTCACGTGGTACTTGCGGCTGAACTCCTCCGACTCGAAGTCGATATCGTCGAAGCCGAAGAACCCCCCGATCTTGTCGAGGAAGTGCTCGGGGCGCACCTCCATCCGGCCGAGATCCGCGTCGTGCTCGAGCACGACGAAGGTGCGGTGGTGGTGGTGCGTGCTCCGGTGGCCCTTGGAGTCCGTCGAGTAGGTCTCGTGGTGGTGGTCGAAGAGGTGCATGCGGCGCCCGTCGAGAGCGCCTTCGACCACGTTGTAGGCATACCGCTTGGACCCCTGCTGCAGCGTCGGGAAATGCCCCTCGTAGCGGCCGGCGAGTCCGAAGGGGTCGTTCGGGTAGAAGCGGCACCCGAGCCGGCGCGCGAGAGCGCGGAACGCCTCCTCCCGCTTCTTCTTCGCGAGGTAGGAGAGGTAGGCGATCGCGCCGAAGACGACCACGAGACCGAGGATCAGGAGGGCGTGCTGGATCTCCATCCGGACGGCCTATACCCCGCGCCTGCCGGGCGTGTTCGCGGGGCGATGCCGAGGGGGTGCGGGGGCAGGAGCGCGTTCGGGCAACGGACGGATGATACCGGCCGCGCCCCCGCCTCCCCGCGCCCCTCCACCCCTCGACGCCTATTGCAGGCGCCGATCGAGCGCGCGCGGGACCCACCTCAGCAGGGACGAACAGCAGAGGAGGGCCTCCCGCGGGCTCGTCGGATCGAGCCGCAGGGAGCGGAGGAAGTGCCGCCTCGCCTCGTCGTAGCGACGGGCCTTCAGACATTCGGTCCCGGCGACGGCATGCACGGCCGCCACGCGCTCGCGGCGCATGCGGGCGAGGGCCACGGGCGTGAAGCGGGCGACGACCTCGGGCCCGGAGAAGGCCGCGACGACGGCGCGAAGGGCCGATCCGGCGCGGGTGCCGACCGTGCGCGAGATGCTCCGGTCATGGCTCCGGCGCTCGAGCAGGGGCGGGCGACCGACATAGACGAATGCCCCGAGGACCGCGAGCCGGCACCACATCTCCCAGTCCTGCGCGCGCGGCAGGTCCACACGGAACGGGCCGGCCGCTCGCAGCGCCGAGGCGCGCACGACCGCGCAGCCCGACGACGTGATGAAGTTCCGGCACAGCAGGGGCTCGAGCACGTCGCCGGACGGGCGCCTTCCGAAGAGCGCCGGGCGCTCGGTCCCGAACACGCGGCCCCCCTCGTCCATGGGAACCGCGTCGCCGTAGGCGACCACGGCCGCGGGCGCGCGCGCAAGCGCGGCGCAAAGGGTCGCCGCCCCGCGAGGTCGCAGGCGGTCGTCGGCGTCGAGGAAGGCGACGAGGGGCGCGCGGGCCTCCTCGATGCCGCGGTTCCTGGCCGCGGAGAGGCCCGCATGGGGCTGCCTCACCGTCCGCACGCGCGCGTCGCCCTCCCGCGCCAGCACCGCGGCGACGTCGTCGTTCGACCCGTCATCGACGACGATGACCTCCAGGTCCCGCACGGTCTGCGAGAGGGCACTCCGGATCGCCTCTCGGAGGAAGCGCGCCATGTCGAAGACCGGGATGACGAGGCTGAGGAGCGGCGCGTTCCCGGTCATCGCCGCGGAGTCGCCCCGAGCAGCCTCACGAGCCACGCGCCGACGCGACCGCGCTCCACCGCGCGTTTCAGCGCCAACGCGAAGCCGAACCAGCGCCGGGAGAGCCTCCGGTGCCGCATGCTCCACGAGAACTTCCCGTCCCAGTATCCGTCGACGATGACGGGCCAGCGCGCGCGCAGCTTCTCGATGGAGCGGGGGCTCAAGGGCGAAGACCAGCGGAAGCGGAAGTAGGCCTTGTCGGAACGCGCCACGGGGTCGGCGACGTAGGTGATCACGGAGCGAGGCTCGAACACGATCGGGATCCCGCGCTCCCTCAACCTCAGGCTGAACTCGACGTCCTCGCCAAGGCAGAGCTCGGTGAACGGACCGATCTCGTCGAAGACCCGCCGCCGCGCGAGGAGCGCGTGGAACTCGACGTGGTCGTCGATCTGCCGCGCGAGCCCCTGGGCGGCGTCGAGGGGCGCGCCCTTCTGCTCCATCACGGGCTCAAGGCGCATGTCCGCGCCGGTCCCGACCTCGCGCAGAGTCCCCCGGCTCATGTGGATGCTCGTCCACCCCGCCTGCTCGATCAGGAAGAGAGGGTGGGCCACGTCCGCCTTGGCCTCCTCCGCCGCGGTGACGAGGGCGCCCAGCCAGCCGGGCCCGACCTTGACGTCGTTGTCGAGGAAGGCGACCCACGGCACCCTCGTGCTCGGGTGGGCGAGGGCGAGGTTGCGCGCCTCGTAGGGGAACACGAAGCGGTCGAGGCGCAGCACCTCGCATCCGGCGTGGCGCTTGGCGAAGTCCTTGATCGCGTCGGCAACGTCGGGCGGCGAGTTGACGTCGATCACGAGGACCCGGAACGGAAGGTCGGTGAAGGCGTAGAGGTATTGGAGGCAGAGGACGGTCGTCGACATGCGTTCCCGCGGCAGGACGACGACCGCGACGGGGCTCGAGGGCTCGGTCATGGCATCGGACCTGGGCATGGCCGGGATTCTACGGATCCGGCAGGGTGCGCGCCCGGGAGAAGAGGAGGAGGGAGCGGAGGGCGCTGGCCCCCGGACCCCTCGTCATCCTAGCATGACGAAGCATGGCGCCGCCGGAGCCGGCCGAATCCAGGACGGGCTTTCGGATGGGCTCCTAGAGCCCGAACTCGTCCACCTTCTTCTTGAGCGTCGGGTAGGTGATCCCCAGGAGCTTCGCCGCGCGCGTCCGGTTGCCGCCGGTGGCCTCGAGCGCGCGGGCGACCATCTCCTTCTCCATCTCGCGCAGCGTCTTCACCTCGCCGGGCGCCCGCGCGGGGCCCCCGAGCCGGATCTCGAGGGGGAGCGCGTCCGCGTCGATCCTCTCGCCCTTCGCCATCACCACGCAGCGCTCGCAGACGTTCCGCAGCTCGCGGATGTTGCCGGGCCAACGGTACGCCTCGAGCCTCTCGAGCGCCTCCTCGGTGAACCGCTTGCCGAGGAACTGCTCCGCGAGCAGCCGCACGTCGCCGGGCCGGTCGCGCAGCGCCGGGCAGTGGAGCGTGACGACCGAGAGCCGGTAGTAGAGATCCTCGCGGAACCCCGTGCGAAGGTCGCGGTTCGTCGCCGCGACGATCCGCACGTCCACGCGCGTCGGCTTCGCCGCGCCCACGCGGTGGAACTCGCGCGTCTCGAGCGCGCGCAGGAGCTTCGCCTGGAGTCCCGGCGCGAGCTCGCCCACCTCGTCGAGGAAGATCGTCCCGCCGTGCGCCTGCTCGAACCGGCCGGGCCGCGCGCGGTCGGCGCCCGTGAACGCGCCCTTCTCGTGGCCGAAGAGCTCCGCTTCGAGCAGCGTCTCCACGAAGGCGGCGCAGTTGACCGCTACGAACGCCCCCTTCGCGCGCGGCGACAGCGCGTGGAGCGCCCGGGCGACGAGCTCCTTCCCGGTGCCGGTCTCGCCGGTGACGAGCACGGTCGCCGGCGTCGGGGCGACGCGCGCGATCTCGTCACGCAGCCTCTGGACCGCGGGCGAGCGCCCGAGCATCTCCTGCGTCGCGGGGGTGGGAGGCGGGGGGGCGTGGGGGGGGCGGAGGGCGGGGGCGGCCATGGCCGAGAGGGCGGCGAGGAACTCCAGCTCGTCGGGCCGGAACGGGTCGCCGCTCGTGCGATCGACGTAGAGCGCGCCGAACCGCTCGAGCGGCACGGCCATCGCCGAGAGGATCTTCTCGGTCGCGAGCGAGGTCGCGCCCGGGAGGTCGATGCGCGGCTCCTTGACGAGGATCGCGTCGCCCTTCGACCTCGCGTGGTCCACGACCGAGCGCGAGAACGTGCCGACGTTCCCGTCCGGCAGCACGAGCGCGACCCGGCACGGGCGGAAGATCTCCTCGACCGCTCTCGCGATCCCGTCGCGGAGGCGGTGCGCGGGCTCGCGCAGGGTCTCGGCGAACCGGTAGACGGCGGCCAGCCGCGCGAGGACGCCCTCCTCCGCGCCCCCGACGCCCCCTCGTTCCGGCAAAAGGCTCGACTCGATCCGCAGCGGCTCCCCCACCACCGTCGGGCGCTCGGCAGCGCCGTCGGCGACGAAGACGAGCGTGAGGTTCCGGACGGTGAGCTCGTCGCCGGTCTTGAGCACGTGGCGCTCGACCTTCCTCCCGTTGACGTAGAGGCCGTTGAGCGAGCGCTGGTCGACCGCGACCCAGTCCGCGCCCTCCCGCCGTACGATCGCGTGGCAGCGGCTCGCCGCCTCGTCGAAGACGCGCACGTCGCACTCTTCGGCCCGGCCGATCCTCAGCTCGCCCGAGAAGGGGAACTCCTCCGCCGTGGACCGGCCGCGCGCCACCCGCAGCGTGGGCATCCCTCCATTATGCACGGCGCCCCATGCCCCCCTCGATCGCGCGTGCTAGACTCTGCGCGCCATGGACCGGATGGTCGAGTGCGAGCTCGCGCGCATCATCATCAACGACAACGCGGACCAACAGTACATCTTCCTCCGCGAGAAGAGCGGGGAACGCACCTTCCCGATCGTGATCTCCGTCTTCGAGGCCTTCGCGATCGACCGGTTCGTGAAAGACCAGCGGCCCCCGCGCCCCCTCACCCACGAGCTCCTCTTCTCGATCCTCCAGCAGACCGGCGTCGCGATCGAGCGGACCGAGGTCACGAAGCTCGAGGACAGCACCTTCTACGCGAACCTCGTCCTCAAGAGGGGCGACGAGAAGTTCGACGTGGACGCGCGGCCATCCGACGCGATCGCGCTCGCGGTGCGGAGCGGCGCGCCGATCTTCGTTCACGAGGACGTGATCGACGAGGTCGCGAGCAACTGAGTCTGAGTCTGAGCGCTATTTCGGCTGGTCCCTGGGCCGGTCGAGGAAGCGCAGCCACCGGAGCACGACGTAGAAGACGCAGCTCAGGAAGAGCGCGAAGAGGATCGCGCCCGCGCCCGCCGCCGCGCCGACCGCGCCCATCGCCCAGAGGGACGTCGCGGTCGTGACGCCGCGCACGTCGTCGCCGTGGCGGAAGATCGCGCCCGCGCCGAGGAACCCGATGCCGGTCGCGATCGCCTGGATGAGGCGATAGAAATCTCCGGTGCCGCCGGCGAGGACGCCCAAGTGGACGAAGCCCGCCGAGCCAACGCTCACGAGGATGTGCGTGCGCACGCCCGCGGGCCGGTGCAGCCGCTCGCGCTCGAGGCCGACGATCAGCCCGCCCACGAGCGCGGCGCCGAGGCAGACGACGCTCTGGACCGCCGACCAGAGGGATCCGGGCCCGCTCAGCGGGAGCCACAGGATGTCGGACGCGAGCACGGGGCTGATTGTGCCACCGTCTGCGGCCGGCCGGCGAGTAGAATCCGCGCGGAGGGAACGCCAATGGTCCGCCGCGCTTGCGTGTTGCTCCTGGGCGCGGGGCTCGCGCTGGCCCAGGAGGGCAAGGAGGACGCCGCCGCGGCGCCCGCCGCCGAACGCACGCCGTTCCCCGCGCGCGCGGCGGGCAAGAAGCCCGCGACGGTCGCGATCAAGAGGAAGGTCTTCACGCTCCGGCTCCCGGCCGACTGGCTGCTCCAGGACACCGAATCGGAGAAGGCCGAGGTCGCGTGGAAGGTCCTGCTGCCGGGCTCGACGGAACCCGCGGAGCTGCTGCTCGTCCGCGGCGACGAGTTCGCCCATCCCCGGTCGGCGCCCTACTACCACAAGGAGGGGCAGACCTGGGAGGGCGAGACGGAGATCCGCCCGAACCCCGTGCCGCGGCTGGTCGTGACCCGTCCCGGCCGCGACTGGATGAACCTCTACGCCTTCTTCTCGGTGCGCAACAACCTCTATTACTTCCACCTCTCCTGCGCCGAGGAGGACTTCGCGCAGGCCGAGCAGGACCTCATCGCCGCCGTGCAGGGCTTCGCCGCCGACGTCGCGATCTGGCCCGCGATCCCGAAGGAGTACGAGACCAAGCCGGAGGGCATCTGGCTCGTCGCCAAGGCCCCGTCGGTGACCGCGTCCCTCGCACCGTTGGTCGCGGGGCTGAAGGAGGCGGAGAAGCGCTTCCAGCGCCTGCACGGGGCGATTCCGAAAAGCGCCGCGCCGATCGTCGTCCTCGTGCACGCTTCCGTCGCCGAGGCGAAAAAGCTCGAGCCGAAGACGGGTGAGGGCGACGGCGGCTTCTTCGCCGACGTGCAGCACCGCCGGATCCTCGCGCTCCCGGTCGCGAACGAGAACCTCGAGCAGCAGGGCTGGCTCGCGGCAATGGCGCATGGCCTCCTTCTCATGGTCAAGTACGGTGACACGCGCCCCAACTGGATCTGGCTCGGCGAGTGCACCTTGGCGCGCGCGGAGGCGGAGACCGGGAAGCCGCTGCCCAGCCTCCACGACGGTTTCGCGGGCTGGATCTCGAAGGTCAAGCTCCACACGCTGGACGAGCTCGAGGCGATGCGACAGGCCGATCCGCCGACCTACGGCATGGAGTCCTTCTTCTACGTCGCCGCGCTCCAGGCGGGCAAGCACAAGAAGGCGTATGGGGAATTCCTCAAGGAGTTCGGCGAGACGGGCGACGGGGAAGCGTTCCGGCGCCACCTCTTCGCGGTCGGGCAGGACGAGCTTCGCACGGCGACGAACGAGTTCCTTGTCAAGATCAAGCCCGAACCGAGGAAGCCGCCGAAGAAGAAGTAGCCGGCGCGCGCCGGTCGACGCTCGCGAGGGCGTGGGTTCGGATCGTGCAACCGAGTAGAATCCGTCCGGGAGGGAAAGCATGATCCCGCGGCTTTGCCTGCTGCTCCTCGGTGCGACGTTCGCGTTCGCGCAGGACAAGGACGAGAAGGAAAGGGACGACGAGGGGATCTCGATCGACGAGGCGCCGGCCCCCGCGGAACCGGGGGCGGAGCCCGTGCGCACGACGGCGTTCCCCGCGCGCGAGCCCGGCAAGAAGCCCGCGACCGTCGAGATCCGGCAGAAGGTCTACTCGTTCTCGCTTCCCGCGGACTGGGTGCTGTCCGAGTCGAAGGAGCCGGAGGCGGAACTCGCGTGGGACATCCTCCTGCCCGGCTCGACCAAGCGAGCCTCCCTGGCCCTCCTCCGCAACGACAACCTCGTCGACGCCAGATCCGCCCCGTACCGCCAAGCCGCGTGGATCCGCAAGGACAAGCCGGACGAGAAGACCGAAGTCCGCCTGAAGCCCTGCCCTAGGGTCGTGCACGACCGAGCGACCTGGATCGACCTGTTCCTCTACCGCTCCGTCCGCAACAACCACTACGTGTTCCGGCTCGGGTGCTCCCCGGACGACTTCCCGCAGGCCGAGGCGGACATGCTCGCCGCCGTGCAGTCGTTCTCCGCGAAGGTCGAGATCTGGCCTCCCCTCCCGAAGGGGTACCAGGTCTCGCAGGAGGGGACGTGGCTCATCGCGCGCGCGCCGTCCGTGACCGCGTCGCTCGCGCCGCTCGTGAAGGCACTCAAGCAAACCGAGAAGCGGTTCCAGAAGGACCACGGCCCCCTCCCGAAGGGCGACCCGCCGATCGTGGTCCTCGTGCACGGCTCGCAAGGGGATGCCTCGAAGATCGAGCCCAAGGTGGCCGACGGCGTGGACGGGCTCTACGCGGCCCTGGAGCACCGGCGGCTCTACGCGACGCCCCTGGACAAAGACGCGCTCGAGCGGGAGGGGTCGCTCGCGGGGGAGGCACAGATGCTGCTCTTCTGCGCGCGGTACGGGGACACGATGCCCCTCTGGGTGACCGGCGGCGAACGCACGGTGGCGCGCGCCGAGAGCATCACCGGGAAGCCGTTGCCGAGCCTCGACGAGGGGTTCGTGGCCTGGGTCTCGAACCTCAGGCTGCACACGTTGGACGAGCTCGAGGCGATCCGCGCGTCCAAGAACCCCAACTGGGAGACCTGGAACCCCGAGGTCTTCTTCTACGTCGCGATGCTGCGAGCGGGAAAGTACCGGAAGCAGTACCGCGCGTTCCTCGACGACTACGCGGAGACCGCCGACGGCCTCGGCGCGTTCGAGCGCCACTTCGGGGAGATCAGCCAAGAGCAGCTCCGTGTGGCGACCAACGAGTTCATCTCGACGAAGCTCCAGGAGGTCAAGCGGGAGAGGAAGAAGTAGCGCCGGGAGGAGGGGGGCGCGGGGGAGGGCGGGGTCAGCGCCGGTCGAGCGTGGTCACGACCTCGACGTGCGGTGTCTTCGGGAAGAGGTCGAAGCCCATGAGCTCCGTCGCCTCGTAGCCGGCAAACATCGGCATCTCGGTCGCGAGGGCTTTCGCATTGCAGGAGACGTAGAGGATGCGCTTCGGCGCGGCGCGGAGGATCGCCTGGATCGCCCGGCCCCCGAGGCCCCCCCGCGGCGGATCGACGACGACCGTGTCGCATTGGCTCAGGAACTCGGCGGCGTCGCCCGCCTCGAACCGGGCCGTGATCCCGTTGATCTCCGCGTTCGTGCGCGCGAAGCCGATCGCCTCCTCGGAGATGTCCACCCCGGTCACCGACGCCGCGCGCGCCGCGCACGACAGCGCGAACCCGCCGACGCCGCAGTAGAGGTCGAGGACGCGCCCCTCGACGCGTTCGGCGACGTGCGCGTAGAGCCGCTCCGACTGCCACGGGTTCGCCTGGAAGAACGAGTTGGGCCCGAACCGGAGGCGCAGCCCGCCGATCCGCTCCTCGATCCAGCCGCGGCCGCGCGACTCGACCACATCGCCCGCCGAGACGTCGGCCGGCCGGTCCGACGCCGCCCACACGACCGCGGGCGCCCACGCGAGCGCCTCGTCGAGCAGCGCGCGCACCGCGGGATCGCGACCGTTCGTAAGGAAGACGAGCATCCGGTCGCCGCTCACGGGCGCCTCGCGGACGCTGATGTAGCGGAGATAGCCCTTGTGCGCCGTGTACGCGTACGACCGGAGTCCCAGCCGCTTCGCCGCCTCCTTCGCGCGCATCACCGCGTCCCACGCCTCGGCCGAGACGAGCAGGCACTCCTCGAGGTCGAGGACGCCGCGCGGGTCGTCGCGCTTCCGGAGCCCGAGCTTGTGCCACGCGAACACATAGTCCATCCGCGTGCGGTAGCGGAGCTCGCGCGGCGAGGGCAAGACCGGCACGGCTCGGCCGAGCGCCTGCGCGAGCGCGGCCTCCTTGCGACGGACCTCCTCGGCGTAGGGGAGGTCCTGCGTGGCGCAGCCGCCGCAGACTCCGAAGTGGCGGCAGAGCGTCATGGAAGAGAGAGGGGCGGGGGGAACCTACTGCTCCGGCGGGTTCAGGTAGACGCGGCCGGCATCGGCGTCGCCCCCGTCCTCGCCGGGCGCGCCGACGAGGCCGTTGTCGGGGATCGTGGCCAAGGCCGCGCCGAAGAAGCCGCCCGCCTCCGGGTTCGAGCTCGCGTAGCGGGCGACGACCGCGCCGGACGTCGCGTCGAACTCCCACACCTCGCCCGCGCCCTGGAGCGCGCCGGGCGCGCCGACGAAGATCCTCGTCCCCATGGCGGCGACCGCGGAGCCGAACCGGTCCCCTCCGGCCGGCACGGGCTTCGTGAAGGTCTGGAGCACCGTGCCGTCGGCGGTGTCGATGAGGTAGGCAATGCCCGCGCCGTCGGCCTGGCCTACGATCTGGTTGGGTGCGCCGACGAGGAGATTCGTGCCCGCCATCGCGAGCGCAAAGCCGAACTGCGCGCCGGTCTGCGGATCGGGGTGCGGGTAGGTATCGAGCATCTCGCCGGAGAGCCCGAAGAAGCGATACACGTTGCCGGCGCCCTCGTCGCACGCGCCGACGAAGACGTCGAACGCCACGGTCGCCACGGCGCAGCCGAACCGGCCGTCGTCCGTCGGGTTCGGGGACTCGAGCACCTGGAGCACGGCCTCCGTAAAGCAGTCGAAGTAGTAGGCTCGGCCCGCGTTGGCGACTCCGAGGACGTCCTCGCCCGGCGCACCGACGACGGAGTTCGCCCCGGTGACGGCGATGCTCGCCCCGAAGAGGCCGCCCGTCTCGGGGAAGCTCGTGTCGAACACGAGCCGGAGCAGGTTCGTCGTCGCGTCGTAGAGGTAGGCGCGCCCGGCCCCCCCGGCCCCCCCCGGCTCGCCGACGGTGATCTGGAGGAAGTTCGCGCCGATCGCCTGGCCGAATCGCGCGCCCGCGACCGGGGTAGGACTCTGAAGGGCCAGATCCGGCTGGAGCGTCTGCGGGTCGAAGAGGTAGACCACGCCCTCGTCCTCGCCGGGGGCGCCGACGACCGGGACGTCCGAGGCGAACGCGACCGCGGTGCCGAACGCGCCGCCGGGCACGGGCGCCGGGCTCTCGAAGATCGCGTCGGGCACGGGACCGGTCTGGCCCGGGAGGCCGAGCACGTAGGCGCGGCCCGCGCCCGGCGGGTTCACGTCCTCGAGCGGGGCGCCGACCACGACCGCCGCGTTGCCGAACGCGGCGACGCTGTTGCCGAAGCCGCCGCCGATCTGCGCGTTCGGGCTGTCGAGGACCCCGGCGGGCGCGCCGCCGGCGCCGAAGAAGTAGACCCTGCCGCGGGCGTTGCCGCCGATGAAGGCGCCGACGGCAAGCGTGCCGCCGACGTCCGCGAACGTCTCTCCGAAGCCGAGCGTCTCCACGCCGACCCCATCGGGGTTGTCCGCGTTGCCGGTCACCGCGCCCGTCGCCGGATCGAAGGTCCGCACGGATCCGCCCTGGGTGTTGTCGGGCTCCCCCACGGCGATGTCGGCGTTCGAGCCCGCGAGGATGCCCGCGCCCACGGCGCCGACCGCCGCGCCGAAGCGCGCGTTCGCCTCCGAGCCGTCGAGCGTCCTCAGGAGCGTGCCGGTCGTCGCGAAGAGATAGGCCCGCCCCGTGCTCCCGTTCTCGCCCGGGGCGCCGACGAGGACGTCCCCGCCGAACGGCGCGACCGACGATCCGAACGCCCCGTCCAACTCGCTGTTCGGGCTCGTGAACGTCTGGAGCAGCGTGCCGTCGGGCGCGAAGAGGTAGGCGCGTCCCGCGTTGGTGTCCTGGCCCACGGTCTCCTGGGGCGAGCCGACGAGCACGTTCCCGCCGAGGTCCGCGACCTCCTCGCCGAAGCCCGTCGCGGTCGCGTCCGGGCTCTGGAACGTCTGCAGCAGGTTGCCCGCCGCGTCGAAGAGGTACGCCTCGCCCGCGCCGAGGTTCGCGCTCGGCGACGACGCGGCGACGTTCCCCGCCACGGCGGCCACCGACCACCCGAACTGGGTGCTCTGGGGGTCCGGCGCGGGGATCGTCACCAACGGCTGCACGCCCGTCGGGTCGACGAGGTACACGTTCCCCTGCATCTCGGTCGGCGCGCCGATGATCAGCGTGTCCGCGTCGAGGACGGCCACGTCCCACCCGAAGAAGCCGAACTGCTGCGGTTGCGGACTCCTGAGGCTCGCGATCGCGTTCGGGTCGAAGAGGTAGGCGACGCCCGCGTTCGGCGCGGTCGGCCCCCGGTCCTCGAGCGGCGCGCCGATCGCGAGCCGCATCGCGTCGATCGCGACCGATGTGCCGAAGCCGCCCACGTTCGTGCCCTGCGCGGGGGTCACGAACCGCTGGGTGCGGATGCGGCTCTGCGCCTCGTGGCGGTAGACGACGCCCGACGGCGGGACCTGGGCAAAGGGATCCGCGATCTCGTCGGGGGCGCCGATCGCGACGAACCCGCCGCCCGAAGCGAGGGACGCGCCGAAGTGCGAGTCGGGGAACGGGTTCGCCGCGCTGTGGAGGAGCGTCTGCTCGACACCTCCCAGCCGGTCGTAGACGTGCACGGCGCCGGCGCCCGGCAGCGGTTGCGGGGCCCCGGTATTCACGTCCTCGAGCGGCGCACCGACCCAGAGGTCGTTCGCGGTCATCGCGACCGCGGCCCCGAGGTTCCCCGCATTCAGCTGGGAACCGAACAGCGTGTGGATCAGCGACCCGTCGGTTCCGAGGAAGAGGTACGCGGTCCCCTGCCCCGCGGCCTCCCCGGGAGCGCCGACGAGGAACTGTCCGCCGCTGGCCGCGACCGCGGCGCCGAAGCGGCCCTGCGCCTCCGGGTTCGGGCTCCTCTGGACCGTGCCCGGGGCGCCGGTGTCGAAAACGAACGGGTGGACGCCGCCCGCGGCCGGGAAGGTCATCGGGCCGCCGACGACGTTGTCGTTCGGCGAGCCGACGAAGATCGTCTGGCCGTCGATCGCGAGCGCGAAGCCGAACCGCGCGCTCCCCGCGGGAGGCACGAGCGTCCTCAAGAACGCGCCGTCGGTCGCGTCGAAGAGGTGGACGCGGCCCGCGCCGGACTCGCCCGGCGCGCCGACCGCGAGCGTCGTGCCCGACGCCGCGAGCGCGCCGCCGAAGCCGCCGGCCGACTGCGGGGCGGGGCTCGCGATCGTGCGCACGATCGTGCCCTGCTCGTCGAACAGGTGGACGAGGCCCCCGGTCCCCTCGACCGGCGCGCCGACCGCCGTGAGGCCGGTCACGAAGACGACGCTCGTCCCGAGAGCGCCCTGGGGCACGTTGCCGGGGCTCGTGAAGGTCTGGAGCAGCCCGCCCGAGTCGCACGAGAAGGTCTGCGCGAGGCCGGGGCGCGGGCTCGTCCCGGTCGGGAACGCGCCCATCAGCGCGACGCCGCCGAGCGCCGTGAACGAGAGCCCCTCGTTCGGCGAAGTGGACTGGATCGTGCGCACGAGCGCGCCGGTCGCGGGGTCGAAGAGGAAGAGGCTCGGCACGCCGGCCCCGACGCCCCCCACGATCACGTGCCCGTCGTCGTAGGCGACGCCCGTCCCGAACGACTCGGCGAAGCCGGGCGCGACGAACGTCCGCACAAGCGTCCCCGCCTCGTCATGAAGGAAGACGCGAAGCGCGTCCGGCGCCGCGACGAGGCAGAGGCCGTCCGCGGCGGCGACCGCCGCGCCGAAGTCGCCGGGGCCGGAGAGCACCGCGACCTCGCGACCGTCCGCAGGGTCGAGCAGGTAGGCGCGCCCGGCCGAGGGCGCGCCCGCGAGCAGCCGCGCGCCGACGACCGCGAGCGCCGCCCCGAACGCGCCGGGGCGGGCGAACACGCGCACGGGCGAGCCGTCGTCCGCGTCGAACACGGACACCTCGCCGCGCGACGGCGCGCCGACGAAGGCGTACCCGCCGCCCAGCGCCACTGCACGGCCGAAGTCGCCCGGCCCGGAGAGCGTCCTGAGCAGCGCGCCCGTCGCGGCATCGAGCAGGTGGGCCCGGCCGCGCCCCGGCTCCCCGACAAGCAGCCGGCCGTCGGCGGAAGCGAGCGAGGCGCCGAAGCTGCCGGCGGCGGTGGGCACGGGGCTCGTGAGCGTGCGCACGAGCGTGCCCTTGAACCGGTCGAAGACGTGGACCCGGCCGGCGTCGCGCGCGCCCCCGTCCTCCAAGGGCGCGCCGACCGCCACCTCGCCGCCGAGGATCGCCACCGACTGCCCGAAGCTCGCCCGCGCGGCCGGGCTGCCGAGCGCACCCGCCGGAAGCTGGATCCCGGAGAGCGTCGGCGACCCGCCGCAACCGATCGCAAGGAGGAGGAGCACCACCGTCATCCGCCGCATGACCCCACATGGTAGTGGAGGCGGCGGACTCGGGCGCGAGGAGTGAGGGGGCGTCGGGGGCCGCGCTGCTACCATCGCCGCATGGAGACCTGGTTCACGAAGGAGTCCGCGCGCTACCTCGGGGAGATCTACCTGCCGCGGCTGCGGAAGGCCGTGGAGACCCTCCCCGAGCGAGACCTCTGGTGGCGGCCCCACGGGGGAGCGACGAGCGTCGGGAACCTCCTCCTCCACCTCGAGGGGAACATCCGGCAGTGGATCCTCTCAAGCCTCGGCGGCGTGCCGGACCGGAGGCGCCGCGCCGAGGAGTTCGCCCGGCGCGAGGGGGGAACGAAGGAAGAGATCCTCGCGGCGCTCGCGCGCACGATCGAGGAGGCGGCCAAGGTCATCGGGAAGCAGACCGGGCTCGACCGGCGCCTCGTCATCCAGGGGTCCGAGACGAGCGTGCACAGCGCCATCTACCACGTCGTCGAGCACCTCTCGTGGCACGTCGGCCAGATCGTCTGGATCGCGAAGATGCGCGCGGGCGAGGCGCACGGCATCGCGTTCTACGACGACCGGAAGCTCAACGAGCCGGGAGCGAGCGGATAGGTGCTCGGCCCCACGGGCGCGGCGCTCGAGACGCCAGGGACCGCAACGCCTCTGCTCGCGGCCGAGCCTCCGCCCGTCGAACCTCCGCAGCTCCCTCGGATCACCCGGCGTACCGGGCCTGCTCGTGCGCGGCGGTCGCAAGCTCCAGCTCGCGCAGCCCCTCCATGGGGTACGCCGTCCTCCGCGCGCGCGCCAGCAGCTCGCGCGGCGTCTCGGCCGGCGCGAGCTCGAGCTTCAGCTTCGTGAGCAGGCGGCGGTACGCGCGGCGGTGCGGCTCCTCCCGGCGGCGGCGGCGCACGCCCAACGCGACGATCACCAGCGCGAGCGCCGCCGAGAAGAGCGCGGCCTCGCCCGGCCTTCCCGCGATCCGCCACGGCAGCGCCGCGAGCCACGCGAGCGCGGCGTCGCGCGCCTGGGAGTCGAACCCGGCCACGGCGGCCCAGAAGTCGTTCGCGGCGCGCGCGAGGCCCGCGAGGAAGGTCCGGTTGCCGCCCGCGCCCGCGCCGACGGACGGCGTCGGATCCACCGTCATCCACCCCCTCTCGGGGTCGAGCACCTCGACCCACGCGTGCGCGTGGTGTGCGCGCACGGTGAGCTTGCCTCGATCCGGGTCCCACTCCTCCGAGCGGTAGCCGGTGACGACGCGGCACGGGATCCTCTCGACGCGCAGCATCACCGCGAGCGCGGTCGCGAAGTACTCGCAGTGCGCGCCCGCGCGGCCGGCAAGGAACTCCTCGAGAGTGTTGGCGCCGCCCTCGGCTCCCGGGGCGAGGTAGCGGAACCGCGCGGCGAGGTCGCTCCGGAACATCTCCACGATGCGATGCTGGGGGGCGTCGGGGGCAAGGCCCTGCCGCAGCTCCCGCGCGAGATCACGCGCCCGTTGCGGCACCGCCCGCGGGTCGTGGAGGAAGACGTGGGCGCGGAACTCGCCCGTGACGTGGCGCTGCGGCCCGCCGGGCGCGCGCGGCTCGAACAGCTCGATCGCGTACTGCACGGGACGCCGTCGCCCGGTGAACGTGCGGCGGAAGTTCCCGTCAGGCTGCGCCGACGCGGCGAGGTCCGGGGAGACGGCCTCGAGGCTCCGCGCCTCGAGCGGCGTGAAGAGCCGCGGCGCGTCGGGATCCACGAGGTAGACGCTGAGTTTCCGCCCGTCTCCGGGGACCTCGCGGGTCCAGCGGCCCGCGCTGCCGCACCACGGAAGAGGCGCGTAGACGCCCTTCGCGGCGCGCCAACCCTCCCCGTCGAACCGGTCGAGCGCCGCGCCACGCCAGTGCGAGGGGGGCCGGGGGGCGCCCGGCGGCGTCTGCACGGTCATCACCACACGATCGCTCACCTGGACCTGACCCGGCTGCGCGAGGTTCACCTGCTCCGAGAAGGCAACCTCGCTGATCCCGCCCGGCGGCGCGAACTGGAGCGTCTCGCCGAGGAGCCCGCGCCGGTTGAAGTCGCGCGGCAGGACGAGGAAGACGACCAGCGTCGCGAGGAGCACGAGGACGCCGCGGGCCGCGCCAGCCCTGGTCGCGCGCGCGACGAGCCCGTGCGTCTCCGTCGGCCCCGCGCGGACGAGCGAGAGGAGCTGCATCGAGACGACGAGGAGCGGCGCGTAGACCGCGAGGACGAGCGAGTAGCCGAGGTCCACCGAGAGGTAGCTCGTCACCACCGCGATGAGGAAGGAGTTGAAGAAGAGGAGGTCGGGTTTCTGCGCGTCGGAGAGGTTGTTGACGAGGTGGACCTGGCAGAGCGCGGCGAGCAGGAGCCCGTCCTCGAGGAGGAACGCGGCGCCCGCGTAGGTGACGTGGCGGACGAGGAGCGCGAAGGCGCCGAGCACGGAGAGGTTCCAGAACAGCCGGTACGCGACGAACCGGGTGAGCTTCAGGAGCCACGGCGAAGCGAGCGTGAGCGCGAGGAGCGGTCCGAGCCAGCCCACCCGCGACGCCTCCGTGATGTACACGAAGGCCAGGTTCACGACCACGAGGGCGACCATGCAGACCCGCAGCGCGCGCCTCATCGGGCGCCTCCGTGCCGAGGCAGGCGCAGCACGGCCGGCGAGACCGCGGGCGGCGAAGGCCCGTCCGCGGGGAGCGGCGCGGCGACCGCGAGGAAGCGGAAGAGCTCCTTCCACGGCCGATACGCTGCCCCGAAGGTCGCCGAGAGGCCCTGGCTGTGGACGGTCAGGACCTCCTTCTGTTCCATCGCAGCGTGGGCGAGCGCGCTCACGGCCGAGAGCGCCTCCTCGAGCTCCTCCCCGCTCGCGCGCAGGTCGATCACGACCTCGTGGCCGGCCCCCGTGCCCCCGTCCCACTCCTTGATCACGAGCACGCCGCGCCGCGCGCTCGCCTTCCAGTGGACGAGGCGCAGCTCGTCGCCGGGCCGGTACTCGCGCAGCGAGCTCGGCTGGAGGAAGCCTTGCGCCGCGCCGAGCATGTCGTAGAGCTCCCCGACGCCGCCGCCCGGCCCGCGCGACGTCGCGAGCGCGAGCGGCGCGGGGTAGACGACGATCTCCTCCGGCGCGGGGACAGCGCGCCTCGCCTTCCACAGGCCGAGGGGCCAGATGGACACGATGCGCGCGGCGTTCACGCGGTAGACGCCGCGCCGGAGCGGCGGCACCGCGACCGGGATCCGCGCCTCGCCCTCCGCCTCGCCGACGGATGCGTGGACGGTTCCCGCGCCCTCCAGCTCCAGCTCCGCGCCGACGGACCACCGATGGCGGCCGGCGCAGACGACCGCGGCGATGGTCCCGCCGGCGCCCGCGGGCATCATCGCCGCCTCCTCCACGCGGCCGTGCGCGCCCGCGAGGTTGCTGCGCGCCGCGAGCGCGTCGGCAAGGCCGAGGACCGTGAGGAAGACGAGCAGCAGGAAGAAGAGGTTCGCGTACGGGGCCGCGAAGAAGGCCGCCACGAGGAGGATGTAGAAGAGCGCGGCCTTGACGCCGAGGCTCGTCGGTCTCACAGTTCCACGGGGACGTTGGAGAGGACGCGCCCGAGCAGCGCGCCCGCGTCCCCGCCTCCCTTGAGCACGAGCCGGTGGGCGAGCGCGGGGCACGCGAGCGCCTTCAGGTCGTCCGGGAGCACGTAGTCGCGGCCGTCGAGGAAGGCGCGGGCGCGCGCGGCCTTGAGCCACGCGAGCGCGGCGCGCGGCGAGAGCCCGAGCGCGACCGACTCGTCCTCGCGCGTCGCCGCGACGACCTGGTAGGCGTAGCGCGCGACCGGCTCGCTCACCCTCGCCGCACGCGCGCCCTCCATGAGCGAGCGCAGCGCGGCGGCGGTGATCACCGGCGCGAGCTCTTCGAGCCGCCCCTCCGGGTCGCGGCCGAGGTAGAGGCGCAGCTCGCCGTCCGGCGGGGGATAGCCCATCGTGACGCGCACGAGGAACCGGTCGAGCGCCGCCTCGGGCACGGGGTAGGTGCCGTGGAACTCGATCGGGTTGCGCGTGGCGAGCACGAAGAACGGGTCCGCGAGCGCGACCGGCCGCCCCTCGACCGACACGCGGCCGTTCTCCATCGCCTCGAGGAGGCAGGAGAGCGTGCGCGGGCTCGTGCGGTTGATCTCGTCGGCGAGGACGACGTTGGTGAAGAGCGGCCCCTTCACGAAGTCGAACTCCTCGCGGCCGGGCCGCCAGACCGACGACCCGAGGATGTCCGACGGCATCAGGTCGTTCGTGAACTGGATCCGCTTGAACTCGAGCCCCACGAGCTTCGCGATCGCGCGCGCGAGCAGCGTCTTCCCGGTCCCGGGGATCCCCTCGATGAGCACGTGGCCGTGCGCGAGGAGAGCCACGAGCACCGGCTCGACGACGGATTCGGGCAGGACGAGGACCTCTCCGAGCCTCTGCCGGATCTCGCGCCCCGCCTCGCGCACGTCCACGACGCGAGTCATCGCGGCTTCCATCGGCAAAAGACCCGGGGGAACAAAAACGTCCAATTCGTGCGACATTGGCGGGGGGTTGGGAGGGGGCACGGGGGAGGGCACGCCCGTTGCGCGAGGATCCGCCGCCGATGTCCGGTGTCCTGAGAAAGCCCGGAGTCTGGGCCGTGGCGGCTCTCTTCGCGCTCGTCTACGCCCCGACCGCCGTCTGGTTCGTCGAGCGCTGGTCGATGGGCGTCTGGTGGCACATCCACGGCTTCGTGGTCTTCCCGGTCGCGTTCTGGCTCGGGTGGCGAAGGCTCCGCTCCCTCCCCCCCAGCCCCCCCTCCCACTCCGCGCTGGGCTTCCTCTTCCTCGTGCCCGCGGCGCTCCTCCAGGTCCTCGACGCGATGCTCGGCTTCGAGATCCTCTCGGCCGCCTCGATGCTCCTCGCGATCCTCGGTCTCGCGTTGCTCCTCCTCGGTCGCGAGCGGGCGAAGGCGATCTGGTTCCCGCTCCTCTTCCTCGGATTCGCGATCCCGATCCCGCTCTTCGTCGCCCGGCCGATCCACATGGTGCTGCGGCAGATCTCGGCCGTGGGCACGACGGGCGCGCTCGATCTGCTCGGGTACGACGTGCACCGGACCGGGCTCCACCTCGAGGTGGGGCCGGAGAGGCTCGAGATCGCGGACGCGTGCAGCGGGTTCTCCACGCTGATGGCGATGCTCATGGTCGCGCCGCTGCTCGGCTACCTCGGACGGATGCGCTGGTGGAAGGCGGCTCTCATGGTCCTCGCGGTCTTCCCGGCGGCGCTCGCGGCCAACGTCGCTCGCTGCATCCTGCTCTCGATGCTCATCGTGGCGTTCGGCAGCGGGATCCTCTCGACCGCCGTCCACCCGATCTCGGGGATGTTCACGTTCGCGGTCGCGCTCGGGCTCCTGCTCGGCCTCGAACGGCTCCTGACGCCCCAGCCGCCGCCGGCGCCCGCGGAGGCGCGGTCATGATCAGCGGGCGGTACGCGCGCGCGGCGGCGGTCGTGCTCCTCGTCGCGGCGGTCCCGACGGTGCTCAACGTCTACCGCCGGCCGGCGGAGCTCGTTGCCGGGGGGCTGGAGGCGAAGCTCGGGGACCGGCTGGGCGCGTTCGAGGCGGGGTCGCGGCCCGCGGCGACGATCGAGGAGCACTTCGGCGCGCGCGACTTCGCGACGCGGAAGTACGGCGAGATCGAGCTCTTCGCGGCGAGGTCGTACGACGGGAAGAAGCTCTTCCACTTCCCGGAGCTCCTGCTCACGTACGGGCGCGCGGCGACGGCGGTCCGGGACGAGCCGGACGCGCGCGTGATCGAGTTCGCGACGGAACGGGGCACGCACATGGCCGCGTACGCGCTTCTCTACGGGCGCCGGAGCGTGGCCGAGCCGATCCGCTTCTACTTCTCGATCCTCCCGGAGCTGTTCGTCGGCCGGCGGGAACCGATGACGCTTGTCTACGTGCAGGGCTCGGCCCCGCGCGGCGGCGAGAAGGCGTTCGAAGCGGAGCTGCGCGATCTCCTCGCGCGGGCGGTCGAGACGCTCCGCCAATAGCCGGGATCGATTCCGCCCGCCGCGGCGTCCTGTGATGATGGAGGCGCCGTGGAACCGAAGCTGGCCCTGGACCTGCTCGAGCACACGGACTTCGTGCGCGCGGTCGTGCGCGGGCTCCTCGCGGACGAGCACGCGGTGGACGACGTGGTGCAGGAGACCTGCCTGCGCGCGCTCGAGCGGCCGCCGCAGGCGCTCCGGGCATGGCTCGCGCGCGTCGCGCGGAACCTCGCGTTGACGGCGATGCGCCGCGACAAGGCGCGGGGCCGACGCGAGCACGGCGCCGCGCGCCCCGAGGGGCAGCCGTCGGCGGGCGAGGCCGCGTCGAGGCTCGAACGCCACCGGCTCGTCGTCGAGGCGGTGCTCGCGCTCGAGGAGCCCTTCCGCTCGGCGATCCTCCTCCGGTTCTACGACGACCTGCCCCCCCGCGAGATCGCGCGGGAGCTGGGCGTGCCGGTGGACACGGTGCGCTCGCGGCTGCGACGCGGCCTCGAGCGGCTGCGCGCGCATCTCGACGCGCGCCACGGCGGCGACCGCGCCGCGTGGAGCCTCGCGCTCCTGCCGCTCCTCGGTGCCCGCGCGACGAAGTTCATCGCTGGAGGTGCGCTGATGGGCGCGAAGACGAAGCTCTCGGTCGCCGCGGTGCTCGTCTGCATCGCAGCCGTGGGGACGGTCACTTGGCAGTCCGCGGCGCGGGGCGATCGCGCGGCGAGGTCGGAGTTCGCGCACCGGGCCGCCGAAGTCGACGGGGTTCGGGGGCCGGAGACGGCCCCCGAGGCCCCCGCGGTTCCCCTAGGCGCCACAGCACCCGATGCCGCGGGAGCGGAGCCTGCGGCGTCGGCGGCGGAGCAGGTGCAGCCGTACCGCCTCGCCGAGAGTACCGGCGACGCGCGGGGCGCGCTGCGGATTGTCGCGCTCGACGACGCGGGCAACGGCATCGCGAAGGTCAACGCGTTCCTCAGTTTCCGCATGCGAGGGGAGAAGCTCGCGACCGGGCTGGACGGGCGCGCGGAGCTGCGCTCGCTCGACGCGGGGCAGTGGTCCGTCTCCGTCCATCTGTGCGGCCGCTATCGCTCGGCCGATGCCGAGGTCGTAGACGGCCGCTGGACCGAGGTCGTCGTCGTGTTCGCGCGCGGCGCCGCCGTCGAGGGCGAGGTGCGCCACGTCGAGCGCGGGCCGCTCGCCGACATGGGCGTGGCCGTGGAGACCGGGAAGAGGGAGGGCGGATTCTACGAGTGGTTCAGGACGAGCACGGACGCCGCCGGCCGCTACCGGCTCGAGGGGCTTCCCGCCGGGACGTATCCGGTGATCGTCTGGGGAGGCGTGCTCGGGCAGGACCAGCACCCGCGCGCGATGCTCACGGTGCCTGGGCCCGGCACGGTGACGCGGGACATCGTCGTCGGGAAGGTTGCGCTCCGTGGCGCGGTGCGCGATGCGCGAACCGGCGCCCCGCTCGCCGACGCCAAGGTCCGTGTCGGGCAGCTGTGGCACGCGTGGGCCGAGGCCACAACGCTCGCCGACGGCGCCTACGAGATCCTGGACCTCCCCGGGGCGGCCCTCTGCCACTTCGAGGTCGAGCGGGACGGTTACGTGGGTCAGGCTTCGGCGATCGACATCGCGGCGGATGGCTCCTCGACGGCGGACTTCGAACTCCAGAGGGCTGCCGTGCTCCTGATCGAGGTGCTGGACGCGGACGGGCGCCCCGTCCCGGGCAAACACGAGGTCTCGCTCTGGACCGCCACCGGACAAAGGGTGGCCGCGTTCGTGATCATCGCCGACGGATCGGGGGTCGGCCGGTACGCCGGCGCGCTTCCGGGCACCTACGACCTGGTCCTCGAAGCCACCGGATACGTCCAGCGAACGCAACGGGTGGAGATCGGCCCGGACGCGAACCGGCTGACCTTCCGGCTTGCGCCGGCGGAGAACCTGGGGCGCATCTCACTCGAGGGCGTGGTGCGTGACGCGGAGACGAAGAAGCCCGTCGCGGGCGCGTGCGTCCGGGTCGCGAGGCCTTCCTCCGGCGACACGACGACCGGCCCGGACGGGACGTACCGGCTCCGCGATCTCAAGCCCGGCGCCGTCACCATCGTGACGTCGGTCGACGGCTACGGACGTTGTTCGCTCGAAGCGGAGATCGGCGCCGAGCCGCGGACCCTCGACATCGAGCTGGATCCGGCGGCCACGATGCGACTGCACGTCACCGACCGCGCGGGGGCGCCCGTGCGCGGAAAGATCTCCCTCGTGATCGTCGGCCGCGACAACACGACCGACAGGGGGACCGAGGTCTCCGCCGACGCGGACGGCCAAGCCGTCTACCGGCAGATCATGCCCGGCTCGTACCACCTGCTCGTTTCGCAGACCGGCGTGGGAGAGGCGAAGGTCGAGACCGTGATCCTCGCGGGCGAGAACATCGTGCGCGTCCGGCTGGAGTAGGCGCCCCTGTCGCCGCGGGGCGTCGCGCCGCAGTTACGATAGGGGACCAAGGAGCCACCCCATGCGAAGAAGGCCGTTCGTCGCTCTCGCGCTGCTCGCGGCGCTCGGGTGCCACTCGACGCCGCCGGAGGAGGAGGGCAAGCAACTCACCGCCGGCGTCGTCCAGCGCGAGATCCGCAAGGGGATGAGCGGTGCGGAGGTGATCGAGGCGCTGGGCAGCCCGAACATCGTCACGGGCGACGAGAGCGGGAACGAGGTCTGGACCTACGAGCGCTACGCGCGCAACGTGGAGAGCCGGGAGAGCGGGTACTGGGTCGTCTTCCTCTGGGGCACGAAGGAGCAGGCGAAGGGAAGCACGCGCTCGTTCACGGTCATCATCAAGTTCGACGGGAACAAGAAGGTCCGCGAGTTCGCATACCACGTGATGACGATGTAGCGATGCGCGGCGCGGCGATGGCGCTCCTGCTCGCCGGCTGCGCGAGCGCGCCCCGCGAGCCCTTCGCGGTCCCGCCCGCGGCGGCGGCGCAGCGCGTGATGCAGTCGCGGCGGTACGACACGCGCGACGAGGCGCAGGTGCTGCGCGCGAGCGGCGCGCTCCTCATGGATCTGGGCTTCACCGTGGACAAGTCCGAGGAGAGCCTCGGCGTGCTTGTCGCGTCGAAGGACCGGAGCGCGGTCGAGACCGGGCAGGTCGTGCTGGCTATCGTCATCGGCGTGCTCGGCGGCGACGTCCCGTACGACCACCATCAGAAGCTCCGCGCGTCGATCGTGACCCACCCGGCGCAGGCGAAGTCGGTCGTCGTCCGGGTGACGTTCCAGAGGATCGTCTGGGACTCGCACGGTCTTGTCAGCAAGCGGGAGCAGCTGAACAACCCCGAGCAGTATCAGGAGTTCTTCGAGAAGCTCTCGACGTCGCTCTTCCTGGAGGCGCACGACGCATGACGCGGCCCCCGATCCCCCTCCTCTTCCTCCTGCTCTTGGCGTCCTGCAACTATTCGCACAACGAGCTCCTGAAGGCGCCGGAAGAGCAGGCCGCGCTTCGCACCATGCAGACGCGCGCCTACGACACGGTGGACGAGCAGAAGACGATGCGCGCGGTGATCGCGACGCTCCAGGATCTCGGCTTCGTGATCGACGACGCGAACGCGATGCTCGGCATCGTCAGCGCGACGAAGCTCGAGGGCGGCTACGTCCGCGTCATGGTCACGGTCAAGCGCCACGGCGAGAAACAGACCGCGGTGCGCGCGAGCGCGCAAGCGAACACGAAGACGATCACGGACCCTGGCGTCTACCAGCAGTTCTTCGCCTCGCTCTCGAAGGGGATGTTCCTCAGCGCGCACGAGATCGAGTAGGGGGGGGGGCGGGGGGGCCCGCCTACTTCGCGAGCTTCCGGTACTTGATGCGCGTGGGCTTCGCCTCGGCGCCCTTCCGGCGGTGCCAGTCGGCGTCGTAGTCCTGGAAGTTGCCCTCGAAGAAGAAGACCTCGCTATTGCCCTCGAACGCGAGGATGTGCGTCGCGATCCGGTCGAGGAACCAGCGGTCGTGGCTGATCACGACCGCGCAGCCCGCGAAACGCAGCAACGCCTCCTCGAGCGCCCGCAGCGTGTCCACGTCGAGGTCGTTCGTGGGCTCGTCGAGGAGCAGCAGGTTGCCGCCCGTGCGCAGGAGCTTCGCCAGGTGCACCCGGTTGCGCTCGCCGCCCGAGAGGTCGCCGACGTTCTTCTGCTGGTCCGCACCGCGGAAGTTGAAGCCGGCGCAGTAGGCGCGCGGGTTCACGGTCTTCTTGCCGAACTTCAGCTCGTTCTCGCCGCCGGTGATCTCCTCGAAGACCGACTTCTTCGGGTCGAGCGCGTCGCGCGACTGATCCACGTACGCGAGCTGGACCGTGTCGCCGACCGTGAGCTTGCCCGCGTCGGGCTTCTCCTGCCCGGTGATCAGGCGGAAGAGCGTCGTCTTCCCCGCGCCGTTGGGTCCGATGACCCCCACGATTCCGCCCGGAGGAAGGGCGAACGTCAGGTTGTCGAAGAGGAGCTTGTCGCCATAGCCCTTCCGCAGCCCCTCCGTGACGACCACCTTGTCGCCGAGCCGCTGCGGCAGGGGGATCAGGATCTCGACGCCGCCCTCCGTCTCCCGCTCGCTCTCGCGCACGAGGTTCTCGTACGCGGTGACGCGCGCCTTCGACTTCGCCTGCCGCGCGCGCGGCGACATGCTGATCCACTCGAGCTCGCGCTCGAGCGTCCGCTGCCGCGCCGTCGCCTGCTTCTCCTCGACAAGGAGCCGCTGCTTCTTCTGGTCGAGCCACGACGAGTAGTTCCCCTTCCACGGGATCCCGTAGCCGTGGTCCATCTCGAGGATCCACTGCGCCACGTTGTCGAGGAAGTACCGGTCGTGCGTGACCGCGACCACCGTGCCCTTGTACTCGGCCAGGTGCCGCTCGAGCCACGCGACCGACTCCGCGTCCAGGTGGTTCGTCGGCTCGTCGAGGAGCAGCAGGTCCGGTTGGGAGAGCAGCAGCCGGCAGAGCGCGACGCGCCGCCGCTCGCCGCCCGAGATCTTCGTCACGTCCGCGTCGCCCGGCGGCACGCGCAGCGCGTCCATCGCGATGTCGATCCGCCGGTCGAGCTCCCACGCGTCCGCCGCGTCGATCTTCTCCTGGATCTCCGCCTGCTCCGCGATCAGCTTGTCCATCTCGGCCGCCGAGAGCTTCCCGCCGAGCTTCTCGGTGACCTTGTCGAAGCGATCGAGCAGCGCGCGCGTCTCCGCGACGCCGTCGTCCACGTTGCCGCGCACGTCCTTCTTCGGGTCGAGCTGCGGCTCCTGCGACAGGAACCCGGTCCGCACCCCGGGCGCCGCGAACGCGCTCCCCTCGAAGTCCTTCTCCACGCCCGCCATGATCCTGAGGAGCGTGCTCTTGCCCGCGCCGTTCGCGCCGATCACGCCGATCTTCGCGCCGTCGAAGAACGCGAGATTGAGGCCGCGCAGGATCTCGCGACCGCCTTCGAGGACCTTGCGAAGGCCTTCCAGTTGGTAGACGTACCGGGGCATCCGGCGAGGAGCATACCAGCGGGTGGGAGGGGGCACGGGGGAGGGTATGCTCGTGGCGCCATGGCGTACGACATCCACACCGACGTGAAGTTCAAGGGGCTCGAGCTCGTGGACGTGGGCAGGATCGCGGACGAGTGCCCGGAGCGCTGGTGGAACCAATCGCTCGTGCGCGTGAACGACTGCGTCGCGCGGCTTGGCGTCCTCCACGGCGAGTTCCACTGGCACCACCACGACCGCGAGGACGAGTTCTTCTACGTGGTGGAGGGGAAGCTCCTCGTCGACCTCGAGGGAAGGACCGTGGAACTCGGTCCGCGCCAAGGGGTCATGGTCCCCCACGGCGTCCGCCACCGGACGCGCGCCCCCGAGCGCACGGTCGTCCTCATGTTCGAGGCCGCGACCGTCGTGCCGACAGGCGACTGACCGGTAGCGCACGTCACCGGCCGGTGCTAGCGCGTCCGCTCCGCGCGGGGTCCGGGCCGCGGCCTGGCAGTTGCAAGGCCTCCGTTCGTCCCCGCGGCGAGCCTGCCCCCGATGCCCCTCACCTCGGGGCTGGAGGCGTGCAGATGCGTGCAAGACTCCTGTTCGTCGTCGCGGGCGCGGCGGTCCTGGTAACCGTCCTCCTGCTCCGCGGGGAGACCCCTGCGAGGCCGAGGGCCACTGTGGAAAGAGTCCCCTGCGAAATCACGGACGCGGCCGCGGGGGACGAGGAAGCGCCCGAGGTCACGCGACCGAGGGTGGTCGATGCCGGGAGCGGCGCGCCGGTAGGCGGCGCGCGGCTGGCGTTCCACGGCTGGCGTTGCGAGGAGCCCCTTGCGACGAGCGAGACCGACGAGCGGGGCGAGTTCGACTCTCCCGAGGACGCCTCCGTGCTTGTCGTCCGCGCGGATGGATACCCGCCCACGAAGTTCGATGTCGACAGTGCCACCACCGAGTTCCGCCTCGGCCCGGGCGTGCGGCGGACGCTCACGATCGTGGACGAGGAGGGCAACCCGTGCCCGTACGCGGAGGTGAGCGTGTACGGCGGATGGCACCTTTGGCTGCTCCTTTCGACCGAGGTCGCGGATGCGCGCGGGGTCGTCGATCTCTGGCTCGCTGGCGGGGAGACGCTCCTCGTGCACTTCCCAGGGTTCGCGTACGAGGAGCCGGGGGAAGGGACCGTGGTTGTCCTCCACCCGGGGTTCTCGATCGCGGGCGAGGTCCAGGACTCCGCGGGCAGGCCGATCGAGGGCGTCCGCGTTCAGGCAGTGCACGACCCGGGCGGCTGATGCGGCGGGTCGGCCTACAGGCCGACCGTCGCCACCGGTCCGGATGGCAGCTTCCACTGCGATGGGCTTCAAGAGGCTTGGTACTCGATCTGGGCAGGCCACGAAGGCTACTGCGAGGCGCGCGAGCAGGCGCCTGCAGGGGACCAGCAGGTGCAGATCACGCTGGAGAGGTCCGGAGTCGTGTCCGGGATCGTCGTCATGCCCGACGGCACTCCTGCGGCGGGCGCGGACGTGCGGCTTCTGGTCGGCAACCGGAGCCATGGTACCGACGCGGACGCCAACGGGCGGTTCGAATTCACCATGGCGTCGCCGCGCGCCACGGAGGTCTGGGCGGAACATTGGAACTTCTTCGGCTCGACGGAGTTTCGGCTCTTCGAGGGCGGCTCGGCCGTAGACCTGCGAGTGGTCCTGAGACCGAAGGACGAGTCGTGCGTCCGGCTCCGGATCACGGACGGGAAGGGGCGCGGGGTCCCCGACGCGACTGCCGAGCGAGAAAGCGCGGACGACGACGGTAACGTGACGCGCTGGTTCTCGACAGCGCCTGGGACCGAGAAGGACATCCTGGTGGAGGCTCCGTGCTTCATCGACGCGACGATCCGTGCGCAAACCCACGCGAGCGAGGAGACGGCGCCGGTGGTCGAGGTCGCGCTGCGCCCGGGCGCGTGCGCGCTCGTCGATGCGAGCGCGCCGGACGGCACACCGCTCCTTGCGCGCGCGAGCTTCACCTCGCAGGGCCACGACACCGGTTGCATGCGCCTCGACCCGAACGTCTCGTACGAGGTCACGGTCTACTCGGAAGGGTTCATCCCGCTCAAGATCGCCGGATGGCGTCCGCCACCTGGTGACAGCTACCTCCCCGTCACGCTCCGGCCGAGCGCCACGCTCCGCGTACGTCTTGTGGACGCGCGGGGCGCCCCGGTCCCATGGGCACGGGTCGAGGTCCGCGGCGAACCGCTGGCGTGCGACGCGCGGGCCGAACCCGACGGGACGTTCCGGTTCGACGGGCTGGACGAGGTGCGAGGGACACTCGCGTTCCGGGAGTCCGGGGAGCCCGTGGGCGCGACGGTCGAGGTGGCGCTCGCGGCCGGCCAAGTGCTTGACCTCGGGACGGTCGCACTCGCAGAGCCCGTCACGATCATCGGTCGCGTCGTGGACACCGCGTCGAGGCCCATCGGCGACGCGAGCGTGTGGGCCGCGGACCAGCGCGCGTTCAGTCACGCGGACGGAACCTTCCGGATCCGGGTCTCGCGCTTCGGGCCCTGCGTCCTAACCATCGGGAAGCGCGGGTTCGGGACGATCCGGCACGAGCTCCCGCCGGGACACTCGAGGCCGCGCGGCGACCTCGTCCTCCCTGCGCCGGGCGCCGTCCAGGTGGAGGTCCTCGGCCTCGCGCTGCGCGAGGAGGTCCACGTGGAGCTCACGTGGCCGTCGTCCGGCACCGTTGACTTTGCACGGCCGTCCGAGCGGCTCGAGGACATCGCTCCGGGCCGCTACGTCGCGAGCCTCTGGCACGAAGGCGCGAGGCTCGAGCAGGACGTCGAGGTCGTCGCCGGCGAGACGACCCGGGTGACTTTCCGGTTGGAGCGCTGAGGACACCGCGCTACCGGGGGGTGCCCGCCGCCGGGCCTCCGGGGCGGGGTCCGCCCGCGGCCCGGCGGTTGCTACATTCCTGGAGTGAGAGCTTGTGAAGAAGTCCCGGCGTCGGCCCGAGGCCGAGCGAGGCGGCGTCAGGCGAGGAAGGCCGACGAGCCGTATCCGCGGAGCG
>Ga0187893_10001440_pt1 | contig 57038 bp, 36 predicted proteins | sample MA1701074metaG_FD_139574 | JGI IMG/M metagenome (GOLD analysis project Ga0187893, IMG submission 139574) | White microbial mat communities from a basaltic lava cave in the Kipuka Kanohina Cave System on the Island of Hawaii, USA - MA170107-4 metaG ...
ACAACCCTCCACCGGGTGGCAGCTCCACCGCCCTTCCGCTGGTCGGGCCTATCTCGCGCCCGGGAGGTTACGCTTTGCCCTTGACACCAGGGGGCCTTCTCATGGAAGCCACGATCACCGCGCAGTTTGGTGTGGTCGTGGGCAGTTGGCCACCAAATGCCCACGGCCACGGCTCGAGCCCGCATTGACACGATCGAGGCGCATGTGTCAGTCTGACCCAGTATAGACTACAGATTAGAGAATGAATTGTAGGTGGAGGAAACTCACGATGACAAGACCATACTCAGCAATCATCCTTTGCTGCTTCGCCGGGGCCGTGCTGGCAGCCAGCGCGTTCGGCCAAGCCACCGGGCAACTGACCGGTTCCGTTTCCGACGCGTCCAGCGCTGCCGTGCCCGGCGCTGAGGTTAGCGCCACCGGCATCCGAACTGGGCTCGAACGCAAGACGACAACCAGCCAACAGGGTGACTACACGCTGCCCTTTCTGCCGCCCGGCGAATACCGCGTGCGCGTCCAAAAAGAAGGATTCCGCCAGGTATCGCGCGACAACGTTCGTCTCGAAGTGAATCAGGTGGCGCGGGTCGACTTCGCCTTGGAAGTCGGGGAGGTGACGGAGACGGTGGAAGTCACCGGTGCGCTGCCGTTGATCGAGTCCGACACGTCGGCGATCGGTCAGGTAATCGAGGGCAAGGCGATCGAAGACCTTCCGCTCAACGGCCGCAACTTCGTGCAGCTGGCGATCCTGGGACCGGGCGTCGTCGGTGTGGGCTTTGGCGCGCGCGGCACCATCATGAGCGGGACGCGGCCGGACGACTTGCGCCCCGGTTCGGAACTGTTCTCCAACGGGAACCGCGAAGGCGCGAACAACTTCCTGATGGATGGCGTCGACAACAATGAGCGGCTCACGCTGGCCATTGTGCTGCGCCCATCCGTCGAGGCGGTGCGCGAGTTCAAGATTCAGACCAACATGTTCTCTGCCGATCAGGGCCGCAACGCCGGCGCCACGGTAAACGTGATCACCAAGAGTGGCTCGAACGCGTGGCACGGCTCAGCCTACGAGTTCCTCCGCAACGACGTGATGGACGCGCGCAACTACTTCGCCCCCAGCAGCGCGCCAAAGCCAGCCTTCCGGCAGAACCAGTTCGGGGGGTCGCTCGGCGGCAAGATCGTGCCGAACAAGCTGTTCTTCTTCGGCAACTACGAAGGGTTCCGCCGCCGTCAGGAGACCACGCGCGTCAACACCGTGCCGACACTCGCGATGCGCAGCGGCGATTTCTCCGAGGTCCGCGACATCTTCGATCCTGCAACCACACGGCCGGACTCCAGCGCGCGCAGCGGCTTCGTGCGCAGCCCGTTCCCCGGCCGCAGGATCCCGGCCGACCGGCTTGACTCCGTGACGCGGCGGCTGATACAAGCCTACCCTGCGCCGCAGCGCGCCGGGCTGACTAACAACCACATCAGCAACCCGAAGGAGAAGCAGCGCTGGGACCAGGGCGACGGCCGCGTCGACTGGAACTGGAATGACCGCAACACCGTCTTCGCCCGCTTCTCGAAGCAGGACACGGTGACCACCCGGCCGGCTACTTTCCTTCCCACAACCATCCCGGGACTGAGCGATCCCGTGAGTCTGGGCAATGAAGACACCTTTGCCGGCGACTCTACGCTTATCACCTACAACAGTGTCGTGAGCTGGATCCGCACTATCTCGCCCACCTTCATCATGGAGGCCAAACTCGGTTTCAACCGGTTTAACCTGAATTTCACGCAGGAAGGCGCCACGCCTGGAGCAAAGTTGGGCGAGAAACTCGGAGTGCGTGGATCCAACCAGGGTCCGGCTTCCGACGGGATTCCAATCATCAGCCCCGCCGGCTATACGGGCATCGGCCAGACCCGCTCGCTGCCGATCATCCGCATCGAAAATACCTTTCACCCGCGCTTCGACTTCACCAACATCCGCGGCGCGCACTCCTTCAAATTCGGCACCGATACGCGCCGTCGGCAGGTGACGCAGTTCCAGACCAATCGAGGCAACGGCCGGTTCAACTTCGGCCGCACGTTCACCGACGATCCGAACAATACAGCCTCCACCGGCGAGACGATGGCCTCGTTTCTGCTGGGCACGGCCAACTTTATCGAACAGGACTTCACGCTCGTCTTCCCCGGTTTTCGGCAGACCGAGTGGAGTTTCTACGTGCAGGATGACTGGAAGGTCAACAGCCGGCTTACCATCAACGCCGGGTTGCGGTACGAATACGACACGCCGCTGGTGGAGGTCGCCGACCGAATGACCAACTTTGACGTCCTTACCGGCAAACTTCTGATTGCCGGCTTCAACACCGATCGCACCACGGGCGTGAAGGCGGACCGCAACAACTTCGCGCCTCGCCTCGGCTTCGCCTATCGCGTAAGCAACGGAACCGTCGTGCGCTTCGGCGGGGGCATCTTTTACAATCCGGCGGGCAGCGAGAACGTGTACATGCGCCGCCACCGGCAGTTGCCCTTCGGACCGATCGTCACCGCCGACATCAACCAATTCAACCCCAACCCGCGCCGCATGCAGGATGGCCTCGATCCGATTCCGAACCTGAACTTCGGCGTGGTGGCCGACAACCCGGTGGGTTCCATGCTCGCCGTGGTGCCGAACTTCCGCTCCGGCTACATGGGCCAATACAACTTTCAGGTCCAGCAGCAGATGCCTTGGGAGACGGTGTTTAAGATCGGGTACGTGGGCAATGTCGGCCGCCGTATGGATACGACGTTCGACTACAACCAGCCGGTCCCTGGTCCCGGCGCGCCCGCTCCCCGCCGGCCACTTCGCAACATCGCTCCGAACGTGATCGGCGTGACCTACATGACTTCGGACGGCAACTCGGTGTACAACTCCCTGCAGGCTTCGCTCGAGAAGCGCTTCGCGAGCGGGCTCGGCTTCCAGTCGTCCTACACGTGGTCGCACGCCATCGACACGCTGTCGAATGCGTTCGGAGGCGCCAGCAACGGCCCGTTCCCGCAGGATATCCGCTGCCGCACCTGCGACCGCGGGTCGAGCGGATTCGACATCCGCCACCGGTTCACGCAAAGCCTGAACTACGCCCTGCCGTTCGGCAAGGGCCGCAAGCACAGCTTCGGCTCCGCCGCCGCGAACGCAATTCTGGGCGGCTGGGACACCAACGGGATCGTGACGCTGCAGACTGGCCTGCCGTTTACACCGGTGCTGCAAACCTCGGTCTCCAACGCCGGCGGCAGCCGCCCCGACCGCAACGGCTCCGCCAATCTCGACAACCCTGACCGCGCGCGCTGGTTTAATACGTCATTCAACACCTCCGGCGCTGTGTGGTCCGTGCCGCAGCAGTTTACATTCGGCAATGGGGGACGCAACATTCTCTACGGGCCGGGACGGGCGAACTTCGACTGGTCCCTGTTTAAGGACTTCTCGCCGAGCGAATCCTTCCGTATCCAGTTCCGCGCCGAGCTCTTCAACCTGTTCAACACGCCGCAGTTCGACCTGCCGAACTCGACCATCGGCGACCCGAACGCCGGTGTCATTACGTCCACGATCGGGAACAACAGGCAGATTCAGTTGGGCCTTCGCTTCTCGTTCTGATCGGCTCTTCACGGGGCCGGCCTGGGAACTCGATTCCGCGGCCGGCTCCACCTTGTTCGTCGAGGTTACTCGGTCGAGCACGGCGAAAGCCGATCGCTCAGGGATATCCAGCCGCATTTGCAGCATCCGGACCGTGACAGGCGAGACACTTGTCAGAGTGGATCATACGCTTGTCGCAGTTTAACTCGATTGCGGCTTTCAGAAGCAAGCCGGCAACGAGGATGCCACCGAGGTCAACCGACAAACCAAGTCGCACACAGCACTCGATTTTAGCCAACGAGCCTGCCGCAATCGGATGAAAAGGGCAGCTTGAGGAGTTGCCGGGCGTCCAAAGGATCGTGACCGAGGTAGTCGAGGAGGATGCCGCCCGCCAAAAAGCGCCGATCGAATCTTGTTCCGCACCACTCCCTCCGGCGAAATTCATGTCTTTCGGCGACTTTCCCGCATTCGTCGCAGCGGATGCGGAATCGCTAGCGTAAAGCCGCTGTGGAGCAATGACAAATCGCAATTCACGAATGAGACGATTGAACCATTTCCTGGCTCAGCAAATCCCTTTGATGACCTGCGCGTCGAACTGGCTCAATTGCATCTGCCGCCGGCTGTGCAGGTAACGCAAACGGTCGTCATCCAGCCGGAGCAGTCGAAGCATCGTGACGTGGATATCCCGCAACGGATGGACAACCTCGCCGCCGCCGATCTCATGGTTGCGTCCACGATGCCCGGCTTCACGTCACCACCCGCGAACCACATCGTCATTCCTTTTGGATTGTGATCGCGCCCATACTCCAGCGCGCCGCGCACACCGTTGTCGGGCGACTGTCCGAATTCGCCAGCCCAGATCACCAGCGTGCTTTCGAGCAGTCCAGTCCGCTTCAAATCCTTGAGCAACAACAGGTGGAAATCGCTGGGTTATTGTTAAGCAACTGATTCAGAATGGGATCGGGTTGCGGGTGCTTCAAGACATCCTGCGTCACTCGGCTGAAAGCACTTTGGGGAATAACGTTATTCGGACATGGGTCGAGGATCCAGTTGCCGTTGGCCAGTGCCGTGAGGATTCGTTGGTGATTACTTTGCTTCGCCGGGCCTGCGAAATGCGGTTCGAATTCTGCGGTAGCGGGAGGTCTGGACAGGTGCCACGGGCAAGTAGGTCGCAGTTTAGGGCAAAATCTGTTGACGCGTGCTGAAGCAATCGACACCGAACGTCCAATTCAGATAGCCTTCCGAAGCAACAACGTCCATTCATGAAGGAGGTGCTCCCTGGGCATCGCTGCTGATTTCGTCTTGATCATCGTCGCGGGCCTCTGCGGAGGCATTCTGGCCCGCCTGCTTCGCTTGCCACTTCTCGTGGGATATGTGGCCGCCGGAGTGTTTGTTGGCCCCCACACGGCAGGACCGACGGTACATCAAATTCGGGATGTCGAACTTCTGGCCGAAATCGGCGTTGCCCTGCTGCTGTTCGCGTTGGGGCTGGAGATCTCGTTTCGAGACTTGCAGCCGGTCAGGCACATCGCATTGTTGGGTGGCCCGATTCAGATTGTTCTGACGTCTACCGCCGGTGCGCTGGCAGGCTGGAAGATTTTGGGAATGTCTCCGACAGAGTCGATCTGGCTGGGTGCGATGATCTCTCTTTCGAGCACGACGATCGTGTTCAAAACGATGTCGGCGGGAGGCGTCACCTCTACCTTGGCGAGTCGAGCCATGATTGGACTCCTCCTGGTTCAGGATCTGGCAGTCATCCCGCTGCTGATTATTTTGCCCCAACTCAGTGATTTGAATAACGCGCTGCCTAACCTCATGCGAGCCGTCGTGACAGCGGCTGCGTTTCTCCTGGCGATTGTGGTCGTGGGTATTTGGCTGCTGCCCAGGCTGCTCCAGTGGATACTGACATGGGGTTCCCGAGAACTGTTCCTGGTGTCCATCGTAGCCGCAGGAGTCGGTGTTGGATACGCGACCCATAGCGTCGGCCTGTCGTTCGCGCTGGGCGCGTTCGTTGCCGGCCTCGTGCTCAGCGAATCCGAACTCAGCCATCAGGCGCTAAGTGACGTGGTTCCGCTTCGAGACATCTTCGGATTGTTGTTCTTTGTCACAGTAGGCATGCTGTTCGATCCGCGTTTTGTGCTGGCTCATCTTGGTCTGGTCGCTCTGGTGGTGCTGCTCATTTTCCTTGGCAAAGCGCTGATCCTGGGCGGACTGGCGAGAGCATTTGGTTACGGCAATATGGCCCCCTGGATCATCGGGCTTGGCCTCTCACAGATCGGTGAGTTCAGCTTCGTGCTGGCGCGCAGCGGACTGACGGGAGGGTTCATATCCAAGGACAGCTACGATCTTGTGCTGAGCTGCACCATTCTCTCGATGGCCCTTTCACCGCTGGTCTCGAGCGCCGCGCTGCCCCTCGGACGTGCTTGGCGCAGCCGGCGCAAACCGGCCCCGGCGCTGAGAGCGATTGGCCTGCCGAAGGACACCTTGCGGGACCACGTCGTGGTAGCCGGCTTTGGACGCACGGGCCGGGCCGTCGCCCGAGTGCTCTGCGCGAGCCAGATCCCAATGGTGGTCATCGAGCTGAACCACGCTTTGCTTAGGGATTTGACCACACAGAAAGTGCCTGCTGTCTGGGGTGATGTCACCCGCGAGGAGATTCTCCGTGCAGCCGGACTTGAGAACGCCAAAATATTGGTGGTCGCTGTGCCGGATCAGTACACCGTGCATTTGAGCATCGAACGCGCTCGACGCCTCAACCCGGCGGTGTTTGTGATTGCGCGCGCCGTTCGAGAGCATCATGTCGCTGAGTTGCACAAGTTGGGAGTCGATGCTGTTGTTCAGCCAGAGTTCGAAGGGGGTGTCGAGATGGTGCGCCAGGCTTTGATCCGCTATCAGTACAACGAGGCTGATGCCCTTCGGCTGGTTGACACACTCAGAAAGGATCTGTATGTCGCAGCTCTCTAGGCCTGGCAGAATCGTCCGATCATTGTAAACGGTGACCGCAATGAACCTCATCTGACTGCGCGGGTCCTCGAATGCACTCCATGTCTGTGTCTTTGCGGGCGAGCGTCACAGACTGACGTTCCGGTCTGGAATGCGTGGCAACCTATGGTGATTGTCTGATGCGAATTCTAATTGCAGGCGGAGGACAATCCGCAGCGTTGGTTGCGGCTCGACTGATCCGGGAAGGCAATCAGCTGGTGATGATTGAAGAAAACCCGGAGCGCTGTCTGGAGCTGGAGGAGATGCTGGACGCCAAAATCGTTCGCGGGAATGCCGCCAGCATCAGCGTCCAGCGGGAAGCCGGAATTCGAGATGCCGAGATGCTTATTGCGCTCACCAGTGTCGACCAGATCAACATTCTGGTATGCCTCATCGCACACATTGAATCGCAGGTGCGCGTTAAGGTCGCGCGCCTGCGAACTCACGAGGTTGAACATTGGCGACGGATCTGCCATGAGGCGGGCCTAAGGATCGACTTGATCATTCACCCTGAGACCGACATCGCAGAGCGGATTTTGCGAGTCGTCCGAGTGCCGGGTGTTACAGACATTCTCGATTTTGCCGAGGGCAAAGTGAAGCTGTTCGGCATGAACATCGACCGCGACAGCCCGATGGCAGGCAAGACCGTGGAGGACTTGGACGAAGCGGGACCTCCTCCTAATTCGCTGATCGCCATGATCTTTCGGGGACAGCAGGTCATCATTCCTCATGGAGCGGAGGTGCTGTTGCCTGACGATCACGTGTACATCGTCACCACGGCGGAGAATCTTGAAGCCAACTTCCGCTTCATGGGGCTTCAAAGTCAGAAATCACTGGATCGCGTGTTCATTCTTGGTGGCAAGCAGGCAGGCATTCGAGTCGCTGAGGAGCTGGAACCCCTGGGTGTTCATGTGAAGCTCTTCGAACGGGATCAACAGCGATGCGAGAAGATTTCACAGCTCCTCAAACGGACCGTGGTCATTCATGCCGACGGAACCGATGAAGATGTGCTGGCAGAAGAAAACATTGACGGCGTCGGGGCATTTCTGGCGCTGACGGGACATGATGAAGATAACATCATTGCTTCGCTATTGGCCCGTCGTATGGGTGCAAAAAAGGTTATCGCACTGATCAATCGTCTCAGCTATCTGCCTATGGCGCAGCGTCTCGGAATCAATACTACCGTGAGCCCACGACTGGCTGCTGTGGATCGGATTCTGCAATTCGTGCGCAAAGGCCGGGTGATTTCTGTCACCACGTTCCGAGAAGAGGAAGCCGAAGCGATTGAACTCATGGCTGCGGCCGGATCGAAGTATATCGGCAAACGGCTAAAAGAGCTGCGGTTTCCTCGTGGCGCTATCGTTGGTGCCATTGCCCGTTCGAACGGCGAAGTTCTGGTGCCTAGAGGCGAGGCTACTGTTCAAGAAGGAGACCGGGTCCTGATCTTTTCCCTTGAAAGTACAGTGCCACTGCTGGAATCGGCTTTTCTGCATGAATCGCGGAGGGATCTTCTTTGATCCGTGCAGCCTCGCTGGCCTACATTCTGGGGCAGTTCCTCATTGTCTTATCTAGTTGCATGCTGGTCCCACTCGCCTTCTCCCTCTGGTTCCAGACCGATCTTCGACCCTTGGGGTATTCCTTTCTCATCACGCTTGCATGCGGCGGGACTTGCTTGATAAGCGCTTCCCGACCCACCAGCGATCTTTCCCAGCGCGAGGGTCTGCTGCTTGTTGTCCTGGTATGGCTCGCGGTGAGCTTCTTTGGTGCGCTGCCATTCTATTTTTCTGTCTATTATCCTTCTTTTACTGATGCCTTTTTCGAATCGGTCTCCGGGTTTACGACCACCGGAGCCACGGTCTTGGAAAAAGTCGAAGTCTTGCCCCACGATCTGCAGTTCTGGCGCTGCTTTTCACATTGGTTGGGTGGCATGGGCATTGTCCTGCTCGGAATTGCCATCCTTCCCCTGCTGGTCACAGGGGGAATGCGCCTATACCGCGCCGAATTCTCAGGAGCGCGCTCTGAAAAGCTAAAGCCCAGAATTACCGAGACCGCCCTCGCACTTTGGAAGATCTATTTAGCACTGACATTGGCCGAGTTCCTGGCTCTGCGCCTTGCGGGAATGAAAACTTTCGAAGCTCTGTGCCATACGTTTTCAACACTTGGAACTGGTGGTTTCTCGACCCGAACTGCCAGTATCGCAGCTTTCAACAGTCCGGCAATTGAGATCATCGTCATTGTTTTTATGCTTCTGTCGGGCATCAGTTTTACCCAGCATTACCGCCTTTGGATTGAAAGACGGCCTCGCGTCTTCTTCAGCGATCTGGAAGTGCGGCTTTATCTTCTGGTGGCAGTGGGGGCCAGTACAATCATCTTTCTCAGTCTGCGTCTGCAGAATCAGCTCCCGTCCGCAACTGCTCTTCGAAACAGCATCTTTCAGGCTGTCTCAATCATGACCACTACGGGGTTCGTCACCGACGACTTTGAGAGATGGCTGCCTTTGCCTCAATTGATCCTTCTGGCGCTGATGTTCTTTGGAGGATGCACCGGTTCGACGGCGGGCGGCCTAAAGTCCGCTCGCATCATGGTGCTCTCGCGGATCGTGAATCGAGAGTTCAAGAGAATGGTGGAGCGCCGCGGTGTTTTTGCAATCCGCCTTGGGAATCAAGTGATCCCGGAAAATACGATTCAAAGCCTGCTCAACCTGGTGTACCTGGCATTCCTGGTGAATTTCGTAGCTTGCCTGCTGCTGGCAGCCACTGGAGTGGACGTGCTCACATCGATTACCGCTGTAGCCTCAACCATGTTCAATGTGGGACCCAGTCTGGGAACTGTCGGCCCCGCCGAACATTATGGCCATTTGCCGGCCTTCACGAAGTGGGTGCTCAGCGGCTGCATGCTGGCAGGACGACTGGAGTTTTATACGATTCTGGTGATCCTGACCCCCGCGTTCTGGAGAAAGTGACTGCTGGCCGACTCGCGCTACCAGGAGATCGCGATCTACTGATGTAACCAAAGTCTCTGAGAATCGTCGCTCTGGGATTTCACAGTCTCTCCTCGGTCAAGTCTGTAGCGAAGAACCAAGGGTCAAGTTTCTACGGTCCCGTTATTATCGCCAACGGTCTCGTGTAAGCCTGCAGACGAGAGCCAAACAGGAGAGACACAGGAAATGACCCGAAGACTTCGGACGCCGGCAAACCAATTCGCCCGCTACGCTCCTCGCCTGAGAGCGTTTCACCGGTCAACACGTTTTCGAAATCGATCTTGGGATACTCAGTCGGTATGAAGATGCAGGTGTTGGACCAAGCGCGTTGCCCGAGTGGAACCTGTTCGACTCCGCCCGTGAGGCCGACCACCAGGCGCGGAACGGCGACTACGAATTGATGCTCTCCGAAGGTGCGCAAGAAAGCGCAGACGTGCTCCTGGTGCTCGCCAGCCACTTCCAGCGGTACATAGTCGCCTTTTGAAAAGAGGTCTGAATGCTGGCGTCTGAAGTTCAGCGTTCTGTAAGTCAGGAACAGCTTGACGCGTCCATCCTCGGCGGATTCGAGAAGCTTTGCAGCTAAGCCGGCAAGATCCTTGCCGGCCTGTTCGACTTGAGTCTTCAAATCCGAAAAGGCCCGCCGGCGCTGTTCATAATCCACTGGCTGTCGGTTGTCAGGGTCCACCAGGCTGTAACTCCAAAGTTCCGTTCCTTGATAGAAATCCGGAACTCCCGGCGACGTCATTTTGAGCAGCAGCTGGGCCAAGGCATTCAGTCGCCCGTAAAAAGCGACCCGTTGCTGCAGTTCTGGAAGATCTTTCAGAAATAGATTTCGCGAACCCTCTTTCAGCGTTGCTCTGACAAACCCTTGAACTGCGGCCTCGTAAGCCTCGTTGGGGTTCACCCAACTGGTATGAACCTTGGCTTCGCGAATAGCTTTGAGCATGTAGGCCGCAACGCGGTCACGAAGGGAATCCAAGGCCTCGGGGGTCATCGGACCATCCGGCCACACGCCAAGCAACGTTTGATAGAACAAGTACTCTTCATTCCGGTCGGGCGCTGGTTTCCCATCGATTCTCGATTTATGGTAGGCATTGAGCCGGCTCCATCGAGTCAGCGCCTGTTTCCATTCAAATGGAATTTCTGAAAGCACGTTAATCCGCGCGCGGACGTCTTCGCTTCTCTTGGTGTCATGCGTAGAGGTTGTGAGCAGCGAATGCGGCCAGTGCTGATGCCGCGCGGCCGCCTTTTGATGAAACGCTTCGATTGAAATCCCAAACTCTTGAGGATGACCCCCGACTTCGTTGAGTGACACCAGCCGGTTGTAGATGTAAAAGGCAGTGTCTTCCACTCCCTTGGCCATAACGGGGCCTGTGATCTGCTGGAACTTCATGGCAAAGTCGGAGAGCTTTGAATGATCTTCTTCTCGAAAGTCTTCGAGATTCCGCAGAAGCAGCGTGTCTCGAATAAACTCGAATAGCGCCCGCGCTGTTCGAGGATTGCGCTTCATGGCTTCCGCGACAGCCGCGTCAACATAGTCCTGGTCGCGTTTTGCGGGCTTGTCTTTCCCGTTGAGATAGGTGCGGTAAACTTGCAAGCAAGCGATGACTTCGCGAATGGTGAAAGTGAGGCTGTTGAGCGTAAAGTCACGGTACCATCGATTCTTTTCCGAGATACGATCGATCTGGTGCGCGAGGGCATTGATCTCACTCGCCATGGAAACCAGCATGATCATCTTCTTGGTGGAATTCACCATGTTGTCGAAGTTCAATTGCTCCCCGGCGAACTGATTGTAGATTTTGTGGAAAGCCTTCTGGTTACCACTGTCCACAAAGAGTCCATTCACTTCCGCCAGGAAGTCGTAACCCGTTGTTCCATGAACCGCCCAGTTCGCCGGCAAAGACTCCCCTTGGGATAGGATTTTTTCCACGACCACGAACAAAGGCCAGCGACGCTGCGAAGGAGCGCGAGCCACCTCTGCTTCAGACCAAGCGGAGACCGTTGAATGAATCCGCTCGATCAAGGCCGCGGAATCCTTCGACCCCTTTTTCTGAGTGAATTCCAACTCGCCTCGGAGTTTACGAAGCAGGAAGTTCACCTGGAGCTGGCGGAAATAAGTGGGTGGGTCCCACAAGCCGTCTGGATGATCGATTCGCAGTCCGGAAATCTTGCCTTCAGCCAACAGCTGGAATAGCAGCTCGTGAGTGGCTTGAAAGACTTCAGGCAACTCGACCCGAATAGCCGCCAGTTCATTCACGTCAAAGAAGCGGCGATAGTTGATTTCTTCGCCGGCAACCCGCCAGAAGGCCGGACGGTAGGGCTGAGCTTCAATGAGATCGTCCAGCATGTCAAAACTGCGAGCGTCGTCTGCAGTCCCGTTGAAAGCCCGTATCGCCTTCTCGATGGCAGACCGCACGTTCAGGCAGTTGTTGCATAGCATGGCGATGCGGCGCTTGATGATTTCCTTTTCGCGAATGCGTTCGGCGATCTTTTCGGGAGATTGCTCAGTTCGGGGCGGAAGATAGCTGAGAGCTGTCAGGATGCTCTGTAGCTCCTGCAGATGCTCGTTCTGCCGTCCGAGCTGCTCGGTCAACTCATCGATCGAATACCCAAGAATTCTGCTGTAGGTACGAGGCGCGATGGGCAGCTTGGTTTCATAGTAGTACAGAAAGAAGGCACCTTCCTCATAGGCCAAGCGAAGCTTGCGGCTTTCAAGGACCTTGCCGTATTGATCCTCAAGCACGGGCAACAGGACCTTGTTGTCGAGATCAGGCTTGATCGGATGCCAATCGATATCGAAGTACGAAGCATAAGGAGAATTGGGGCCAATCTCGAGGACATCGGACCACCAGAGGTTGGCGGTGTCGGCAATCCCCATGTGGTTGGGAACCATATCGAGCACCAATCCCATGGTTCGCGACTGCAAGGCCGCACAAAAAGCCAAGAAATCATTCTGGCTTCCGAGTTCCAGGTTGAGTTGGCTGTGGTCACAAATGTCATAGCCGTGCATGCTTCCCTGGCGCGCCTTGAAGATCGGCGAAGCGTAGCAGTCGCTGATTCCCAGATCAGCCAGATATCCAACGATGGCTTCGGCCTGGCGGAAAGTAAACTCCCGGTTGAATTGAAGCCGATACGTTGCGGTGGCAATTCTCTGTTGGGAGCAGGCTTTTGTGATCAGCGTCTCGAGATCGGTTGTGCTTTCGGTCACGATGTTTTTCAACGATGGCTCCTGAAAACGGAGATTCCACCCAGGATGACCCGGGGGAAAGCGAGATCAGTTCACCTTGGCAGGTCACCGGAAAGAAGATCTCCGGCGGTGAACAGTTCCTACCGACGAGTGCTCGTAGTCTTGGTGTTTCGCCTCCGCAAGCGAAACACAGCCAGCGATCGCGACCGCAGCTTGTAGGCATGATCCCGCAGCGGAGAAAGCCGGTTCCACTTCGACTCCGCTGTGTCCAGGACTCTCTCCCATCGTTCCTTGGGACTATGCTTCGGCAATACAAAGGGGATGGACTCGTGATGCGCGTTAAACATCAGGAACAGGGTATCTCCCACCATCGGATTGCCGTACTCGTCTACTTCCTCAATCTCCGTGCCGCTGAGCCGAACGCCCAGGTAGCGCACGAAGTGATCTTTCCAGGTGCGGTCGCTCATTTCTTTTCCGTCAGGGCCAAACCAGGAAATGTCCTTAACGTCCTGACCTCGGATGCTTCTGCCCAGGAAGAACTTTCTGCGTGTCAGCACTGGCTGGCTCAATAGAAAGCGTGTCAGATATCGGGTGAACTCCAAAAGGTCCCTCTGTTCCGGTGTCAGATCCCAGTGAAACCAGCTGATCTCGTTGTCCTGGCAATAAGCATTGTTATTGCCTCTTTGGGTGCGGCCTATTTCATCGCCCCCGCAAATCATCGGAACCCCCTGGGAGAGCAAAAGGGTTGTGATGAAGTTGCGCTTTTGCTTTTCGCGCCGATTCTTGATCAGCGTGTCCTTAGTGGGGCCCTCGACCCCGCAATTCCAACTCAGATTATTGTTTTCCCCATCCGCATTGTTCTCTCTGTTAGCCTCATTGTGCTTGTGGTTGTAACTGACCAAGTCGTGCAGAGTAAAGCCGTCATGGCAAGTGACAAAATTAATGCTGGCATGGGGTCGACGTCCGCTGCTCCCATAAAGGTCGCTGCTGCCGGCAAGCCGAGTGGCCATTTCTGAAACGACGCCGCCATCGCCCTTCCAAAAACGGCGCATGGTGTCACGGTATTTCCCATTCCATTCGGTCCAACCGACCGGAAAGTTTCCTACCTGATAACCGCCTTCGCCCAAGTCCCATGGCTCTGCGATGAGCTTGACCCGGGAAATCACCGGGTCCTGGTGAATAATATCGAAAAAGGCTCCCAGCTTATCCACTTCGTGCAGTTCGCGGGCCAGGGCGCTGGCCAGATCGAAACGGAAGCCATCGACGTGCATCTCGAGCACCCAGTAGCGGAGACTGTCCATGATCAGCTGGAGAACGCGCGGGTGGACCATGTTCAGCGTGTTGCCGCACCCGGTATAGTCCATGTAGTAGCGGCGGTCATCTTTCACGAGGCGGTAGTACGAAGCATTGTCAATCCCGCGCAGTGAAAGTGTTGGCCCAAGATGATTGCCCTCAGCAGTGTGGTTGTAGACCACGTCAAGGATCACCTCGAACCCGGCCGCATGCAGATTACGAACCATGGTCTTGAATTCGCGCACAGCGCCGCTGGGTGATTGAGCCATCGCATGGCGCGCGTTGGGTGCGAAGAAAGCGAGCGTGTTGTAACCCCAGTAGTTGCTCAGACCGCGATCGACGAGGTGGCGGTCGTACGCATGATGGTGAACCGGCATCAGCTCTACGGCCGTGACTCCAAGATTCTTCAGATGGTCCAGAGGCGCTTCTGAAGCGAAACCGGCGAAGGTTCCTCGCATCTTTTCGGGAACCTCGGGATGTAGCTGGGTAAATCCCTTCACGTGGACTTCATAGATGATGGTTTTGTGCCAAGCAGTGCGGGGCGGCAGGTCATCTCCCCAAGTGAATGCCTGATCGACCACGGCAGCCAGAGGAGCGTATTCCGCGTTGTCGCGGCCGTCCATGGAAAGATCAGTGTCACCGATTCGGTAACCGTACATTTCATCGCGCCAGTCGATCATGCGGCCTATGGCTTTGGCATACGGATCGAGGACCACTTTGTTCGGGTTAAAACGATGCCCAGACTGTGGGTCATAAGGGCCGTGAACGCGATAGCCATAGAGTTGGTCTGGAAGAATCCCTGGGATGTACCCATGCCAGACCTGATCAGTCTGCTCCTGAAGCGGAATTCGGTGAGATTCTCTATTCGAGGAAATCGAATCAAAAAGACACAGCTCCACTTTGGAGGCGTGCTCGGAAAAGATCGCGAAATTGACTCCTGCCCCGTCCCACGTCGCACCCAAAGGATAGGGCCTGCCTGGACGCACTTTCATTGAGAAATGCCTCTCCAATCTAATCTTGCCGCAACAGACGCAAAACCACACTCTGAAGACGAGCAGATCATTCGAGAATCGGCTCACTCAAAACGAAGCCAGCAGCATAGCGAACTGGGGACCTTTGTCCTACTAAGTCGCAGGCGCGAGCGCCGTGCCGCTGCTTTTTTTTTGGAATTGAATTGGGAAATGAGTGTTGTTTGCAAACGCAGCCGGTCTGTCAGGCCTCCTTGCTCTCAACATTATTGCCGAATAAGACGAAAGACTCAGGTTGCAAGGTCAAAGAGACTTCACCCGCAGAGTTCAACTCTGCCGGGATCGAGCTTCCGGCACCCAGCCAGCGGTGATCGCTAGAATCCAGCAACCTCTGCCAGCGGCCTGCCGGCAGGGCTACAGCCATTGACGCCTGAGCGTCGCCGAAGTGGAATGCGGCGAATGCTTCGCTAAAGCCGTTCCAGCGCCGAACGCATAGGAGCTTCTGCTTCTCGAATGCAGTTACCTCCAAGTCCTCTTTGCACAGGTGTGCCAGTGATGGATGGGTCTTGCGTAAGCGGATCAGCTCCTTGTGAAGCTCGAACAGGATCCGGTGCTGCTGCTGCTCGCGAAGCTCGTGTCTGAGCTTGGAGCGGCGAAAGGTTTCCTCTGACTGAGGATCGGGGAGTTCACCCTGCCAATCGAACGAGCTGAATTCTTCTTTTCGTCCTCGGCGCACCGCCTCAATCAGCTGAGGGTCTGAGTGGCTGATGAAGTAAAGAAACGGGGCTGTTTCCCCATACTCCTCGCCCATGAACAGCATGGGAACACAGGGAGACAGGATGACACTGGCTGCTGCCAGCTTTAGCGCTTCAAACGAGACGAGCTGGCTGAGACGCTCACCCAGCTTGCGGTTGCCGATCTGGTCGTGGTTCTGCGCGCATATCACAAACTTGTGCGCTGGTACTTGCCGCGAAGCGTTGCCATGTCGATGTCTGCGGAACTCGGAGTACTGTCCAGTATAGACGTAACCCTGAGTCAGGCATTTTGCCAAGTCATCGAGTCTTCCGAAATCCGCATAGTATCCGGATCGTTCGCCAGTGAGCAGCGTATGAAGGGAATGGTGAAAGTCGTCGTTCCACTGCGCATCCAGGCCGAAACCGCCCAACTCTTTCGGCTGAATCAAGCGAACATCGTTCAGCGAGCTCTCCGGAATGGCGTAGATTTGCCGGTTGAGTTGAAGAGCCAGTCTGTGAACGGCGTCTCCAAGCTCGTGCAAAAAAGGATAAGCGGTATGGTCGACAATGGCATGCACGGCGTCGAGCCGAAGCGCATCAACGTGAAATTCACCAAGCCAGTAAAGCGCGTTCTCGATGAAAAACCGACGCACTTCATCGCTGTGAGGACCATCAAAGTTAATAGCCTCGCCCCAGGGTGTCCGATAGCGTTTTGTGAAGTACAGACCAAACTGCGAAAGGTAATTGCCTTCCGGCCCCAGATGGTTGTAAACGACATCGAGAACCGCGGCCATACCTCTCCTGTGACACGCATCAACCAAGCGCTTGAGACCCTTGGGACCTCCATAGGATTCGTGCACGGCAAACGGGTAAACGCCGTCGTAGCCCCAGTTTCGACTTCCGGGAAACTGGGCCACCGGCATCAGTTCGATGGCCGTGATGCCGAGGTCCTTCAGCCGGTCAAGGTGGGGAATGACGGCTTCAAAGGTGCCTTCAGCAGTAAACGTACCGACATGCAGCTCATAGAGGACATACTGTTGAAGGGGAACTCCAAACCATGATTGATCCGTCCAGGAAAAATGAGTGTCGACCACCTGAGACGGACCGTGCACTCCTTGAGGCTGGAAACGCGAGGCAGGGTCTGGCAGTTCGCGCTCTCCGTCAATGCGATAGAGATAGAGCGCTCCAGGCTCCACGCCGTCCACCAATAGATCAAAATAACCTCGGGGTCGCAGATCCATAGACAGGTAGGACCGCGGGGAGCCGGCGCCAACAAGGTGCAATTCGACGCTCTTCGCCAGTGGAGCCCACACCACGAACTGGCAGCGTCCCTTTCCCAGATCCGTTGCCCCCAGCTTCGGCTTCATGTGCTCTGCCCCTGGGCTCTAAGAAACACGGCGCCCAATGGTGGAAGGGTGAGCGTCAGAGAAAACGGCTGGCCATGCAGTCTAATGGGAGCGGCTTCGACGCCACCGAGATTTCCCTGTCCACTCCCTGCGTACTCTTTGGCGTCGCTGTTCAGGACTTCGCGCCAAAACCCGCCAGTGGGCACACCCACAGAGTAATTCTGACGCACGACCGGGGTAAAGTTGCAGATGATCAGAACCATTGCAGAAGTCGTTTTCCCGCGGCGCACAAGGCTGATCACGCTCTGCTCTGAATCGTTGGCGTCGATCCATTGAAAGCCTTTCGGATCGAAATCCAGCTCGCTCAGCGCGGGCTCGCTGCGGTAAAAGCGGTTGAGATCAGTGACCCAGTGCTGCATCCCCGCATGGAAGGCGTACTGAAGAACATCCCAGTCGAGGCTGTGATCGTGGGCCCATTCTCCTACCTGTCCAAACTCTGCGCCCATGAACAGCAACTTCTTGCCGGCCTGGGCATACATATATCCATAGAGGGCGCGCAAGTTGGCGAATCTCTGCCACTCGTCACCCGGCATCTTACCGATCAGAGAGCCCTTGCCGTGCACGACTTCATCATGAGAAAGAGGAAGGACGAAGTTCTCAGAGAAGGCGTAAAGCATGCGAAATGTCAGCTTGCTGTGGTGATACTTTCGGTGAATCGAATCCAGAGACATGTACTTCAAAGTGTCGTGCATCCAGCCCATGTCCCATTTCATTCCAAACCCCAGGCCCCCAACATAGGTGGGGCGAGCCACCATTGGCCACGCAGTGGACTCTTCGGCTATGGTTTGGACGTCGCCGTGATTCTGGAAGACATCCTGGTTGAAGCGACGCAGAAAATTAATGGCATCGAGGTTCTCCCGTCCGCCGTACTGGTTGGGGATCCACTCGCCTTCCTTGCGCGAGTAGTCAAGGTAAAGCATCGAAGCCACGGCATCCACGCGCAGTCCGTCAGCGTGGCAGGTATCGAGCCAAAACAGGGCACTGCTCATCAAGAAGCTGCGCACTTCGTTGCGGCCGTAATTGAAGATATAGCTCTTCCAGTCCGGGTGGAATCCTTGGCGCGGATCAGCGTGTTCGAAAAGATGGGTTCCGTCGAAGTAAGCCAATCCGTGTTCGTCACTGGGAAAGTGGGAGGGCACCCAATCCAGGATGACGCCGATGCCTTGCTGGTGAAGGTAGTCGATGAGATAACGAAAATCCTGTGGCGTACCGTAACGGCTGGTGGGCGCAAAATAGCCGGTAGTTTGATATCCCCAGGAACCATAGAACGGATGCTCCATGACCGGCAAGAATTGGACGTGGGTGAAACCCATCTTCTGAACGTGCTCGGCCAGTTTCAAAGCGAGTTCGCGGTAGGTGAGCGAGCGATTGCCTTGCTCGGGAACCCGCATCCATGACCCCAGGTGAACTTCATAGATGGCCATTGGGCTGTTCAGTCCGTTGCGTTTGTGACGGTCGGCCATCCATTTCTGGTCGCCCCAGCTATAGTCCTTGTCCCAGACCAGGGAAGCAGTCTTTGGCGGGACTTCGTGATAAAAGGCAAACGGATCGGCCTTTTCGACACGGTATCCGTGGTAACGGGAGGAGATGTAGTATTTATAGTTCGATCCCTTCTCTACGTTCGGAACAAACCCCTGCCAGATGCCGGACTCGCCTATCGGTCTCAGAGGGTGGCTGCTTCTGTTCCAGCCGTTGAAGTCCCCTATCACGTGAACGCCTTCGGCGTTCGGCGCCCACACCGCAAACGAAGTTCCCTGCGTTCCATCTTCGGTAATCAAGCGATGAGAGCCAAGTTTGTCGTACAGGCGATAATGATTCCCTTCATTGAAGAGAAAAAGATCGTCGTTAGTCAGCAGATTGATGTCATAGCGCATGAAATGTCTTTCCTCATAAGATCTATTTGAATTCGATACTTTCGCGATGCTGGCGGCCACGGTCATTCTCAAGACTTGCGAAGAGATCAGTCCGTGATCCGATGACTGCCGATGTTCAGGATCTAGCCTCCAGCAACTGCAGGATTCCCTTCAGGGGCACCTGGACCCAATCGGGCCGGTTATTTAGCTCATATCCCAGCTCATAAACAGCCTTGTCCAGGAGGTAAGCGTCCAGAAGGACCAAAAGTTCCTCCCGGGCTGTGGGCAGGAAGCTCCCTTGGCCGGCGATTTCGAGATATGACTTCAAAAAGGCTGAAGAAGTCCATTGTGTCCAGAACCGCGCCCAGGTTTCGAAATTCGCAAGGTCGTCTGCGCGTATCAGCCCGCGCCTCACCTGGTCAAAGAGAGATGCGTAGGCTGCATAGTGAAATGAGCGCAGCATGCCAGCTACATCCCGCAAGGGGGAACGTTTGATGCGTCGTTCGCTCAAGGGCCGGGCTGGTTCGCCTTCAAAGTCGATGATCACAAAATCTCTTCCCGTGTAGAGCACTTGGCCAAGATGGTAGTCGCCATGAATGCGAGTGCGCCTGGCCGTGATCTTTCGGCCGAGAATGGATTGGTAATGGGCCAGCAGTTTGCCCTTCAAATCGAAGACTTTCTTCCCATCCTCCTGCACCCCAGAAGGAAGATTTTTGGTGCCCTTGCGCAAAAGCTCGAAGATCTGCCCCGCCAGATTGCGCATTGATTGGTAGATGGATCGCTGGTATAGAGACGTGAAGGGTTCGGGGAGGAATGCCGGGTCGTCCGAGTCAGAGGCCAGGACCAAATGGAGCTCTGCAGTGCGTTGTCCCAGTAATCGGGCCGCTTCTGGATAGCTGCCAAGAAGCTCATGAAACGCCTGGGGGATCTTGGTCTCGGCAAGGTCTAGGGGATGACTCTGAGTTACCGGAGCCTTGGGCGCTTCGTGCTGCTTAGCGACACAACGTTCGAAGTAGCGGCCCAAGATATCCTGCGTATAGGCCCAGGCATCTCCCTGGTTGGCGACCATGTTCTGCAGTATCCCGACAGTAACCGGCTCGCCTTTTTTTCGGTGATATTCAATAGTGCCTGCCACCTGCGGAGTGTGAGGAAAAGACGCTCTCTCAGTGAGAAACGCGCCGATTTCGAGATCCGGGTTGATACCCTCCTCCTGTCGCCGGAACAGTTTCAGGATGAAACGATCCCCGTAAACAATGGACGTGTTGCTTTGCTCGGCTCGAATGGGTATGGGATCCATGCTCTTGTCCGAACCGCGGCTGAGTTGCTGGAAAGCCCGTGCCGGAGAAAACAGTAATTCACCGCTCTTGCCCTTGAGGCGGCGGCGCTTGGAGATGGACTCGAGTAGTGCCTGGCTAAAGCTCTTGTCGATCAGTGCTTCGTAGAGGACTCCGGCCGGCTCCTTTCCTTTGTCTGTCAGGGCGGCAACGATGACCTGAGGAGACGATTTTCTCAGCTGCTTTGCCTGTGCCCCGGACGCATGTGCGAGCGGAACCAGATAGGTTTCAGGGTCTCCTTCGGTATACCGAATTTGAATCGACGTGAGATAAGCCGCCGAGGAATCGTATGGGAACGGGACCGTCTCGATAATCTGTGCAGAACTGATTTGGCGAGCCTTTCCACCGTACCAGCGGCGCGAGCGGAGGTATTTCGGAAAGACGTCTTCCAGCGCCGCCCTGGCTTTTCCTGAGAACACCTCTGTCCAGTCACCACTTACCAGGATGGGCTGCTCCAAGCTTGGAGTTGAGGTCACGGCCTCGGCAATCGGCTTGTGCCGCGGCTGCAGTGAAAACCAGTAAAACGAATGAGGTCCCATCGTGAGGAGATAAGGCAATTTCCCAATGCTCGGGAACTCCGTCTGGCCAAAAAGTTCGACGGGCACCATGCCTTCGAACGCAGACAGATCCAGTTCCGCGTACTGAGCGAAACGCGACAAATTGGCGATGACCAGCATTGCTTCGTTCTCGTACTTACGAATGAAAGCCAACACTTTGCGATTTTCAGGACTGAGAAACTCCAATGTCCCCCGCCCAAACGACTGAAATCGCTTTCGCAGCGCAATCAACCGTTTCATGAACCATAAAGGAGAGTGAAGGTTGTTCTGGCGCGCCTCGACGTTAACAACCTCGTAGTGATAGTCGGGATCGATGATGATGGGCAGGTACAGCTGCTGGGGATTCGCGCGCGAGAAGCCTGCATTCCGATCTGCGCTCCACTGCATGGGGGTGCGCACGCCGTTGCGATCTCCCAAGTAGATGTTGTCACCCATGCCAATCTCGTCGCCGTAGTAAATCACCGGAGTTCCAGGCAGGGAAAAAAGCAGGGCATTCATCAATTCAATTTTCTTGCGATCCTTCCCAAGCAGCGGCGCCAGACGGTGCCGAATGCCCAGATTGATTTTGGCCCGCGGGTCGTGAGCGTACATTCGATACATGTAGTCCCGTTCTTCGTCTGTCACCATTTCCAGGGTGAGTTCGTCATGGTTTCTCAGGAACAAGGCCCATTGACAGTTATCCGGGATGGCGGGTGTCTGGTCCAGGATGTCGATGATCGGATAGCGGTCTTCCATCCGCACAGCCATAAACATGCGCGGCATCAGGGGAAAGTGGAACGCCATATGGCACTCGTCACCGTCGCCGAAATAGGCGACCGCGTCTTCCGGCCACTGGTTAGCCTCTGCCAGTAACATCCGGTCGCGAAACTTTTCATCGACGTGACGGCGCAGCTGCTTCAAGAACTGGTAGGTTTCTGGAAGATTTTCGCAGTTGCTGCCCTCGCGCTCATAGAGGTATGGGATGGCATCCAGTCGCAGCCCATCCACACCCATTTCAAACCAGAAATCCAAAATATTGAAAATGGCTCGCCGAACCTCAGAATTTTCAAAATTCAAATCCGGCTGATGAGAATAAAACCGGTGCCAGTAGTAGGCATTAGCTACCGGATCCCAAGTCCAGTTGGAGGATTCGAAATCTTTGAAAATGATGCGCGCATCCTTGTATTTCTCTGCAGTGTCGCTCCACACATAAAACTCACGCCAGATACTTCCCGCATGGGCGCGCCGGGCTCTCTGAAACCAGTCGTGCTGGTCGGATGTGTGGTTGATGACTAGTTCCGTGATAACGCGCAATCCGCGGCGATGGGCCTCTTTCAAGAGCAACTTGAAATCGGCCAGGGTTCCGTAGGCCGGGTGGACCTGAGTGTAATCTGAGATGTCATACCCGTCGTCTTTCCAGGGCGAGGGATAGAAGGGAAGAACCCAAATGGCGGTGACGCCGATATCCTGAAGATAATCGAGCTTTTCCACGAGGCCTCGAAAGTCACCCATGCCGTCGCCATCGCCGTCCAAAAAGGCTCGGATGTGCACTTCATAGATGATCGCGTCCTTGAACCAAAGTGGATTCCCCTCGGCAGACGCGGCCTTTTTGTCTTTCCGTTGCATGGTCTCTCGCATTCGTTGTCACATGTAGTAGTCGAAATCCAGCTCCGTGCGAACCTGCCGGCGCACACGGAAAATATGGGCTGGAACCACGTGTGGATCGAGTTCGACGTAGTTTCTGGGACCGTGCCAGAAGTAGCGGGCGCCGGTCAGCAAATCGTGAACCTGAAACGGGCGGTCAGCCTCCACGCCAAGCGAATCGAGCGACAGATTGACCCATCCTGACTGTTTGTGATGCGAGTCCAGGTTAACCACAACCAGAATCACATTGGAAAGGTCCTCCGTCGTTTTCGCGTAAGCGATCAGTTGCTCATTGTCCACGCTGAAAAACGACAGGCTCTCGTTGCTGTGCAGCGCCGGGTTGTCCCGCCGGATTGCGTTGACGCGCCCAATCAGATCTTTCAGGCTGTCGGAGCGCGATAGATCCCAATGTCTGATTTCGTATTTCTCCGAATCCAAATACTCTTCCTTGCCGCGAACCAAAGGGCGATTCTCACACAGCTCAAAGGCTGGCCCGTAGATTCCGTAACTGGCGCCCAATGTGGCCGCCAGAAGCAGCCGGGTCATGAACGCCGGCCTTCCGCCAATTTGAAGATACTCCGTCAGAATGTCGGGCGTGTTGGGCCACAAGCTAGGCCGGAAAAACTCTCGAACCTCAGACCGAGTCAGTTCGGTGAAGTATTCGGTCAATTCCAATTTTGTGTTGCGCCAGGCAAAGTAATTGTAGGACTGGCTGAAGCCCGACTTGGCCAGACGGTACATGACCTTGGGACGCGTGAATGCCTCCGCAAGGAAGAGGACGTCGGGATGGGTTGCTTTAATGTCGCTAATCATCCATTCCCAGAATGGGAAGGGCTTGGTGTGTGGGTTATCGACCCGAAATATGCGCACTCCTTGATCGATCCAGAATTGCACGACACTCTTGAGTTCTTGCCAGAGCTCTTTCCAGTTGTGCGTTTCGAAATCCAGCGGATAAATGTCCTGATACTTCTTCGGCGGATTCTCCGCGTATTGAATGCTCCCGTCGGGCCGCTGCCGAAACCACTCCACATGAGCCTTGACGTACGGATGGTCGGGTGTGCACTGGTAGGCCAGGTCCATCGCAACCTCGATGCCCAACTCGTTAGCCTTCGACACGAGCCGTCTGAAGTCTTCGAGATTTCCAAGCTGCAGGTGAACGGCCTTGTGGCCGCCGTCCTCTGAACCGATGGCCCACGGACTACCGGGATCTTCGGGAACCGCCGTGGGCGAGCTGTTCTTTCCTTTCCGGAACGTGTGCCCGATGGGGTGGACGGGAGGAAGATAAAGCACATCAAAGCCCATGCTGGCAACATACGGCAGCCGTTGCTCGCAGTCTCTGAGCGTGCCATGCTGCCCGGGTTGGATTGCGCAGGATCGCGGGAACATCTCGTACCAAGAGCTGAATCTGGCTCTCAGCCGGTCAACGACGGCCAGGAGTTCTTTGCCGTAGTGAGAGGCCAGCCTGCGGTCTGGATAACGAGCTACCGCTTCCGCCAGCTCGGGATCCAAAGCCTTTTGTTCCAAGTTTTGCCCTCCCCTTTCGGACAACGCAGAAGCCCAAGTTCGCAGTCTTTCAGCATCGTTTCCTGCCGCCCTCTCGCTGGCTTCTCTCACGAGCCGGGCTCCGATCAACAAATCCATGGAAACGTCCTGCCTGGCTTCAAGCTTCTTTTCGAGATCGCGCCGCCAGGTTCTGAATTGATCGACCCAGGCCGTCAGCGTGTATCGGTAGTGCCCTTGGTCAGATACCTTGAATTCTCCCTGCCAGCGGTCGTTGACCGTGGGCTCCATGAGGGCCTCGGTCCAGTCCGCTGCACGTTCATGGCGATAAAGCAGCAGACAAGAGAGCGCATCGTGGCCGTCTCCAAAGATGTCGGCTTCAACAATGATTTTTTCTCCGATCACACGCTTAATGGGAAAGCGTCCAAAATCGATTTCCGGTTTTACAGATTCAATGATGACTCGTTTTCTTCCCTCCTGAATTTCCATCGTCATTCATCCCTTCGTCGTGGCATGGACGTCTCGAATCCCGAAAAACTCGAAGGAAGCATCCTGATTCCGAACTGCAAATGGGGACAAGCCCGGACCCCTGTGTTGAAGGAGTTCCTAGGCTGTGTTTCAAGTTCAGACCTGTTCACCTGAGGAACAGATCCCGCGGGCCACTGCATGCAGGCTTCCTCCTGGAAACGACTCTGCAGAGCGTGTGAGCCCGAACGTCTTGGCGCATCAAACGATCATGCCAGGACGCTTGTCGATCACCGCGTTGTGACTTTTCCAGCTTCTTTAAACGCGGTGTCAGCGGGCCGGATTGTCTGCCCCTAGAAGTTTGATACAGACCCTTCAAGCCAGCCGGGTCTCACTGACCTCACAGGAGTGTCCTGCATAGGTCCTCCCTACATTCTTATTTGCTGATGGGAGCTTCTGGTGCGAGTGCTGAGGAAAGCTATTGAGGAGTTTTCCACCGGAGGCACACCGGCGAACTTCCAAATCGGTCAGGCGGCGCACTCTGCAGCGGCCGTAACGTCCTGGCATCTCTACCTGAGGTGAGCACCCGCGCATTGAACTCGTCGATCCCGCAGGCTCGCCGCCAGTGGCCCAGCGCTGCGATGAGCTCAAAATCTTCAGCTCGCCACAATGAATTGTGTATCACACCATTTGGCGAGGAAGAGTCGATAGAGTATCACAGTTCACCGGCGCGGCCAAGGTTCAGGCCCCTTTTCGAGCTGGCAGCGCTGCGTGCGGTCAATCGCAGTCTAGCTGAAATGCCTTGCTGGACGGGCTTCGGGAGATTGAGCCGTGACGCGGGAACCTGGACTGCTTATAATGAAGATCGCTTTTGAGAATTCAGTCCTGTGAACGTGGTTGTCATGACGCACCGCCGCAAGAGCAGGTCTTAAGGCTATCTTTAATGAAAAGGAGGAACGATGGAAAAGCTGACGGAAGTGTTAGGGTTTGAGGCCCGATATGCGCTCTACCCTTTACTGGCCTTGATTCTGGCAGCCTTGGCCAGATATGTCCTCCGCCGTTTTATCCAGGGATGGGCTGCAAAAACAGAAAACAAGGCGGATGATGAAGTTGTCGCCGTTTTCGAGAGAGCCGTTTTCCCACTTCTACTGATGGCGGTGCTGTACTCGGTTACGCATTGGATACCGCTTCCGGAAAGGCCCGTCTTCTGGATTCAAAAGGGAGTGCTGGTTGCTGCCATCGGCTTGCTCTTCCTGTTTGCCGCCAAAGCGGTTTCGGTTACTCTGGCCGCCCTTGCGGATCGGAGGGAGCCTCTGAAGCGGTTCCTGAATCCGCTGAAAACATTTTCGCAAATGTTGTTTGTGCTGGTGTGGGCTGCGGTCACTTTGAAGGTGCTCAACATCAATTTGACTGATGAAGGTGTCCGGCTGGTGCGTATCGTCGGCATTGGCATTGGGGCTTATGTTGTGTTGAAGATCGTCAACCTGGCTGTGGCACAGATGCAACGGATGGTTGAAGACGAAGACGCCTCCCATGAATCTGAAGTAGAGAAACGAGCCAAAACGCTGGGCGACATCATTAACAGCGCGGGCTTCGTGCTGGTCGTGGGAGTTGCTGTCATGATGGTTCTCAGTGAACTTGGCATGAATATCGTGCCCATCATCACTGGAGCCGGCATTGCTGGCCTGGCCTTTGGATTCGGAGCCCAGAATCTTGTTCGCGATATCATCAGCGGTTTTTTTCTGATCCTTGAAGATCAAATCCGCGTTGGTGATGTCGCGATGATCAACGGAACCGGGGGCTTTGTCGAAGCCATCAAACTGCGCACAACCATGCTGCGCGACCTGGAAGGTGTCGTGCATATTTTCCCGAATGGCGAGATCAAGCAGGTATCGAACCGGACCAAAGAGTGGTCGCGCTACGTGATCGACGTGGGCATTGCCTATAAGGAAGATGTGGACTACGTCATGAAGGTCCTGAAGGAGATTGGCGAAGAGCTCTCTTCAGATCCCAACTTTGAACCGCTGATCCTGGCTCCGCTTGAAATTCTCGGGGTAGACGATTTTGGCGATTCACAGGTGACGATCAAGATCATGATCAAGACGCTGCCCTTGAAGCAGTGGGTTGTTGGGCGTGAATTGCGCCGCCGCATTAAGAACACCTTCGACCGCAAAGGCATTGAGATCCCGTTCCCTCATCTCAGCGTCTACTTTGGCGAGGCGAGCAAGCCGTTTGACCTCGCGGTCCAGCCTCTATCCCAGCAGGCAAAGGCAGAGCTCATGGGAAATGATCGGAGGTAGTTGGAACACTTGCGGTCTTCGAGGCTCGGATGCTCGGCCTGGTTCGCCCGTGTTCATTCTCTGAGCGGACCCTGCAGGGAACGACTTGGATACAGAAAGGAAAAACGATTGCCGAGCGACACGATCCAAATCCTGGGAACCGTTCTTTTTGCGCTCGCGGTGCTCCACACGTTTTCGATCAAGTGGTTTCAGCATCTCGCTTTGAAATTCCCTCAGGGCTCGGTGCAAGAGAACTTGTTTCATTTGCTGGGAGAAGTGGAGATTGTCTTTGGATTGTGGGCGGGTTTCCTGGTGGCTGGCACTGCGTTGCTGGCGAGCAGCCAGGAAGCCATTCAATTTGTCGAGAGCGCCAACTTTACGGAGCCCATCTTTGTTTTTGCCATCATGGCAGTGGCGGCGACGAAGCCTGTCCTTGCTTTGGCCGGCGCGTTGATTAGCCGGATTGCACGGCTAGTGCCGTTAGCTGGCTTAGCCCCCTTCTATTTCTCAGCGCTCGTGTTGGGGCCTCTGCTGGGCAGTTTCATTACGGAACCGGCTGCAATGACCGTGACGGCACTGATCCTGAGGGACCGGTTCTTTGGCCGTCCTTTGTCTGCGCGGCTTCGGTACGCAACACTGGGAATTCTCTTTGTCAATGTGTCCATTGGCGGTGTTCTGACGCCGTTTGCTGCGCCGCCGGTCCTGATGGTGGCAGCCACCTGGGGCTGGGACTTTGCCTTCATGATGGAGCATTTTGGAGTGAAGGCCATAGTGGCGGTCCTGTTGAACGCAGGACTGGGCACGACTGTGTTTTACCGTGAACTCCGGGCACTGCAGCCGCTGGAGCAGGTGCCCAATGGGCTCGTTTCGCCGGTCTGGTTGCGGGGACTGCACTTGCTGTTTCTGGGGCTGATTGTCCTGATGGCACACCATCCGACCATGTTTCTGGGCATCTTTCTCTTTTTCCTGGGCCTCACGGCCATCACTCAGGAGTTTCAAGAACGGGTCAAACTGCGCGAAAGTCTTCTGGTGGCTTTTTTCCTGGCGGGTCTGGTCGTCCTTGGAGGATTGCAGAGCTGGTGGCTGGAACCGCTGATCCGCCATCTGGACACGCTGCCGTTGTTCCTGGGAGCCACCGCGTTGACGGCGTTCACTGACAACGCCGCGTTGACCTACCTGGGGTCACAAATTCCCCAGGTTTCGGAAGGCTTCAAGTACGCGCTGGTGGCTGGGGCCGTGGCCGGAGGAGGGATGACGGTGATTGCCAACGCGCCAAACCCCGCGGGATTTTCTATTCTGCGCGAGAGCTTTGGCCCGGAAGGGATCAGCCCGGCTGGACTGGCCGCCGGCGCCGCGATCCCGACGCTAGTCGCCATGGTGTGTCTGTGGGGGCTGCCGTCGATGTGAGCGATTGCTGGGCGACACTCCAAGCTGGAGTGCGCTCGCTGAGTACAGCACGCCAAAGCTTCTGATATCCAAGGGTAAGAAAGCATCATCCTGTCAGACGTCCACCATGCTGGAGTCGTGGCCACATTGCATCGGCTGGCCCAGTCCAAACGCGCACAAGATCGCGTGTGAACTTGACGCGTTCGGCAAGTGACGGACCCCTATGCTGGTGCTTACAGGCACCAGATCCTTTCGCCACGTGATCCAGGCAACGGACTTCTCAAGATGAGCGGCTGATATTTGCAAACACCTCTTCCACAGGATGGCCACCGAGGGCTTAGGGCTGGAGGGTGGAACTAGCCCGCCATCTAAGGATGGCAGAGGACACGCACACGAGATATCATGCAGACGCACTGATCAGTGATTTAGCATTGGACTGCCATGCCGAGGAAATCGCTGTGGCAGCGTTTTCGAAGGGCATCAATCTATCCCGGCTGAGCTTTCTGGAAGACCCTCTGTGGGTGCCCCTCATTTCCAACTGGAATCGCATGATTGCGGCAATACCCGATCCCCTCAGTTTACCGAATGCTGCCGTCGAAGCGAACAATCATTGAGGCGACGATGCCCAACCGAATCGCCATTTTCACCGATCTTGATGGCACGCTCATCCGGCACGAGGATTACTCATTTGCCCCGGTGAAGTCACTTCTGCGCAAACTTCGGTCCAAGCGCATCCCGGTGATTCTTGCTTCCAGCAAGACTCGCGCCGAAATGGAGCACTATCGGCGCGAAATGAATCTTGCGGATCCGTTCATTGTAGAGAACGGCGGCGCCATTGTGATTCCCCAGGACTACTTTGAGCCACGCTATCTTCGAAGACATCAAGCCCATCTCCACAACCACGGGAAGTACGCTTGCGTCGAACTGGGACGTCCCTATGAGGAACTGGTCACGGTATTCGTTGAGCTTCGCTCGCAAGCGAGCGTCCCGTTGCTCGGGTTTCATCAGATGGACCTGAACCAGATTGTGCAGCACACGGGTCTCGACCGGCAGCAAGCCAAACTGGCAGCCCGCCGGGAGTACGACGAACCCTTCCTCATCCTTGGCAGTCCATCACCGGGAGCGGTCAGGAAGGTGAAGCACCTGGCAGCAGAGCGGGGATGCAGAGTCGTCAAGGGTGCGCGCTTCTATCATCTGACTGGCAAATCCACCAAAGGGCGCGCGGTGCGTGTCTTAATGCAGCTTTACCGGATGGCCCAGCAGATTCAGCTCTTCATCGGCCTGGGTGATAGTGAGAATGACCTGAGTTTGCTGGAGAGCGTGAACGTGCCCATTTTAATGGCCAAGCCGGATGGAACTTTCGATGCAACCATTCTGCGGCGAATTCCTTCCGTAAAGCGGGCCTTGGCGGGGCCGGCAGGCTGGCTCCAGATTGTCAGCGCACTCCTGCGCCAGCAAGCAACATGACAGCGTCCAACCCACAAGCGAGTTCTCCAAAGTGGTTCTTCCCGCGGAGAACGCCTCGGCCCTCTTTCGGTCGTCTGCTGGCCGGAACGCTTCTTCTGGCTGCACTGTCGATCCTCCTTGCCTTTCTCCTGGCAGGCTACTCCGGTCCCCCGCTCCCCGAATACTCAATCGGAGATATTGCCCGCGCCGATGTCGTCGCGCCGCATGATCTCGTGTTCAAGGATGAGCGCGCCAGCGAAGCAGCCCGGGCTGAGGCACAGGATAAAGTCCTGCCGGTTTACCGCTACGCTCCGGCGAGGAGCACCAAGCGAGCTGCGGAGCTGGCTGAGGTTTTTCAACAATGCAGGACTTTCCTGCAGTCCTCTCCAGCGGTGATACGCCGGCAGGCCCGCTTCAGCCAGTTGCCGGCTGTACTACAGGGCTTAATACTGGAGAAGATGATCACGGTGACGGTGAAGCCGGTCACCAGCGAAGCGATGGATTACTTGCTTGCAGAACGCTTCCAACCGCGTCTGGAAGGGTTGCTGATCAATGTCTTGAAACAGGCAGCCACTCTTCTGATTGTCGAAGATCGAAAAGCTGTCGTTGCAGGCAGAACGGAATTCATAGCTGTTGAGCCAGACGGCAAAGAAACCATTCGATCGTTCAATGAAGTGCTCACCTGGCAGCAGGCCATCGAAAGATTAGAGGCTGGGATGCGGAGCATCCCTGAGGTTGCCGGCCGTTCGCGGTTCATTGCTGAAAACCTGCTTAGCCGTTTGCTGGAGCCCAACCTGACTTTCGACCTGCAGGCCACCGAAGCGCGGCAGGCGGAAGCTGGCGCGACCGCCGATCCGGTTCTGCGCCAGCTAAAAAGAGGAAAAGTGATTCTCCGACAGGGTGACGAGATTCACGCAGAGCACCTCATCCAAATTGACGCAATTCGGAAGGCCGGCCTGAATGCCTCTTCGCTTCAGCAAGTCAGTAGTCTGGGCGTGCTAATCGCCGCGATTCTCGGAATGTGCGCCTACTTTCTCCGTCTGCTTCCCCAGCAGCAGTGGAGCTATGCCAGGCTGGCGGTCCTGCTGTGCATGGTTCTGGCAGGCAATCTCGTCCTGATCAAGGCGATCTGGTTCGTCTGCGGCGCCCTCAGCAGCAGGTTCCTCGCTTCGCCGTTTAACGATAACAGCTACTTCTTCTTCGTTTTGCCCTTCGCTTTTGGGGCGATGCTCATCACATTGCTAGCCGGGGAACGGGTGGCTCTGCTGTTTTTGGTTTTTTTCAACAGCCTGGCCGGACTGGCGGTAGGCAATGATATCTATGGTTTGTTTTACATCTTGATGACGAATCTGCTGGGAATCCTGGCCGTTGCCAGAGCGGCCCAGCGAGTGGGGATAGTGGTGGCGGGCTTCAAACTCGGCCTGGCGGCCATCGGGCTGTTCATTCTTGTCCAGATGTCACAGCAAGTGCCATTCAACTGGAGTGCCGGAACTTTTGGAGCGCTTCTCGCTTTCCTGTCTGGCCCAATCAACGCCGGTTTGCTGGTGTTTGCTCTCCCTCTGTGTGAACGCCTGTTTTCGGTGACCACTGAAATTCGCCTGTCGGAGCTGGGCAACGTGAATCTGCCGCTGCTGCGCGAGCTCATTCTGAAGGCGCCGGGAACCTACAACCACAGCATTGCCGTGGGCACATTGTCAGAAGGGGCTGCCAAAGCCATTGGGTTGAATCCGTTGTTTGCACGCGTGGCCTGTCTCTATCACGATATTGGCAAGTCTCTCCAGCAGGAGTACTTCATCGAAAACCAGCAAGGACAGAATCCGCACGATCTGCTCAGTCCTGAAGAGAGCGTTCGCATCGTCACTGGTCATGTGACCGAAGGTATCCGCCTTGCCAAGCGGGCCGGACTGCCACCCGCCATCGTGGACATCATTCCGCAGCACCATGGGACCAAGCTGCTGACCCCATTTTACGTCAAGGCCCAGGCGCGGGCAGAGGGGGACGGTTCCGAAGTGTCAGAGGGTCGCTTCCGCTATCCCGGCCCGAAGCCCCAGAGCAAGGAGGCCGCCATCATTATGCTCGCGGACGGAGTGGAGGCCGCAGCGCGAACCCTGAAGAATCACTCGCAGGAGCGGTTACTGGAGCTGATTCGGAGAATCGTCTCGGCGGCGTCCGAGGACGGACAATTCTCAGATTGTGAGATCACGCTGGCCGACCTTGAACGCGTCACTTTCAGTTTTCTCGAAACCTTGTCCAGGTTTTATCACGGCCGTATTACCTACCCCGGCTTCGACTTCGACGGAGAGGCTGCGCCGGGAGCCAGACCGGTCGAGAGCTAGGTTCACTTGCTGGCTCTCACGTTCAAGATACGGCCGCGCTTTTCCCGGTTCCAGCCGGCTGCGACCACCACGTCCATAAGCCGCTCCTACGAACCTGCCTGGATGCCAGTCTGCCCAACCCATCATTTAGTAATAAGGACAGCCCAGCGCTAGAAAAAACTATCAATTGCCAAAAACCAAGATCCGGTCAGTGGTTGGCGAGTCAATGCGAATGTATTCAAATCCTCTTTCTCACAGAAAGAGGGCCTTATCTGCAGGGTGGTGGCGAAAGGTGGGAAAGACTATGGAATGAAAGAAGGGTGAGACTTGGCGATGGGATCATGGAGGCGATAAGGCCTCAATCTTCCTTGCAACAAGCAGCACAGAAATGGCGCTCGAACATCGAGCCCGAACTCGGCACGTCACAGCCGGCTACCGATTAGCGGTATCTCAGCCCGGCGGATGAACAAAATCGCAAGGCTGATAACGAAAACGACAACCGCCAATGCAAACAACTCACCCCGGTCGTTGACGGCCGGAAGTGCGATTCCAAGCTTGGTCAGATGAAAGAAGATGGCGCCGCTGATCGTCACGAGGGAAATGATGGCGCCAACAGTAACGGTTGCCGGAATCACCAGCATGATCGAGGCGATCAATTCCACAATACCGGATCCGATCCGGCCCCACGGCTCCATTCCCACCGTCGAGAAGATATAGATGGATTCCTTGGCGCCGCTGAACTTGAAGAACAGCGTCTGGAAGAGAATCACCGCTGCGACGAGCTGAAGAATCCAGCTGGTAATGCTTAGTCCTTTTGTGAGTGACATGTTCATAAGTCTCCTTCTCTAGCATTAGATTTCATAATTACTTCACAGCTGCCTGGCAGTGCTATCCGCGTGGTTTCCTTCCTCCTCCTGATGGGAGACGGTCGTGGCTCGCTCTGTAGTGAACTGGACCAAGTCCTTCGTAAAAAGCAAGTCCAAGGTCCAGTCCAGGGCGACACGCAACTTCTTCTCAAGGCGTGGCAGTTTGCTCAGATAAATGCTGCGCCACATCCACCAGGCGATGAACCCGGAAAAATTGAATCCAAAGACACTCGCCACACCCGTACGCCTTCCGATGGCCGCAAGTTGTCCCACGGTTGAAAAGACAAACGGCCGTTTCTGCCCGCCCCGAATGCACGCTGCGATGTTTTGCGCTGCCACTTTCCCTTGTCGCAGCGCATGCTGGGCTGTGGGCGGATACGGCTTGCCGGCTGGGTCGGGGACCAGGGCACAATCGCCCAGCGCCCAGACGCCAAGCCAGCCAGGAACTTCCATCGTGGGGCCCACCTTGAGGCGCCCATGATCTTTTTCACAGGGCAAGTGCTGCAACAGCGGGTTGGGTGACGTGCCTGCTGTCCAGACCAGCGTATTCGTCTTGATCACGCTGCCATCACTGAGCGAGACGCCATCATCAGTGATGCCGGTAACTCGCGTGTTCACTCGGATCTCGACCTTGCGTTCTGCCAGTTTCTTCTGTGCATAGGCTCCAAGTTTCTCACCCAGCTCCGGCAGGATAACGGTGCCTGGATGAACCAGCACCATGCGGATGTTGTCTTCCTTGAGGTGCGGATAAAACTCCACAGCCTCCCGGACAAAGTCGTTGACGCCCGCGATGGTCTCCACTCCAGCGAATCCGCCACCCGCTACTACAAAGGTTAGCAGTGGCTCGCGTTGCTCAGGAAAACACTCAAAATCGGCCTCTTCCAGGTTCTGAATCAAGCGGTTCCTCAAATGGATGGCATCGCCCAGCGACTTCATTGTCAGTGCTCGCTCCGCCAGCCCAGGCAAGTTGAAGAAGTTCGTGATGGAGCCAAGTGTGATCAACAAGTGGTCATAGGGAAGCTCGTGATGGTGATCGTTGATCCCGTGAGAGACAATGACCTTGCGACCTGACAGATCGATGGATTCCACATCTCCCTCGAAAAACTGCACGTGCCGGAAAAACTTGCGAATGGGATTGACGATGTGCGTCATGTCCAGATCGCTGGCTGCCACCTCGTGCAGCATCGGAGTGAACAGGAAGAAATTCTCCCGGTTCACGAGGGTCACCTCAACGTCAGTATCCCGTGCCAGCGTCTTTTCCAGGTGCAGGGCCGCGTAAAGACCGGCGAATCCTCCGCCGAGGATCAAGATCCGCTTCACATCGTTTCCATTCGTCTTCATCGAGGTCTCCGTTGCCGTCGAGAGAAGTGTTGGGTTGAGCTCATCGCTCCTATGACGCGAGTCTCAGAGGGGCGCGACCTCACAAAAGACTTTAATGGCACCTTTGGCCTCCGTCAGCTGATTGAGGAGTTCTCTATAGTTCTCCAGCCCCTTGACCGGGTTGGTCAGCAATTGCTCCAGCCAACCAGGATACTCTGCCTCGGCCTGGGCCATGTCTCGAACACCCATTTCAAAGTACTCACGGTTGGCATTGACCGTTCCCACCATCACCTTATTCCCCAGCACAAACTCCAGGTTGATCTTGTCGGCCGGCACTTCCACTTTGCGGTTGCCCCCGGTAACGCTCGAGAGTACCAGGACGCCATTCTTACCCAGCGCTTGCATGCTATCGAAGACAACCGGCGAGTACCCGGTAGCCTCGAAGATGATGTCGAACGGACCGTGTTGCTTTGCCCCTTCAATGAGAGGGACGTCTGCGGTGGACTGGTACCGAGCGCCGATGGCCTCAATCAGGTCCGAGTTGCGATAGGGTTTGCGAGTGAGGCCAAAGGTGGTGACCTCGAGACCGCGCAGCCGCAGTGCCAGGGTCGCCAGCAGACCAATCGTTCCCGCTCCCATGACGGCAGCCCTTCGTGGACGCCATACCCTCAGTCGTCGCTGGATCTCGTAGGCCTGGGCAATGCCCTTTTCCACCACGGTGGTAGGCTCCAGCAGCACAGCGACCTCCTTCAGCCCCTGGGGGATCTTCACGATGTACTCCGGATCATCGACGTAGTATTCAGCCAGGAAGCCATGTCGAAGGTTGATGCCCCGTTCGAAGTAGGTGTCATCTGTCGTCATGTCGTAAGTGCCTATCTTGTCGTAGAGGCTGGAGCCCGGCCGCCGCACTGTCGCAACGACGTAGTCGCCAGGACGCAGCTCCGCGACGTTCGACCCCACGGCTTCCACTTTTCCGAAGCTCTCGTGGCCTGTCACGAGAAAGTCGTAACCTTCGGGCGCAGCGCCATATTCTGCGGCATTGATTTCTTTGTCAGTGCCATCGACGCCAACTCTGAGGACCTTGACCAACACGCCTCGCCCACCGGGGACGTCACTGAGCGAGGGTTTTGGCAACTCGGCCAGATGAATCGAATTGGGTTTACCCGGAAACACTGCGATGGCTTTCATGTTCTTTCTCCCTTAAAGCTTAGAGTTCAGGATTAGCATACCCTTCAGAGCGGAACGTCGGAGCCGCTCAGCGGCGACTTCCGAGTCTCCTGCTCTCAATCGCCGCTCGGAGAGTGGCTCCCACGTTTTTCATCTCCCATCGCGCCACCAATCGGCGTGGCGACAATGCAAAACACTAGTGCCCATGTATCGACTTGGAATCCACTACTCTTTCATCACCTTCGGCCAGTTCTTGTCGGCTTTCGCTATGCGTCCGGAAATGTCTTTTCGCCATTCCTTCCCGACACCCGCGTCGTAATTGAGATAGAGCTTGCCGTCGACGATCTTCCAGACGCTCGGTTCTACTGGGGCTTTGTGGCCCTCGCTCACTCCGAACGCGCAGTAGACGCCGTATTGGGGTGCATACTTGCCGGGCTCCGCGGCAAACAGGTCACGATTGGCCGCGGTCGAAAACTGCCACTTCGCTCCCATCCACTCATGCTGGAATTCTCTTGTGCCCATGACGGGTTGGTTCTCCGTGAAGTAGGCCACAACGTCATAGCCTTTGAGTGCTACCCCATCTGAACCCTTGTTTACCGGTAACGTGGCAGAAGCGCGACCGCAGGCCTGGGTGAATACAAAAGCCGTCGCCAACGCGAGCGTCAAGAGAATGAATAAGGAAGTGTGTCTAAAGCGAGGTCCCATGAATTTCTCCGTCTCTTGTATAGTGTCGCTGCTCTGTTCCTGCTCTCTTAATGCCCGATTGACCGAGGAATAATCCCGTCCAGTGCGCGAATAAGGCAATCACTTGCTGTCGCTCAGGATCTTTGGCCAGTTCCTATCCGCCTTCTGAATGTTTTCGGGGATGTTGCGCTTCCACAGTTTCTCCGCCACCCAGCCGTTGTTCAGATACAGCTTGCCATCCACAATCTTCCATGCACTGGGGCTGATATCGGCAGTGTGGCCCTTGCTCACGGCGTAGGCGCAATATCCTCCGTACTGAGGCGCATACTTTTCGGGATTGGCAGTGAACGACTCGCGGTTGGCGACGCTTGAGAAATACCACTTTGCCCCCATCCACTGGTGCTGAAATTCGCTGAGCCCCTTAATGGGTTTGCCTTCCGTAAAGTAGGCCACCGGGTCGTAGCCCTTGAGGGCCGCGCTAGCTGAAGTCTTGTTGACGGGATCGATGGCCAACACCGTGCCCGACAGCAGGCCCATGCCCACAATCAAGAGCATCAAGAAATCCAGGGTGTCACATTGCATGGTTTTGATTCGCATGACGGCCCCCGATCGGATTATTGCTGCACGGCGCCTGCACTCTTCCGGACACAGGCGCAGGGATGACCACTTTGAGTACTGACCTACTCTCCACTCTGCTGCAGGAGCTTTGTTACGAGTCCGGTCCAACCGGTTTGATGATTGGCGCCGATGCCGGCGCCGTTGTCACCGTGGAAGTACTCATAAAACAGCACGAGATCTCTCCAGTGTGGATCAGTCTGAAACTTCTCGGTGGCTCCATGGACGGGCCGGCGGTCGTTCTCATCGCGAAGAAAGATCCGCGTCAGCCGGCGAGAGAGTTCAGCTGCCACTTTCCAGAGCGTCATCATCTGGCCCGAGCCAGTAGGAAACTCCACCTTGTAATCGCTGCCCAGATAGTGATGGAACTTCTGCAGCGACTCGATGAGCAGATAATTCACCGGGAACCAGATAGGGCCGCGCCAGTTCGAGTTGCCGCCAAACAGCCCGGTACTCGATTCGGCCGGCTCATAGTCCACACGGTGGATGTGGCCGTTGACCTGCAGCATGTAAGGACTGTCGAGATGGTACCGGGAGACCGCGCGGATACCGTAGGGAGAGAGAAACTCGCGTTCATCCAGCATCACCTTCAAAACCTGGCGCAACCGGTCTCCGTTGACAATCGACAGCAGCCGTCGCTGCGCTTGACCGCGGGTTCGCATGCACGCGATGTTCTGGGTCAAGTCGGTCCGGTGCTCGACAAACCAGTCCAAACGCCGCTTGAAGCCTGGCAACTTCTCCAGGACCTCTGGCTCCAGCGTTTCGACAGCAAACAGCGGGATGAGGCCCACCATGGACCGCACTTTCAAGGGGAAATGGTCGCCGTTGGGCAAGTGCAGCACATCGTAGAAGAAGCCGTCTTCTTGATTCCAGAGCTCGATACCGTCGTGCCCCATGTGGTTCATGGCATCGGCAATGTAGACGAAGTGCTCCCAGAATTTGCTGGCGACGTCCTCGTAAGAACTGTCTTCGCGGGCTAATTCCATGGCGATGGCCAGCAGGTTAAGCGTGTACATGGCCATCCAGCCAGTGCCGTCTGACTGCTCAATATGCCCACCCGTTGGCAGCGCCGAGCTGCGGTCAAAGACGCCGATGTTGTCCAGGCCCAGGAAGCCGCCTTGGAAGATGTTCTTGCCTTCAGCATCCTTGCGGTTGACCCACCAGGTGAAATTGAGCAGCAGTTTCTGGAAGACCCGCTTGAGAAAGGCCGTATCTCCTTTGCCATGCCGTTTCTTGTCGATCTTGTACACGCGCCAGGTAGCCCAAGCGTGCACGGGCGGATTGACATCGCCAAACGCCCATTCGTAAGCCGGAAGCTGTCCATTCGGATGCATGTACCACTCGCGCGTCATCAACAGGAGCTGCTCCTTGGCAAAGTCAGAATCCACCAGCGCCAGCGGAATGCAATGGAATGCCAGATCCCACGCGGCATACCAGGGGTACTCCCACTTGTCCGGCATGGAAATGACGTCGGCATTGTAGAGGTGCGTCCACTCGTGGTTGCGGCCATGGCGCCGTTCCTCGGGCGGAGGCACCTGACCTTCGTCGCCATCGAGCCATTCTTTCACAACATAGTGATAAAACTGTTTCGACCAGAGCAGGCCGCCGAATCCCTGCCGCATGACCTGCTTGGCATCGTCTGACAGGTCCGCAGGAATCACCGCGGCGTAGAACTCATCCGCTTCGAGTTGCCGGTCCGCAAAGATTCTGTCGAAATCGCTGGTCAGCAGCGCTTCTGCCGCCACCGGCTGGTCCGGCGCCGTCAATCGCAATCGCACCGTCGTGGTCTCTCCCGGGCCGACGGTAAGAGGATAGTGTGCGGCCACTTTGGTTCCAGCCTGAGCCGGATTGACGGCTTCCCTGACGCCGTGAACGATGGCGTCGTTGATTCCATCCTTCACGTAGTGCGAACCATTGGCCACACCATACAGCCGCTGATGATTCGTCTCGTTCTCAGTGAATAGCAGCTCCGGTGCTCCTTCACAGTAGAGCCGCCGCTCCCCGAGTTCGTGGTGGCTGGCCTCGACGGTGGTGAGAGGCACACCCTCCAGTTTGTGCAAGCTGGGTTTTGGCTCCCGACCGTTCCAACTCCAGGTATTGCGGAACCATAGAGTCGGCAGCAAATGAAGTGAAGCTGCCTCAGGGCCGCGGTTCGCCACGGTGATGCGCACGAGGATATCTTCCGCTCCGCCCTTGGCGTACTCGACAAACACGTCGAAATAACGGTCTTCATGGAACACTCCGGTGTTGATCAGCTCGAACTCGAGATTGTCGCGTCCTCGGCGACGGTTCTCTTCCACAAGCTGTCCATACGGAAAAGCGCCTTGAGGGTATTTGTAGAGATACTTCATATAGGAATGTGTGGGGGTGCTGTCGAGGTAGAAGTAGTAGTCCTTCACATCCTCGCCGTGGTTGCCCTCGCTGCCGGTCAGACCGAAGGTACGCTCTTTGAGGATCGGGTCCCTGCCGTTCCAGAGCGCCAGCGCAAAACAAAGGTACTGATGCCGGTCGGAAATGCCGGCCAGACCGTCTTCGTTCCAGCGATAGGCTTTTGAGCGGGCTTGGTCATGCGGCAGGTAGTCCCAAGCCGTGCCATAAGCACTGTAGTCTTCTCTGACAGTTCCCCAGGCCCTCTCGCTGAGATAGGGACCCCAGCGCTTCCAGTGGGCCGTGCGTTGGGTCGCTTCTTCTAATCGTTTTTCTTCTTGGGTCACTTTTTTATTCTCCTTTGAAAGCGGGAGTGGACGGTGAGAGCCGTTGTCCCCAGCGGCGATCTGGGGATGCTTGGTTGCAACGAGAGATCGCCACTCTGAGAGCGGCTCCCACTTTCTCTCATCCCGTCGTACCTTCATTTCTCTGCCAGCTCCACGACGTGGCCGTCGGGGTCGCGAACCAGAAATCCCTTGCTGATTCCTATGTTTCTGTCTGGCAGGCTGACGACTCCGGAGGAGACGAAAGCAAACTTCCGGTCGCGAGTGGCCTGTGCCACAGCCCCTGCATCCGAAGTCAGCAACCGGGTTTGCCAGTGCAGGATGTCGTTAGCTCTCTCGTTGGCAGGCATCGCACGTCCATCTCGGGGCGACAGGTATTCGAGAAATTCGATGCCTGGACCAGAGCTCGCCCTCAGAGCGGTAATCCGCAACCGGGCCCCAAACACGTTGTTGAGATGCTCTTGTTCGGTATCGTAATTCTCGCTTTCGCCTACAACCTTGAACCCCAGACTGTCCCGATAGAATTTAAGACTCTCTTCAGTGTCTTTCACCACGATGGCGGTGTGATCAATTCCCTGGAAGAGCTTATCTGCGCGCTGCCATTTGGGATCGCCCTTGCCCTTTGGGAACTGCAAGATTTCAAGAAAATGGCCATCGGGATCTCTGAAATAGAAGGCCTGGATGCCACCAGCATTTTTGTTCCAATCGGGCAGTCGTTGGGGCCCAGAAGAGGCATGCTGTACCTTGTGCTGACGTAAGGTGCGGTAAGCCCTATCCATGTCGCTGACGATGATGGCGACGTGCTGGAACCAGCGATCATTGCTGCGCGTGTCGATGGGGAAAGGACGGCCCTGCGGCGCGAGATACTCTGTCAGCTCGATGGACTCCTCGCCCAACTTCATCCGCACAACCCGCATTCGGAGCCCGAAGAGCCCCTGCAGCCGTTCATAGTCGCTGCCGGTCACTTCCACATCCGACACCTTCTCGAATGTCAGCACATGCGAAAAGAACTCGACCGAGCGGTCCATGTCTCCCACGGTCATGCCAATGACATCCACGGCCTGCACTACCGACGTTCCTTTGAAAGCCGTTGCAGGCGCGGACGCCGCCTCAGCCGAGAGGCAACGGACAGCAGGCGCCGAGAAGATCAGGAGAAGAAGGAAAAGCCAGTGAGTGCTCCTGAAAGAGCCGCAGCGTGCCCTGGGCCTTTTCCTGAAACCCGCGCTCCGCAACCCGTAACCCGCAATCGTAAATCGACAATAGGCAATCTTCATTTCAGTCTCTCCAAGAGATGATCACCGACCCGGAGGGCGTTGGCCATGATGGTCAGTGCCGGATTTACCGCGGCGCTCGAGGGGAAGAAACTTCCATCCACCACGTAGAGATTGTCTACTTCGTGGGCTCTGCAATTCACGTCCAGCGCTGAGGTCTTCGGGTCCTGTCCAAACCGGATGGTGCCGTTTTGATGAGCGACACCTGCCAGCGGAATGCGCTGGCCGACATAGAGATTTCGCGAAAACAATCCTTCATGACATTCATGCCCATGGACTCCACATTTTGTCTGTTGTTTCATCAGGCTCTTCAACTTTTCAATGAGGCGCTTGTGCCCTTCCTCGTTGTTGGGCGTGTAGGAGAGGACGATCTTGCCGTCGCGGTCCACGGTGACCCGGTTCTTGGGATCGGGCAGGTCTTCCGAAGTGAGCCAGAAATCCAGCGAGTGCTTGCCCATCTGATCCAGTGTCCATCCTGGAGCAATGGCGGGCGCCCCGCCCCGGAGTGCGTCGCCGTCCAGCTTGCCTACAAACGAGATGTGGCCCATCGGGTGATTCCATTCTTTGGAGCCAAAGTAGAAATCGTTCACGGCCAGGCTCTTTTGAAACACGGTGGGATTGGGGCACTTCGAGATGGCCATCAACACCGAATTGACATGCCCCATGTAATGGCGGCCCACCACGTCAGAGCCGTTGGCGAGGCCGCGCGGATGTTTGTCGTTTGCCGAACGCAACAAGAGCGCCGCTGAGTTAATAGCGCCGCATGAGACCACCACAATGCTTCCGGAAAACGTTGCCGTTTCGCCATTGCGTTCTACGATCACACGGGTGACTGCCCGGCCTGAGGCATCAGTCTCGAGGCGTTTGACCAGGGCGTTCGTCACAAGGCTGACATTGGGATGCTCGAGAGCTGGATCGACGCAGAGTACTTGCGCGTCCGACTTCGCGTAAACCAGGCAAGGAAAACCGTCGCAGGTCGAGCAGCGAATGCACTTGCTGGCATGACTGTTTTTCTCGTCGAGCTGAACCCCCAAGGGAACATGGAAGGGCCGCAGACCGAGGCGCTGAAAGTCATCATGCAACTGCTGCATGCGGGGCTCATGGCTGACCGGCGGGTGCGGGTAAGGAGCGCTGGCTGGAGGCTCGGTTGGATCTTCTCCGCGCTGGCCGTGCACATGATAGAGCTGTTCGGCTTTCAGGTAATAAGGCTCGAGAGTCTCATAAGAGACAGGCCAGGCTGGCGAAACACCGCCATAGTGGCGGATCTCGCCAAAGTCCTCCTTGCGCAGCCGGAACAGCGCCGCTCCGTAAAACTTGGTGTTTCCGCCGACGTAGTAGTTGGTGTGCGGATGGAGATCCTTGCCGTCTTTGTCGCGCCAGGACTCCTTGGTGTTGTATTTTCCTTCGGCGTTCACAGCACGGCTGTTCCAGTTGTCCTTCTCCCGGGGGACGTAATCGCCACGCTCCAGCAGCAGGATGCGTTTGCCCGAGAAGGCCAGATGATATGTCAGTGTTCCTCCGCCGGCGCCGCTGCCGATAATGATCACGTCGTAATGGTTCTGCGATTCCATGGTTCCTCCTCAAGAGTAGGTGTCAGATTCCAGGTGCCGGCCTGTTGGAGCGGACAGTCCTGCCCACGCTTCAATGACGTGCCCTCTTTCTATAACGAGATGGCTGCTTTCGCAGCTGCCGGTTCTGCCTTGATTTCCTTCCCGCGGTGGTATTCACAAAAAATGCATCGCTTGCTGTTTTGATGGTGCAGCTTGGCGCAATTTATTCCCGCCTTGCCCTGTTTCCATAAAAAGACTTGGGCGGCGGAAAGCATTCCCAGCAGCGGAGCCGTGAAGTAGATCCACCACCCAGTCCAGAGCCGGCCCGGAAACGCCGACGCGAATGTGCGCGCCGGGTTCATGCTCATCCCGGAGAGGGGGCCTTCAATGCTGATGTAGGTCGCCACCATCCCGCCGGCAATCAGCCCAGTGAGTCGAGCCAGCCTGGAGTGATTCGACACTTTGAGCACCACGGTCATCTGCAGAAAGGAAATCAGCAGCTCGCCACTAAACGCAGCCGCCAGGCCATAAGGCCCGGGACTTGTCGCTACATAGTTGACCGAAGGGTGCCGGATAGGACCACCCACCACCCAGAGTGACAGAAGGACGCCGGCGACGCCTCCCACAAACTGGAACAGAATGTAAAAGAGAGCGTCCGCCCCGCGGATCTTCCCGAGCCGAAAGAAAGTAAGCGTGAAGGAAGGGTTGAAATGCGCTCCCGACTGCTTTCCCCAGGGAGAGTAAACAATGCAGATGGCGGTCAACCCCATGGCGATTCCGGTCAGGACACGCCGCAAGACGGGATTCGGCAGGAATTGATGCATCGGCGAGCCTGGGTATTCAAGGAGAGCGACCACACTGCAGGCAGAGACCATGAAGATCCCCAGTTCTGCAGCTTCCATCAGGTACTCCGGCCAATGCTTTCTGAGCGAAATCATCATGAGGATCCCTCGTCTGTTGGAATCAAGAGGGTGACCTGCTGGGTTTGTTCCAGGGCTTCAAGTGTATGAATGGGCAGCGCATCTTCCTGGCACTCTCTTAATGGCTGCACCTGCGGGGTTTATTCCACTCCCCGGCTTATTCCGGGCCGGTGAGCAGTTTCTTGAATTCTCACAAGAATGAGTAAGGACACTAGTTCTGAAACTTCGTAAAGAGTCGCTGGAATATCTCAAGGCTCCAGCGGCATTTTGTAAGGTAACGCCAAACCACTGGTCCTGCTTGCGGCAGGAATTCCGTCGCTTCTCGATAGAAGAATTGGACCGGATAGAGCTGGCGCTGAGTTCAAGGCGCCTGTACCGAACAGATATGGCCGACGGCGCGCACAATGCCGGTCATTGGTTGACAAGAGACTTCTGGAAAGGGAATGACAAGGATTATGAGAGAAAGCCGTCAGTCACATTCCATCGGGAAGCATGTTGAAGTTAAGTCGATTCTGGTACTAGACGGAGACCAAGACTCTAGCTGGGAACTGAAGCTGAGCCTCGAGGGTTCCGGTTACCGCGTCGATTGGTGCAATTGGCCTGGCAATTCTCAAATTGCCGCATCCAATCTGGCGGATTTCGATTTAGTGATTTGCGATTTGGACAACGGGCTGGGAGTTTGGAAGCTGCTTCTCGATTGGATTCGCGCACAGCGGCTCGATACACAGCTGGTATTGACCTCACGGCAGGCTGCAGAGCGGGAGTGGCTGGAAGCGCTCCAGCTTGGAGTGTTTGATTTGCTGATAAAGCCCTATTCGAGAAGCGAGATCTTGCGTGTGACAGGCAACGCACTGACTATGAACTATAATTCCAGGTTCAAGACGGCATAGACGCGGACCTCAGGCCTAACTACGCAGAGTGGCGGGACCTGGCACGCTCTGGGAGATCGACTGAGGTGTCAGGAACGCTTTGGCCAAATCTGTCCAGCGGTACGCGTCCACACAGGCAAGATGCAAACCGTCCTCGCCGTTGTTGCGAAACGAAGTAAAGAGGAAAGCGGTATCGTCAGGCGCGGGGCGCGAAGCTGGCCCAACCGTGGTAACAAGAAGTGAGCCTAGCAGGATGGCAGATGCGCACAAGAGCCGAATGACGAGCGGTACGCGGAGTGGCGAGAGAGTGAGATCTGATCGACAGACAAGCCTTCTCCCCAAGGCAATGTTTTGCCTGAACCTGAGATCCAATGAAGCCGCAATGCACAAGTCTCCTACCTGTCACGAGTCGACTCGTCACCTTCCACTACTTAGGCAAGTGCGGCCTCACACAGGCGGCTAATAGTGTGTATCCCTCAAGGCTGAAATGAAGCTTGTCGGCCACGAACAGCTCAGGCCGCGGTTTTCCGTCTGGCCCCAACGAGATGGAATCCGCTTCGATGTATCTCAGGCCGGCGATTTGGCGGGTATATTCCAGCACCATTCTGTTCAGAGCCTCCCCTTTGCCGTTCTCTTCCCAGCGAGCGATGCTCGGGCTCAGTGCAATGTAAGCGATCTCCGTGTCGGGCAGCTTGGCGTGAACCTTGGCGACAAAGGCCTTGAAGTCCGAGAAACCAATTCAGGAGACTTCCCAGCATGAATATCGTTGCCGCCAGCTCGAAGCAGGATCATTCGGGGCGCAAAGGGAAAGATGATTCGTTCGGCGAAATGCGTGGAGTCAGCGATCTGCGAACCGCCGAATCCACGATTAATCACACGGTGCTGCGGAAAATCCTGGGCCAGAGTGTTCCAAAGGCGGATCGTCGAGGAGCCAATGAACAGCAGTCCTCCCTGGGGAGGAGAGCTGGTGCGATCCGCATGTTCATAGGCCGCAATTTCCTTCTCCCACCTCTCGAAGTCTGCTGCCTGAACCACTCGGACAGGTAGTCCAAAACCGAAAGAAAGAATCAATCCGACGGCAAGCTCCAGGCGAAAAAGTTTCTGCAGCACCATAAGGCTGAGTCTCCTTTTAGAACTAAGGGAGTGAGGGTTCCTAGCCGCTTGAATCGAGAACTGAACCTTGTTGTCTATCATCGCTCAATAGGTTGACCCGAACAGACTCGAATGGTTGCTGGCGACGCCTCGCAATCTGACAAGTTCTAGTGTGAAACCGTCTGTTCGCAGTTCAGGATTTTGCCCAATTCTAGCCCAGATCCCACAACTAGTCCAGGTTGGCGACTCCACATCCATGTTGGCTGAGCGATGCACGCTAGGAAGCGTTCCCAATAGCAGTCTGGGTTGGCTGACGGCAGGATCACTCTTTAACAAACTGCATGGCGTACAATTTCGCGCCGCGCATCCGGAAGACCAGCTGAACCGTCTTTCCGGCCAGTGCAGACACATCGGTGCTGGATATGACCTTCCGTCCAAATGCCTGGCTGTCTTCTGAAAGCGCCTGAAAGTCTTTGAGTTTCTCGCTGTTCTTAATCCATTCGACTTCCGTCCGCACAAAGTCGCCGTTGATATAGACGCAATCGTCCACTGAATAGCCGTTGATAGGTCTGCCTTGTTGGTCTAGAAAGCCCACCTGTGTGTAGCCAACCGCGTCGGTGTCGATATTCAAGGTCAATCGATTGCCCTCAAAGATAAACGGCTTGGTGACGATCAGGGCCTCCGAGTCATAAGGGCTATCTAGAGAAACAAATCCATCAAGCCTCTGCACCAGCCGGTACACGCCCCTCCCTTCCGGATCGCGTCCATCCTTCCAGGCGGAGTGGTACTGCGTTTCGCCGAAATAGTACTGCCAGATTTCGTCTCCACGCCGCACCATTCCGTGGGCAATATACGCGGTCACGACGTTACGGCCCAGATGTTCCCCAACACCAACATAAGCGGGCCTCGGATGTCGTTTCCAATGGAGGCCATCCCGGCTGATTTCGATCTGGGTTTCCAATGGCCCGGATCCGCGGCCCCGCTTCGGGTCCATCAGAATCTGGCGGGTGACCGGTCCATCCATCTCATAATGAAAATAAACGATGGGAAAGGCCAGGTAGGTGTCGGGTGCCCAGGGGTATTTCTGGGCCTTGGTGACGTATAGGTCGGTGCCTACCGGGTCTTCTGGAATCGGACGAAACTTTTGAGGGAACTCCATCCCAAAGCCACCCGGGGTGAGTGGACCGTCGTCCAAGTACCACGGCAGTGGCTCGCGGAGCGGATATTTTTGGGCCATTTCCCGGTAGTCTTCCTGAGTCAACGGCGCAAAGGCGAGCGGTCTTTTCAGGTCCGTGTGTTCTGTCAGAACGGAGGTGCGCTGGGTCGCGCCCGCAGGCGTGTGAAGAATTCCGGACCGGTGGTAACTGACATAGCGTTGCCTCTGGTCGTCGTAGAAGGTGCAGGACTGGGTGCCCGAACGGAACGAGAGCGTTGCGGTGGGCTGCCGTTTCCATATGTAACCGTCTGGAGAAGTCAGGAGGTAGATGCCCCGATTGTGGTATCCCGTAAAGCACTTCCAGCGCTCCTCCGGCGGTCCGTTAGGATCAATGAAAGGGTTGCCAAGTCCGCCCACGGGCTGCGGGATGACAATGCTCCTTTGGCCGTCATTCATCCCGTGGCCGACATGCGGAGCTTCAAAGTGAATGCCGTCCCTGGAGGTTTGCACGGCCAGGTAATCCTTCTCAATGGCGTTATAAATCCTGATCACGCCATTTTCATCTTCCACGACTGTGAGGTGCTTTCGATAGGTCCCCTCGATGTTGTCGATCACCCGTTCAGCTTTTCGCGGCGGATTCACCACGAAACGGGCATTTTCCATCTTCTGCAACAGAGCATCATCGATGAAAAGATGCTTCCGGTCGCCGAGCCTGATCGGTGAGGTGACAGCAGCCTTTTCGCCGAAGAGCAGGGGTGGTCCCTGCTTTAGGGTTAGTTCTGGCAGTTTTGGGGCGAAGCTTGACGGCGGCTCAAACACCCCGCTGTAAATCTGGCTGGCGGAGAAACGCAGTTCATCGATGCGGCCGGGAAGGGGCCGCATCCATCTGCCATCCCGACCGACCGACAGATAGGCTTCGTCGCCATGATTGAGCGTTTTCAGCAGACATTTCCCGGGAACAGGCATTCTTTGTCCGTCCACGTAGTGACGAAGCTGCCTTTCACTCGCGGAATAGACAAAAGCGAAATGGTGCCATGGGCCCTCTCCAACGGTAGCCAGGGCACTCCTCTTGGACGGAATGCGAAGCACGACGCCGCCCGGCTGATTGGTCAGTGTGAACCCCTTGCGATCGGCATCCAGCAAGAGACGTGTGGTTCTTTCGTTCTCAGCGCGCGGGCCCTCGCCGATTTCAAAGACGATTCCTGACTGGCCTGTGTCTTGAGTCGCCAGAAACCAGAATTCCACAGTCCAGTCAAAAGCGCCGAGATTCAACTTGGTGTCCGTCGGATTGGCAAACCCGACCTCTTTTCGCAGGTGATTCTCGCTGCTGGTCATGAGGGCAGTGAAATTCGCATTCATCCAGGTCATCGGTTCCACCATGCGACCTTGAGGGACCGGCACAGGCGTCAGCCCGAATTTAGCTTCGCCTTTAGGGAAGCGAATTGTGGGCGGCACGAGCGGCTCGAGTGCGTTGCCGAATTTGCCCGGGACGAGTTTTCCGGCTTGGCCGATCACGAGGGGATAGTCGTTTGACGCGAGGTCATCGAGCACATGACTGGGATAGAGTCCAACCGGCTCATCGAAACACCAGAGTGCCGTGGTCTGTGCCACTGCGACACAGGGTTGAAGAAACATCGATGACAGGATGGCAAAGCGAATGATGGCAGTCCAAGGTGCTTTCATGTTTCCTCACCGACGGCGACTCTTGCCTCCGGAGCTGTTGAACGTCACAGGAACGAGAAGCGGTGAACTACTTTCTACGAAGCCTAAAGCATCCCCGCCGGGGATGCAAACACGCGTTCCGTTGCAATTCTGGAAATCGCCTTCGAGGACATCGACTCAAACGCTAATCAGGAGTGGTTGCAGGCTCAAGCTACGGCGGGCCAGCTGCAAGCCATTTTCGCCGCAGGCACGTGACAAGCTAATCAGACAGTTCGCTCCGCCGGACAGTCAGCGTATTGATGATTTCGTTGTCAATGCTGACAATCTGGAAAGTCACTGTCGGATCAGCCAGCGTGATATCGAAAGTTAGCAGTCCGAAGAACTGCTTTTCGTTATAGCCGAAGAACGCACCCCGGCATGAGTTCATGTGGCCTAAGAATTATAGCCGTACCAGCTCCGATTGGAGCCATCCAAGCGTGACACTCCAGCCACCTTGCTCACCGTTGCTTTGGCAGCCACTCCGGCCCTTACTGCTTTGACAAATAGTCCAATTCTGGGACTTTTTTTCCTTAACCCTTGCTCGTGAGTCAGGAACCGCAACCCACTGCCGAAGCCTTGTTTTCAGAGTGAAGTGCCTGACTTTCGCAGCCTTTCACAGCCCGCTACTCTTGATTCAACGCGATTGGAAAGGCGATTGCCTTTGATCGCAGGTGCGCCGGAGCAGTCGCAAAGACTCGGCCACGTCTCAATGTGAGTCCATCGAAGAGTGTGACAGGGGGGCAAACCCAAATGACCATTTCGACCGAAATCAAGCTGCTCTCGCAGATCGAGGGGAGGACTAATCCCTTCAAGCGACTGGCAGCGGCTGTGATCTCGCAAGCGGTTAAGGATGCTACGCAAGAGATAGGCAGAAACAAGAAATCTGCCACAACTTGGCTGCTTCAGGACAAAGATGGATTTCCTTTTTGGTGCAACGTCCTGGGAATGGATCCAGATCAGGCCCGGCAGGAACTTTCCGATTTGTTGAGTTCCCCAATCAAACGATCCAATCTCGATTATCAGTCCCAACTCCATCCAGTGCCAGAGGGTCATGGAGCGTCAGCATTCCTTGATCTCTGCAGTGCAGCAAATTGTGACAGGCTGCCCGGACAAGGTTAACAAGGGAACCTTAATCAAGCCCAGATTCTCTGAACCTAATCGAGGAATTCAAATGCAAACCTTTAGAACTGTCTATTTCGAACCCGAACAGGACGCTCCCAGAACCCGACAGACCCATGATTCGCCTCAACTCAAACTGGAATACTTGCAAGAAATTATTAAAGACAAAGCCTCTGCCCGAATTGACGGAGTAGTGATCGATGTCTGCTCGGCACAGATCGTTTTGCAAGCCTATTCTGGTGTCGGCAGTGGGCTCCAGCGCAGGCTGCTAGCTATGCCAGTCGAGAAGATAGTCAATACCTGTTCCAAACTCATGCAGAGGTAAGATCCTGCACCCGCGTCTGCAAATTAGCCATGGTTCATTCGGAACGAAATCATCAGGGCTAGACAACCGGCGGATGGAACCGGGCGCAACTACTGGTCCGCTTCTACTCACTCCTGACAAGAGAAATAAGACCCAGTGACCTGATTTTGCGTTGCGCATTCACTTTTTCGCAGACGACCTGCGCTTCTGCATCGTACTTCCAGGGTATTCGGGAATCCTGAAGTTTCAGGTGGATCGAGTACACCAGATTCTTCTCATTTTCCGTCTTGTTTTTGATTGTGAGTTCTCGAATCTGACTCGCCGATTGAAACTTCCAGCATTTATCGCGGCCACCCATGGTGTGGCCGATCAAGTCGGTCTTCAACTGCTCAATCTCTTCGCTCTGTGCAGCCGTGGTCAAGACAACGGAGGCAGTAAGACACACCAGGATCGCAATCGATTGGAATTTCATGGTCGACTCCTTTCTCAAAACATAGGGTCTGTTTTTTTGCAACTTCAAACACTAGATCGTGCCCAAGAACTTGAGCAGTGCTTCCTTATTTTTTTCGCTGAGTGCCTTGAACGCTTCCCTCGATTTGGTCGCTTCTCCGCCATGTTGCTCAATGGCGCCCCTCACTGTCTTAGCACGACCGTCATGCAGGAATTGTTCCCGGAATCGCAGTCCCATCAGCAGCTCTGTTCGAAACTCGGAAGGCGCGGCTAACCCCAAGCAGATGTCCGCCAGGTCTGGGCCCATGTCATGCAGTAATAAATCGGAATACAAGAACACCGGCTTGCGATCGAGAGCAGCAATGTCGCTTGGACCCGTTTTCATTTGTGGCACGTGGCAAGCGGCACAGTGGACTTGCTTGAAGACTTTTTCGCCTTGTTCCACCTGCTCCTTCTCTGGATGCTCTTGCACAAATTTCCGAGGGGGAGGCGCCAGGAACCGGACAAAGTCATTTACCTGGTCAATTTCTTTCTGGGAAATTTCAGGGTCGCCCGCCGGATCAGTGTCCGGAGGCACAGGTTGTCCGTTGATGGTTTCCTCAACCGGTGAAAGAGGCGTCGTTACACCCTGCTCCGCTGGAAATGCTCCGGCATTAAAGTCAAAGAGGGTAGCGACGAAGGCCTTGCGGCCAAATCGCCCCAAACGGCCATCCAGAGAGCGGTTGGCGCGCCCGGAAATCCCGTCGTGGTTTTTGTCGTTCGGATCCTCATAGGACAGGATTGCTTGGTCCGGAATCGCATCCACCAGGCCAAATCCAAATACCGGCGGTGTCGAGCGCTGGGCCTGGCTGGTTGCACTTGGAGGTATTTGCTCCTTTTGAATGCCATGACCTTGCAGCAAAGGTGTGGCGTTCTGCTGGATCACGGGCCCTCCTTCCTGAAAGAGCGGATCGCACACGTCTGGAGCGACGAAGCGAGAAGCATGTATTTCCACCTCGTCACCGACACCTCCGACTACCGGACTCTCATGACATTCGGCGCACGCGTTACTATTAAAAAGAGGGCCGAGTCCGTCTTCCGGTGTAAACTCACGTTCAAAAACTTTCTTGCCCTCCGCAAATCTGGCCAACTGCTCTCGATTGAGTCCCAAGAGCGGATCTCCAAGTTCAGCTTGTTTGGACGGCTTAGGTGTGCAGCCCAACAAAACGAGTACGCTGAAGCCAAAGAGAATCCCTCCGAGAAACCAATTGGTTTTCATTTCCCTCTCCTTTCTTCTTTGCCATTGGGGGTAGGGTCAAAACTTCTTAGCCTTCGAACCGTCATGTTCTTTTCTTCATGAGTCGGCAATGGGCCTTTTTCTAGCTGTGTGCCAGAGGCGTTACAGATATGCAGGTGTGCAGCTCTGCTTTGGTTTTGACTTTTGCTGACTGTGCGAAACTCGGAGCGCTTTTGCCCAAGAGTCTTTTCAGAGTCAGCAGGAGCGATGAAGTAGGTGCAGCTTACTTTTCAAGGTTCAATAAATATCCAGCAGCAGAAGTTGGAGCGCGGCTGCTTGCTTAGGTCGCGGACAGGACGAACGCAGGTTTTCTGCAGCGGACCTGACAGACTCTCGCGGGGAGAAACGATGGGACTTGACTAGCAGCGCAAAAGGCGGTGAAGTTGACTCTCTTTGAGGAAGATCAACGGGACTCGTCAGGTTCCACGGAGACTCACCAGCATGACAAAAATAGCACGATTCCTGTTTAGACTCTCCAAGAGTTTTCCGCCAGGAACTGGAAGACATCATCGGCCAACTCCAGCAGATTCTTTCCGAACGAGAACCCGAGATCAACCTCTTGTACTGCCAACGGCCCAAGCCATCGAAGCGGTGAATAAGAATGTCGAAAAAGCCAGCGTGATCCTAAATGTGACCTGCTGACTTCCGAGATATCAGTTCAAAGCGAATGGAGCTACGAAAAGATCCCATTACCCAAAGCTGGGTTATGCAGGTAGAGGGCGAAGGCGCTTGGCCGGAGGCCGCCGCCTGTCCGCTATGCCCTGGACAAGAAGCACTCTGCCCACCAACTATCTATGTCCAGCCTCCAGACTCAGCGCACTGGCAGGTGCGGGTCATTCCCCACCTGCGGCCGCTTTACCGCATTGAGGGCGATGCCCAGCGGAGCGCCGAGGGCATCTACGACCGGATGAGTCACCTGGGAGCCCACGAAATTGTGGTGGAACACCCCGACCACCGGTTGCCGCTTTCCCAGCAGAGCGACGACAACGTCAAAATGGTGTTGCAGGCCTACGTTGCTAGGTCCGCGGACCTGAAGAAAGACCGGCGCTTCCGCTATGTGACCATTTTTCGCAACCAGGGCGCACTCGCGGGACAAGACCTGAGTCATCCCCATTCTCAGATTACGGCCACGCCCTTTATTCCCCGGCGGGTCGGTTACGAGCTCCGATCGTGCAAGCGATACTTTGAGTTGAAGGAGCGGTGCCTGTTTTGCGATATCGTCAAACAAGAACTGACGCAGCAGGTGCGAGTCGTGGACGCCAATGAACTCTTCGTTGCCTTCTGCCCCTTTGCCTCGCGCGTCCCTTATGAGACCTGGGTGCTGCCCGTCCATCATCATGCCGCGTTCGAAGAAGATCTTAGCTCCCATGACCAACAGTCCCACTTGGCTCGCTTGTTGAAGCGTGTTCTCTGGCGCCTGCAACAGGTAGCACCAGCCTACCACCTGGTTCTTCACACGTCTCCCAATGTTGCCTTCAAACTCGAACAGGTTGGCGCCTGGCAATCATTGGCGCAAGATTATCACTGGCATTTTGAGATCCTGCCGATTCTCCCGGCCCAATCGAAGTCCTACAGCCTCAAGGAGGTGTACTACAACTCCCTGCTACCGGAAGTCGCTGCCAAGGAATTGCGTGATCTAGTCCTGCGACCGACGTGACGCCGCGAGTCCCTGGCGATGGCCGGCCGGGCGAAGATGCCGCTGCGATGATCGGCGGAGAAGAGTTGCTGCATGGCTATTTGAGGGAGCCTCGGAAGGAATTCTCCCAGCTGGGACCTCGTCTTGAACTTCGGCACCCTGCGACGAGAGGACACTATAATGTCAGCGAGTCGACTTGACGCCTCGCGAGTTTTCGACATTCCCGCTTAAATGTTTGGCGGTTTGGACAGAGGAAGCAGGTGTCATGCTGGAGCGGCGGGCACGGACATTCGCCTTCTTGAATTGAGTAAGCGGGTTCATCCGCAACTCGGACTTCCCCAGCGCAAGTCTCCTCATTGCTCCCCTGAATTTGGTGCCGAATGTTGGGATGACGGAGGTCCGAGCAATCTTCCAATTCGTCGCATCCATGATGCCGAGCACTGGAATTCCATCGCTTTCCAGCTTGAAATATTCCTTGTCAAATTTGACCCAACGAAGCCACTTGGCGGAGGTTTCTTGCGGGCTTTGGTGAGCAGAAAGCTATTGATCACCATGGCAAATGTCTCTTTTAAGGCATGGCTTCTTTGATCGCGACGGATGCCTGCCGGCCTGACGGATCAACATTCGTGCAAACGAACCAACACTGTCCAGCGCGCGAGCCTGCTCTTTTCCCACCTGAAAATTCACTGTATGTCCTGGGCCGGGTCTCAAATTCATCTTGACTTTCCCAACTGGTGGGAGTAGGTTCTCAACTCTTCCTCGCAAAACTGAGAGTTCACGAACGTGACAGTACCAAACCATATGAGGATCTGTCTCCCTACCTTTTGAAGGGAATCGTTCATGAATTTCTTTCAACCCAAAAACCAACTGTGCCGATGGCCCGCCGTCGACGGTTGCGTTCAAATGGCGTTGGGAGTCCGGAAGTGTTGTGGTGCAGCAGGAGAGAGCATGTTTCCTTGGAAAAAAGGGGGGGTGGCTTATGGCCCTGTCTAAGAATCTGGAAAGAGATGGATTCCAACTTACGAATAAGATTTTTGTGAGTCCGACAAATACGATGGTGTTGGATTCAGTCACCAAGAGAAAGATCACCATTTGCAATCTTTTCGCAAATCACCGGCTCCCGATGCGCGATATCGTTCGCCTCCTGGACGAAACATACGGGCATGTCATCACGGTGTTGGTTGAGCAGGGACTGATTCGTGAGAGACGTGAACGTCCCCGCAAGCCCATTCCCGCAGCCCGCAGCCGAATGGTGTTCAGGAAAATGTAAGCAGCGAGACGGTTCAACTTCAAGCCGCAGCCGCGAACGGCGAGAAGCAACTGAAACCCGCGAATGCTGATGTCGTGACATAGCTGCTCCAAACGAAGGATTCCCAAGGATCATTTGCACCCACGCTGCCATCCGCTGCCCTCAAGCGCTTCTCGATTTCTCTAATCCGCCACTTTCCTCAACCAGACAACTGGCTGTGCGTGTCAACGGCAAAACGGTCGAGGCGAACCGCTGTGTGTTCGCCTCCCTGAAGAGCGACGTTTTCCTTCCCTGGTTAACCCGTTAGGAGAAGCTTGTCCTTAGCCAGGATTGTCGAGCTGTCCACTAATGGCAGGGCAAGAGTTACTGTCGTTCCCTTGCCGGCCTCGCTTCGAATATCCAGCTGCCGGCAGGCGCTTCCACGATGGCCTTGCTAATCGCGAGAAGTATCCTCGTTATGGGCCGCGTGTGGTGCGCCGCCGGGACTGGTAACAGGAGTTTCCCACCTGCGTCCGCTCTGATCATCAACATCGGGCGGGTTCCCGCTCAAGCTGATCGAAACTCCCTTGTGATCATCGCCCGAGCCAGTGCAACGGAGCCGATGCACGATCAAAGAAACATTGAAACAAATAGAACCAAGCGCAAACGATGAAAAACGACGATTCGTCTAATTGTTGAAAAGATGGCGCGCCCGGCCCGACTCGAACGGGCGACCTGCGGATTCGAAGTCCGTTTTTTGTGCTGTTCCTGCACATCGGGCACCAGCGCGCAACATTGCGCAATCACTTATAAGTAGGCGGTTCCTCAGCCAGTTATCTAAGCATCGCTGTTGCGCATTGAAACGCCAGAGAGAGCAGCATGTTTCAAATGCAAGTGCCATTAGAACTGCCAGCAAAGAAAAGGCGAATCTCGCTTCTTGCTTCTGAGAATTCACACCCGTTGGCTGGGACTCCTTATCGGTCGATCAGTTTCACAGGATACTCAGGAAGCTGTCCCATGGAGCCCGGCGGAAAGATTTCCAAAGAATACGCCCCTGACCTGAGTTTGCCGAAGTCGCCCTCGATGGTTAGCGTAAACTCGTTGCCCTTGCTTGCGCGAGCTATTTGGCTCATCACGACTTTTGCATCCGCCTTGCGCTGCAACCTAACCTTGTATCTTCCCTCCTCACTTCCCAGCGGCAAATGAATCCTTAATTTCGTGCGCGCTCTCCTCAAACTCAAGGTTTCAGGTTCTGAAAACTCTGGCTCCGCATCCCGCGTCGCAGAGAATATCGTGTATTCGACAATTGGCAGTGAGGACTCAACGATCTCAACAGGAATGGCTGCGTTCAAACTCGGTATTTTCGAGTCATTTGCCTTCCGTTGAATCGAGCTGTTCACGGCAGTGGGCAAACTCTGTCTTGAGGGGCTACTGGTTGGTTGCCTCTGACTTATCTTCTCGTACTGAGATATCAAGAGAGCTTTTGAGAGGCACCACCAAATGCCCAGCGTCAGCAACATTCCGGCGGCCGTAAAAAGGAGATCTCTGAGAAGACGGCTTCGCGGTTGAGTCAGTTGCTTCCGATAGCGCTCAAAATCCTCTACGCAGGCTCCGCAGAGCAAGACATGGTAGAACAGTTTCGTGTGGGCTTGGGAATCCCCGGCCATTTCCCGCAAGACAGATGGACTGGGACAGCCGAATCGCCCAGTGTTTGGAGATTGTTTCTTAATCTCCCTTTTTAGCGTACCTCGCGGCAGAATCTCTTCCAATACTTGAGTCATTTTTTGACTCCATCCTTTCCTTCTTCGGTCTGACTCTGCAACACTCTTCGGATCGTCCTTGCACTGCGGTAATAGCGCTTCCTGGCTGCCTCCGGGCTGATGTTCTTGAGCAAGGCGATTTCCTTCCAGTCCAGACCCTCAAATTCAGACAATCGAACGATTTCGAGGTCCCTTTCAGGAAGCTGGCTCTCCAGTTCGTTCACCAGAATGCGGCTGAAAATGGCGTCTGCAGAGTTGAGATCCGAACACGATGGCGTCACTCCAGTTCGCAACGCTGCCTCGTCACGCTTGATCAGTTTGATTGCGGTCCGTCGCACGCTCGTGCTCAAGAAACCTAGCCAGTTTCTGATCTTCTCTTTCTTCTTTCGCAGCAGCAGCCTGACTATCGTCTCCTGGACGGCGTCTTGCGCAAGACTGACATCCTTCCCGTTCTCCTTGGTGACCCTTGCGGCCTGCTCCAAAGCAGACCGGTAGGCCTCTGTGAATTCTCGGGACTCGAGCTGTTTATCCATGAAGAGTTACCTGCTCATCGGCCTGCCATGTGATCAGGAATGGTCGTTCAGAGGTTTCCGCCAGTCCGCACCAGACACAACCCAATAAGAAGACGAAGGGTTGTTCAAGACGACGGCCGATCAAAAGAGTTTGGGTGCCCCTGGTGATAAGACCGGACGCAGTTTCGAGCGATCTACGCGCTCCTCAATCCGAATCCTTCCTTCTTCATCCCTCACCTGGAGACTGATCCAAGCGGGACTGGCGGCCCAATCGATATCAATGATCCCGAAGTTTTTCTGCGTAAAAAGCTGCCCTAGCCGATAACGATTCTTCTCCGGGAAGAAGAAATTCCGAACATGCCAAACAGAGTCGACGTGATGAGTCAAACCGCTGGAGGTAAGATCATAGAGCGGATACGCCGACTCAGAAGTCTCCATCCTCGATAGTTCTCCAAGATGGCGATCTCCGCTTCCGAGAATTACACCTGGAGCCCGACTATCCTTGATCAGTTTTAGGAGACGCTGGCGCGACTTAGGATAGTTGGCCCACTTGTCGAACGGTTGTTCTAAATTGAGGATCTGCATCCCCGAAAAAATAATGTTCACAGCGGCTTGCGTCTCGCGCAGTTCCTTCTCAAGCCATGCCCACTGCTGTCCACCGAGAACGTCGCCATCGGGACCAGGTGGATCGCAGTGATACTGGACGTCCAAGAGAATGACTCGGACTTGCCGCTCATTTGCTCCGAGCAAGTACGACCAATAGACTCCCTCTTGTTTTCTACGCGGACTATCTTTGGGCTCTCCCAAAAAGTCTAGATACAACCTCTCGCTCTCACGTTTCTTTTCAAAGGCCTTGCCCTTGTGTTTGCTTCCATAGTCGTTGTCATCCCATGTCCCCAGGATCACGGGCACATTCTTGAGGACGAGTTGGTACTCCGCATTG
>Ga0187893_10001441_pt1 | contig 56977 bp, 69 predicted proteins | sample MA1701074metaG_FD_139574 | JGI IMG/M metagenome (GOLD analysis project Ga0187893, IMG submission 139574) | White microbial mat communities from a basaltic lava cave in the Kipuka Kanohina Cave System on the Island of Hawaii, USA - MA170107-4 metaG ...
GACAACATCCAGATGACGGTGAGTCTGATCCAGCCCATCGCGATGGAAGAGGGCCTGCGCTTTGCCATACGAGAGGGCGGGCGCACCGTGGGCGCAGGCGTGGTCGCCAAAGTCATCGAATAGCGGGGGCGCGGGGCGAGAAACCTTGCAGCCCGAATCTGACGGAAAACAGACATGCAAAATCAGAAAATCCGAATTCGTCTGAAGGCGTTCGACTACCGGCTGATCGACCAGTCGGCGCTCGAGATCGTCGAGACGGCCAAGCGCACCGGGGCAGTGGTTAAAGGACCGGTTCCTCTGCCGACTCGAATCGAACGCTTCAACCTGTTGCGTTCGCCGCACATCGATAAGGCTTCGCGCGATCAATTGGAGATCCGTACCCACCTGCGGCTGATGGACATCATCGACCCTACAGACAAGACCGTGGACGCGCTGATGAAGCTCGATCTCCCGGCCGGGGTGGATGTCGAGATCAAGCTGTAGAGTGAAGAGTAAAGACGTTAATGTGTGAAGAGTAAGAACGGGAAGGGTGGGTGAGCCGGTAAGAGTCTTGACTGCTCTTATTCACTCACTTCACGCCTTCACGGTTTTTGTAGCAAGTAACTGCCGGCCAATTGCAGCCGGCGCCTCAACCTAGAGGACATAAGAATGAGCTTAGGACTTGTCGGTCGCAAGGTCGGCATGACCCGGCTTTTCACCGATGACGGCGATGCCGTGCCGGTGACCGTGCTGGACGTGTCGAACAATCGCGTGACCCAGATCAAGACCCAGGATTCCGACGGCTACTGCGCCGTGCAGGTCGCCTTCGGCGCCCGTCGCCCCGGGCGGGTCAGCAAACCGCTCGCCGGGCATTTTGCCAAGGCCAGCGTCGAGGCCGGGCACGTGCTCAGGGAGTTCCGGGTCGCGCCGGAGCAACTCGCGAGCCTCAAGGTCGGTGGGCAGGTCGGCGTGGACATCTTCCAGGTTGGCCAGTACGTGGATGTATCAGGCACGACCAAGGGCAAGGGTTTCGCGGGGGTGATCAAGCGGCATCACTTTTCGTCCAACCGCGCGAGCCACGGCAATTCCATCTCGCACAACAAGCCGGGTTCGACCGGAATGAACCAGTCACCCGCCAAGGTGTTTCCCGGCAAGCGCATGGCGGGCCACCTCGGCGACGCGAGTCGCACCGCGCAGAACCTCCGGATCGTGCGCATCGATGCCGAGCGCCAGTTGCTGCTGGTAAGCGGCGCGGTGCCCGGGGCCGAGGGCGGCGACATCGTTGTCCGCCCGGCGGTCAAGGCGGGAGGCTGAGCAATGGAACTGAAACTCATCAACGACAAAGGCCAGCCCACCTCGAGCCTGAAGGCCTCCGATGACCTGTTCGGCCGCGACTTCAACGAAGCACTGGTGCACCAGGTGGTCACCGCCTACATGGCGAACGCCCGCCAAGGCACCCGAGCGCAGAAGGCGCGCGGGGACCTGAATCGCTCCCATCGCAAGCCGTGGCGTCAGAAAGGAACCGGCCGGGCGCGCGCCGGGTTCACCGGCAGCCCATTGTGGCGCGGCGGCGGCAGGATCTTTCCGTCCAGCCCAGAAGAGAACTTCAGCCACAAGGTCAATCGCAAGATGTTCCGTGCAGGGATGGCGGCCATACTTTCGCAACTGGTACGCGAAGGGCGGCTGTGCGTGGTGGACAGTTTCAGCCTTGAAGCCCCGAAGACCAAGATGCTGGCGCAGAAGGTAAAGGGAATGGGCTTCGAGAGCCTCCTGGTGATCACCGACGCGGCCGACCAGAACCTGTACTTGTCGGCGCGCAACCTGCCGAACGTCCTGGTGCTCGCACCGGGCCAGGCCGATCCGGTTAGCTTGCTGCGCTTCGACAACACCGTGATGACCAAAGGCGCGGTGGCGAAGATCGAGGAGATGCTGTCATGACGCCCGCGAAATATCCGGCACAACGGCTGATGCAGGTGCTGCTGGCGCCGGTGGTGTCCGAGAAGGGCACATTCGTTGCCGACAAGAACAGGCAAGTCGTCTTCCGGGTTTCTCCGGATGCGACCAAGCCGGAGATCAAGGCCGCAGTCGAGTTGATGTTCAAGGTGCAGGTACAGAGCGTCCAGGTGATGAACGTCAAGGGCAAGGAGAAGCGCTTCGGGCGTTTCGTCGGTCGCCGGCGCAACTGGAAGAAGGCTTACGTCTGTCTCAAGGCGGGACAGGAGATCAATTTCGCGGCAGGGGAGGCCAAGTAAATGGCACTGGTCAAACTGAAGCCGACTTCGGCCGGCAAGCGAGGTGTGGTCAAGGTAGTCAACCCCGAGTTGTGGAAAGGTCGTCCGGTGGAGAAACTCACCGAACGCCAGTCCAGGAACTCCGGGCGAAACAGCCACGGCCACATCACCACCCGTCACCAGGGTGGCGGTCACAAGCAGCACTACCGGATCATCGACTTCCGGCGGAACAAGGACGGCATCGCCGCCAAGGTCGAACGGCTGGAGTACGACCCGAACCGCAGCGCCAACATCGCTTTGTTGTGCTATGCCGATGGCGAGCGGCGCTACGTCATAGCCGCCAAGGGACTTGCCGCTGGCCAGGAACTGATGAACGGCGCGGAGGCGCCGATCAAGACTGGCAACGCGTTGCCGCTGCGCAATATACCGGTCGGCACCACGGTGCATTGTGTCGAGATGCAGCCGGGCAAAGGCGCTCAGCTTGCCCGATCGGCCGGTACCTCTGTGCAACTGCTGGCGCGCGAAGGCACCTATGCCCAGCTACGGCTGCGCTCCGGCGAGATCCGCAAAGTGCACGTGGACTGCCGCGCCACCATCGGCGAGGTTGGCAACGAGGAGCACAACCTGCGGCAGATCGGCAAGGCGGGCGCGATGCGCTGGCGCGGCGTCCGACCCACCGTGAGGGGCGTGGCGATGAACCCGATCGACCATCCGCACGGCGGCGGCGAGGGCCGTACCGGCACCAAGCGTGACCCTGTCAGCCCGTGGGGCACGCTGTCCAAGGGCTACAAGACGCGCAAGAACAAGCGCACGCAAAGCATGATCGTGCGCGCGCGCCACGCGAAGTAAGGGATCGAACACATGTCACGTTCAGTCAAGAAAGGCCCGTTCGTCGACTACCACCTGATGAAGAAGGTGGACACGGCGCGGTCCAACAACGACAAGCGCCCGATCAAGACCTGGTCGCGCCGTTCAACCATACTGCCCGACTTCGTAGGGTTGACTATTGCCGTGCATAACGGCCGCCAGCATGTGCCGGTGTACGTCACCGAGAACATGGTCGGACACAAGCTCGGCGAATTTGCGCTGACCCGAACCTTCAAGGGTCATTCCGCAGCCGACAAGAAGGCAATTATGACCCCGGCTGCGGCGCCCTCGGCGTCGCCGGCGGCGGCCAAGAAATAAGGCGAAGGAGTGAGCCAGATGGAGACTTCCGCTGTGTTGCGAGGGGTTCGCCTCTCTGCCCAGAAGGGCAGGCTGGTGGCCGATCAGGTGCGTGGCCTGCCGGTCGACAAGGCTCTGAGCATCCTGAAGTTCAGCCCCAAGAAAGGCGCGAAGATCATTCAGAAGGTGCTCGAGTCGGCGATCGCCAATGCCGAGCACAACGACGGCGCTGATATCGACGAGCTGCAGGTCACCCGCATCCTCGTCGAGCAGGGGCCCAGCTTCAAGCGCTTCATGCCGCGCGCCAAGGGGCGCGCCTTCAAGATCACCAAGCCGACCTGCCACATCTTCGTCACGGTCGGCGACAAGGCGAAGGAGTAAGCATGGGACAGAAGATCAACCCGATCGGATTCAGGCTGGCGGTGAACCGCAACTGGACTTCCCGATGGTATTCCAACACCAAGAATTTTCCGGCAATGCTGCTCGAGGATGTGAAGGTCCGCGATTTCCTGCGCAAGAAGCTGGCCCATGCCGCGGTGAGCAAGATCGTCATCGAGCGCCCGGCAAAGAATGCCCGGATCACGATCCACAGCGCCCGCCCGGGCGTGGTGATCGGGAAGAAGGGGGAGGACATCGAGCACCTGCGGGGCGAGTTGCAGAAGCTGATGGGCGTGCCGGTGCATGTCAACATCGAGGAAGTGCGCAAGCCCGAAGTTGACGCCCAGCTGATCGCTGACTCGATCGCGCAGCAGCTCGAGAAACGGATCATGTTCCGCCGCGCGATGAAGCGGGCAATGCAAAACGCGACCCGCCTCGGCGCCCAGGGCATCAAGATCATGAGCGCTGGACGGCTGAACGGAATCGAGATCGCGCGCACCGAGTGGTACCGCGAGGGCCGGGTGCCGCTGCATACCCTGCGCGCCGAGATCGACTACGGAACCTCGGAAGCGAAGACGACTTACGGCGTGATCGGGATCAAAGTGTGGGTATTCAAGGGCGAGGTGATGGGCCGCGGCGAGCAGCCGCAGGCTGCGCCGCAACCGGCGGAGCCGAAACCGGATCGGAAGCCGGGAAGACGAGCAGGAGCGAGAAATGCTGCAGCCAGCTAGGACCAAGTACCGCAAATACCAGAAGGGGCGCAACTACGGCGTAGCCACGCGCGGCGCCAAGGTTTCCTTCGGGGAGTACGGCTTGAAGGCGACGGAACGCGGGCGACTGACCTCGCGCCAGATCGAGGCGGCGCGCCGGGCCATGACGCGCCACATCAAGCGCGGCGGCCGGATCTGGATCCGGATCTTTCCCGACAAGCCGGTGTCGCAGAAGCCGGCCGAAGTTCGCATGGGCAACGGCAAGGGCAACCCTGAGTATTTCGTCTCCGAGATCCAGCCAGGCAAGGTTCTCTACGAGATGGACGGCGTGGACGAGGCGACCGCACGTATCGCTTTTCGGTTGGCCGCGGCCAAGCTCCCGCTCAAGACCATCTTCGTGCAACGGCATATGGGATAAGCAATGAAAGCCAGTGACTTGCGGTCAAAGACCGGCGTCGACCTCAACAAGGAACTCGATGAGCTGCTCAAGGCGCAGTTCTCGCTGCGCATGCAGCTTGCGACCCAGCAGCTCGCCAACACCAGCGAACTGAAGAAGGTACGCCGCGACATCGCACGGGTGCGTACCGTCATGAACCAGAAGGCGAGGAAGGCATGAGCGAGCAGCAGCAGGTCACCACCCCCCGGCGGATGACCGGTCGGGTCGTGAGCGACAAGATGGACAAGACAGTTACGGTGCTGGTCGAGAGAAAAGTGCAGCACCCGCTTTACGGGAAATTCGTGCGCAAGTCGAAGAAGTATCACGCGCACGACGAGAACAACCAGTACAAGGAAGGCGATACGGTGGTGATCGAGGAATCCAGGCCGCTGTCCAAGACCAAGACCTGGCGGGTGACAAGCCTGGTGGAAAAGGCGAAGGAAGTCTGAGACGCCTTGTGTGGGCGGCGCTTAGCTTATAGAATGCCGCCCTTTTGACCGGGTGCCCATGCCCGGCCCCGACCCGTACGGGTTCCAAAACTGGCCTACCGCTACCAGCGAGGCGGGCGAAGTTGGAAAAAGAGAGCTAAATATATGATTCAAATGCAGAGCCGGCTCGACGTGGCCGACAATACCGGGGCGCGTTCCGTCATGTGCATCAAGGTGCTGGGCGGATCGAAGCGCCGCTACGCCGGGATCGGCGACGTGATCAAGGTCAGCGTCAAGGACTGTGCGCCGCGAGGCCGCGTGAAGAAGGGCGAGATCTACGACGCGGTAGTGGTGCGCACTGCCGCCGGAGTGCGCCGGCCCGACGGCTCGATCATCAAGTTCGATTCCAACGCTGCTGTGCTGCTCAACCCCAAGCTGGAGCCGATCGGTACGCGCATCTTCGGGCCGGTGACCCGGGAACTTCGCACCGAGCGATTCATGAAGATCGTATCACTTGCGCCGGAAGTGTTGTGAGGAAGAAAGCGATGCGCAAGATCCGAAAGGGCGACGAAGTAATGGTCATTGCCGGAAAGGACAAGGGCAAACGCGGCGCGGTGTTGCGTGTGCTCAGCGACGACTACTTGCTGGTGGAAGGGGCCAACCGGGTCAAGAAACACCAGAAGCCCAACCCGATGAAGGGCACCACTGGCGGCATCGTGGACAAGGAGATGCCCCTGCACATCTCCAATGTCGCGATCTTCAATCCGGGGACGCAGAAACCCGACCGGATCGGCTTCAAGTTCACCGATGACGGCCGCAAGGTCCGGGTGTTCAAGTCCAACGGCGAAATGCTGGACGTGCAGTAAGGTCCAGGGCGAGGAAATCCATGGCGAAAAAGCCACAGGCAAAGGAATCAGCACCCAAGGAAGCGGCCTCCAAGGCCAGGGACGCGGTCCCCAAGGCCAAGGACGCGGCCGCTGCCAAGAGCAAGGAAGCCGCGCCCAAACAGAAGGAGAAAGAGAAGCCCTCGGCCCCCGCCGGACCCGCCCGCCTGCAGGTCTATTACCGCGAGACCGTGGTAGCAGAACTGATGAAGCAATTCGGCTACAAGTCCGTGATGCAGGTGCCGCGGATCCAGAAGATCGTGGTCAACATGGGCGTGGGCGAGGCGGTCAATGACAAGAAGATCCTCGACAATGCGCTGGGCGACATGACCAAGGTTGCCGGACAGAAGCCGGTGATCACCAAGGCACGCAAGTCGATCGCCAGCTACAAGATCCGAAAGGGCTATCCGATCGGCTGCATGGTGACCCTTCGCAGCCACCGGATGTACGAGTTCCTCGATCGCCTGATTACGGTGGCGATTCCTCGCATCCGCGACTTCCGCGGCATTTCCCCCCGCTCCTTCGATGGCCGCGGGAATTTCAACATGGGCGTGAAGGAACAGATCATTTTTCCGGAGATCGAGTACGACAAGATCGATGCGCTCCGGGGTTTGAACATCACCATCACCACGTCGGCCAGGACGGACGCAGAGGCGAAAGCGCTTCTGTCCGCATTCCGGTTCCCGTTCAGAACTTGAGGTTGCCATGGCAAAGAAAGCATTGGTCAACAGAGAAAAGAAGCGTCGCCAGGCGGTCAAGAAGTTCGCCGCCCGCCGCGCCGAACTCATCTCCATAATCCAGGACAGCAGGGTGTCCGACGAGGACAGGGCGACGGCCCGCGCCACGCTGCAGCGGCTGCCCCGTAATTCCAGCCCGGTGCGCTTGCGCAACCGCTGCGCGCTGACCGGCCGCCCGCGGGGCGTGTTCCGCAAGTTCGGCCTGGCGCGGGGCAAACTCCGCGACATCGCGCTGCGCGGCGAGATTCCGGGCGTGATCAAGGCCAGCTGGTAGCAGGAGAGTTCCGCATGAGCATGACAGACCCCATCGCCGACATGCTGACCCGCATTCGCAACGCACAGCGTGCGGAGAAGACCTCGGTAGTCATTCCGGCGAGCAAGCTCAAGGCCGCCATCGCCCAGGTGCTGAAGGACGAAGGCTACATTGAGGATTTCAAGCTTCACGCCAACGACAGCAAGAGCGTTATCGAGATCGGTCTGAAGTACTACGCGGGCAAGCCGGTCATCGAGCGCATCGAGCGTGTCAGTCGACCGGGGCTGCGGATCTACAAACAGGCGAAGGAGATCCCGCAGGTCATGAATGGCCTGGGGGTGGCGATCGTGTCCACGTCCAAGGGCGTGATGACCGACCGCAAGGCCCGGGCCACGGGCGTTGGCGGCGAAGTGCTGTGCATCGTTGCCTGACAAAGGGGAGCTGAGACAGATGTCACGCATCGGCAAGGCGCCGGTAGCAGTTCCGGGGGGTGTGGAAGTCACCCTGGCGGCTAACCAGATTTCCATCAAGGGCCCGCTTGGCGCGCTCAGCCAGAGACTGAGCCCGCTTATCGAGGTGAAGCACGAGAGTGGCAAGGTCGTGTTTGCTACCCGCAATGACTCGACCGAAGCAAACGCGATGTCGGGAACGCTGCGGGCGCTGGTCAACAACATGGTGCGCGGAGTCACCAAGGGCTTCGAGCGGAAGCTGACACTGGTCGGCGTGGGATATCGTGCCCAGGCGCAGGGCGATAAGCTGAATTTGACGGTCGGCTATTCGCACCCTGTGGTGCACAAGATGCCGAAGGGGATAAAGGTCGAGACGCCGAGCCAGACCGACATCGTCATCAAGGGTATCGACCGGCAGCTGGTCGGCCAGGTTGCTGCGGAAGTGCGGGGCTACCGCCCGCCCGAACCCTACAAGGGCAAGGGTATTCGCTATGCCGACGAAAAGGTCGTACTCAAGGAAACCAAGAAGAAGTAATCGGGGTTAGCCATGATCGAGAAGAAACTTGCCCGGCTGCGCCGGGCACGCCAGACCCGGCTGAAGATAGCGGAACTGAAGGCCGTGCGTCTTTCGGTGCACCGTTCCAACGGGCACATCTACGCGCAGGTGATCGACGCAGGTGCGAAAGTGCTGGCTACTGCTTCCAGTCTGGAGGCGGAAGTGCGCAAGCAGATGCCTAACGGCGGCAATGTCAAGGCCGCGGCGCTGGTCGGGCAGCGCATCGCCGAGAAGGCCAAGGCAAAGGGGGTCGAGCAGGTTGCCTTCGACCGCTCCGGATTCAAGTACCACGGCCGAGTCAAGGCGCTGGCGGATGCCGCGCGCGAGGCCGGGCTGAAATTCTGAGGACGAAGACCCACTATGGCTAAGATGCATCAGCAGACGGAAGAGCGTAGCGACGGCCTGCGCGAGAAGATGGTCTCGGTAAACCGGGTCACAAAGGTCGTCAAGGGCGGCCGGGTACTCGGCTTCGCGGCGCTGACCGTGGTTGGCGACGGCGACGGAGGCATCGGCATGGGCAAGGGCAAGGCGCGGGAGGTCCCGGTCGCGGTGCAGAAGGCGATGGACGAAGCCCGGCGCAGGATGTTCAAGGTTTCGCTCAAGAACGGGACACTGCAGCATGCGGTGGTCGGCCAGCACGGGGCGGCAAAGGTGTTCATGCAGCCCGCCTCAGACGGCACCGGCATCATCGCCGGCGGGCCGATGCGCGCGATCTTCGAAGTCATGGGGGTGAGCAACGTGCTTGCCAAGTGCATCGGCTCGACCAATCCGTACAACGTGGTGCGCGCCACCCTGAACGGGCTTTCGGCGATGAGCACGCCGCAGGAGATCGCGATGAAGCGCGGCAAGACCATCGAACAGATCCTGGGGTAATCAGCGATGGCGGACACCACAGTCAGGGACAAGAAAACCGGAACGAAGATCGCCGGCAGACCTGTGGCCGCGAGGAAGAAGGCTGCCGGCGGGGCACCGGCACCCGGAACCGGCAAGCGGCTAAAGGTCACGCTGGTGCGCAGCGTGAACGGCACCCGGGAGTCGCATCGGGCCACGGTGCGCGGACTGGGCCTGAAGCGCCCCCGCCACACCGTGGAGCTGGAAGATACGCCCGCGGTGCGCGGAATGATCAACAAGGTGATGTATCTCCTGAAGGTCGAGGCGTAAATGCGTCTGAACGAAATCAGGCCGGCTGGTGGCGCCAGGCAAACGCGCAAGCGAGTCGGCCGAGGCACGGGGAGTGGCATGGGCAAGACCGCCGGCCGCGGGCACAAGGGCCAGCGTGCTCGTTCGGGGGGCTACCACAAGATCGGGTTCGAGGGCGGACAGATGCCGCTGTCGCGGCGCCTCCCCAAACGCGGGTTCACTTCGCTCACCCGTAACGACACGGCGGAGATCCGGCTTTCCGAACTGAGCAAGGTAAAGGGCGACGAAGTGGATCTGCTCGCGCTCAAACAGGCCGGAATCGTGGCTAACAAGACCAAGGCGGCGAAGATCATCCTCTCCGGCAAGATCGAGAAGAAAGTGAAGGTGCGCGGAGTGGGGGTAACCAAAGGCGCGCGCGCCGCGATCGAGGCGGCGGGTGGCAGCATCGAGGGGTAAGGATTGGCACAGGAAAGCCTGCTTGGAGTAACCGGGAAGTACGGTGATTTGAAGCGCCGGCTGCTGTTCCTGCTTGGCGCGCTCATCGTGTACCGGATCGGCGCGCACGTGCCGGTTCCGGGCATCGACCCGGTGCAGCTTGCCGAACTGTTCAAGTCGCAGCAGGGCGGGATCCTGGACATGTTCAACATGTTCTCGGGCGGTGCACTGTCGCGCTTCACCATATTCGCGCTCGGGATCATGCCGTACATCTCGGCATCGATCATCATGCAGCTGCTCACTGTCGTGGTGCCCACGCTCGAGCAGCTGAAGAAAGAGGGCGAGTCGGGCCGACGCAAGATCACCCAGTACACTCGCTATGGAACCCTGGTGCTGGCGACGTTTCAGGGCATTGGGATCTCGATCGCACTGGAGGCGCAGGCCGGGCTGGTCATCGACCCGGGCCTGATGTTCCGCTTCACCACGGTAGTGACCCTTGTGACCGGGACGATGTTCCTGATGTGGCTCGGCGAGCAGATCACCGAGCGCGGGATCGGCAACGGCATCTCACTGATCATCTTCGCCGGCATCGCCGCGGGCCTGCCGCGCGCCGTTGGCGGCACGCTGGAGCTGGCGCGCACCGGCACGTTCTCGATCCCGCTGGTTCTGGTGCTCCTTGCGGGCGCGGTGCTTGTGACGGGGTTGGTGGTGTTCGTCGAGAAGGGGCAGCGCAAGATCCTGGTGAACTACGCCAAGCGCCAGGTGGGACGCAAAGTGTACGGCGGGCAGAGCTCGCACCTGCCGCTGAAGCTGAACATGTCCGGCGTGATTCCGCCGATCTTTGCTTCCTCGATCATACTTTTTCCGGCCACGCTGGCAGGGTGGTTCGGATCGAGCGAAAGAGTCTACTGGCTGCGCGACATCAGCGCGATGCTCTCGCCCGGCCAGCCGATCTACGTGCTGCTGTACGCCGCGGCGATCGTATTCTTCTGCTTCTTCTATACCGCGCTGGTTTTCAATCCCAAGGAAACGGCAGAGAACCTGAAGAAGGGCGGCGCTTTCGTGCCCGGAATCCGGCCGGGAGAGCAGACCGCGAAGTACATAGAGAAGATCATCATGCGGCTGACACTGGCGGGGGCGATCTACGTGACTCTGGTCTGCCTGCTGCCCGAATTCCTGATCGTGAAGTGGAACGTGCCGTTCTACTTCGGCGGGACTTCGCTGCTGATCATCGTGGTGGTGACGATGGACTTCATGCAACAGGTGCAGGCGTACATGATGTCGCACCAGTACGAGAGCCTGCTGAAGAAAGCCAATTTCAAGGGCGGGATGTTCCCGACCCGATAGAAAAAGGGCGCATGGCCAAGGAAGAGACGATCCAGATGCAGGGTGAGGTCATAGAAACCCTGCCCAACGCGACCTTCCGCGTGAAGCTGGAGAACGACCATGTGGTTCTGGGACATATCTCCGGAAAGATGCGCATGCATTACATCCGCATACTGCCGGGAGACAAGGTGACGGTGGAGCTGACGCCTTACGATCTGACCAAGGGCCGGATCGTGTTCAGGGCGAAGTAGGGATTTGTCGCCGCTCAGGCGGGCGAGGAGAACGAAATGCGAGTGCAAGCGTCGGTCAAGAAGATGTGCCGTAACTGCAAGATCGTCCGCCGCAAGAATGTCGTGCGCGTGATCTGCTCGGATCCGCGTCACAAGCAGCGCCAAGGCTAGGGCGCGTTCAATCAACCTGGAGCAAGACGATTATGGCCCGTATCGCCGGCGTAAACATCCCGAACCAGCAGCATGCCTGGGTCGCGTTGACCGCGATCTACGGCATCGGCCGAGCGCGCGCGCATCAGATCTGCGCCGCGGCGGGCTTGCTGTCGAGCAAGAAGATAAAGGACCTGTCCGACGCCGAAATGGACAGGTTGCGCGAACAGGTCACCCGCTACACGGTCGAAGGAGACCTGCGCCGCGAAGTGACAATGAACATCAAGCGCCTCATGGACTTGGGCGCCTACCGCGGTGTGCGGCATCGCAAGGGCCTGCCAGTGCGCGGCCAGCGCACCCGCACCAATGCCCGTACTCGCAAGGGCCCGCGCAAGGCGGCAATCAAGATCACCGCGGCCGCGCCCGCGAAGTAACGAACCGAACTTAAGGAATAGACGACATGGCCAAGGCACCAACCCCCACAGCCCGGGTGAGGAAGAAGGCGAAGAAAAACGTGGCGGAAGGCATCGCGCACGTTCACGCCTCCTTCAACAACACCATCGTGACCATCACCGATCGTCAGGGTAACGCGCTCGCGTGGGCGACGTCCGGCGGCGCCGGGTTCAAGGGCTCGCGCAAGTCCACCCCGTTCGCGGCGCAGGTGGCGGCCGAACAGGCCGGGCGCGCAGCAGTCGAATGCGGGGTGAAGAACCTCGAGGTGCGTATCAAGGGACCAGGTCCGGGCCGCGAGTCGGCGGTTCGCGCGCTCAACGCAGTGGGCTTCAAGATCACCAGTATTTCGGATGTAACGCCGATCCCGCACAACGGCTGCCGTCCGCCGAAGAAGCGTCGTATCTGACGCAAGGAGAGTACCGTGGCCAGAAACCTAGACCCAAAGTGCCGCCAGTGCCGCCGGGAAGGCGAGAAGCTCTTCCTCAAGGGAGAGAAGTGCTTTACCGAAAAGTGCGCAATCGAACGGCGCTCGTACGCACCCGGGCAGCACGGGCAGAAGAACATCCGGCTGTCGGACTACGGCAAGCAGCTGCGCGAGAAGCAGAAACTGCGGCGCACATATGGCGTGCTCGAACGCCAGTTCCGCAAGACCTACAAGGCTGCGGCGCAGAAAAAAGGGGTTACAGGCGAGGCACTGCTGCAGGGACTGGAAAGCCGTCTGGACTCGGTAGCCTATCGCATGGGATTCGGCGCCTCGCGCAGCGAGTCGCGGCAGATCGTGCACCACAACGCCATCCTGGTGAATGGCAAGCGGGTCAACATTCCCTCGTACCAGGTGCGGGCAGGCGATGTGGTCGAGGTTGCGGAGAAGGCAAAGGCACAGCTGCGCATCAAAGCAGCGTGCGAGGCGGCGGAGGGTCGCGGGTTCCCGGAATGGATCGAAGTTGACGTCAAGGCGCTCAAAGGCACCTTCAAGGCGTTGCCGCAACGCTCCGAACTGCCCGCGACCATCAACGAATCGATGGTGGTCGAGCTTTATTCCAAGTAATTCCGCACCCGGAACCGGCGCGCGAGACAGTCCGGACGGCGCCGGCTGCGGACATATCCGGAACCTTATTTAGAGGACCAAGCCTATGCAGAGCAGCTTCCTGAAGCCGCGTATCATCGACGTGCAAGCCACCGGTGCTTTCCATGCGAAGGTCACCATGGAACCATTCGAGCGCGGTTACGGGCACACCCTGGGCAATGCGCTGCGCCGGGTGCTGCTTTCGTCCATGCCCGGGTATGCGCCTACCGAGGTCAAGATCGCCGGTGTCCTGCACGAGTATTCCACGATCGAGGGCGTGCAGGAGGACGTAGTGGATATCCTGCTCAATCTCAAGGGCGTGGTGCTCAAGCTTCACAACCGCGATGAAACCCTGCTCAACCTCAAGAAGCAGGGCGAAGGCCTGGTAACGGCGGGCGACATCGAAGTCTCGCACGACGTCGAGATCATCAACCCCGCCCACGTCATCGCCCATCTTGCTCCCGGCGGAAAGATCGACATGCAGATCAAGATCGAGGGCGGGCGTGGCTACGTGCCGGCCACCGTACGCCAGGCCTCAAAGGAGGGGCGGCAGATCGGTTCGATCATGCTCGACGCTTCCTTCAGCCCGGTCAAGCGCGTGAGCTATGCGGTGGAGAGCGCGCGGGTCGAGCAGCGTACCGACCTTGACAAACTGATAATCGACATCGAGACCAACGGCGTGGTCGAGCCGGAAGAAGCGATTCGCTCCGCTGCCAGCATCCTGGTCGACCAGCTTTCCAGCTTTGCCGACCTTCGCAAGACTCAGGTGCCGATCGAGGCTCCCAAGACGCCGCAGGTGGATCCGATCCTGCTGCGCCCGGTCGACGACCTCGAGCTGACGGTTCGGTCGGCGAACTGTCTGAAGGCCGAGAACATCTACTACATCGGCGATCTGATCCAGCGCACAGAGACCGAGCTGCTGAAGACGCCCAACCTCGGCCGGAAATCGCTCAACGAGATAAAGGAAGTGCTCGCGTCCCGAGGGCTGACCCTGGGCATGAAACTCGAGAACTGGCCTCCCGCCGGCCTGGAGAAGGTATAAGGGGAAACAACATGCGTCACCGCCTCGGATTGCGCAAACTCAATCGCACCAGCGCTCATCGCGAGGCGATGCTGCGCAACATGACCAACTCGCTGCTCAAGCACGAAGCCATCAGGACCACGCTGCCGAAGGCCAAGGAGCTGCGACGGGTAGCCGAACCGATGATCACGCTCGGCAAGAAACCGTCGTTGTCCAACCGCCGGCTGGCTTTTGCCCGGCTTCGCGACCGCGACGTCGTTAGCAAGCTGTTCAACGAGCTGGGGCCGCGCTATGCCAAGCGCAACGGCGGCTACCTGCGCATCCTCAAATTCGGATTCAGACAGGGTGACAATGCCCCGATGGCGTTAGTCGAGCTGCTGGATCGACCAGAGGCGGCCGAGACAGCGAAGACGCAAGCGAGCCAGAAGAAATAGGGGCCTTGGGGCGGATACTAACGCTTCGCGCAGCGCAGCGTTATGTCGGAGCCACAACGCACCCAACCAAGTATCAGAAGCCGGGCTTGCCCCGGCTTCTTCTTTCGTGGTCTTGGTCGAACTGCTTGACCGGCCTGAGCTGACTCAGACTCCGAAGGCGGCAGGCAGCGAGAAGAAGTAGGGGCGTTGCGACCGCGGCCTGGCGCGCGTTGCGCGGGCAACACATGCGCGCCGTGAGCGGGCAAAGACCGGCTCTACCGGCTTCTCTTGTCCCATCGGCATTCAGCCAGCGGCTACACGGCGACGCTCGCCGTGGCCGCCGACCACTGTGCGCAGGTAGCGCCCGGTGTGACTGCCGGCACGACCGGCGATGTCCTCGGGCGTACCCACGGCGACGATCTCTCCACCCCCGTCACCGCCCTCGGGACCCAGGTCGATAATCCAGTCCGCGGTCTTGATCACATCGAGGTTGTGCTCGATCACAACAACGGTGTTGCCGTGGTCACGCAAGCGGTACAGCACTTTCAGCAGCAGCTCTATGTCCTGGAAATGCAGCCCCGTGGTCGGCTCGTCGAGTATATACAGCGTGTTGCCGGTATCGCGCTTGGATAACTCCAGCGCCAGCTTTACTCGTTGCGCCTCGCCTCCCGACAGCGTGGTGGCGCTCTGTCCAAGGCGGATGTAGCCCAGGCCGACTTCGGCCAAGGTATCGAGCTTGCGCGCGATGGGCGGAACAGCCGAGAAGAACTCTCGCGCCTGGTCGACCGTCATCTCCAGCACTTCATGGATGTTGCGCGCCTTGTAGCGCGCTTCCAGCGTCTCGCGGTTGTACCGCATGCCGTGGCAAACATCGCAGGACACGTAGATATCGGGAAGAAAGTGCATCTCGACCTTGATGACGCCGTCACCCTGGCAGGCTTCGCAGCGTCCCCCCTTGACGTTGAAGGAGAAGCGCCCCGGGCCGTAGCCGCGCTCCCGGGACAGTTGAACGCCGGCAAAGAGGTCGCGTATCGGTGCGAACAGTCCGGTATACGTGGCGGGGTTGGAGCGGGGCGTGCGGCCGATGGGGCTCTGATCCACGCTCACGACCTTGTCGAAGTGCTCCAGGCCTTCAACCTCGTCGAAAGGCGCCGGCTCGTCGGTGCTGCTGTAGACGCGCTGCGCCACCGCCCGGTACAGCGTGTCGTTGATGAGAGTGGACTTGCCCGAACCCGAAACCCCGGTCACGCAGACAAAAAGCCCGAGCGGAAGCTCCAGCGTGATCCCCTTGAGATTGTTGCCCCGTGCACCGGTCAGTCTTATCTGACGGTTCTCGTCCACGCGGCAGCGCAGCCGCGGAGTTTCGATCTGCCGGCGGCCGGAAAGGTACTGCCCGGTAAGCGAATCGGGATGCTGAACGATCGCCGCAGGCGGGCCTTCCGCGACGATCCGCCCCCCGTGCTCGCCGGCCCCGGGTCCCATGTCGACCACGTAGTCTGCCGCCATGATGGCGTCGAAATCGTGTTCGACCACTATCACCGAATTGCCGAGATCGCGCAGCTTCTTCAAGGTCGACAGCAAGCGGTCGTTGTCGCGCTGGTGCAGTCCGATCGAGGGTTCGTCCAGCACGTACATCACCCCCGTGAGCCCCGAGCCGATCTGCGACGCGAGGCGGATGCGTTGCGCCTCGCCTCCCGCCAGCGTGTCCGCCGAGCGCTCCAGGGACAGGTAATCGAGGCCGACGTTGTTGAGAAAGGCGATGCGGTTGCCGATCTCGCGCACGATCCTGTCGCCGATCGCCAGCCGGGTCGCATCGAGCCTGAGGTCGGCGAAGAACTGCTGGGCTGCCTTCAGCGGCGAAGTGGACACCTCATGGATGTTCTTGCCGCCGACGAAGACATGGAGCGCCTCGCGCCTCAACCGCGATCCGCCGCACTCCGGGCAGGCGCGGGTGGCGAGCAGCTTGCCCAGCTCCTCGCGCACCACCGCTGAATCGGTCTCCCGGTAGCGGCGCTCGAGGTTGGGGAGGATGCCCTCGAAGACGTGCTCGCGCTGGTACTTGTTGCCACGCTCGCCGACGTAGGTGAACTTTATCTTCTCCGTGCCTGAGCCATGCAACACGACGTCGCGCATTTCCCCGGGAAGCGACTCGAACGGCGTATCGATATCCAGGCCGTAATGTGCTGCCAGACCTGCCAGCATCTGGAAATAGAACTGGTTGCGCCGGTCCCAGCCCTTTATCGCGCCTGCGGCGAGCGACAGACCGGGAAAGGCGACGACCCGCGCAGGATCAAAAAACGTGATGGCGCCCAGTCCGTCGCAGCGCGGACAGGCGCCGATGGGGTTGTTGAACGAGAACAGGCGCGGTTCCAGTTCGGGCAGCGAGTAGGAGCACACCGGACAGGCGAAGCGGGCCGAGAACAGGTGCTCTTTTCCGGAGTCCATTTCCGCCGCGATCGCCCGCCCTTCGGCGTGTCGCAGCGCCGTTTCGAGGGACTCGGCGAGCCGCTGTTTCATATCGGGCCGCACTTTCAGCCGGTCGATCACGATCTCGATCGTGTGCTTCTTGTTCTTCGCAAGCTTCGGGATACTGTCGAGATCATAGACTTCGCCGTCGATACGCACCCGCACGAAGCCTTGGGCGCGCAGCTCCTCGAACAGGTCGACATTCTCGCCCTTCCGGCCGACGATGAGCGGCGCCAGAACCATGATCTTCGTGTCCTCCGGAAGCGCCAGAACGTGGTCCACCATCTGCGACACGCTCTGCACAGCGAGCGGCAGACCGTGGTCCGGGCAATGCGGCTCGCCGACCCGGGCGAACAGCAGCCTCAGGTAGTCGTGAATCTCGGTGACAGTGCCCACCGTGGATCGCGGGTTGTGGCTGGTCGCCTTTTGCTCGATCGCGATCGCAGGCGACAGACCCTCGATCAGATCCACGTCCGGCTTCTCCATCAGTTCGAGGAACTGGCGGGCGTAAGCCGACAGCGACTCGACGTAGCGTCGCTGTCCCTCGGCATACAAGGTGTCGAAAGCGAGCGAGGACTTGCCCGAACCGGACAGCCCCGTCACCACCACGAGCTTGTGGCTCGGCAGGTCGAGGCTCAGGTTCTTGAGGTTATGTGTTCGCGCGCCGCGAATGCGGATGGCGTCCATGAATACCGGTGCGGTTGAATCGAAATCGGTTCGCCTGCGATGGGATATGAGGCTAACCTGCTACTATACTGCACCCGGATTTTCATTCCCAATCCGGTTCTCTACTCTCTCGTTCCAGGGCATGATGCAGACAGACCGGATTTCGCGCCGCGAGTTGCGCGCAAGCCTCGGGCTTGCCGGCATTTTCGGGCTGCGAATGCTGGGAATGTTCGTCATTCTCCCGGTGTTCGCTCTGTACGCGCGCGACCTGCCCGGGGGGGCGAACCAGATTCTGGTCGGCGCTGCACTCGGCGCCTACGGCCTGTCCCAGGCTCTGCTGCAGGTGCCGTTCGGCTGGCTGTCCGACCGCTGGGGCCGAAAGCGCGCGATATATCTCGGCTTGCTGGTGTTCGCGCTGGGCAGCCTGATCGCCGGCTTGGCTCAGAACATCTACCTGGTGATCGCCGGCCGCGCAGTCCAGGGCGCGGGGGCGATCTCCGCCGCGATCATCGCGCTCACCGCCGACCTCACCAGCGAAGAGAACCGCACCAAGGCGATGGCGATCATCGGCATGACCATCGGCGCAACCTTCGCGCTGTCGATGGTGATCGCGCCTGCGCTCGAGGGCGCGATCGGCGTGCCGGGAATATTCCTGCTCACCGGCGTGCTGGCTGTTGCGGCGATGCTGGTGGTGCGCTTCGTCGTCCCGGATCCGGAAGCCGGGTCGCAATTCGCCCAGGCCGGGGTCCCACTGATCGAGGTATTGCGCGACAGGGAACTTGCCCGGCTCAACCTCGGCATCTTCACCCTGCACGCGGTCCTGATGGCGCTCTTCGTGGTGGTTCCGCTCGAGCTCGAAGCCTCGCTGCGCGGATCGGCGCACTGGAAGGTGTACCTTCCGGTGATGCTCGCCAGCGTGACCTTGATGCTCCCGGCGATGCTGGTGTCGGAGCGCGCGGCAAGACGCAAGACGGCGTTCGTCGGAGCCGTGGCAGTGCTTGTGATCGCCGCGCTGGTCCTGGCTGCGGCCAAGGCATCGTTGTCGGGGATCGTCACCGGGCTGGTGTTGTTTTTCGCAGCTTTCAACCTGCTGGAAGCGAGCCTGCCGTCGCTGGTGACAAAGGCCGCACCTGCCGCCGCAAAAGGCACGGCGATCGGCGTCTACAGCACAACCCAGTTCATCGGCACCTTCGTCGGCGCGGTAGCAGGCGGCTGGATTGCCGAGCATTTCGGACCGACTGTCGTATTCCTGGCATGCGCGGCTGCGGCAGCGATCTGGCTGTCGGTGGCGGCCGGGATGCGGGCACCGGAGCAGCTGTCCACTCGCCGCTACCCGTTGCCGCGAATGGACTCGGCGCGGGCGCAGGGCGTGGTGAAGAAATTGGCCAGCCTGCCAGGCGTGCGTGAGGCGCTGCTGGGCGCCGAAGGCGTGGCCTACCTCAAGGTGGACACCGCTGGCTTCGACGAACAGAATGTGCTGCGCGTATTGGCTAGCGAGACATAACAGGCTGGTAAGGAATTTCAAGGAGGAAACAGTATGGCCTCAGTAAACAAGGTGATCTTGATCGGCAACCTCGGCCGGGATCCGGAAGTGCGCTACATGCCGAGCGGCGACGCCGTGGCCAACATCTCGATCGCCACGACCGAAGCCTGGAAAGACAAGAACGGCGAGAAACAGGAGCAGACCGAGTGGCACCGCGTCGCGCTGTTCGGCAAGACCGCAGAGGTCGCCGGCGAGTACCTCAAGAAGGGCTCTCAGGTCTATATCGAAGGACGGTTGCAGACCCGCAAATGGACCGATAAGGAAGGCCAGGAACGTTACACCACCGAGATCCGCGCCGACCGCATGCAGATGCTCGGTTCGCGCTCGGGAGGGTCGGAGCGCATGCCGCCCCCGGACGACGATCGCTCGCCTGCGTCCGCGAGCGCTAAAAAACCCGCGCCGGCCGGCAAAGGCGCCGGAAATCTGGAGGACATGGAGGACGATATTCCGTTCTGAGCCGGCGGGGCGTCTTTCGTCGCGGGCCGACCTCTGCCGGCCGTTTTCTTTTCGCAGAGGCAGGTCTAGGACAGTGCGGGCAGCACCCGGCCGGCACATTCTCCGAAGCCGATGCGGACATGGCCTTCGCGCTCGCAATACGCCCGCAGCGTGACTGCATCGCCGTCCTCCAGAAAGCTGCGGGCCTCACCATTGGGCAGGAGAATCGCTTTCTTCCCGCCGTGGGAGAGTTCGAGCAGCGATCCGGCTTCCTCCGGTGTCGGGCCCGACTGGGTGCCGGTGCCCAGCAGGTCGCCGGGGAGCAGGTTGCAGCCGTTCGATGCGTGGTGCGCCACCAGCTGGCCGAGGGTCCAGTAGGCATGACGAAAGCTGGTCTTCGCCAGCAGCGCCGGCGCGGTGCCCGTCTCGCGCATTCTTGCGGTCTCGAGCCAGGTTTCCAGCCTGATATCGAACGCGGCGCGAGCCCGCGCTTCACCGTGCTCCAGGTGTGCCAGGGGCTGCGGGTCCCCGGCCGGGCGCGTCCACGCACAGCGGTAGGGTGAGAGCGCCTCGAAAGTCACCACCCAGGGCGAGATGGTGGTGGCGAAGTTCTTGCCGAGAAACGGCCCCAGCGGCTGATACTCCCAGGCTTGAATGTCGCGAGCCGACCAGTCGTTGAGCAGCACCAGCCCGAACAGGTGATGTTCGGCGGCGCCAAGGTCTATGGGCTCGCCGGGCGTGTTGCCGCGGCCGATGAACACGCCCAGTTCCAGTTCGTAGTCCAGCCGCGCGGTCGGGCGAAACAAAGGTACTTCCGCCTGCGGCGGCTTCAGCTGCCCGCGCGGGCGGTGAAACTGCTGGCCGCTTACCCCGATAGAGGAGCAGCGGCCATGGTAGGCGATCGGAAGCCACTTGTAGTTCGGCAGGAGCGGCTGGTCTGGGCGGAACAGCGCCCCGACCGCGGTCGCGTGGTGGATCGAGGCATAGAAATCGGTGTAGTCGCCGATCGCTGCCGGCAGCGCATGCTCGCATTCTTCCTGCGCGACCAGGCAGGCGCGCAGTTTCGGCTCCAGTGCACTTCCAGTGCGCAGTGCGCGCGACAGGGCCAGCCGCAGCGCGGACCGCGCCTGCCCACCCATCGCCATGAAGTCGTTCAGCAAAGGCTGGGAGCAGGTGGCTGCCGCCTTCGCAGCCAGTCCGTCGAACGCTCCGGCGGCGTTCGCCGCCGGAAGATCGAGGACCTGGTCACCGATCGCCACTCCGCCGCGAAAGGCTTCTGCCGAAGCTTTGCGGCGGAACACCCCGAAAGGCAGATTCTGGATCGGGAAATCCCCTGGATCATTGGCTGTTGCCAGCCAACTGCGCAGAAGCGGGTCGTGGGTCTCATTCAGCGGTTCAGCCATCGGTTGATGCCTCACATTTGCTCTTTCCGGCGGCCGGCGCTTTTCGAGCCAGCACCGATCCGGCGATCCTGGAAAGCGTCGGCGCCGGAAGCGGTGGAGCGCAGCCTCATTTTCCGCGAAAATAGCAGAAACACGCGCGATTGCCGCCGGACATCCACGGCAGCCGCCCGGTAGAGGAAAGTCGATGAGCCTGCGTAACGTCACCCTGAACGACAAGTACACGCTGAGCGAGGGGCGGGTATTCGTCACCGGTACCCAGGCACTGGTACGCCTGCCGATCATGCAACATCTGCGCGACCAGGCGGCGGGGCTCAACACCGCGGCCTACATTTCCGGGTATCGCGGCTCGCCTCTCGGGGGCTATGACCAGCAGCTGTGGGCGGCGGGCAAGCATCTGCAGGCTAACGACATCGTCTTCCAGCCGGGAGTAAACGAGGATCTCGCAGCGACTGCGATCTGGGGCACGCAGCAACTCGGCTTTCACGGCACGCCGAAGTACGACGGCGTGTTCGCGATCTGGTACGGGAAGGGCCCCGGGGTGGACCGCACCGGCGACGCATTCCGCCATGGAAATCTCGCCGGGACCCACCCGCGCGGCGGCGTGCTGGTGCTGATGGGCGATGACCACACCTGCGAGTCCTCCACCACGGCGCACCAGAGCGAATTCGCCCTGGTCGACGCGATGATTCCGATCCTCAATCCGGCTGGAGTGCAGGAACTGCTCGACTATGGACTGATCGGCTGGGCGCTGTCGCGTTACTCCGGCTGCTGGGTCGGCCTGAAGTGCATGAAGGATACGATCGACGCCAGCGCCTCGGTCGACGTGGGCTTGCAACGCGCGCGGATCACCATTCCGGCCGACTTCCCGATGCCGGCGGGCGGTCTGAACATCCGCTGGCCGGATGCGCCGCTCGACCAGGAAGAGCGGCTGCACAAGCACAAGATAGAGGCGGTCAAGGCGTTCGCCCGCGTCAACGGCATCGACCGGGTCGTGGCCGACTCTGCGCAGGCGAGACTCGGGATCGTCACCTGCGGCAAGTCCTACCTTGACGTGCGTCAGGCGCTGTCCTATCTCGGCATCGACGACGCCGAAGTCGAACGCCTCGGGCTTCGCATCTACAAGGTCGGGATGACCTGGCCGCTGGAACCCGAAGGCGCGCGTCGCTTCGCACAAGGGCTCGACAAGATCATCGTCGTCGAGGAGAAACGCGCGCTGATCGAAACGCAACTGAAGGAGGCACTGTACCGCCTCGCCAGTGCGCCGGAGATCGTGGGCAAACGCGACGAGCTGGGGCGAGAGCTGTTCCAATCCAACGCCGCGCTCGACCCCAACACGATCGCGATCGCCATCGGCCGGCGCATCCTCGAGTCAACCAGCGACGCCCAGCTCGCGCAGCGTGTCGCCGAGCAGGAGCGGCTGGAATCGCGGGTGCCGGAGAAGCCGGCGATGGACCGCACACCGTATTTCTGCTCCGGCTGCCCTCACAACACCGGCACGCGTGTGCCCGAGGGCTCGGTCGCGCTCGCGGGGATCGGCTGCCACTTCATGGCGCAGTGGATGGATCGCGGCACCGCCGGTTTCACCCAGATGGGCGGAGAGGGCGCGAGCTGGATGGGCGAAGCGCCGTTCGTCGACACGCCGCACGTATTCCAGAACATCGGGGACGGCACCTACTATCACTCGGGGCTGCTGGCCGTGCGCGCTGCCGCGGCCTCGGGCGTGAACATGACCTACAAGATCCTGTTCAACGACGCGGTGGCGATGACCGGCGGGCAGCAGGTGGACGGTCCGCTCACTGTGCCTCAGATCACGCGCCAGGTCGCGGCGGAGGGCGCAAGGAAGGTGGTGGTGGTGACCGACGAGCCGGAAAAGTACGGGCCGAATCCGGGATTCGCCGAAGGCGTCGAGGTCTACCATCGCGACGACTACGAGACGGTTCAGAAGGAGATTCGCGAGGTGCCGGGCCTTACGGTCATTGTCTACGATCAGACCTGCGCGGCGGAGAAGCGCAGGCGCCGAAAGCGTGACCTGTACCCGGATCCGCCGAAGCGCGTGTTCATCAACGATCTGGTCTGCGAAGGTTGCGGCGACTGCGGGGTGAAGTCCAACTGCGTGTCCGTGCTGCCGCTTGAAACCGAGTTCGGACGCAAGCGCATGATCGACCAGTCGGCCTGCAACAAGGACTACTCCTGCGTCAAGGGCTTCTGTCCGAGCTTTGTCACGGTGCACGGCGGTGCGCTGAGGAAGGGAAGCTCCGCAGCGCCCGCCGGCGGCAATGTCGAGACGCTGTTCCCGGCGGTGCCCGAGCCGAAACTCCCCGCGCTCGACCAGCCCTACGGAATCCTGGTTACGGGCGTGGGCGGCACCGGCGTCGTCACAATCGGCGCCATCGTCGGCATGGCCGCGCACCTCGAGGGCAAGGGCTTCGGCGGGCTGGACATGGCGGGCTTGGCGCAGAAGGGCGGCGCCGTGTGGAGCCACCTGCAGGTCGCCGCGAAGCCGGAGGACATCAGGACGGTTCGCCTCGGCTCCGGCGGCGCGAGCTTGGTGCTTGGCTGCGATCTCGTGGTCTCCGCCAGCCAGAAGACGATGGACACGGCGCGCGAAGGCACCAAGGCCGTGGTCAACACGCACCAGCAGATGACCGGCGACTTCACCCGCAACACAGACTTCGAGTTCCCGGGGGCTTCTCTCAAGCGCACGATCGTGAAGACCGTCGGAGAGAAGAACGCGGAATTCGTCGATGCCACGCGAATCGCCACAGCGCTGATGGGCGACTCGATCGCCACCAACATGTTCGCGCTCGGTTTCGCCTACCAGAGAGGGCTCATCCCGGTATCTTCAGAGGCGATCAACAAGGCTATCGAACTGAACGGGGCGGCAGTCAAGATGAACCAGGCGGCGTTCTTGTGGGGCCGCAGGGCAGCGGTCGATCTCGCGGCAGTGGAGCGGCTGGTGGCGCCCAGGACGGAGATCGCGGCGAGCACGAGGATTTCCGAGACGCTGGACGAACTCGTTGCCAGGCGGGTCGAGCATCTGACCGGCTACCAGGATGCCGAATACGCCAGCAAGTACAAAGCGCTCGTCGAAAGGGTCCGGGAAGCGGAAGCGAAGCTCAAGGGGCTGACCGGTCTCGCCGAGGCAGCCGCCCGCTACTACTTCAAGCTGCTCGCCTACAAGGACGAGTACGAAGTCGCGCGGCTGTACACCGACGGCGGCTTCCGCCGCAAGATCCAGCAGGTGTTCGAGGGTGGCTACAAGCTGCACTTCCATCTGGCGCCGCCGCTGCTGGCGCGACGCGATCGGCAAAGCGGCCACTTGCAGAAGTCCGAATATGGCGGCTGGATGTTCGCAGCGTTCAAGGTCCTGGCGAAGATGCGCTTCCTGCGGGGCACGGCGCTGGACCCGTTCGGCTACACCCACGAACGCAGGATGGAGCGCCAGCTCGTCAAGGACTACGAGGCTGTCATCGACCTGCTGCTCGCAAGGCTCAGCGGCGACAATCATGTCCTCGCCGTTCAGATCGCCAGCATTCCCGAAGAGATCCGCGGTTTCGGCCACGTCAAGCAGCACAGCATCCAGAAGGCCAAGGCGAAGGAGACCGAGCTGCTCGCCCTGTTTCGCGCTCCGGCGAAGATGCGTTCCGCAGCATAGTTTCCTGCAGCGGACGCGCAAGGAGGGCGACTCTGGCCGCCTTTTGTCGTGCGCGGTTGCAGCGTCCACAAGCGAAGCCCTTGCTTGCCTCGCAGATGCCGGCGTGGAAGGGCAGGCTCACCGAGGAAGAGATGTGGCAGATCCCGGCCTGGATCGAATCGCTTCCCGAGTGAATGCCCGGGTCGCGGGTCTTGCCCGCGGGGGAATGTTCGTTGTCGCAGTGCTGGCGATGGCGGGCGCGGCGCACGCGGTCGTGTCGGAGCGTCACCTCCAGGGGGTGAAGTCGTTAACCTGCGAACTGGAGATCAGCGAAACGAAGTTCACCCTTACGGTGAGCACCAGGAATCGCACGCTTACACTGGCAGATGCCGGAACCAGGATTCCCTATGCCGACGTCTCCGAAAACGTGCTGCGCTTCGCGCTCAGGCTCCCGGGAGAATCTGCCGCGCTTGAATGCGACCTCGAGCTGCCTGCCGGGTCGCTCAGCTGCGCCCCGCCCGGTGCCGCGGTCGACAGCCGGGATGGCAGGGTACTGGGGTACTGCATCACCGCACGTTAGCATCGCGATGCTTCAGCAATGGGACGTCCCGTTGGCTTTGTCTTTTCGCGCCCGCGGGTTCAATCGGCGAAATTGGGGCCGATCTGGTCGAGTTGATCGGTAACGATGGCATCGACCCCGGACTCCAGCAGGTCCAGCGCGGTTTCCGAGTCGTTGACGGTATAGGCGAGCACGCCGAAACCCGCGGACTGGATCTCCTTCACCTGCGAGCGGTCGAGCCCGCGCCACGCCGCGTGCAGCGAGACGCACTCCAGTCGGTCCATGGCGGCTTTCCAGTCGTCTGGAATGTCGGTCACCAGCAGGCCGCGCGGCAATTGCGGCGTTTCGCGCTGCGCCGCCTCGAGCGCGGCCACCGAGAACGAGGACAACAACGGCGGTTGCGGCGCGCCCGCCCAGAGCAGCCTTGCCATCCGCGCCACGATTCGGCCGGTCTCGGCCTCGCGCCCCGGGCAGGGCTTGATCTCGACGTTGGCCCACAAGCCGATTTCCTTGCACAGTGCGCTGGCCGCGGCGAAGGCCGGCACCGGTTCGCCGGCGTATTCATTGGCGAACCAGCTCCCAGCATCCAGCCCAGACAGCGCCGCCGCGGCGGTTTCGGCGACCCGCCCGCTACCGTCCGTGGTGCGATCCAGTGTGTCGTCGTGAATCAGCACCGGCGTAAAGTCCCTCGACAGCTTGACGTCGAACTCGACCCCTCGGAAGCCCAGATTACGCGCCAGGCGCAGGCCGGCCAGAGTGTTTTCCGGGGCCAGCAATCCCCCGCCTCGATGGGCGATGACACGGGGATAAGGCCAAAGAGGGCGGGGCAGCGGCACCGCCGGATTATAGCCACAGGCCTTGGAAGGCCTTGCAAGGCCCGGCCGCGCCCCATATCTCGAATCCAGGCCGGGGAATGCGTTGAGGTATAATTTTCGTTCAATATTCGGGGGATACGATGCCGATCTACGAGTACCGGTGCGATTCCTGCGGGACCCGCCAAGAGGTGCTGCAGAAGATTTCCGATGCGCCGCTGACAGACTGTCCATCCTGCGGTCGACCTGGCCTGCAGAAGCTTGTTTCCGCCGCCGGCTTCCACCTCAAGGGCAGCGGCTGGTACGCCACCGATTTCCGCGGTGGCTCCAAGGGCGGCAAGGAAGATGAAAAGAACGCAAAGAAGGACGAGAGCAAGACCGGGGACGAAGCCAAGCCGAAAAAAGAAGAGCCAAAGGCGGAGGCCGTCTGCGGCGCCGGCGCCTGTCCGGCCTGTCAGTGAGACGCTATCTTATTGCCGGACTGCTGGTCTGGGTCCCGTTGGTCATCACCGTCTGGGTGCTGACCCTGCTGGTCGGCACGCTCGACCAGACCCTGTTGCTTCTGCCCGAGCGATGGCAACCTGAACGGCTGCTTGGAATCTACATTCCCGGGCTCGGAGTATTGCTGACCTTCCTCATCGTGCTGCTCACCGGGATGTTCGCGGCCAACATCCTCGGCCAGCGACTGGTGCAAGGCTGGGAGGGGTTCCTCGCGAGAATTCCCTTTGTGAAGTCGGTCTACTCCAGCGTCAAGCAGGTGTCCGACACGCTGTTTTCCTCCAGCGGGCAGGCGTTTCGCAAGGCCCTATTGGTGCAGTACCCGCGACAAGGCTCCTGGACTATTGCGTTTCTGACCGGCACCCCGGGCGGTGATGTCCTGAACTACCTCAAGGGTGACTATGTGAGCGTCTATGTGCCGACCACCCCCAACCCGACCTCGGGTTTCTTTCTCATGATGCCCAGAAGCGATGTCATCGAACTGGACATCAGCGTGGACGCGGCGCTGAAATATATCATCTCGATGGGTGTCGTCCCGCCCGACCAAGCGACTGCGAGGAGCGACGCGCTCGCCGACTGACTCCGCCCGCCACGGCGCGCCGTGGCGCCACCGCGCTCCGTGAGCGCACCACTCACTGATAACAAGCCACTATCTCCTGCATGCGCACCGACTACTGCGGCCTGATTACGACCCGATTCCTAGACCAGGCGGTCACCGTCTGCGGCTGGGTACACCGCCGCCGCGATCACGGCGGCGTCATCTTCATCGATCTGCGCGACCGTGAAGGCATCGTCCAGGTGGTGTGCGACCCCGACAGCCCTGAAACCTTTCAGACCGCCGACCGGCTGCGAAACGAGTACGTGATCAAGGTCGCGGGCAAGGTACGGCGCCGGCCCGAGGGCACGGTGAACCCGAACCTGGCGAGCGGCGAGATCGAGGTATTGGCGAAGTCCATCGAGATCTTCAATGCCTCGCACACCCCGGCCTTCCAGATGGACGAGGAAGGCCTGTCGGAGACCGTGCGGCTGGAGAATCGCGTGCTGGATCTGCGACGCCCGGAGATGCAGAAAAACCTGCGACTGCGCTACAACGTGGCGATGTCTGTGCGCCGCTATCTCGATTCACAGGGCTTCATCGACATCGAGACGCCTTTCCTGTACAAGTCGACGCCCGAAGGCGCGCGCGAGTTCCTGGTGCCCTCGCGCCTGCACGACGGCCAGTTCTATGCGCTGCCGCAATCGCCCCAGCTCTTCAAGCAAATGCTCATGATGGCGGGGTTCGACCGCTACTACCAGATCGTCAAGTGTTTCCGCGACGAAGACCTGAGGTCCGATCGCCAGCCCGAGTTCACGCAGATCGACGTCGAGACCTCGTTCCTGGACGAGCAGGCGATACGCGACATCATGGAGGCGATGATCCGGGAGGCATTCAAGGACGCGCTCGCGGTGGATCTGCCGGACCCGTTCCCGGTGATGCGCTACGACGACGTGATGCGGCTCTACGGCAGCGACAAGCCGGATCTGCGGGTGCCGCTGCAGCTCACCGAGCTTACCGACCTGATGAAGCAGGTCGAGTTCAAGGTGTTCCGCGGGGCCGCCGAGATGCCTGACGGGCGGGTGGTGGCGCTGCGCGTGCCGCGGGGGGGAGATCTGAGCCGCAAGGAGATCGACGACTACACCGCGTTCGTCTCGGTCTACGGCGCCAAGGGACTTGCCTACATCAAGATCAACGACAAGGCGAAAGGGGTGGACGGCCTGCAATCGCCGATACTCAAGTTCCTGCCGCACGAGGTCACGCACCAGATACTGGAGCGCAGCGGCGCGCGCGACGGCGACCTCGTCTTTTTCGGCGCGGACAGGGCGAAGATCGTGAACGACTCGATCGGCGCGCTGCGCCAGAAAATCGGACACGATCGAGGGCTTGCCGAGAGGGGCTGGCGGCCGCTGTGGGTCGTGGATTTCCCGATGTTCGAGTACGACGAGGAAGCCAGGCAGTGGACGGCACGGCATCATCCGTTCACTTCCCCCAAGGACGGCCACGAGGAGTACATCGAAGCGGCCCCGGAAAAGGCCTATGCCAAGGCCTACGACATGGTGCTGAACGGGTGGGAGATCGGCGGTGGATCGGTGAGGATCTACCGCCCCGAGATCCAGGAAAAGGTGTTCAGGGCGCTCAAGATCAGCGTGCAGGACCAGCGGGCGAAGTTCGGATTCCTGCTTGACGCCCTGCAGCTCGGGGCGCCGCCGCACGGCGGAATCGCTTTCGGTCTGGACCGCATCGTCACGTTGATGTGCGGCGCCGAGTCAATCCGCGACGTGATCGCCTTCCCGAAGACCCAGCGCGGCCAGGACCTGCTGACCGGCGCGCCTTCCACGGTCACCGAGAAGCAGCTGCGCGAGCTGCACATCCGCCTGCGCAACCCGGGGCAGGGGGAGACAGACTGACCCCGGGGCGCGGGAGCTTCACCGTTTGAAATACAAGATCCCCATATCGGTGCTGGTGGTGGTCCACACGCCCGACCTGCGGGTGTTGTTGCTGGAGCGCGCAGATCATCCCGGCTACTGGCAGTCGGTCACCGGCAGTCAGGACGAAGGCGAGACGCTGGAGCAGACCGCGGTCCGCGAGGTCAGGGAGGAGACCGGACTCGATGCCCGGGAGCATCGACTCAGCGACTGGAAGGCGGCCAACGTCTACGAGATCTTTCCCGAGTGGCGCTGGCGCTACGCGCCCGGAGTGACCCTCAATACCGAGCATGCCTTCGGCCTGCTGGTGCCGCGCCCGCTCGAAATCCGCCTCGAGCCCCGCGAGCACCTTAGCTATCAATGGCTTCGGCATGACCTCGCGGCGGAAAAGGTCTTCTCATGGAGCAACGCGGCCGCCCTCAGAGCGCTGCCGCAGCAGGCGACGAACGAAGGTCGCGCGTGACGGTCCCATGTGTTAACTTTTCCGTCTTACGGGTCTGACAGAAGTCCGGGAGAAAACAGCAATGGCGGTAGCGGCAACTGCGTTCGAGCGCTACGGCGAGCTGCGCGACCAGGATTGTGACGCTCGCATCACCGCGGCCAGGAGCAAGTTGGGCAGGCGGGTGGTGATCCTCGGCCATCATTACCAGCGAGCCGACGTCTACAAGCACGCCGACCTCACCGGCGATTCGCTCAAGTTGTCCAAGCTCGCGGCGCAGACCGATGCCGAGTTCATCGTTTTCTGCGGAGTGCACTTCATGGCCGAGGTCGCTGATATTCTTTCCAAGCCCGAGCAGGTTGCCATCCTGCCCGATCTCGCCGCCGGCTGCTCAATGGCCGACATGGCGAATCTCGCCAAGGTCGAGCGCGCCTGGCGCGAACTGGCCGAGGTACTCGGCCCGGACGAGGAGGTCACACCGGTTACCTACATCAACTCCGCTGCTGATCTGAAGGCTTTCTGCGGCGAGCACGGCGGCATCGTCTGCACCTCGTCCAATGCCGGGCAGATCCTCGAGTGGTCGTTTGCGCGCAGGCCCAAAGTGCTGTTCTTCCCCGACCAGCATCTCGGGCGATGGAGCGGGAGCAAGATGGGTATTCCGCCGGAGCAGATGCCGGTCTGGGACCCGGACGAGTGGCTGGGCGGTTTGTCACCGGAGCAGATACGCTCGGCCAGGGTTCTTCTGTGGAAAGGGCACTGCTCGGTGCACCAGATGTTCCAGCCGCAGCACATCCTGAAGTTCCGCAACCAGCATCCGGAAGGCTTCGTCATCTCGCATCCGGAATGCCGATTCGAGGTCTGCAAGCTGTCGGACTACGTCGGCTCGACCGAGTACATCATCAGGACCATCCGCGAAGCTCCGGAGAATACCCGCTGGCTGGTCGGGACTGAACTCAATCTCGTCAATCGCATCGCCGAGGAGTTCAAGCCTCAAGGCAAGATCGTGCAGTTCATGTCGCCGCTGGTCTGCATGTGTTCGACCATGAACCGGATCGACCCGCAGCACCTTGCCTGGTGCCTGGAGAACCTGTTGGAAGGCAGCGTGGTGAACCGCATTCAGGTGCCTGCGCACGACAAGGAACTCGCGCGCACCGCACTGGACCGGATGCTGGCAGTGTCCTGAGCGTCCCGCCCGCGAAGCGACGAATGCGTCAGCGCGTTGCCTTCGCCGCACTGGCTTTCGCAGCCCTGCTTACTTCTGTCGCCGCGCTCGCGGCGCAAACCGTGGTCACGGCCTCGAAGAGCGGAGAGACCTATTCGGTTGCCGCGCGCAGCACCGTCAGCGCCGACCGCAATACCATCTGGCGCGTGCTGACCGACTTCGAGGGCTACCCGGCCTTCGTGCCCGATCTCAGCCTCAGCCGACTGGTGAATCTCGATCCCCGCCGGGTGGAGCAGAAAGGAGAGTTCGGCTTCCTCTTCTTCAGCAGGGAGATCCATGCCACTTTGGAGATCGAGGAACTGCCGCCTTCGCGCATCCTGTTTCGCTCTGTAGAAGGCAACATCAAGTCGCTGGAGACCGAGCTGACTATCGAAGACGGGGGTGCGACTATGACGATAAGCTATGAGTCGAAGATCGTTCCCGGCTTCTGGCTGCCGCCCCTGATCGGCGCCTCGATCATGCGCTCCGCGATCCGCGTAAAGCTCCAGGCGGTGGCGGAGGAGATTGAGAGGCGGGCGGGCACGGTGCGCGAATGAAGACGCTGCAACTGGTCACCTACAACATCCACAAGGGCTTCTCGCATTTCAGGCAGCTGTCGCTGCATGATCTGCGCGACCGCCTGCAGGGACTGGCCCCCGACATCGTGTTCCTGCAGGAGGTCATCGGCAGTCACTCCAGACACCAGAATCGTCATCAGAACTGGCCGCAGGCGCCACAGTACGAATTCCTCGCTGACGCGCTGTGGCAGGACTTCGCCTATGGCAGGAACGCCGCCTACGATGCCGGTCACCACGGCAATGCGATTCTTTCCAAGTTTCCGATCGTCAGGTGGGACAACGAGGACGTTTCGATGTCACGGCTTGAGAGGCGCGGACTGCTGCATTGCGAGATCGAGGTGCCGGGCTGGGACCGGCGGCTGCACTGCATCAACGTCCATCTCGGCCTGTTCGGCCACTGGCGCGGAAAGCAGCTTGAGATGCTGCGCCACAGGATCGAGCGCCTGGTGCCGCGCGAAGACCCTTTGGTGATCGCCGGCGACTTCAACGACTGGCGTCGCAAGGCGAGCCGGCAACTCGCACTGTCGTTGAGCATGACGGAAGTTTTCGAGCATGCTCACGGCAGGCCGGCGCGCAGCTATCCGGCGATGCTGCCTCTGCTGCACCTCGACCGGATCTACATCCGTGGGTTCAAGGTGCGCCTGGCGCACGCCCATCGTGACCGTCACTGGTCGCGCATCTCCGACCACGTGGCGCTTTCCGCACTTCTCGAGCGCGGATGATTGTCAGGGCAGGCAACCGAATCGGCCTTCTCGAGAGCGGGACGGAGTACTTTCCGGAACTCGAAGGTGCCATCGACTCCGCCAAGCGCGAGGTCTATCTCGAGGCCTACATATTCGAGACGGACGAGACCGGTCAGCGCATAGCGGATGCGCTGATCCGCGCCGGCCGCCGCGGGGTGAGTGTCCATGTCCTGATCGACGGTTTCGGCTCGCGGCTGTTTCCGGACGAACTGCGCTCGAGGATGGAGCTGGCAGGCGTCCGCCTCCTGCTGTTCCGGCCCGAGATCTACTTCTGGCGGTTGCGCCGGCACAGGTTGCGCAGACTGCATCGCAAACTGGTGGTGATCGATGCCAGGATAGGCTTCTGCGGCGGCATCAATATCATCGACGACCGCAATACGCCTCGACAGACGCCGCCGAGATACGACTACGCGGTACGGATCGAAGGCCCGTTGCTGGTGGACATGCACCGTGCGGTGCGCCAGCTATGGACGCGAACGGCCTGGCTGCAGCTCAAGTCCGCGCGCCGCGCCCGCCCCGGCGTACGGCCCGACATGCGCAGGGCTGGGGAACAGAGCGGTGCATTCCTGGTCCGCGATAATGTGCGGCACCGCCACGATATCGAGGACGCGTACCTGGACGCGATCGCCGGCGCCCGGCGCGAGATCGTGATCGCCTGTGCCTATTTTCTTCCGGGGATGCGCTTCCGGCGCGCATTGTGCGAGGCCGCGTCGCGCGGGGTGCGGGTGGTGCTGCTGCTTCAGGGCAAGGTAGAGTACGTGATGCTGCACTACGCTTCGCGCGCGCTCTACAGGCAGCTGCTGGATGCGGGCATCGAGATACACGAGTACTTCCGGAGTTTCCTCCACGCCAAGGTTGCGGTGGTCGACGGCGGCTGGGCGACGGTGGGTTCCTCCAACCTCGACCCGATCAGCTTCCTCCTCGCGCGCGAGGCCAATGTGGTGGTGCTGGATGCAGGTTTCGGCGCCGTATTGCGCACGAGCCTCGGTCGGGCCATGGCCGAGGGCGCGCGTGCTCTGCGGCGAGAGGACTGGAAGCTGCCGATTCCCGAACGCGCCGCAAGCTGGACGGCTTACGCGATCGTGCGTGTGCTGATGGGTCTGTTCGGCTACGCGGGCAAGGAGCAATACCCTTGATTTACAATTTTTAACAACCGCGGCAGGGCGGGCTCGCCATAATTACGGTGCAGACCTGTGGACGAGGTGACGAGCTTCGTCCCCTGCAGTTCCTAGCCATGTTCTTACGCGTTTCCTTCGCGCGCGGCCGCACCGAAAGATGCGGCCGCTTTTCTTTGCGCTCTTAGCCTGCCGCACGGATGAGGTCGCCCTCGCGCGCCACCGCGCCGATCGCTGCAAGCTCCCCGAACAGCCATCCAGCGAGCCTTTCCCAGGACAGGCCGAAATAGCGCGAGTTGTATTCTGCGTACAGTGGCACGCGCGCAAGGTACGCAGGCAGCTCGGCGACAGGCATCGTTCCGCGATCCAGCAAGGAGAACACGAACATCGTCTTCAGCACCGAACGCGCCATGCGCGTCTCGTCCGCGGCCAGGGCATCCAGCCGGCGATAAGCGCGCTCGAGCGCAGGGCCGATCGCGGCGAACGCCTTGCCGTGCCCGGGAATGACCGTGCGCACGCCCAGCGCGGATATGGCATCGAGGGTCTCGCGGGTGGCGCGCAACCTTTGCTCCCGACCCTCTCCCGGCAGGAGCACGCCGAACCCGCTCTCCCACAATGCATCGCCTGAGATCAGGATCCGCTCCTGTTCGCACCAGAACATGAGTGCGTGCATGTCGTGCCCCGGCGCGCACAGCGCCTGCCACGCGACTTCGCCCCATTCCAGGATCTGTCCGGGAACGATGGTCTGTCCGACCGGGAAGCGCTCGCAGCGCTGATCGGCAAAGTCGAGCCATAACGACTGTCGATCCCAGGTCGAAATCAGTGGCGCTTCGCCGATGGGTACCGCGACCGGGCAATTCCACTGCCTGCGCAATGCGGCGTTGCCGCCCATGTGGTCCGAGTGGCAATGTGTATTGGCGAGCAGATCCAGACCACGGTCGCCGAGTGCCTGCGGCTGACGCAGAAGCTCGAGAGTGCGCTGGGCATCTCTGCCATAGCCGCTGTCGATCACAATGGCCTCTCGCCCGAGCAGCACGACCTGGTTGGCATTGAGCCAGTCGCGGACGATGACTCTGATCTTCCCGGGGAGGATCAAAGGCAGGTTATCCGGATGGACTTGCGCTGCGGCCCTCGGCCGGGTGGCAGGAAGCGGTCGTCTTCATCGGACGGGAAGTGGCGCGGTGCGCAGGCTTTCGACCTGCGACAGGATCTCCTGCACCATCGCTTCGATCACGACCTTGCCTTTTTTCGCGGTGGCGAGTGTAGCGTCGCCGTAGATCCCGCTCGGCGAGAACACTCCCACTCCCGTCCTGCTGCGGGTAAGTCTGCCCGTACCGGGGTTGTAGTCCCTTTGGGCTTTGCTCATGTCAACCGAACGAGGCGCGATATACAGCATCATCGAGGTCTCGACCTCATCTGCGTGCGTGCCGCCCTGCTGCTCGCTGATCGTCTCCGCCGCGTGTCGGCCCGCATAGGCGATGTCGGTGTAGCGCAGCAGGACGCCTCGCGATGCCAGCTCGCGCGCCGCGGGCTCGAGCGCTTTCACGGTCGACACTCCCGTATTGAGCACATAAAAGCGGCGCGGGCCGAAAGCGGCGAGGCTGGTGACGATGTCCACCACCAGGTCGCGCGCAGTCTCCAGCCGCAGCGTTGTCGAGCCCGGATACTCGATGAACGCGGGATAGTAGTGGTAGGCGATGGTCGGTGCCACGATTACGCGCGCGATCCGCGCAACCCGGCGCGACAGGTACTCGGCAAGGGTACGGTCGTTGTCGAGCGGGAGGTGCGGACCGTGCTCCTTCGCCGCCGCGCCCAGCGGAACCAGCACCACGCACTCCGGCGTAAGGAGCGTCTCGGCCTCGGTCCAGGTGAGTCGTTCCAGATAGGCGGACGTCGAGCGGTTCTGTCGCACCGGACGATTATAGTTCGCGCCGGATGACGCCTGCTGGCGACAATTCGAGGTTGTCTCTGCCGCGACGAAACACGGGGAAAACGGCCTCGCGATAGTAGAATACGGCAGTTCGTTTCTTTCCCGTCGTACACCTTGACCCACGACACGCGCCGGCTCTCTCCCGCCGCAGTCCCTTCCGATGCAAAGCTCTTTCCCAGGCAGGGCGAATGGCGCGTCATCGGCATGCTGTTTCCCTACTTATGGGAGTTCCGCTGGCGGGTGATCATCGCGCTCGTATTCCTGACGACCGCCAAGGTTACGAACGTCGGCGTGCCGCTGGTGATGAAGGAGATCGTCGATGGTCTGGAAGGCAGCCGCCAGCTGGTCGCCCTGCCCGTCGCGCTACTGATGATCTATGGCCTTCTGCGCCTGTCCACCACGCTGTTCGCGGAGCTGCGCGACGTGGTCTTCGTACGGGTCACTCGCCGCGCGATCCGCAGGGTCGCGCTGCAGGTGTTCCGCCACCTGCACAGCCTGAGCCTGCGTTTCCATCTCGAGCGGCAGACCGGCGGCGTGTCGCGCGATATCGAGCGCGGCACCCGCGGCATCTCGCAACTGCTGTCGTACATGCTGTTTTCGATTATCCCGGTGATACTCGAATTCAGCCTGGTGGCCGCGGTGCTGCTGGTGAAGTTCGACTGGCGATTCGCGGCGATCACCTTTGTCGCGGTTGGCGTGTACCTGGCGTTCACTTTCGCGATCACAGAGTGGCGCATCGGCATTCAGCGCCGCGCCAACGAGATGGACTCCAGGGCCAACACCCGGGCGATCGACAGTCTGCTCAACTACGAGACGGTCAAGTATTTCAACAACGAGGACTTCGAGGCCCGGCGCTATGATGACAACCTGCAGAAGTACGAGTCGGCCGAGGTCCAGCGCGAGGTTTCGCTCGGACTGCTCAACATCGGCCAGAGCGCCATCATTGCGGTTGCGGTCACGCTGCTGATGATTCTCGCGGCCGAGGGCGTGGTGGCAGGAGCGCTCAGCCTGGGCGATCTGGTGCTGGTCAACGGGTTGCTGATCCAGCTTTACATTCCGCTCAATTTCCTGGGAATGGTGTACCGCGAGATCAAGCAATCGATGATCGACATGGATCGCATGTTCCGGCTGCTCGATCAGAACCGCGAGGTCGAGGACAAGCCTGGCGCCCCGGCGCTGGACGCGGCCGACCCGACGGTCCGGTTCGAGCACGTGGATTTCAGCTATGACGCTCGGCGCCAGATCCTTTCCGACGTGAGCTTCGAGATCCCGTCGGGCAGGACGGTCGCGGTTGTCGGACATAGCGGATCGGGCAAATCGACGGTGGCGCGCCTTTTGTTCCGCTTCTACGACGTGACCGGCGGACGGATCACCATCAACGGTCGCGATATCCGCGACGTCGCGCAGAAAAGCCTGCGCGCGGCAGTCGGCATCGTTCCGCAGGATACCGTGCTGTTCAACGACACCATCTACTACAACATCGCCTACGGGGATCCCGGAGCGACCCGCGACGAGGTGATCGCGGCGGCGCGCGCGGCGCACATCCACGATTTCATCGAAAGTCTCCCGGACAAGTACGAAAGCACGGTCGGCGAGCGTGGACTGAAGCTTTCCGGGGGGGAGAAGCAGCGCGTGGCGATCGCGCGGGCACTTCTCAAGAATCCGGAGATCCTGATCTTCGACGAGGCGACATCGGCACTCGACTCGAAATCGGAGAAAGCGATCCAGTCTGAACTCGACCGGATCGCGGCTGACCGAACCGCTCTGGTGATCGCGCACCGGCTCTCAACCGTGGTCGATGCTGACGAGATCCTGGTGCTGGACCACGGCAGGGTGATCGAGCGCGGCCGGCACAGGGACTTGCTCGCCCAGGGCGGCGTTTACGCCAGCATGTGGGCTTTGCAGCAGGAGCAGGCACAACGCCGGGAAGACTCGCAACCAAGGGCAGGCGAGGCCGCGCCAGCAGTCGAGGCGTGATTATAAATAATTGTTTATAAAGTGTATTATTTGTACTTCAGATAATCTTTCGCGAAATCTTTGCTTAGTGCCTGATTTTTGGTATCTTGCAGGTACACGGCGAATGTCCAAAGCGATCTCGCCGCGCTTCATGAGGCCGCCGGGCGGCAGCAATTGCAGGCCTGGCTCAGGGATTCCAAAGTTCTGTAATTGAGAGGTCCAGGTCCGAAATGCGTCTGGTCGCTTTCCTTGCCGCCTGCGCGGCGTTGTCCGCCGGTTTGCCTGCCCCTGCCGCAGCCGATGAAGGCATTCAGTCTGCCCGCGCCTACCAGGTCAGGCTGGGAATCAAATCAGGGGCTGCCCTGGTGATCGACCAGGATAGTGGCGAGTTGCTCTTCGGCAAGAACGAAGACCAGGTCCTGCCCATCGCTTCGATCACCAAGCTGATGACCGCAATCGTCATTCTCGATTCAGGAGTGCCGCTGTTCGAGTCCGTGAAGATCGAGAAGGCCGACATCGACCGATACAAGGGCTCGCGTTCCAATCTCTCTGTCGGCATGGAATTCATGCGCTCGGATCTGCTCAAGCTGGCGCTTATGGCTTCGGAAAACCGGGCTGCAATGGCCCTAGCCCGGACCTTCCCCGGTGGCAAGGAAGTATTCGTCGATGCCATGAACCGCAAGGCGCAGCTGCTGGGGATGAACAGCACGCACTTCGTGGATTCCACGGGACTGCATCCCGGCAACGTGGCCACGGCGGAGGACCTGGCGATACTGGTTGCGGCCGCGCACGAGTACTCGATGATCCGGGAGTTCACCACCGCGGAATCCTTCAGCGTCGAAGTCCAGAACTCCCGCCGGTACCGCATGCTGCGGTTCGTGAACTCCAACCGGCTGGTGCGCAGCGCCAGCTGGGAAATCGGGCTGTCCAAGACCGGCTACATAAGCGAGGCGGGGCGCTGCCTGGTGATGCAGGCCCGCATCGCCGACAGGCCGCTGATCATCGTGCTGCTCGATTCGTGGGGCAAGATGACGCGCATCGGCGACGCCAATCGCATCAAGCGCTGGCTGGAATCCGATATCGCGCGCCGCGACAGCGTGCGGTCCTGAAGAACGTCCCTTCCTGATTCGGGCTCAGGCTACGCGCATGCCTGCGCGGCAGCCGATCGCGCGGGAAATCGCGTCCGCCGTTTCCTTGACGCGCAAGCCCCAGCCCCTGTCCAGCCTGTTGGCGGGCGCGGAAACCGACAGCCCCGCTATCAGCCGGCCTTCGTCGTCGTAGATCCCTGCGCCGATGCATGCCACGCCCTTCTCCGCCTCTTCGTTGTCGATGGCGTAGCCCAGCTTGCGGCCGCGGTCGAGCTCGCGGTTGAGCGACAGCAGATCCCGGATTGTGTTCTTGGTGAATACCGGCAGCCCTGTGCGGGCTGCGTAGTCTCCCACTTTATCCGGCCCGTCCTGCAGCAGAAAGATCTTGCCCACTGCGGTGATATGCAGCGGAGCGCGGGCTCCGATGAGGTGTATCACTCTCATGGCAGAGCGGTCGGAATGGATGCGTTCCACGTAGACGATCTCGTCGCCCTGGCGTACCGACAGGTTCACAGTCTCGTGCAGCTCGTGATGAAGCTCGCGCATGAACGGCAGGGCCTCGTCTCGCAGGTTGATCCGGGACTTCACCAGATTTCCCAGTTCGAGCAGCCGAATCCCGAGGCGGTAGGTTCCGGGCTCCACCCGATCGACCATGCGATATTCGACCAGAACGTTGAGGATGCGATGTGCGGTGGAGGGGTGCAGCCCGGTCACGTTGGCCAGGCGCTTGAGGTTCACCGGGTCGGCGGCACGCGCCAGAGCGTCGAGCAGATCCATCATCCGCTCGATGACCTGGATCGAAGTCTTGGCGCCGGATTCGGCCATGGGACGGTCATTAATGCTGCAACGCGGCAATCCTACCCGAGGCCGGTGACCGAAACAACCGGAGTGCGGCTTTTTATCTCGGTGATGGTGGCACGACCGGCCGGGGTGAAAGCCTGTGCTAACATGCCCCGCTTGTTGCACCGCGCTGCGCCGGCCCGAGCCGTACCTTCGGCCGGACGGCGCCGGCCTGTGCGCCGAAGGGAGTCCCTGGAACCCGAGCCGCGCACGTCGCCGCCCCCTCGCCTGGAACCGTGCTATGCAAGTTGGACTTTTCGTCACCTGTCTTGCCGATCTGATGCGACCCAGCATCGGACTCGCGGCGTTGAGACTGCTCGAGCGGGCGGGGTGCGAAGTCGTTGTGCCGTCGACCCAGACCTGCTGCGGGCAGCCCGGCTACAACTCGGGGGATCGCCTGTCGGCGCAGGCTCTGGCGAAGAAGGTGCTGGCCGAATTCGAGGCCTGCGACTACCTGGTCGCCCCGTCGGGCTCCTGCAGCGGAATGATCCGCGCCCACTATCCCGAACTGTTTTCGGAGTATCCGGACCTGCAGCCCAGAGTCCTGGCTCTGTGCCGCAAGACGTACGAGTTGACGGATTTCCTGGTCAACATCGTCAAGGTCGATTCGGTGCCCGGCGCCTTTGACGGCACCATCACCTACCACGACTCCTGCTCGGGCCTGCGCGAGATGGGGGTGAAAGCGCAGCCGCGGGAGCTGCTCGCGAAGGTCGAAGGGCTGCGCATCCGGGAAATGGAACAGCCCGAGCAGTGCTGCGGCTTCGGCGGGACTTTTGCCGTCAAGTATGGAGATATTTCTTCACGCATCGCCGAATTGAAGTGCGAGGACGTCGAAAAGACCGGTGCCGACGCCCTGGTGCTCGGCGACCTGGGCTGCATGCTCAACATCGAGGGCCGGCTGCGCCGCCGGGGAGACAGGCGCACCAAGGTGCTGCACGTCGCGGAGGTGCTGGCCGGGATGACCGGAGACGAGATCGAATGACCTCAACGGGAAGGCGCGAGGCGCGAGGCGCGAGGCACGAGGCACGAGGAAATTCGAACACCTGGCGCAGAGTGCGCAGGGGTGTCCGGAATCCGCGCGCAGAACAGAAGAACGGACGAAAGGCAAACATGAGGGATGCATCCAGCAGCGTCTCTGCGCTCGTCGCGTCCTTTGCATTTCTGCGCTGGGTGCAGTTTCTTTCTCGCGCCTCGTGCCTCGTGCCTCGCGCCTGATTCATGCAGATCACTTCGCAGCAGTTCAAACGGGTCGCTTCACAGAAGCTCGCAGACGCGAAAGTGCAGACCGCGCTGGCGACAGCCAAAGGTCGTTTCGTCGTCGCCCGCGCGAATTCGATTCTCGAGCTCGATAACTTCGAACAGATTCGCGAGGCCGCCGCCGTCATTCGCGATCATGCGCTCGAATATCTCGACCTGTACCTCGAGGAGTGGGAAAGGAATGCCTCGGCCGCCGGGACGATAGTTCACTGGGCCGAGACTGCCGAGGAGGTAAACCGCCTCGTTCTGGAGATCGCCCGCAGCAACGCTGTCAGGAAAATAATCAAGTCCAAATCGATGCTCGGCGAAGAAACCGGGCTCAACGATTACCTCGGCCGCGGAGGGCTGGAGGTCGTGGAAACCGATCTGGGCGAGTACATCATCCAGCAGGCCGGCGACCATCCTTCTCACATCATCGCTCCGGCCATCCACAAGTCGAAGGACGACATCGCCGATCTTTTTGCCGACAGGCACGGCCGCACACGGCTGACGGACATCGCCGCGCTGACGCACGAAGCGCGGGAGATCCTGCGGCCGCATTTCCTGAGCGCCGACATGGGCATAACTGGCGCGAACTTCCTGGTCGCCGAGACCGGCTCCACCATGATCGTCACCAACGAGGGCAACGGCCGCATGACCACCACGCTGCCGCGGGTGCATGTCGCGATCGCCGGGATCGAGAAGATCATTCCGACTCTGGAAGACACCTCGCTGATCCTGCGGCTGCTGACCCGCTCGGCGACCGGGCAGTCGGTCAGCAACTACCTGTCGCTCACCACCGGGCCCAGGCGCACGGGCGACCGGGACGGCCCGGTACAGTTCCACGTCATCGTGGTGGACGTCGGGCGCACCCGGGTGCTGAATTCCGATCTGAGGGAAGCGCTGCGCTGCATACGCTGCGGTGCGTGCATGAACCATTGCCCGGTCTACCAGAACATCGGCGGTCACGCCTATGGATGGGTGTATCCGGGGCCGATCGGATCGGTGCTGACGCCGGCGCTGGTCGGGCTGGAGAACGCGGTCGACCTGCCGAACGCGGCGACGCTATGCAATCAATGCGGGGTGGCCTGCCCGGTAAAGATCCCGCTGCCGGACCTGATGCGAAAGCTGCGCGAAAAGCAGATGCAGCGCGGCTTGCGTCCGCTTGCCGAGCGCTGGGGATTGAAGCTCTGGGCCTGGGCGGCAGGCAGTCCGGCAGCGTACGCCTGGCTGACGAAGCTCGCGGCCAGGGTCGGAAAACTCGCCGGTGGCGCCGAAGGCGTGCTGCACCGCCTGCCTCTCGGCGCAGCCGAGTGGACCAGGCAACGAGACCTGCCCGCGCCCAAGGGAAAGACGTTCCGCGAAATCTATGCGAGAAGGAAGCTGAGGCGACAGGCGTGAGGGGAGAAGGCGGGACTCGAGGCCGGAGGCGAGAAGAAGGCAGCATGAGGCCACAGATCGTGAACACGCGAGGAGCAAGACGCGTCTGCATGTGCTCTGCGCACGCGACATGACTTCCGAGTAGTCCCTTGAGCCTCGGGCCTGCACATAGAATAGTCTTCCTCGATCGCGCCATCCTGCCGGCGCCGCTGCGCCGGCCGGCGTTTGCCCACGAGTGGACCGAGTATCCGACGACAAGCGAGGCGCAACTCGGTGAACGCCTCGCCGGCGCGAGTATCGTGATCTCCAGCAAGATCGCGCTCCGGGGGACGACCCTTTCGCGATTTCCGTCTATCCGCTTCATCGCGGTGGCGGGGACGGGGTACGACGTCTTCGACATCGATTACTGCCGTAGCCACGGCATCGCCGTGGCGAACGTGCGCGACTATGCCGCGCATACCGTGCCCGAACACACCTTCGCCCTGATCCTGGCATTGCGCCGCAATCTCTTCGCCTACCGCGCCGACGTCGAAGCCGGGTTATGGCACAAGGCCGAGCCGTTCTGCCTGCTTACCCATCCGCTGGTCGACCTGCACGGCGCCACCATGGGCATCGTTGGCGAAGGAGCGATCGGGCAGGGCACTGCGACGATCGCCCGCGGTTTCGGCATGGATGTGATCTTCGCCGATCACCCCGGGCCGAAGACCGGCGAGGGGCCATTCGTTGCGCTCGAAGCGCTGCTGGCGCGCGCCGACGTGGTGGCGCTGCATTGTCCGCTGACCGACAAGACGCGCAACCTGATCGGCGAGGCGCAGCTCAGATCAATGAAGCGCAACGCGCTGCTGATCAACGCCGCGCGCGGTGGACTGGTGGATGAGCAGGCTCTGGCGCGGGCGCTGGGCGAAGGATGGATCGCAGGCGCAGGGATCGACGTGCTGACTCGGGAGCCGCCGCGCGGGCACAACCCGCTGCTGGACCTGCGGCTGCCGAACCTGGTCGTCACCCCGCACGTGGCCTGGGCGGGTGACCGGGCGATGGCGCAGTTCGGAGAACAATTGATCGGCAATATCGAGCTATGGGTTGCGGGCAGGCCGCGAAACCTGCTGACTTGACGATGCCAGGGAACAGGACGCGATGACCACCAGAGACGACATCTTGATGCGCATCCGGCAGGCCAACCGCAGGGCTGTCGAGCCGTCGGCCGACGAGCGCGCGACGGTCCGGGAGCGGCTGAGTTCGCATCCGCGCGGACCGCTGCCGACAGTTCAGGGCGAGCTCGTGCCGAGGTTTCGCGAGCGCTGCCTCGCCATGCAGTCGACTGTAGACCAGGTCGGGTCGCTCGATCAGGTACCCGCGGCGGTCGCGCGCTATCTGTACGACCAGCGTCTGCCCCTCGCCGGGGCCTGCTGGCCGGAGTTCGCCGACCTGCACTGGCGCGAGGCCGGCCTTTCGCTCGAACCCAGGCCGGCGAGCGGTGACGACAAGACCGCGGTGACCGGAAGCTTCTGCGCCATCGCCGAGACCGGGACGTTGATGCTGCTGTCCGGGGAGAACGAGCACGCCACCAGCAGTCTTCTTCCCGAAACGCACGTTGCGGTCGTGTCGGCCTGGCGCATCGTGCGAACGATGGAAGACGCCTGGGACCTGCTGCGCCGGGAACGCAGCGCGCTGCCCCGGCAGGTGAACTTCGTCTCCGGGCCGTCGCGCACCGCGGATATCGAAATGACATTGGTCATGGGCGCGCACGGGCCTTTCAGGGTCCATGTCCTGATTGTCACGGACTGACCAGTCCCGGATAGAATTTGCCGCTGGGAGTTCGCGGCCAGGCCGCCGAGCTGCGACGAAGCGAAGAAACATACGACCGGTATGCTGATTCACACGCCGAATCTCCGGCTATTCACCTGCACTGCGCAACACCTCGAGGCGATCGTGCGCGATCCGGCCTCGCTCGGCAGCCTGCTCGATGTTGCGATTCCGCGGGCGTGGCCGAGCTTTCCCGAGGCGTATCCCCAGCTGCTGAAGATGCTGGATCGTGACCCGTTGCTCGCATGGTCGGGTTGGTGGCTCTATCTTTTCGTCAGTCCTGAAGAGCGCACCCTGGTCGGATGCGGCGGGTTCCGCGGGCCGGCCGATCCGCAGGGCGTCGTCGAGGTGGGGTGCGAGATCGCGCCCGCTCACGGCGGACGCGGTTATGGGGCCGAGGCTGTCGGCGGCCTTGTCCGCTACGCCTTCACGCGGCCAGAAGTGCTCGCGGTGGAAGCCCGCACAGCGCCGCAGCGCAGCGCCTGCGCTCGGGTGCTGGAAAAGGCGGGAATGCTTCTGCTGCGCAAGGAGCAGGACCCGCAAGATGGTCCGATCTGGCGCTGGCGGATCTCGCGCAATGATTATCTCGGCAACCAGCGCAAAGCCGCCTGACCCCGCGCCTTGTTAGCAGTTGTAACCCGATTGACCGGCCCCCGAGCGGTCGAATAGACTGCGCGCTCCGCGCGTTTCCTGCGCGCGCCACGGCCTTCCTCCGCGCCTTGCGTGATGGCGCTTCCATGTTCAACCAGAGATGACAGACGGCGGTTTCCTTCCGGAGTTTCCGCTCGTGGCGAGCGAGTTCGTGCTGCTGGGCGCCGCGCTGCTGGTGGCGCTGGCCGCCGGACACGCCTGCGCGCGCTATCTGCGGCTGCCGCGGATCACCGGTTTCGTGGCCGCCGGTCTGCTGCTGGGGCCGAGCGCTCTGGATGTCCTGGATGCGTCGCTTCTTGCGAGCCTGCGCATCTTCGTAGACATCTCGCTGGGCCTGATCCTGTTCGAACTCGGCCGCCGGCTTGACCTCGGATGGTTGAAGCGCGATCGCTGGCTGGCGGCGAGCGGCATTGCCGAGAGCGCACTGTCCTTCCTGCTGGTGCTGGTCACCCTGCGGGCCTTCGGTGTCGGCGCGGTGTTTGCCGCCACTGCCGCGGCAGTCGCCATGGTCACCTCGCCCGCGGTGATAATGCTGATCGTCCACGATGAGCATGCGCAAGGGCCGCTGACGGAGCGTCTTCTCACCCTGACCGCGATCAACAATGTCGCAGCGTTCCTGGTCATCACCCTGCTGGTCGGTTTCATCCACGCCGAGTACGCCGCCAACTGGATCAACGCGATCGCCCACCCGGTCTATCTGCTGTCCGGATCGTTCGTCGCCGGCTATGCGGCGTTCAAAATCCTGCTCGCGCTTTCGCGCTGGCTGCCGAAGCGCGAGGATGCGCAGTTCGTGCTGATCGTCGGAACAGTGGTGGTGCTGGTCGGCGCCGCCAATGCGCTCAAGCTCTCGATCCTGGTAAGCCTGCTGGCGCTGGGGATATTCACCCGCAACCTCGACCCCCGGCGCGATGTGCTGAGCGCCGAATTCGGTCCCGGGGGACAGTTCTTCTTCGTCCTGCTGTTCGTGCTGACCGGCGCCGGAATCGAACTCACCGACATCGCCCTGGGCGGCGTGATCGGAATCGCCCTGGTGGTGGCGCGGCTGGCCGGAAAACTTGCCGGACTGGCGGCGTTTGCCCCTCTTTCCGGACTCAGCATGCGGCGCGCGGCGTGGCTGGCGATCGGAATGAGCCCGATCTCGGGCGTGGCGTTGGCGATGATGCACGGCGCCGGCTCTCTCTACCCCGAATTCGGTGCGCGGCTCGCCGCCACGGTGGTTGCCGCCATCGTCCTGCTTGAGGTTCTGGGACCGCTTGCCACCCAGTGGGCGCTCAGGCGCGCCGGCGAGACTGCACCGGAAAGACGGTGACGATCATGGAATTCAAGCCCTCCGAGCCGTTCACCGTCGGAGTCGAACTGGAAGTCCAGATCCTGTCGACCCACGACTACAATCTCATCCGCGGCTCGGTCGACCTTCTGGCTCTGTTGAAGAAAGTCGAGCACCCCGGCCAGGTCAAGCCGGAAATCACCGAGAGCATGATCGAGATGGCCACTTCGATCCACCGCGGGCACCGCACCCTGCTGGCGGAACTGGGAGCGATGCGCGACGCAGTGGTCAGGCAGGCGCAACGGCTCAACCTGGCGATCGCCGGCGGCGGCTCCCATCCGTTCCAGCGCTGGAGCGAGCAGCGCATCTTTCCCGGAGAACGCTTCTTTCAGCTTCACGACCTGTACGGCTACCTTGCGAAGCAGTTCACCGTTTTCGGCCAGCACATCCACGTCGGCGTCGAGAGCGGAGACGATGCGATCTATCTCACGCACCTCATGGCTCGCTACGTTCCGCACTTCATGGCATTGTCAGCCTCCAGCCCTTACTCGCAGGGCGTGGATACCGCTTTCGATTCCTCGCGCCTGAACAGCATCAGCGCCTTCCCGCTCTCGGGGACCATACCCTTCGTGCGCTCCTGGTCGGAGTTCCTCGAGTACTTCGAGACGATGAAGGCGCTGGGCGTGGTGGACAGCATGAAGGATTTCTACTGGGACATCCGGCCCAAGCCCGAGTACGGCACAATCGAGATCCGGGTCTGCGACACGCCGCTTACGGTGCAGCGGGCCGCCGCGCTCGCGGCGTATGCTCAGGCGCTGGCGCGCTATCTGCTGACTTCCCGCCCGCGGCTGCCCTCGCAGGATGTCTATCGCGTTTACAGCTTCAACCGCTTCCTCGCCTGCAGATTCGGGCTGGAAGGCGGTTTGATCGACGCCTATGCTCGCGCTCGCTGCCTCATCAAGGACGACATCGCCGCGACGCTCGACCTGATCGCGCCGCACATCGAGGAGCTGGATGCCGGGGACGCGGCTCGGGAGATCCGGTCCGTGCTCGACACCGGGCGAAACGATGCGGGCTGGTTGCGCGAAGCCAGCCGCAGGACCGGCTCTCTCGCCAATGCCGTGAGAATGTCGGCCGAGCTTTGGGCCAAGGGCGAAGTTCTGCCGGCGGTGTAACGTATCTCGCCGTGCGGGCACGGTTGAGTTGCGGCTGCGACCGGCGACATCCGTGCCGCGCTCGCAGGGGGAATCAGGGCTGGACAACTACAATGATGGGCGGACGACATGACTGACCGGGGGAGCAGGAAGGGTCCGGTCGTTGCACGCTCGCGGCGAGGCTGGCGGGCAAGGTTGCGGCGGTTTTTGCCCTCTTCCGATTCGGTCCGGCGCAACCGCTGGGTGGGCTGGCTCGGGCCGTTCCTGTCCGATTCGCAGCTCTGGCACCTGAACCGGCGTGGCGTCGCGCTGGGGGTCGCCATCGGGCTGTTCTTCGGCCTGCTCGTTCCGCTTGGTCAGATCCCTGTGGCGGCGCTGGTTGCGGTATGGCTGCGCGCCAATCTGGTCGTGGCGGTATCGAGCACTCTGGTGACCAATCCCCTGACGTACCCGGCGATCTATCTGGTCGCCTACCGCATCGGCGCGATGCTTACCGGCGAGGGCGCGGGAGCCTCGGTGGAGGCGGCGCTGGTGCAGGCGCCGGGCGAGACCGCGCTGATCGCGACGACCTGGGCCGAGCGATTCCTCAGCGTCGGCAAGCCGCTGGTGATCGGGCTCTTTGTGCTGGCGTGCAGCGTTGCGCCGCTGGCCTATTTCGCCGTGTTGGGCAGTTGGCGACTGGTCGCGGCGAGCGCATGGCGGCGGCGGCGGCAGGAACGCGCCTGAGGGCCGATTGCCGGCATAGCCTGCACGTCGAACCTGGGGCGCGCCAGTCAGGCAGTGATCCGCGCCGCCGCGCCACTCACAGGTAATAGATCGCCAGGTAGGAAGCCAGGAGGATCGCTACCCACAGCACCATGCTTCCGGTGGGCCACGCCCGCGCGAGTACGCCTTCAGGACCGTGGTGGAGGTAAATGCGCCTTACGGCGAACCCAAGCGCCGCGGCAGCTCGCGCCGACACCCGTGAGCGCAACCCGATGAAGGCGGTGGTCATCCCGCGCGTGAGCGCGTATCCGAGCCTGCGGTAGAGCCAGTCCGAATCCAGATTGACAGCGTGCATTTCGGGCGGGTAGATCCGGTACCACATCAACACCGAAAAGGCGAGCGCGGAGAACATCAGCAACTGCAACTGACTGAGAACATGCCAGGCGGTGTAGGGCTCGAAATCCACCTTGAACGGCAGCAACGCGTACAGCGAGGCGGGGTAGACGCCGATGCCGATGCAAAGCGCGGCCGTGATGCCCATCGCGACCAGCATATTCATCGGCGCTTCCTTGCACCGCTTGCCGGAGTCATGGGCGAAGAATGCGAAGTACGGGATCTTGATACCGGAGTGATGAAACACGCCAGCGGAGGCGAAGAGCAGTATCAACCATATCCACAGGTGGCCTTCCGCGGCGACCGCAGTCAGGATCAGCGACTTGCTGACGAATCCGCTGAAGAGCGGAAACGCGGAGATCGATGCGGCTCCCACGATGCAGAAACCCGTCGTCCAGGGCATCGACTTGTACAGGCCACCGAGATCAGTCCCGTTCACGGTGCCGGTTCGCAGCAGCACTGCGCCCATCGACATGAACAGCAGCGCCTTGTAAAGAATATGCGCAAACGCATGTGCCGCGGTGCCATTCAGCGCAAGCTCGGTGCCGACGCCGATTCCGACGACCATGAATCCGAGCTGGTTGTTCAGGCTGTAGGCAAGCACTCGTCTCAGGTCGTTTTCGATGACCGCGTAGAAGATGGGGAAAGCGGTCATGATCGCCCCGATCCAGATCAGGTGCTCCGTGCCGGAAAAGCCGCGGGCGAGCGCATAGACGGCGAGTTTGGTGGTGAACGCGGACAGGAACACGGTGCCGGCTTCCGTCGCTTCCGGATATGCGTCTTGCAGCCAGTTGTGCAGCAGCGGAAATGCGCACTTCATGCCGAACGCGATGAACATCAGCCAGCCGGCCGAAGTCTCGAGCCCTACGTGATCGAACCGGATCGATCCGGTCTGCCGAAACCAGACTGCGGCGGCGATCAGTAGCAATACGCCGGAAAGCAGCTGAACAAGGAGGTAACGCAAGCCGGCCTGGTATGCCCGCGTGGTCCTGCGCTGCCAGATCAGGAACACCGAAGACACGGCGGTGAGTTCCCAGAATACGAACAGCGTGATCAGGTCGCCGGCCAGCACTGCGCCGACCGCCGCGCCGGCGTAACCCAGACCGGCGACCGGTTGCACCCAGTCCTTGACATGCAGCGCGTAGATCGTCGACAGGAGCGCGGCCAGCAGAAACACCAGGCCGAACAGGCGGCTCCAGCGATCGACCCGTACCGGCACGATGTCCAGCCCCAGGTACGCGAGATGCCCATACTCGCCCGCGGGGATCGCAGCAAGCCAGACGAAGCCGGCCACGGGGAGCAAGAGGAGCCAGGCGCTACGAATGCGCCCGCGCATCACGGCAGCCAGCAGGCTGCCGAAGATCAGGAGCAGCGCCGGAGACAGGCTAGCGCTCATAGTAATCATCGGGGCGCTTCACCAGTATGCGAAGAACCTTGGCCGTCAGCACCAGACCGACGCAGCAGGCGAAGCCGTACCAGCCGTAGAACCCGAACGAGCTGTCGATCGCAAACTCAGGGTGCTTGTGCACCAGAGGTTCAACGAGAAACAGCAGCGCGCACGCGATCCAGACGCCGCGATAGACGCGAGCGACGTTCTCCTTGCGATCGAGCCAGTAGTCTTTGCCGGATTGGTCGGAGGCCATAAGGCTTACCTCTGTGTCAGGGCACCGGTCAGAGCCAGCGCCAGATAGGGGAAAATGCTGAGGCCGATCGTCGCAGCGGCTGTTGCGCTCGTCGCGATCAACATCGGCAAGGGCGCTTCCCCGTGATCTCGTACGGGCGGGCCTTCCGAGCGAAAGAAGGCTGCGTGGATGATAGGCAAGAAATACGCTGCGTTGAGCAGCGTGCTGACCGCGAGCACGACGACCGCAAACAGATGTCTCGCGTCGAAAGCACCGATCATCATGTACCACTTGCTGAGGAACCCCGCCATCGGCGGGATCCCGATCAGTGACAATGCACCGATGGCGAAGGCAGTCATCGTCACGGGCATGCGGCGACCGATCCCATGCAGCTCGCTCACCTCGGTCTTGTGCGCTGCGGTGTAGATCGCGCCCGCGGCGAAGAACAGGGTGATCTTGCTGAAAGCGTGCACCGCGATGTGCAGCGCTGCCGCGGCGATGGATACCGGCGTCAGCAGCGCGGCCGCCATCACCACGTAGGAGAGCTGGCTTACCGTCGAATAGGCGAGCCGGCGCTTCAGATTGTCGGAGCGCAGAGCGACGATGGAAGCGGCGATGATCGTGAAGCCGGCGACAACCGGAAGCCACTGGGCCCAGCCGACCGTTGCCAACGTGTCCGGCCCGAACACATAGACGATCACCTTGACCACGCTGAACACCCCGGCTTTTACCACCGCAACCGCGTGCAGCAGCGCGCTCACCGGCGTGGGCGCGACCATCGCCGCCGGCAGCCAGCGATGGAAGGGCATCAGTGCCGCCTTGCCGATACCGAACATGTACAGCGCAAGCAAAACCGCGATGGCCGCCTCGCTCGCACGGCCGGCGAGAATGCCTCCATGGCGGAACTCGAGTGTCCCGGCGAGCGCCCAGGTCCAGATGATGGCCAGCAGCAGCATGCCGATCGACGTGCCCAGGAGGATCCCCAGGTAAACCCTGCCGGCGCGCTTGACCTCGGGCGTGCCGTGGTGCGTGACCAGGGGATAGGTGGACAAGGTCAGCGCTTCATAGAACAGGAAAAGGGTCAACAGATTTCCTGCGAACGCGATCCCCATCGTGCTTGCCAGCGCGATCGCGAAGCAGACATAGAAACGCGTCTGGTGCTGCTCCTGGTTGGCGCGCATGTAGCCGATCGAATAGATCGAGTTCGCTATCCAGAGTGCGGAGGCGACCAGCGCGAAGAGCATGCCCAGCGGTTCGACCCGCAGCTCGAGCGCAAGGTCCGGCAGCATGGTCAGCAGGGTCGCCTCGGGGCGATTCCCCGCCAGCACGTCCGGAAGAACGGACGCCACCACGGTCAGGAGCACTGCGGAGGTGACCAGCGTGACGCCCTCGCGCAGATTTGGCCAGCGGCCGGTGATCGCAATCAACACGGCGCCCACGACGGGCACCGCCAGCGCCAGCTGGGGACTGGCCAGCGCGCTCACCGCAGGTTCTCCAGGAGCGACCGGGCGGCCTGGGCGGCGGTGCCGACGGTCGCGGAAGTGTAAAGGCCGAAGAATATGCAGGCCGCGGCGAGCAGCAGCGCCGGAACGAGCATCGACAGCGGCGCTTCGCTCACCCGATCCTCATGCCCGGACGGATCGCGGAAGTAGCACACCTCCACCAGGCGCCAGACGTACACCACCGCAATCAGCGAGCTGATCAGCACCGCGATCGCGAGCCACCACCAGCCACGCTCCAGGGCGGCGAGGACGAGGTACCACTTGCTGACGAAACCGACCGTGCCGGGAACGCCGATCAGGCTAAGGCCGCCGATGGTCAACCCGGCGGTGGTCCATGGCATGCGCTTTCCGAGCCCCGCCATGCGCTCGATGGTCGGCTGACCCATGCGCAGCGCGACGCAGCCGAGCAGCAGGAAGATCGCTCCCTTGGCCACCGCGTGGTTGAACAGGTGGACGATGCCGCCGGTCAGCCCGGTCAGCGAGACGAAGCTCGCGCCCAGGGTGATGTAGCCGATCTGCGCGACGCTGGAGTAGGCGAACATGCGTTTGACGTCGCGCTGGAACACGGCCACGGTGGAGGCGACGAACATCGCCGCCAGCGACAGCACCAGCAGCACCTCGGGCAGCGGCAGGTGGGCGAAGACCTGGGACTGGCCGAAGACCGAGAAATAGAAACGCAGCAGCAGATAGACGGCGACCTTGGTGGCGGTCGCCGAAAGGAAAGCCGCGGCCGCGGACGGCGCGTAGGCGTAGGCGTTCGGCAGCCACAGATGCAGCGGAAACAGCGCGAGCTTGAGCGAGATGCCCACGGTGAGGAATGCGAGCGCCGCAAGCTGCGGGCGCGGGTGGCTTACGCTGCCGATACGGCTCGACAGATCGGCCAGGTTCAGCGTCCCCGTGAGCAGGTAGAGCAGGCCCACGCCGATCACGATGAACGTGGCCCCGATCGTGCCCATGATCAGGTACTGATACGAGGCCACCAGCGCCCGCCTGTCGCGGCCCAGCGCGATCAGGATGTATGTGCCGAGCGAGGAAATCTCCAGGAACACGAACACGTTGAAGCCATCGCCGGTGATCGCGATGCCAAGCAGCCCCGCGAGGCACAGGAGGTACGCGGTCCAGAACAGGTACTGCCGCTCGACCGGGATCTCATAGCCCACGCTGGCCCGCGCATACAGGACGACGACCGAACCTATTCCCGAGACCAGCACCAGCAGGAAGGCATTGACGATGTCGACTCGATACTCGATTCCCCAGGGCGCGGCCCAGCTGCCCAGCATGTAGGAGATCGTCCCGCCCTCCAGCACCTGGAGCAACAGCGCGATCGCAACCGCAGCCGACGCCCACGTCGCGATGAGTGCCAGCAGCCATGCCGCCAGGGGGCGCCGCAGCAGCACGCACACCGGCGCGGCGATCAACGGCAGCACGACCTGCAGCGCCGGGAGGTGAGCAGCGATCATTCAGGGTCTTGGTCTTGCGCGTGGATCTCGTCTTCCTCGATCGTGCCGTAGGCCTCGTTGATTCGCACCACGATCGCAAGCCCAAGCGCCAGCGTGGCCACACCGACCACGATCGCGGTCAGGATGAGCACGTGCGGCAGCGGGTTGGAGTACAGCTCGAATCCCTCGGCAATGATCGGTGCGGTCGCGCCGATGATCTTTCCGGGAGAGATGTAGATGAGGTAGACGGAGGTCTGGAAGATGCTGAGGCCGACCAGCTTCTTGACCAGGTTGCCGCGGGCGATGACGATGTAGATGCCTACGATCAGCAGCAGGATCGCAATCCAGTAGTTGACGTAGTCGAAGACATTCATTGCTCGTCGTGCCGGCCGCGACCGCGGCCGGCGAACATGTAGAAGACCGCAAGCATCACGCCGGACACGGTGATGAAAACCCCGAGCTCCACCAGGAAAATGCCGAGGTGCTGGCCTGCCACCGGATCTTTCGACAGCACGAAGTAATCGAGGAAGTTTCCGCCCCGCGCCATGCCGGCCACGCCGACCCCGGCATAGAGCAGGATACCGGCTGCGACCATCGTTTCCACCAGCCGCTCGGGAACGACGCGCCTGGTCGTCTGCAGGCCGAACGTGAGCGCGTAAAAGATCACCGCTGCCGCGACGATGACCCCGGCCTGGAATCCGCCTCCCGGGCCGAAATCGCCGTGGAACTGGACATAGAGCGCGAAAAGCATCACGAAGGGAATGAACAGCTTCGCGATCACGCGAAGGACCATGTGGCTTCTCACCGCCGGCCCCCGTCATCGTCGCGGCGGCGTCGCCGCAGGAGGGCGAGCACCCCGATCCCGGCGGTGAAGATGACTGTTACTTCTCCCAGAGTGTCGTAGCCGCGGTAGCTGGCAAGCACCGCGGTCACCACGTTCGGGACGCCGGTCTCCTTCGGGCCCTGTTCAAGATAGCGCGGAGCAACGTGCCGGTGAATGACGCTGTCGGCTCTGCCGAACTCGGGCAATCCCAGCGTGCCGTACACGAGCAGGCCGCCGGTAACCAGTGCGACGATCAGCGGCAATATCGCCCGGTGCCGCGGCCGCGCCTCCTCGCTGTGCGTCAGATAAAGCGTGCCCAGCAGAAGCACAGTGGAAACCCCGGCGCCGACCGCTGCCTCTGTCATCGCCACGTCCACCGCATCGAGCACCACCAGCACGGTCGCCATCAGGAAACTGTACAGTCCGCCGAGCACCACGACCGCGAACAGATTGCGCACTCGCGCCATGGCGAGCGCAGTTGCGGCCATCATCACCAGCAGCGCGGTGTTGATCAGGGTTTCGATGGACCCTCCTCCTTCTGGTGGAGTTTCGGCTCGACGCCGCGCACCCTGGCCGCGCGCGCCAGGGCGTGAGTCGCTGTCGGGCTGGTGAAGAAAAGCAGGATGCCTATGAACAGGAGTTTGACCGCAATCAGGCCCGCCCCTGCCTGGAGGATCATCCCCAGGAGAAGGAGACCCGCGCCTAGCGTGTCGGTGACGCTGGCGGCATGCATGCGGGTGTAGAAGTCCGGCATTCGCAGCAGCCCGAGCGCGCCGACTAGGCAGAATGCCGCGCCGCTCACCAGCAGGATCCAGCTCGATACCTCGATCAACAGGACCATTACCCGACCTCCCTGTCTTCGTCGTCGGTTCCCGGGTCGCCCAGGTCGCCGTAGCGAAAGAACTTCAGAACCGCGATTGTGCCGACGACATTGAGCAGCCCGTAGACGATGGCGATGTCGAGAAAGTCCGGCCGGCCGGTGAGAAAGCCGATCGCGGCGAGCAGAAGAACCGCCACCGTTCCGGCGGTATTGACCGCCTGAGTGCGGTCGAACACCGTTGGGCCCAGGATCGCCCGCGCCAGTGTGCCGGCGAGCGTCAGCAGCAGGCCCAGCGTCGCGATCTCGAACATCAGGGCTCGCCCTCCAGCCGGGTTACCCGACGGTCCATTTCGCCGGCGCAAAGCGCCTCGGCCGTGTCTGCAGTGAGCGCATGAACCAGGATCTCGCCGCGGCCGACCCGCACCGAGATCGTGCCGGGAGTGAGCGTGATCGAGTTGGCGAACACCATGCGGCCGAGATCGGTCTTCTGAGTCGATTTCACGGTGATCAGCGCGGGACTGATGGGCAGACGCGGATGCACGATGATGCGCGATACATCCCACGCCGACTTCACGATTTCCTTGATCAGCCATGGCCAATAGGTCAGCATGGCTCGAGGGCCAAGGTGCACCGGGTGGCCTTCGCGATCCACGACTTCCATTCGGCGCGCAAAGGCCACGACTGCCACTGCGCTCGCAAGACCGACACTCACGAGGAAGGGCGTGAAGTAGCCTGACAACAGCAGCCAGAAGACGAACAGAACAAGAGATGTGCTGACGAGGCGCAAGCGCCGTTCTCCCACTTGTGCTCGATACGACGCGACACGCGAGCCGGAGCGACTGCAGGCAGCGTTCGTGCGGCCACCGGATTCTATCGGCTCGCGCCGCGGGTAACAACCCGAGTCGATCCTGCCTCCGGCCCCGCCCGCGCGCTCGACTCTGCCGGCTGTGAGAGTGAAGCCTGCCCTCGAAGGCACTCAACCAGCGCTGGTCAAGTTCGGGGTTTTCCCCATAGAATCGCGTCACGCTCCGAGCAGCACATGAAGAAGGGCGTCGGCATGGCGGGATCGGCTCGAGTGCGCGCTCGATGCGTCGTCCGTGATGGCCGGATTCCAAGCACGCCTTCCTGAATTTACATCGGAGGAGGAGACTCAGATGGCAAAAAGCAAGCACTCGACCAGGAACACCACCCCTGTTTCGACTTCGCGGCGCCGCTTCCTGGGGAATGCGGCGATGGCCGGGGGCGCCGCCACCTTGGCAACGATGGCCGGCTGCGGTGTCGGCCAGGATTCGAAGCAGACCGTCGCCAGCGGCGGCGGTGGCGGCGACGCACTGCCGCAAATCAACCTGCGAATTCAGGCGGGATTCCCTTCCAAGGACCCGTTGTTCGACATCGCGCAGGATTTCTACAAGATACTGTCCGATCTGTCGGGCGGGAAGATAAAGGTCGAGCTGCTCCAGTCGGGCTCGGTGGTGGGCGCGTTTGACCAGGCTGATGCAGTGCACAAGGGAATTCTCGACGGCTCGCACGCGGTCCCGGCATTCTGGTATGGCAAGGACAACGCCTTGTCCCTGTTCGGCACCGGACCCGCGCTCGGGCAGGACGCCAACACAGTGCTCGCCTGGATGGAGTACGGCGGCGGCCAGCAACTCTTCGATGAGCTGTATCGCGACATTCTCAAGCTGGACGTGGTCGGCCTGATGTACGGGCCGATGCCGACCCAACCGCTGGGCTGGTTTCGCAAGGAAGTGAAGTCCGCCGAGCAGTTCAAGGGAATCAAGTATCGGACGGTCGGCCTTTCGATCGACGTGTTCAAGAACATGGGCGCAGCCGTGGTCGCATTGCCCGGCGGCGAGATAGTTCCCGCCCTCGAGCGCGGCGTGATCGACGCCGCGGAATTCAACAACCCCGCCTCGGATCAGGCGCTGGGATTCCCCGATGTCGCCAAGATCTGCATGGTGAAGAGCTACCACCAGCCCGCCGAGTTCTTCGAGATCCTCGTCAACCGCCGGGTCTGGGACTCCATGCCGGAAGCCTACCGCACGATGTTCAGGGTGGCCGCAAAGGCCGCCACGGCGCAGATGAGCTGGAAGACGATCGACATCTACTCGAAAGCCTACGAGGAACTGCGCGACAAGCGCGGCGTCAAGTTCGTGGAAACTCCGCGAGACATCCTCGCGGCGCAACTGAAGGCCTGGGACGCGGTCATCGCCGAAAAGTCCGCGGTCAATCCCTTCTTCGCCAAGGTGCTGGAATCGCAGAAGGCGTTCATGAAACGGGTGGTGGGCTACCAGGTGAAGTTCGTGGTCGAGCCACGCCAGGCCTACGAGCACTTCTTCGGCAAGATCACCTGAGCGAGCGGCCGCCCGGAAAGCCTGCGGACCAACGCGAGGGAGGAGTTGCCGTGAAGAGCGCTTTGTTCATGATCGACCGGCTGAGCACCTGGACGGGCAAGGCGTTCTCCTGGTGCGTGGTGCTGTTGACCCTGATCGTGTGTTACGACGTGGCCGCGCGCTACATTTTCAGAGACCCGACTCAATGGGGATTTGACGCCGCGATCATCCTCTACGGCGTGCTGTTCATGATGGCCGGCGCGTACACGCTGTCGCGCAACGGTCATGTGCGTGCCGACATGATGTACCGCACGCTCAGGCCGCGCACCCAGGCGTGGATCGACCTTGCGCTGTACTTCCTGTTCTTTTTTCCGGGAGTTGCGGCACTGGCTTACGCCGGAATGGAGTTCGCCCAGACTTCCTGGGCGATGAGGGAAACCTCCAGCGTCACCTCGGCCGGAACCCCGATCTATCCGTTCAAGCTGGCGATTCCGCTCGCCGGCCTGTTGCTGCTGATGCAGGGAATCGCCGAGGTCGTCCGCTGCCTGGTGTGCATCCGAACGAACCAGTGGCCCCAGCGGCTGCACGACGTCGAGGAGGAGGACATCGAGCAATTGAAGGACATTCTCGCCGGCGGGTCCGACCGGAAATGAACGCGCTGCGTCTGCTCAGGTTCGAAGCGCGCACGATCGGCCTCGGCATCATCGGGCTGATCGCGGCCGTCTACATCCTGCTTCTTCCGCCGCCCTCGATGATCACGCATGCCCACCTCGGCATGGTGATGCTGGGGATGATCATCGCTTCCATACTGCTGGGCTTTCCGATCGCCTTTACCCTGATCGGGCTGGGAATCCTGTTCGGCGTCGTCGCGTTCGACAAGTTCGGCGGCCCGCTGCTGGACAACCCGATCTTCGACAACATGGTGCTGCGCACCTACGGGGTCATGACCAGCGACGTCATCATCGCGGTGCCGCTGTTCATCTTCATGGGCTACATCGTCGAGCGCTCCGGCATCATCGACCGGCTCTTCAAGAGCCTGGA